>Ga0315338_1000545_pt1 | contig 80751 bp, 79 predicted proteins | sample ASW8metaG_FD_204518 | JGI IMG/M metagenome (GOLD analysis project Ga0315338, IMG submission 204518) | Ammonia-oxidizing marine archaeal communities from Monterey Bay, California, United States - ASW #8 | ecosystem: Environmental > Aquatic > Marine > Coastal | place: USA: California | collected...
GCTCGTGCTAGGCGGGGAGTTAGCGGTGCCTTGAACTCGCAATCCGCTCAGCGAGGCTGAATTCCTGCTAAAAGGTTATATCTTAAGACCTCTATTTTTTGAGTTTGGTGTTGAGATCTGGGTCCTACGCGGCGGAAACCTGCGAACCCCGTCAGATCTGAGAAGAAGCAGCGGTAAGTAGTCATTTCTGGGTGCCGTAGGATAGCCCCGATCGAGTCGAATTCAACCAATAAGTTGACAGTGAGATCGATTAGCAGGTGCACGAGCAAAATCTCAATCAAAGTTAAAAAAATGAGAACTTCAGAATCATCAAGCCAAAAATTTAATAGATTCGCAAAAAAATCCCTGGGACAAAATTTCCTTATCGACCAACGAGTACTAAGCTCAATTATCCGAGCGGCAGAAATTTCAAAGGACGATTTAGTTGTAGAAATTGGAACTGGAAGAGGTTTCCTCACAAGGGAACTATTGAATCAAGGTGCAAGAGTTGTTGGAGTGGAAATGGATGAAAACTTAGCGTCTGAGCTCTCTGAAGAAATGAGGCACGAATCTAAACTTGAAATAATTACAGGAGATGCGCGTCATTTATCCCTTGATCAAATTTTTCATGAAGAAAATCCAAAATACAAAGTTGTGGCAAACCTTCCGTACTATGCTGCAATGCCAATTATTATGAGATTTCTTGAAGCCGATAAAAAACCTACTAACATGATTATTATGATTCAACGAGAAGTTGCTCAAAACATGGTCGCAAAACCTGGAAAAATGTCCACTCTTTCAGTAATGTCACAACTTTATGGATCTCCGAAAATCATCAGATATGTTTCTCCAGGATGCTTTAGACCAATGCCAACAGTCACATCTGCAATTGTACACATTAATGTATACAATTCACCTTATTTTGAAATTAGGAATGATAGGGATTTCGCCCGTCTTGTACGTGCAGGATTTAGTTCTTCTAGGAAGCAAATTCATAACTCTCTTCGTAACGGAATCAACCTAAATACTGACCAAGTCAACTCACTACTGAATTCAGCTCAAATCGACAAAAAGAGAAGAGCTGAAACCCTAACCATGGATGAATGGGGATTGTTATACGAATCTTATGAAAAATTACTGTGAATTCAGAGATCGATATGAAAGTTTTATCCCCTGCAAAAATTAATTTAACGCTTGAGATTTTGGGTCGTAAAGAGAATCAATATCACGAAATATCTTCCATAATGCAAACCCTAGACCTTTTTGATGAAATGTCATTTAATTTATCTTCTGACATTTCTGTTACTACAGATAACGAAATACTTTCAAACGAACAAAATAACCTTTCTTACAAAGCTGCAAAACTATTAAAAGATTCCTTAAAACTAGACAAAGGTGTACATATATCAATCAAAAAGAAAATACCTATCGCAGCAGGTTTGGGAGGTGGAAGCAGTAATGCGGCAACAACATTAATTTGCTTGAACAAAATATGGGATCTAAATTTATCAGTTATAGAATTGTCAAAGATTGGATCGAAACTGGGATCTGACATACCTTTTTTCCTAACAGGAGGTACAGCTTTAGTATCTGGACAAGGCGAGGCAATTCGGGAATTGCCCATGCCCAATTTACCTTGGTTTTTAATAATTTCTCCCAACATAAAGTTAGAAAACAAAACATCACAACTGTACAAAATGGTAGAAAGTTCGCATTTTACTTCTGGAGCATTGACTAGAAAGCTCGAAGCACGCATTCGAGGAGGAGGAGATGTGCCTCCACAATTTTTCTTCAATGTATTCGATAAAATTGCTCCATCTGCATTTCAAGAAATTACTCTAATTACCGATGAACTCCGATCCCTTGGCTTGAGAGAAGTACATCTTTGTGGTTCAGGCCCCGCATTATTTTGTCCAATTGAACGTAAAGAAATGGCAACAGCAATCAAACTAATTATCGAACGCAAACTGAAGATTTCAACTTACCTAACAACCGCTTTGAAAACATATTCAGGATCTCCAAATGACGGTAATTCTTAGCGGAGCAATTTGCGGAGCAATAATGGCTTTAGCCACAATTACATTGTCGGCTATAAGTTTATTAGTCGCTACAAAAAAAGATATTCCTTACGATCAAAATCGTATGTTTGGCATTCAAATTCATAAATTAATGCTATCTATTACAATACTTGCTGCTCCTGCCTGCACTTTAGTTGGAACTTTGCTTGCTTTGTTATACAAAATTTTCTTCTGGAATAATTCAAATTCTGGACTTCAGAATCCACAAATAGTATTTTTTGTTTTTGTTCTGAGTATGAGTGCTATTATTTCAAGTGTAGTAATCTATTCAAACATAAAATTTTCCAAATCATTACTAGCATTCTTAATTGCAGTATGCATAATTTTCGGAGCTCTCATGCCAGCAATATTCGAACTTGGTAGCAACTAATCTTCTAATGAATCTAGATATGCACATACATACAACTCACGGCAGCGGAGACAGTAGCCTAAAACCCGAGCAACTCATTACTGAAGCTAAAAAAAGTAATCTAGACGGATTTTTACTATCTGAGCATTCAGGAGGATGGAACAACTATTCAGTCACCTCGGTATTTGCAAAAACTGGTTTGTTTGCCATACCTGGACTTGAAGTGAATACAATTATGGGACACATACTTGTTATAGGACTAAATTCTCACATTGATGGAATTAGTAACATTAGGACTCTAAGAAAAATCTTAGACCAAAAAGGTGGTCTCATGATTTCAGCTCATCCATGCAGAAGATTATTCGACGCCCCATTAAACAACGCGAATTTGTTGTGGCCAAAAGTTAGTAATGGAGAATTAACACCTCAAATAGCCTCCGAACATCCAATTTTCTCGATAGTTGACGAAATTGAAACTCAAAATGGATCAAATTCAAGCATTGAAAATGAATTTGCTTCAAAAATCGCCGAAATAGTAGGTGTTGTGGGATTAGGTGGAAGCGATGCTCATTCCTCTCAAGGAATAGGCGCTTGTTACACAAAATTCGATAAATCCATCACCTCCACTGAAGAACTAATAGAAGCAATTAAGTCGAAATCTTTCACTCCTATTGCAAAGTGAAGATCGTTCTGCAATTGAAACCAAGGAATACAAATGAATAAAAAAATCAGAACCATCTTACCCTCGAATGACATTTGGGTCGCACTAGACCTGGAAGCTACAGGACTCGATAAAAACAAGGATGCGATCATTGAAGTCGGGGCTGTGAAATTCAAAGGTGATGAAACATTAGATACGTTTAGTTCATTGGTAAGGACTGACATTCAATTATCTGATTTTATTATTCAGTTAACAGGTATTAATCAAGAAGAGTTAGATCATGCCCCAAAATGGGAAGCAGTTGCACCTCAATTATCAAATTTTGTTGGAGATTCCGGAATTATCTGTCACAACACAAAATTTGATTTGGAATTTTTAGAGGCTGCTAAGCTCTCATTCGACAATCCTGTCTGTGATACATGGGATATGGCTTATGTACTACTACCATCTGAATCAAAGTATTCATTACAAGCTCTCGCTGAAAGGTTCAACGCAACTCACAAGTCCCCCCACCGAGCATTAAGTGACGCCATAGCAACCCAACACATATTCCGAAAGCTTCTTTCATTCGCTAAACAATTAGACCAAGAAACTCTGAATGAAATGCTTCGTCTAGCCCAAAAATCCAATTGGGTTCTTGGTGACTTACTAAACGGACTATCCCTGGAGTCAAATTTTACAGATGACAACAAAAAAACTGAAAGAACAATTTCAGTATTGGGTATCGACGAGGAAACGCTAAATAAACGCCTTTCAACATTATCACCTTTAAACCCTAAAGATGGAAATCCTATAGAAGTTTCTGAGGTTGAAAAAATTCTTTCCCCTGATGGACCACTTTCAAAAGTCTTCCCTGCATTTGAAGTCCGAACAGAGCAAATCGAAATGGCTAATGCCGTTGCAGAAGCTATAAACTCATCAAGCCGTTTGACTGTTGAAGCGGGAACCGGTGTAGGGAAATCACTTGCCTACCTCATTCCAGGAGCCATCTACGCTTTATCCCACAATAAAACTGTTGTGATTTCTACAAACACAATTAATCTACAAGAGCAACTAATTAAAAATGATGTTCCAAAATTACATAAAGCTCTTGAAAACATCAACCTTGATCCAGCAGAAGAACTAAAATGCACATTACTCAAAGGTCGTTCAAATTATCTTTGCCTAGAAAGAACCTCAAGACTACATTCTTCAGAAAATTTAACAGATGATGAAGCTCGAATGCTAGCCAAAACTATGACATGGCTTAAAAAAACACACACAGGCGATAGAGAAGAATTGAATCTAGGATATCAAGCTGCTAGAGCTCCATGGAATAAGTTATCTTCAGAGAACGCATTAAAATGCATGCATACTGGCCGACCATGTTTTTTGAAATCAGCAAGACAAAGAGCCGAGGGGTCACATTTAATAATTACTAACCATGCGTTGGTTCTATCAGACATGGTAATGGGAGGTGGATTACTACCAGATTATGATGTTCTAATCATGGATGAAGCCCACCATATTGAGGAAGAAGCAACTAAACATCTAGGATTCGAAATTAGTAATCGAATGATTAGAGACCACCTAGAATCAATTAGTGGAAATGATGCCAGTATATGTAATATTTTCCCGAGAACATTCTTGGCAATCCAGTTACCAGATAATATTAGAGAAACACTATTCGAACTTACTCAACTCATAACAAAATCCATAGAAATCACAAATTTACTTTTTAATGATTTATCAAGTTTTGCTCAATCAAACAGCAAACAACTTAACTCTTCCAGAACAAACTCAATATTCGCAAGGCAAATTCGCCTAAGAGTCATTGAGCCATTGAGAACGTCTCCAAGCTGGACAGAAATACTTCATACTTGGGATATCTTAAACACAATTTTCCTAAGCATTCACAAAAATTTAGGCGATTTAGAAGAACATATCCATACCAAAGAGCGCTCGGATCTTCCAAATATTGCAACCCTGTCTGAATCGATAACCAATGCTGTCAATTTCCATCAAAATCTTGCTGATTCATTAAATAGCTTCTTATCGAATCCGGATTCCATGGGAATTTATTGGATTAGTAGACTCAGTGAAGAATCAGGAATTTATTTGAATATGGCTCCCTTGAATGTTTCCAAAACTTTGGAAGAAAACCTTTTCTCAAAGAAATCATCCATTATCATGACTGGGGCAACAATTAGTACCAATGGCACGTTTGATCATTTTCGAAACAACACAGGATTTAATCATTCTAAAGACTTAATCTTAGGATCACCGTTTGATTACGAAACATCAGCAGCATTATTTTTGCCTAATGATATTTCGGATCCTAGCCAACCGACCTATCAAAACGAGATTGAAGATGCCATTTTGGAAGCTACCATTACTGCTGATGGCAGAACAATGGCCCTTTTTACGTCCTACGCATCACTCCGTAAAGCATTCCAAAATTTGCAACCCCGTTTACAAGCAGAGAATATAAATGTCATCGCCCAAAGACCTGGGGACAGTCCAGACAGTTTGAGAAGAGAATTTATGAAAGTCCCAAAATCTGTTTTGCTTGGTACATCCAGCTTCTGGGAAGGTGTAGATCTTCCTGGTGACCATTTGAAGGTTTTAATTATTACCAGGCTACCATTCCACGTACCAACTGACCCAATTCATTCTGCAAGAGAAGAGCAATATGAAAATTCATTTATGGATTACAGCATCCCATTATCTATTATCAAGCTAAGGCAAGGGTTGGGTCGTTTAATTAGAACAGAATCAGATAAAGGTATTGCTATTATTCTTGATAGTAGACTCACAAAAAGAAGATACGGAACTCAATTCTTAAACTCCTTGCCAGAAATGACACAAATCCAGTCGTCTTTAGCTACGATGTCTGATCACATTTATTATTGGACAAAATAATTTTTAATGTACTCATCTTTTAAATATACAAATCCATTAAACCTGTCTCATTCTTTAAATAGTGGCCAAGCTTTTCGTTGGAGAGCGGAAAAGAAATCATCTCAAAAATGGTTCAATGGAATTGTGGAAAACGAATTGATCAAAATCAGAAGGGTCTCAAATGAAATCCAACTAATTCATAATAATGAATTCAGTCCTGTAGAAGCAATTTATTCTTATCTTCGCCTCGACGACGATCTCAACGAAGTATATCGAAGCTTTGGAAGTGACAGCATTCTATCAATTGCATCAAAAAAATTTTGTGGAATGCGAATCCTCCGGCAAGATCCTTGGGAAACAATAATCTCATTCATGTTAGCAACAGCATCCAACATTCCCCGAATTCAAAGACACATCGAAGACTTGTCTGAGAATTTTGGGAATGCCTTATCTTTGAACGGGCTCGATCGAGGAGCATTCCCAACACCAGTTCAACTCGCGGATGTGGGAGAAGAGAAACTTCGAAAAATGGGAATCGGTTTCAGATCAAAAAACATTAACATCGTTGCAAACCTTGTAGCTGAAAAGAAATTTGATCCAAACAAACTACGAACTCTTACATATGAAAATTGTCTACAATCTCTTACATCCCTTCCTGGAATTGGAGATAAGGTAGCAAATTGTATTATGCTTTTTGCAATAGATAAAATCGAATCATTCCCTGTGGATGTGTGGATCGAAAGAATCATAAAAGAGAATTACCTTCCAGACCCTAAAGTTTCAAAAATGGTGATTAGAAGTTGGGCACAAGAAAATTTTGGCGCTTATGCAGGGTACGCCAACCATTATCTTTTCCATTCAACGCGCACTTCTGAAAACGAATAACAGACGCACAAATAAAGATGTGATATCCTAACAATTCCGGGGAGTAGCGCAGTTTGGTAGCGCACCTGTATGGGGTACAGGGGGTCGCTGGTTCAAATCCAGTCTCCCCGACCAACTACTAATACACATCCATAGTAAATTGTTTTCCCTCAGGCGTTTGCTTAAAATCCAAAACGACTTCTTTTATCTGCTCCATCAAAAAACTTTCAACTCTAAGTACAGTCTCTCCTTCGTATAGAACTAATGTATCGTCATCAGTTTCTAAAGTAATAACCATACCAAAATCCCCTTCACCCACCCATAGAGGTGGAGCAACCAGTTTCATACATTGTCCTTCAGGAATTGTTCGAGCCTCTTTTAGGCGCTTTAATTCAATTTTCGCATTATCTGTGACTTTCAACATGCCAAAACCTAAATTCTTAGAATACTAACTCTCTCAGTTTTATCAGAAACGAATCACTTTGTACCAAGTTGACGATATCATAAGGTGCCAATAAACTGATCACCATTAATTAATTTAAGCATACAGGAGAATTTAATATGTACCCAAGCAATATTAGAGAACGAATCAAGAATAATGACCTTCTTCTAAGTACATCAATGTTTACTAGGGAACCACATAATGCTTTGGCTATATTTAAAACTAAACCAGATTGGACTTGGATTGATCAGGAACATAGCCCATGGGGAACTGAATCAATTGGTCTAATAGCAGTTTTAGCAAGACAAGCTGGAGTTGCTGGAGTTATTCGAGTTCCATGGAATGATCCAGCCGAAATCAAAAAGGCTTACGATGTAGGAGCTGTGGGAGTGATGGTTCCGCAAGTAGATTCACCAGAAGAGGTACTTAAAGCAATAAAATATGCAAAATATCCCCCGATGGGTGAAAGGGGAATAGCCCCATGGTTTGCAGATCCTATGGGAGTCTCCAGGCAAGACATTATTGATAACTCTAACTCGGAAACAATGCTTATCATTCAAATGGAAAGTATGGAAGCTTATGAGAGGATCGATGAAACTCTCGCCATTAAAGATTTCGAAGTGCTTTTAGTGGGCCCAACAGATTTATCTGCTTCGTTAGGGTTCCCAGGGGAAATACATCATCCAAAAGTTGAACAAATCATGTCCGATGTAGCACAAAAAATGAAAGGTACTGGAAAAGCCTTAGCTACTACATTCGCAGATCCCGAAGATGCCCGCAGGTGGATTCGTGAAGGATATAGAATGATGAATGTAAGTAGTGTAATGAATCTTGGGATTGATGGTACAAGTAAGTATTTTGCAGAGTTCCGAGAAGAATTTTCTTAAATGTCTTCAATAGAACCTACTGATGGTCAAAAAACATGCCCCCTTTGTCTGTCTGACAAGGTGGGCATGTTTCACTCAAGCAAACAAAAAAAATTGCAAAGAAATTATTTGCAATGCAATATTTGCAAATTAATATTTGTGCCAAAAAAATTTCATTTGTCCCTCCAATTGGAAACTGAACGATATCTAACACACAATAACAATCGTAACAATCAAGGTTATGTGGATTTTCTGTCACGTCTATGGATTGAATTAAAACCAAAATTAAATCCTGGCTCTTATGGACTAGATTTCGGCTCTGGTCCAGGCCCTGTACTTGCTGAAATGATGATGGAAGAGGGCTTTAATATAGAGACCTATGATCCTATTTTCAAGCCCGATAAAAAATCATTAGAAACTCATTATGATTTCATAACGTGCACTGAAACTATTGAACATTTCAAAGAGCCTAAAAAAAGCATTTCTCTCTTGAATGAATTGTTACTCCCTGACGGCTGGTTGGGCATAATGACGGGAATTGTTCCAGAAGATTCACGTTTTTCTGATTGGTACTATCACAGAGATCCTACACATGTTAGCTTCTATACAACTGATACAATTTCATGGATTGCAAATTGGATGCAGTGGGAAATCACTTTCCCAAGAGCAAATGTGATCCTATTCAAAAAATCTAAATAGTCCATAGCAAAAAATAGACTTAGCAAAACAGCCTAAATCACACGAACTTGAGACATACCGGACTCGGAATCTTATAGTCTTGACCAGAAAAATTCAGAGTGCCGTCTTCATTGACATCAAAAACAACTATGTTATCTGTGGATTGGTTTGCAACCAACAAATGATTCCCAGATGGGTGAATCACAAAATTTCTAGGTGTTGATCCCCTTATAAATTCATGTCCTATCGATGTCAGTGATCCTGAAACAGGATTAATTTCAAATATCGCTATGCTATCATGTCCTCTGTTTGAACCGTAAAGAAATCGTCCATTCGGAGCAACGTGAATATCTGCAGTAGTATTTTGACCTGAAAAGCCTTTTGGCAAAGTTGAAACTGAAGAAATTTCACTCAATGATCCCAAAGTCTGATCATATGAAAAAGAAGTTATAGTAGAATCAAGTTCATTAATCAAAAAAGCGAATTGCTTCGAGGGATGAAAGTCAAAATGCCTTGGTCCTGATCCAGGAATTCCTACAAAGTCTGAAACTTGATTTTTATTTAAACACCCCGAAACAGAATCTAATATATATCCGACAAGACGATCCTGCCCCAAATCAGCAACAAATACATTCCCAGTCTGGTCATCTAAAGAAACACTGTGAGCATGTGGTCCCTGTTGACGATCGGGGTTAACACTTGATCCAGCATGTTGAATAAAGCAAGTTTGCTCTTGCAGGATGCCTTCATCATTAAATGGCAAAACAATAACACTTCCACTTCCATAATTTGCAACCAATACATAGTTGTCCGTGTTATCGACGATTAAGTGACATGGATCAATTCCTTTTGATGAAACTGAGTTAATGAAACTGAATTCTCCCGTAGTTGGATTGATTTCAAAACTACTAACCCCTCCTCCATACTCATCCTTAAATTCTGATAACTCACTAACAGCAAACAAAAATCTCTTTGATTTTGACAAGGTTAAAAAAGAAGGGTTTTTCACATTTCCTATTGATGAAAGAGGTGAAAGTTTACCTTCACTTGAATTAAAACCTAAAGAATAAATCCCCTGACTATTTGTAGTCTCATTATGCAGCATCTTCTGGGTATATGTGCCCACAAATAAAATTTGATCCTTATCCATTCCCATTAAGTCCCCCTTAAAAATATTTTCTCTGATCAATCAATTTAAAAACCCTCATGGAATGGGGTTTTTCCAAATTCCTTTAACTGAGTCTTGGTACCTTTCTGCAATTTTGCAAATAGAAGACTCCTGCATGTGTTTACCAACAATTTGTATGCTTAATGGCAATCCAGAACGACTATACCCAGCAGGAACTGAAATAGTTGGAAAACCATTATAGTCAAATGGGACAGTAAATCTCTGAAAGGATGTTCCTCTTCTATCATCCATTGGTCCATAACTAATTGAATCGTCCACATCATGAGGTAGCCGAATGACTGTAGGAGTTATTAATGCATCAATGTCATTAAAAGCATTATTGATAATTGAATTACATAGCAATCGTTTCTTAGTAGCTTCGATATATTCACTGGCTGAAACCTGAGATCCTCTTTGCAACCATTCTCTAAACCAAGGACCATATTCATCAGCCCTAGACGGAAAATATTCAGAATGAGCATTAAAAGCTTCAGCAGTGCAAAGTACATTCCATGATGGGAGCAAATGGTCAATACTCTCAACGTTAATTTTTTTGATAGTCGCCCCAGTATTCTCAAATATATTCAATGCATCTTTTACTACTTTAACTATTTCTGGGTCTACCCCATCTTCAGCAAATTCTTCACAATATCCTAACGTGAAACCCTTTAGATCTGCCAAAAACCGAACTTCAGGTGCATCCTCGGTAAGACTTGTTGGGTCATTAAGATCATACCCAGAAATCGCAGATAAAATTAATGCGGCATCTTCTACGTTCCTAGTCATTGGACCAACATGATCTAAAGACTCGGCCAAATCCAAAACTCCGTATCTGCTGACTCTCCCATAGGTAGGCTTAATACCAACTAACCCGCAAGCTGAGGAGGGAAATCTTATTGACCCTCCAGTATCGCTCCCTAAAGACCCCACACATAATCCTGCAGAAGTCGCAACCCCAGAACCACTAGATGATGACCCCGTCCATTTGTCGCGATTCCATGGATTCTTCGGAACAGCGCGCTTAGGATTATATCCTCCCATCGCCCCTTCTGTCAGATTCAACTTGCCAAGGATTATTGCCCCAGCAGACTTCAATTTCCTCACTACCGTAGAATCAAAATCTGGCTTAACACCCTCAAGAACTGCAGTCCCTCCCATAGTTTGAATACCTTTTGTATAACACAAATCTTTTACTGCCACTGGGATGCCAAATAATTTCCCATCTAATTTTGAATTTGAATCAAATTGGTTAGACAATTCTTCTGCTGCGGAAATTGCCTCATCAAACATTACTGTGGCATAACTCTGGAAATCCTTATCAATCTTTTGGATCCTATCAAGAAAATGATTGGTTACGCTCAATGGAGATTCAATTTTATCAAGATATGAATTGTGAATCTCTTGAATTGACTTATAGTGAATTGGTATAGAGGACATTTTTTAACTCCCAAATCGTATTTAGGTGGTGACCCGCCTCGGACTTGAACCGAGAACCTATTGATTAAGAGTCAATTGCTCTGCCAATTGAGCTAGCGGGCCTCAAACTACATATTCCAATCTACGCGACGTAGTAAAATGATCAGACAAACCGATGATAACCGATTGTAGCTTTTTGAAATGTTTTTCGTCAATATTTGTCTACGTATCTCACGTTAAGAAAAATTCACGTTATGAGTTAAAAATTCCTTTATAATTCCATTGACGATTATCCCTACTTATGTTATCTTAAGCCCTGTAGTAGGCGATATTAATTCGCTAGAAAGTTCCTCTAAGGTAATAACAAAAAAATTAATTACGTTGTGGGTTTTGGGGCATCGTCGGTTGAACAAATTCAAGGCTAATTTTAAGTTTGCTAGGACGCTTTTTGTCGTCTTGTCTTTATTAGTTGTTTCGGTATTTTCTGCCTCATGTGTAGGATTTGGATCTTCACAATCCACTTTTGAAGTTTCTGGCCCCGTAGCGCAAAATCAACTAAATTTGTTTAATATCATCCTTGTTCTGGGCGTTATAGTTTTTGTTATTGTTGAAGCAGCACTGATTTATGTAATTATCAAATTCCGAAGGAAAAACGATGATGACATTCCCGAACAAACTCACGGAAATCGAACTCTTGAGATAACTTGGACTATCATCCCTGCTTTAATTTTGATAATAGCTGCAATTCCCACAGTGTCTGGTGTATTTTTTGCGGCAAACCCTCCATTAAGCGCCGATGAAGGCGCAATTGTTGTTGAAGCAACTGGTCACCAATGGTGGTTTGAATTCGATTATCCACAATACGGTGTCCATACTGCCAATGAAATACATATCCCCGTTGATACACCTGTAATTATTAATTTGCGGTCCGATGACGTTATCCATAGCTTTTGGGTCCCAAAATTAGCGGGCAAAGTTGACATGATACCAGGAAATAAAAATCATCTGTGGTTTCAAGCAGATGAAGCCGGTGAATATTTGGGGCAATGTGCCGAATTTTGTGGCGTTGCTCATGCTAACATGAGATTCCGTGTAGTCGCCGAATCAATGGAGGATTTCACCGCTTGGACTGAACATCAACTATCCGAACCACAAGAGCCAATTGAACCTCTAGCCTCCCAAGGAAAAAGTCTTTTCATGGGAGCCCGAGGGGGATGTATGGCTTGTCACCAAGTAAGAGGTACAAATGCAATGGGGAAAATTGGTCCCGACCTTACACATGTTGCTAGTAGAACAACTTTAGCAGCCGGTATTACAAAGAATACTCAGGGGAATCTGAAATCTTGGATCCGTAATCCTGAAAAAATTAAGCCAGGCAATCTTATGTCCGCCAACGCACCTATTTACCAAGAAAATTCTGATGAACTTACAGAAGCTGAAATTTCAGCACTCGCAGCATATTTAGGAACTTTGAAATGAAAGATTTGATCCAGAAAATAAACACCCATCCGTGGGAGATCTATTATGGCTAGTATGGTTTTTGCTATTCCCCGTCCAGTCCATCCAACAGGGATATGGTCCTGGATCACAACGATAGATCATAAACGTATCGGTATACTCTATGGCGTTACAGCATTTATTTTGTTTCTTTCGGGTGGAGTAGAAGCATTATTAATTAGAGCCCAGTTAGCTTTACCAGACCAAAACCTTGTAACTCCTGAAGTATACAATCAACTGTTTACTATGCACGGCACAACAATGATTTTCCTTGCTATCATGCCACTGGGAGCAGCATTTTTTAATTTCGTAATTCCTCTCCAAATTGGTGCTAGAGATGTTGCTTTTCCTAGGCTTAACGCATTTAGTTATTGGACATTCCTTGCCGGAGCAATAATCTTAAAATCCAGTTGGTTACTGGCTGACGCCCCAAATGCTGGATGGTTCGCATATTCACCTCTAACTGGAATCCAGGCAAATCCGACTCATGGAATAGATCTTTGGGTTGTCAGCCTGCAGGTTCTGGGAGTTGCATCCCTTGCTGCCGCATTTAATTTCATAGTCACAATTGTCAATCTGCGAGCCCCTGGAATGTCTCTTATGAGAATGCCGATTTTTGTTTGGATGTCATTAATCACTGCAATACTATTAGTTTTGGCGTTCCCTGTAATCACAGTCGCATTATTTGAATTAAGTTTAGACAGAGTATTCGGATTTAACTTTTTTGTTGTTGCTGCTGGAGCTAACCCAGTATTGTGGCAACACTTGTTTTGGGTTTTTGGACATCCGGAGGTCTATATTCTGATATTGCCCGCAATGGGAATCGTATCGGAAATATTACCTACTTTCTCCAAAAAGCCTTTATTTGGCTATCCAGCAGTAGTACTTGCTGGCGCAATAATTGCGTTCATGGGATGGATGGTATGGAGCCACCACATGTTCACTGTTGGGCTTGGTCCTATTGCCAATTCGGTTTTCGCGATTACAACCATGGCTATAGCAGTCCCTACTGGAGTTAAGGTCTTAAATTGGATTGCTACTTTATGGGGCGGTTCAATTAGCTTCAGAACTCCAATGTTATTTGCATTAGGATTCATCGCTATGTTTACAATAGGTGGTATTAGCGGTGTCATGCACGCTATGGCGCCTTCAGACGCGCAACAGCAAGATACCTATTTTATTGTTGCCCATATACACTACGTATTGTTTGGTGGGGCGATATTCGCGATCATGGCAGGAATCTATTATTGGTTTCCAAAATTTAGCGGAAAAATGTATAACGAGTCTCTTGGGAAATTACATTTTTGGATAATGACCATAGGTTTTAACATTTCGTTTTTCCCTATGCACTTCGCAGGAATGTATGGTATGCCAAGAAGAATATATATTTACAATGAAGGGATGGGATGGGAAATTTATAACATGTTGTCTACAGTGGGCGCATTTATGATGGCTTTCTCTTTCTTAATATTTATTTACAACATAGTAACCAATTGGAGAAATGGGGAAGATGCTCCCGACGATCCTTGGGACGCTCGCACTCTTGAATGGTCAATCTCATCGCCTCCTCCTGAGTACAACTTTGTAAATATACCCGTCGTTAAAACACTTGATGATTGGTGGAATACAAAACATGAAGACTCAGATCATCTGCCAATGCCCGCAGCTGGTGGAAGTGAAGACGCTGAAGAGCATCACGATATTCACCTACCTCAACCATCATATTGGCCAATAATACTTTCATTTGGACTTATGCTTTTAGGCTTCGGATTTATTTACAATTTCTATGTTGGAGGACTCGGCGCAGCTATTGCAATGATCGCAGTTTATGCTTGGTCTTTTGAACCGGTGAATGATCCAGAACCAGAAAATAATAATCATTAATAACTTATAGGAGTCAATAATTGGCACACGACGTAGCGTCAGCAACTCACGGAGAACATGAGCCTACCACTACAGGATTAAACCACAGGAAAATGTTAATGTGGGCTTTCTTAGGATCCGATTGTATGTTTTTTGGTTCCCTAATTGCTACATATTTGGTTTATAAAAACCGCAGTATTACTGGCCCAATGCCTATTGATGTGTTTGATATTCCTGTAACAACTGTAAGTACTTTCGTCTTATTAATGAGCAGTATGAGTATGGTTATCGCATATTCAATGCTCACTCAAAACAAAATGAAGGCTTTCAGGATATGGCTGGGAACCACTGTCATTTTAGGAAGCACTTTCGTTGGATTCCAAGTTTTTGAATTCCGAACATTTGCAAATCATGAAGTTAAAATTGATTGTGCCCATATGGAGGACTTAACTGTCCTTGAACAAAAAGTCGCTGAGAAATGCACACCTGGTGTTCACCATGTTGAGGAAGTTGTACCATTAACTCCTAGAGTGAATCTCTTTGGAACCACTTTCTTTACACTAACTGGATTCCACGGTGCTCACGTTACATTGGGTGTAATTTGGCTGACATCAATTTTACTGCTGTCAATTTTCCGTCCAAAAATGGTTACTCCAGAACGAAACTTAGATCTTGACCTAGCTGCACTTTATTGGCACTTTGTCGACATAGTATGGATCGTAATTTTCACTGTTGTATACTTATTTGGAGTGTTTGAGGGATACTGATGCAAGAAACTAACCAAATCAATTCGAACTTAGCACATTCTGAAGAAGAAGTGCACACAGGACATCCAACAGCTCTACAATATTTCAAAGTTGCGATGATTTTATCTTTTGTCACCGCTTTAGAGTTTCTTGTTTTTTATTTCGAATGGCTTGGACATTGGATCATTCCCGTTCTTACAGTTCTATCGGTCGGAAAATTCGCTCTAGTCGTTATGTATTATATGCACCTTAAGTATGACGCAAAATTATTCACAGGATTGTTCTTCGCGGGTTTCGGCGTAGCCTCTGGCGTAATTTTATCACTGATGGCTCTTTTCAGCTGGTTCGTTTTTTAACAACCTTTTAGTAACGTCTATTAATTCGGAGATTACGATTGGACTCATCAATTTGGTTGCACTGGCATCCTCATCCTGATGCGATCATCGGACTTACAATCATCCTATCTATTTATCTCCTAGCCGTTGGTCCATTCAAAAGCAAGTTTTCAAACACAGAACATGTGAATCCAGGACAAGTGGTCAGATTTACCTTCGGAATATTGATCATTTTACTTTCACTGGTATCACCACTACACATTTTAAGTGATACTTATCTTTTCAGTGCTCACATGGTGCAACATATTTTGATCACAATTGTAGCTCCACCATTAATAATTTCTGGAATACCAAGCTGGGTCATTCAACCAATACTTTGCTACAACAAAATAACTGTCGGTGTATTTAAAATACTTCTTCACCCTTTAATTGCATTCTTAACATTCAACTTTATATTTGCACTGTGGCACATACCACAGCTGTACGACGCAAGTGTAAGATTCCATGGGATTCATGTTTTCGAACACATTAGTTTTATGCTTAGCGCACTTATGATGTGGTGGCCTTTAATGAGTAATATTAAAGAATTCCCTAGACTAAGCTACCCAATGCAAATTATTTACCTCGTCTTACTTTCAATTGCCCAAATAATTGTTTTTGCATTGATTACATTCTCCTCATACCCTATTTATGAGTGGTACGTCGATGCGCCGAGAATTTGGGGGGTTTCTCCACTAACTGACCAACAAATTGGCGGAATAATAATGAAAGTAGGAAGTGCTCTTATTTTCCTGGCAATGATAGTTGCCATCTTTTTTAAATGGTATAATATCGAAAGTAAAGAAATATAAAAATTAAGACAATCCCCATCGCATATTAATGGAGATCCCAATGTTCAAATTAGCTGTTTTGATACCACTGCTCTCAATAATCATAGTTGCAACAATCTCCATTGGATTGGGAGTCCTGTTCATAGCGTTAGAAGTGTATACTCCGTTGCATCAATGGGGGCCAGCGATCGTTGGAATGGCATTGGTAGTCGGGTTACCGGCTTTGGCTTTCATTTTACAAAGAAAAACTGAGATGTCAGCAATTTAATTAGACTTTTGTCGGTCTCTAAGCAGCAGTTTGATTAGATTCTAACGTTGCCTTAACCACCGAAACTATTTCACTAAATGCAGATGGGTTTTGTATAGCCAAATCAGACAGGATTTTTCGGTCAATTTGAATGTCTGCCAATTTCATACCATGAATCAATGAACTATAAGTGATTCCATGTTCTCTCGCAGCCGCATTAATCCTGATATTCCAAAGCCTTCGCATGTCTCCCTTTCTTTCCTTACGATGTTCATAAGAATACCTTAGGGCATGCATCAATGATTCCTTAGCTCTCCTGAAATGAGAGTGCCTATTACCTCGATGGGTCTTGGTCTGACTAAGCACCTTTTTATGTCTTCTATGCTTAGTTACACCTCGTTTAATCCTTGTCAACTGAATCTCCTATTTAGGCAATCCATTTGGTAATGCCTGTTTAATCTGTCGAACATTCGTAGGATGTACAACAAATTTGGAACTATATTGTCTCTTAACCTTAGAATGTTTCCTGCGTCGAAAATGGCTACTACCCACTTTCATCCTAACTATTTTGCCAGTGCCCGTAAACCTAAATCTACGCTTTGCACCTTTATGAGTTTTTAGTTTAGGCACTCTTAATCTCCTTTGAGTCACCCTTTTTCTTATTTGAATTTTTATCTGTCATTGGAGCCAAGATCATCGTCAAAAATCTCCCCTCAAAAGATGGGGGACGCTCTAATAAAGCATCATCGATGAGATCTTCTGCGACAGTTTTCAACAATTCCATACCTATCTGAGAGTGTTCCATCTCCCTACCCCTAAACATTACTGAGACTTTCACCTTAGAGCCCTCTCCCAACAATCTTTTAGTCAATCGTGTCTTAGACAGTCTATCATGCACGCCAATCCGAGTTCGCATTCTCACTTCCCTCATGGATGAAGTTGGCCTAGCTTTCCTCGCTTCTCGTTCTTTTCGAGTAATCTCGTAACGGAACTTCCCATAATCCATCAACCTACATACTGGGGGATTAGCACTTGGCGCTACCTCAACCAAGTCATAGCCTCGTTCTTGAGCAATCTTATGAGCTTCAGATGTTTCTAGAACACCAAGTTGTTCACCGTCTTCAGCAACCAGCAATACGCTATTTACGCGTATTCGATCATTAATCCTATAATCCCTGGGGATACTGCACCAATCCTTTCAGATTTTCAATATTTAATTGACCTAGACTAGGAATGTTAGCATAAGGATCGGTTGTAGAGCAATTGTTATATTCGTCAAAATGCAATTTGATTCAAACCGTTCGATTGTCTGTATGAGTCAGTCAGAGGAGTTGGAAATCAATTTCACGATTTCCTGTAATCCCAAAACCCCTAAATCCTCTCCACCTCGCTGCCTGACCGATGCAGTTTTGGCGTCTAATTCTCGATCTCCTAGAACCAAAACATATGGGATTTTCTGCATCTGAGCTAAGCGAATTTTGGCATTCATTCTTTCACCTCTATCATCAACCGACACCCTGATATTTGAATCCATCAATCTTCCAGCAACTTCGAAAGCATAATCATTATGCCTATCAGCTATTGGAACAATAGTGACTTGAGTCGGGGCAAGCCAAACTGGAAATGCACCCCCAAAATGTTCAATGAGAATACCTAAAAATCGCTCAAGCGAGCCAAAAATCGCTCTATGAATCATATATGGTTGATGTTCTAAACCATCTTCTCCAATATATTTTAACCCGAATCTATCAGGTAAATTAAAATCGAACTGAACGGTGGTACATTGCCAAAGTCTTCCAATTGCATCCTTGATGTGAACATCAATCTTAGGGCCATAAAACGCGCCTCCGCCCTCGTCGACTTGGAAATCTATACCTCTATCCTCTAAAGTTCTTTGAACAGATTGTGTGGCTAAATCCCATTGCTCTTCTGAACCCACTGCTTTGTCGGGTCTTGTAGACAACATGATTTGAAATTCTTTAAATTCAAATGCTTCCATAATCTCAAACGTCAAATCCAGAACTTTATCAATCTCAGATTCAACTTGATCAGGAGTGCAAAAAATATGCGCGTCATCCTGAGTAAACCCTCTTGCCCTCATCAATCCATGTAATACCCCACCTGGTTCAAATCTATAAACTGTTCCCAATTCAGCACTTCGAATAGGCAAATCTCTATAGCTACGAGTTGCAGTTTTATAGTACATAATGTGAAACGGGCAGTTCATCGGTTTCACATAATAATCCTGATTATCCATTTCCATATTGGCAAACATGTTTTCCTGGAAAAAATCTAAATGCCCACTAGTTTGCCAAAGTTTCGAACGGCCTACGTGAGGAGTATTCACAAAATCATAGCCTGAAACAATATGTTTTTTCTTCCAAAAATCTTCAACGGTCGATCTTAATTGAGCACCTTTTGGATGCCAAACTATTAGTCCTGGACCAATTTCTTCATGAAGAGAAAATAAATCCAATTCTCTACCTAAGACCCTGTGATCCCTGAGTCTAGCTTGTTCCATTCGTTCGAGATATTCATCCAACGCCTTTTGAGATTCCCATGCAGTTCCGTATATCCTCTGAAGCATAGGACGATTTTCATCCCCTCTCCAATAAGCTCCCGCAACTCTAAGAAGCTTAAATGCAGGGATCTTGCCCGTAGATGGAACATGGGGACCCGCGCACAAATCTTCAAATTCACCGTGAGAAAATGTAGAAATTATTTCATCTTCTTCAATTTCATTAATCAACTCTGACTTCAATTCAGAATCTTGATAGATAGCCAAAATATCCGATCGAGAATACTCTTGATAATTAAATTTTAGATCTTTAGAAATAACATCGCGCATTTGTTTTTCAATTTCTATTAAATCATCAGGTACAAAACGATGTGATGTATTGAAATCATAATAAAATCCATCATCGGTAGGAGGGCCAATTCCCAATTCAGCATCAGGGAACATTCTAGAAACAATATCAGCCATTACATGCGCTGTGGAATGTCTAATTCTATACCTTAAATCATCTATATCATTTACTTTTTCAACCAATGAATCCGCCTTCAACTAATTAAATTTCAAATCCTTAAACACAAATATTTTATCATGAACAAAATGAAATCAGTACACTATCAAGACAATTTCAATCCAATGAAATTTTTTTATGATTATTGATCAATTACCGATCCATCCCTATGCGAACGAGCATTCACTTCCCCATGAGGAATACCAGGCAATCGATCCTGAATGTCATCTGGAACCTCAATCCCAAGACCAGGACCATCAGGGATTATCAAAAATCCATCCTCACATTTAATTGGATTCTTAACCATCAAATTCTTCGGAGGTTCAGTTTCCCCAATAGGATATTCTTGGATTGAAAAATTTGGTATTGAAGCAGCAATCTGCAAACAAGCAGCCGTACTAATCGGTCCTAATGGATTGTGTGGAACAACACCAACGTAGTTCGCCTCAGCAATAGCAGCAATTTTCTTTGTATGCGTAATCCCTCCGCTTAAACACACATCTGGTCGAATATACTGGACTGCATCTCGCCTTAATAATGCTTGAAATTCATGAATATCATGTAATCTCTCACCTGTAGCTATCGGAACCCCAATTTGACTAGCAACATATGCCATTGCATCAAAATTGTCAGGACGAATTGGATCTTCAAAAAACATTGGATGAAATTTCTCAATACCTCGACCTAAAACCACAGCCTCTGCAGGAGTCAATCTACGATGAATTTCTATACATAAATCCACATCATTACCTGCAGCATCTCGGTACAATTCCACAGCATTAATTGCATCAGTCATCTTATCGACATGTGTCTTAAAAAAGGGAATATCATGGGATTCGTCAAGAAATGGAGTGAGATGCCCAACTGCAGTAAAACCCTGCTTTCTCGCATCTTTAATCCCCTCAACAAGTTTATCTCTTGTATTCCCAAACACGTGATAATACACCCGCGCTTTATCTCGAACTTTCCCACCTAATAACTGATATATTGGGACATCAAAATACCTTCCCGCTATATCCCAAAGTGCAATATCTACGGCACTAATACCACCCATAATCGCAGCACCACGATGGTGACTTGTGCGATAAATACTCTGCCAATGATGCTCAATTTGCAAAGGGTTTTTCCCCACTAAGTAACGTCCAATCTTCTCAATTACTGCAGCAGAAGCTTCAAGGTATCCCCAAGCACCTGATTCTCCATAACCCACAATGCCTTCATCCGTTTCAACCTTTACCATCAAATAGCGATGGATAAACATCGGTGTAACTTTTGTAATCTTCATATTCTCCCCCAATTTTCTGTGCTACGGAATTGCATGACCAGCAATCGCACCAGTACACTTCTCATTATCTACTGCAATTTCCCCATTAACCAACACATAAGGAATACCTGTAGGAAATTGTCTCGGGTCATCATAAGTCGCATTATCATTTATATGATCTGCATCAAAGACAAACAAATCAGCAAAATAATCCTTCTGAACTCTACCACGCTTAGTTAATCCAAATCTTTTAGCTGGATTATCTGTCATCCTCTGGATCATTGTTTCAAGTGAAATCACATCAAAAGATCTTCTAAGCCTTCCTAACAATCTGGGAAAAGTTCCATATGCTCTGGGATGGGGGAAACTACCTAAAGGTATAGAATCGCTACCCACCATATAATCATCCCGGGCTAAAAATTCAAGGCAGTCCTGACTAACTTGATTCCAAAGCTTTACACTATCGGGAGGAGCATGCCTATAGCCAACCTGCAAATCATTCTCAATCAGCAAATGAACTAATGCCTCCCCATTCGACATACTCATTGAATTCGCAATATCTACTAAACTCATCCCCTCAAGATCACTAGTATTAGGCATATAAGTAAAAACAGCATCTGAGATAGTACGCCTAGTCTCAGATTCCACATGTGAAATCAATTCTTTCCTAATTTTTGGATCTTTCAAATTTTGAAGAACTACTTCTGGTCCCCCTTCATGAGCACTACTAGGCAAAAAACATACTGGATAACTACTTCCTGTAGGATAAGGATAGAGCTCAAGCGTACAATCAACTCCTTCAGACTTTGCGGCGTCAATTTCTGCCATTTTTTCCTTTACATTCCCTGCAGAACTTGGATCAGTTCTGTAATGGGAAAAGTGAACTTTTACGCCACTTCTGCGACCAATCTCGAGAGCCTCTGTAACTCCTCCCCCTCCAAACGCTCGATCAGTATTTACATCTCTAAGATGCGTAATATATACACCACCATATTCTGCAACTACTTCACATAAAGATATTAATTCCTCAGTCGTACTCCATGCATTTGGGAAATAAGACATCCCTGTAGACAACCCAATTGCTCCTTGTTCCATTCCCTCAGCAACAATTTGCCTTGCCTGATCAAGGTTTTTGCCTTCAAGTTTCGAATCTGTAAAGCCCAACGTCTCAAGTCTAACCGCACAATGAGGGATAGGATAAGCAGTATTTATCGCAACTTTTTTATGGTAATGCGATCTGAAAGATTTTACTGAACTCATATCTAAATCGTTTGGTGGGTCACCAAGTAATCCTGCGAGGTAACGTTTATTTATAAGATAATTTTCTCTGGATAACGGTGCATAAGACAAACCATCTTGACCTAAAATTTCTGTTGTGATTCCTTGCCTTAATCCATTAGCATGCTGAGGATCATTTAATAAAGCCCCATCAGAATGAGCATGAGTATCAATCAATCCAGCTGAAACAATCAAACCAGATGCATCTATTTTTCTGACAGCCTCGGCATTGCTTAAATCACCAATTTCAGAAATGACATCTCCATTGATCCCCACATCAGAGAAGAAACTTTCTCCACCTGACCCGTCGATTATTTTCCCGCCTGTAATAAGAACATCAAACATCTCATTCTCCAACATCTAAATTCTAGGAATATGATCTCCAGATCAACAAATAGCTGATGACCGGATAATATCAGATTCTAATCAAATGGTGTCAGACTATGCCAGATGTTGACTTCTATCTAGTCCTTAATGGAAGATGGCTGAGTGATTAATATGGATCTAAACCCTCCACCCGATAATCTTGCGTTGATGTTGCAAAACGTCGAAGCGCGTTTTGTTCATGATGATAATGGTAGGATTGTTTCGATAAACAGATGGTACGGTGGGGTCGCTCCACAATTTTTTCTTGGACGTACTAATATGGGGAATATATGGCGTTTTCGACATGATATTCCACTTGAGCTTGAGCTAGAACTGACTCGTTATTGCACAGAGGAACCCTTCACTACTGATAGTGAAATTGAACCAATACACCGAGAGAAGTACGAAAAATTGTTTGCCAAACATTCAGGGACTATTTCCGTAAGAGAGGGGATTTCCTACATTTGTGGTAATGATTTCTACTTGCCCAACTCAACAACAGTCAATATTGATGAAACAACGGCTCATTTACTTGAAGGTTACATGAACGATTGGTTGCCGGATGTAGCACATACGCATCCTTTCATCGCAATTGTAAAGGATGGACAGGCGGTTTGTGTCTGTGGGAGCGCTCGTATTAGTGATGATGCACACCACGCGGGAGTCGAGACGGTCCCAGAATATCGCCGGAAAGGTTATGCTGCTCAAGCTGTTTCAGCATGGGCTTCTGCAGTCAGAGATTTAGGGGCAAATCCTCTTTATGCCCACTCTCTAGACAATATAGCTTCGCAGAATGTAGCACGTAGACTTGGAATGGAAATCATAGGTACTGATTACTTCATAAATTGATGGGTATCAATTACAATCTGACAATACCAATTTCAGAATTAATTCAATGAAAGGCAACTAAAATATGATTACACAAAGGAGACTCTTTCAAGCAAAAGTAGGACAAGCAGGACAAGTTGTTGCGAAAATAAAAGAATTCGAAAGCTCTTTTGAAAGATTTGGTGGCTCAACTAACCGTATATATACAGACATGTTAAGTGGCAAAACTGATCGAGTCGTTTGGGAATTCGATACAGAAAGTTTAACCTCCTTAGAAAGTACCTTCCAGGAAGCTGGTCAAGATCCCGAATATCAAAAAGCATTCGGAAAATGGTTCGAGGATCTACTACCACTTATTGAGTCAGCAACTGTGGAACTTTGGAAAAAAGAGAGTTAGCACTAAAAAATTATATGCTTTGATCAAATCTATAGATTTCTAGGAAAATAATGAAAATAATTGATATTACAAGTGAAGTTTTTGAATGGGATCGACCAGGAATATGGAATGGAAACCATTTTTATGGACCAGGGAGATTACACAAGGTTTCGGTGCTAACTGACGAAGGGATCTCTGGTATTGGGTGGAATGGCGGGACCGCTGCTGAAAGGCCCCTATCACTGATGCCAGGGTTTGTAGAATACTACAAGAATTTACTTCTAGGACAAGATCCTACAAATACATCTGAAATGACAGACAATCTTGGTGAAGGATTAATTAAAATTCTCGGACCCGGTGGATTACACACTCAGGCATTAGCCGCAATTAACATTGCTTGCTGGGATATCAAAGGGAAAATAGAAGGCAAAAGTGTTCACCAACTACTCGGTGGAGCACAAAAGAAAATCAAAACTTACATTGCAGGGGGATATTATGCAAAAAATAAAGGAATTCCCGAACTACAAGCTGAGTTAACCTACAATGTTGAAGTACTTAATGCTACAGCAGTAAAAATTAAAATTGGGAATAAAGAAACCGGATTTAAAGAAGATATGAAACGTGTTGCCGCAGCTCGTGCAGCAATTGGGAATGAAATACAATTACTTGTAGATGCAAACTGCGCCTGTGACCTGGATACGGCCAAGCTCTTTGCTCAGGCTCTTCCAGAATTTGATGTCTATTGGTTTGAAGAACCGCTACCAATACATGATTACGAGGGTCACAAAGAACTACGTGAATTATCAAGCATTAAAATTGCAACAGGCGAGAACGGGTATACCGAATCACATTTCAAAACGCTTATTCAGCATCAAGGTGTCGACATTTTAAACGTTGATGTAACGATCGTTCCAGGATATGATACCGCATCTAAAATCACACAAATGGCCAAAAAATCTGGTCTTACTATTGCTCCACATGGTTGTCAAGAAATCCAATTACCTTTAGCAGCATCTGTTGACCATGGAGAATTCTTAGAATATTACCCTCCAGAAGTTGACCCTCTCAGAGGTAACATGTTCATTCCTCAAATGAAATTAGACAAAAATGGATTTGTGCATATCTCAGATCAACCAGGACTCGGATTTGAGTTAAACATGGAGGTATTAAACCCTCTTCGAGTAGCATAAAGTGACATGCAAATATCTATTTGTAAAATTAATGCTAGAATCTATGCCTCTCACAGCCTGAAAGAAAAACGTAGAGTCATTTCTTCAATTAAAGACAAGGTTTCATCTAAATACAAAGTCAGTATTGCAGAAGTAGGGTTTTTAGATTCTCCACAATTAACTGAGATAGGCATTTCGATAGTAAGTAATCGTTCCAAACATTCTGAGTCAGTCATAGATAAAGTCCTAGAATATATCGAAGGGAACTTTCCATCAATTGAGGTTATCGAAATAGATAGAGAAACCCTTGGAGGATTTTAGGCTGTTCTGCATTATAGGCTACCTAAACGTTCCAAAATTGTTGACATAAATCATAATGAAGTGTAGCTTAAACATAATTCACGATGGAGGTCAATTATGGCTGAAGGAAAATTCGAAGTAGAAATAACTTATTGCGTCCCCTGAGCGCATCATGGTACGGCGGTCTGGATGGCCTCCGAGATTTTTGCCCAAGCTGGGTCAGACGTAGCTATCAGACTAACACCAGGTGGTGCTGGAGTTCTCAAAGTAGAAGCTGATGGTGAAATCATATACGACAAGGCTGTAGAGGGAAATTTCCCTGACTTGCCTCGCGTGAAGGAAATCAGAGCTGCTATTCAGCACAGACTTGAATCAGTTACTGTATAACCCGAAATTTTAATTAGCAATTCAACAAAGCCCTGGCATGCCAGGGCTTTGTTGTTCAGGTAGATAAAATGGACATCAAGCAATTCGAAAAAACAGACCCAAATTTTGCAAATAAAATCGATCGCATTCATTTATCAGAGAACCAAATTTCTGAAACGGTAAAACGTCTAGGAAATGAGATTAAAAATGACTTTCTCAATGAAGAAATCGTCTTGGTTGGTGTTCTCAGCGGAGCGATGTGTTTTCTCACTGACTTAATGAGACAAATTCCTCCACCCATCAATATCGAAATCATTCATGCTCATAGAGAATTTATTACATCAGGAAATGTCGAAATTAAAATAACAAAAGATGTCACTGATAGTCTGAGTGGGAAACATGTGATTCTTGTAGACACGATAATTGACACAGGTTTGACATTAAAATATCTAAAATCCCATTTTGAAAATCAGGGAGTAAAAAGTGTGAAATTATGCACATTATTGGATAAGACCGAGGCACGTACTGTAAAAATTAAGCCTGATTACTCAGGTTATGAAGTTCCGAACAAATATTTTGTAGGATATGGTCTGGACTTCATTCAAGGCTATAGAAATCTTCCTTATATCATTTCTATTAAAGATTAAATAAATTTAGTCCATTACTTTTTTCACTGCCGACAAAAACAACTTCTGTGGCAGGAACCTAGCAGCTAAACTAGCCCAATATGCATCCCAGCCAACAGTGGTTCGGAATTTGGGATTCTTTTTTGAAATAAGTTGTGAAATTGTTTTAGCAACCTGATCAGGGTTTCCTGCTTTATATGGCCAGGCCCTATCATTTCTTTTTTGCGTCCGTTCAAAATCATTCTCTAGACTTTCAGTCGCATTCACCACATTATCCCCGAAGTTGGTCTTGAATAATCCAGGTTCGACTACGCATACCCTAACACCATACGGTGCCAACTCCACTCTCATCGCTTCACTAATACCTTCTAGTGCAAATTTGCTACTTGCGTATGCTCCCATAAATGGAGTCGCAATACGCCCTAGAATCGAAGTGATATTAATAATGCAACCATCTTCTCTTTCAATCATACGAGGTAACACAGCCTTGATAGTTGAAACAGATGCAAATAAGTTTGTATCAAATTGGTCTCGAAGCTGCTCAATTGTAATGGAATTTATTGAACCCTTTAATCCATAACCCGCATTATTTATTAAAACATCGATCTCTCCAAAATTTGCGAACAATCTCTCAAAACACCGTTCTACTTCATCACTTTTATTGATGTTCAGCTCTTCGGGAACAATACAACCTCCAAAACTACGACTTTCATCAATCAATGAATCAAGGTTTTTCTTATGCCTACTAGTTGCAATTATCTGATGTCCCTCCCTCGCTAACATAACAGCTGTAGATTTTCCAATTCCAGAAGATGCACCAGTTACCACAATAATTTTCTGATTGTTTTTGTCTTGTCCTTTTGACATTTGAAACTCCTCTAATCGTTTCCTGGAAAAACTATATATTAACTACACTGAATCTATCATAGCGTCAACAATCAGGTGTGATGTATAATCTGGCTATGAGTAAAATCCAGTCAGTTCAAGCCAGAGAAATCCTAGATTCCAGGGGTAACCCTACCGTCGAGGTTGTTGTCCAACTTAGTGATGGATCATACGGAAAAGCTTCAGTCCCTAGTGGTGCAAGCACATCCGATAGTGAAGCACTTGAGTTACGTGATGGCGATCCAAAACGCTTCAATGGTAAAGGGGTTAGAAAAGCAGTCAATAATGTCTCAGAAATCATAGCTCCAGCAATCAAAGGCCTTTCATCAATTAATCAAAGACAACTTGATGAAACTCTCATTTCTCTTGATGGGACTAAAAACAAAAGTCGATTGGGAGCAAACTCTATACTTGGGGTCTCCTTAGCTAATGCTCATGCCGCGGCGTCTAGTAAAAATGTTTCTCTATATGAATATATTAATGAAGATTCTAATTTCTCTCTCCCAGTTCCATTATTCAATATAATCAATGGCGGTGCTCACGCAGAGGACTCTACAGATTTTCAAGAATTTATGTTAGTGCCTATTGGATTCGAAAAATTCAGCGACTCCCTTAGGGCTGGTGTTGAAACATATCAATCGCTAATGGAACTTCTAAGGAATCAAGCCCTCGGCACTCACGTTGGAGACGAAGGTGGATTCGCACCTAGATTAATCACAAATCGCCAGGCAATTGAATTGGTAGTTGACGCAATAGAAGTTGCAGGATACAAACCGGGTGAAGACTGTTTTATTGCAATGGACATAGCAGCATCCGAATTGACTCTTGAGAACGGCCGCTATTCTTTAAGACGCGAGGAATTAACTTACTCTGCAGATATGATGATCGATTTATACCAAAAATGGACAACTGACTATCCCATAATCAGTATAGAAGATGGGATCTCTGAAAATGATTGGGATAAATGGTCTTACATGACAGAGAAATTAGGATCACAAGTTCAACTAGTTGGGGATGATTTGTATGCTACAAATCCTTCGCTCATCCAAAAAGGAATTGATCAGAATTCTAGCAATGCAGTCTTAATCAAATTAAATCAGATAGGTACTGTGTCTGAAACTCTTGAGGCTATCAGTATGACGCAACAAGCAAATTGGAACCCAGTCATCAGCCACAGAAGTGGAGAAACTGAAGATACCTCAATTGCTGACTTGTCTGTAGGAACTGCTGCTGGGCAAATTAAATCAGGGGCTCCTGCAAGGGGTGAAAGAACAGCAAAATATAATCGCCTTTTAGCTATTGAACAAGAACTAAATGGAAAAGCAACCTTCGCCGGTCCAGCAGTCTATGACTCTATAAAAAATTCCAAACTTTAAAATCATCCTAAGTATACAAAGGATCTAACATGAAAACTCGTGTAGGAATAAATGGTTTTGGTAGAATCGGAAGACAAGTCTTAAGAGCAATAATGTCTCGTCACTCAGAGAATCTTGAAGTTGTTGCAATTAATGATTTAACAGACACTGCAACCAACGCTCACCTGTTTAAATACGACTCAAACTATGGAATTTTCCCAGGCGAAATTACTCCCACCGCCACCGCAATAACCATTGATGGGATGGAAATACAAGTTCTATCTGAAAGAGATCCCGCACAAGTTCCCTGGCAAAATGTTGGGGTAGATATTGTCATCGAAAGTACTGGATTCTTCACAGACGCAAAAGTTGCTTCGGGGCATTTGAATGGAGGAGCAAAAAAAATTATTATCTCTGCTCCTGCAACTAACGAAGACTTGACGGTAGTTTTAGGAGTCAACGAAGACAAATATGAACCCTCAAAACACCAAATTATTTCTAATGCATCATGTACTACAAATTGTATCGCCCCTATGGCAAAAATCCTGAATGATAATTTTGGTGTCGAAGCTGGCCTGATGAGCACAATTCATGCGTACACTAACGATCAAAAAATACTCGACCAAGTTCATGACGACCTGAGACGTGCTCGTGCCGCTGCAGAAAATATTATCCCTACTTCCACTGGCGCAGCCCGTGCAGTTGGATTAGTACTACCTGAATTAAATGGAAAATTAAACGGTATGGCATTTCGTGTACCCACATCTACTGGATCTGTAACAGATTTGGTAGTTAATTTAAATACTGAAGCAACAAGTGAGGAAATTAATCAAGCTTTTGAAGAGGCGTCCAACAACAAATTAAAAGGCATCCTACAATATTGTGATGAACCATTGGTAAGTAGCGACTTCATACAAAACCCTCACAGTTGTATTATTGACGCGCCTTCTACAATGACTATAAATTCAAAAATGGTCAAAGTAGTAGGATGGTATGACAATGAATGGGGTTACAGTTGTAGGACCTCAGATCTGGCATCTTTTATAGCTCAAAGTGGAATGTGACACCTGAAATAGAACACATCTAATCATCAATTCCCAATAAAAATTCAAGCAATTGCCTGCATATACATAAAGGCGTATAATATGGGCTCAAAATAATAAAGGGAGTAGTAATTATGGCAGTAAGTTCGAAAACTGAGACTGGTACTTGGCTCGTAAAATCAGGGCTTGCACAAATGCTCAAAGGCGGTGTGATTATGGATGTAGTCACAGCTGAACAGGCAAAAATCGCTGAGGATGCAGGCGCATGCGCCGTAATGGCATTAGAGCGCGTCCCTTCTGACATTCGAAAGACTGGTGGAGTCGCAAGGATGTCTGATCCTAGTATGATTGATGAAATCATAGAATCCGTCAGTATTCCTGTCATGGCAAAAGCTAGAATAGGCCATTTCGTAGAAGCACAAATTCTAGAATCCTTAGGGGTAGACTACATTGATGAATCAGAGGTTCTTACTCCAGCAGATGAAAATAATCACATCAATAAGCATGATTTCAAAGTTCCATTTGTTTGTGGTTGCAGAGACCTTGGAGAAGCGCTTAGAAGAATTGGTGAAGGCGCTGCGATGATACGTACTAAAGGAGAAGCTGGAACTGGGAATATTGTTGAAGCTGTAAGACATGCAAGAAAAGTACTAGGTGAAGTTAGACGCATCCAAAATATGGAAGATGATGAGCTAATGGCAACAGCTAGGGATTTACGTGCACCATATGAACTAATTAAAGAAATCAAAGAAACTGGAAACCTACCGGTGGTCAATTTTGCCGCTGGAGGTATAGCAAGTCCTGCAGATGCAGCATTAATGATGCAACTAGGCGTAGATGGTGTATTCGTCGGGTCTGGAATATTTAAGTCTGATAACCCTCAGTTAATGGCTAATGCAATCGTAAAGGCTACAACTCACTTCAACGATCCAAAAATTCTCGCAGACGTTTCTCGCGGTTTAGGGGCATCAATGCCAGGATTGGACGTTCGAACAATGCCAGAAAGTGAACAGCTAGCTACGAGGGGCTGGTAACAAGTGACGAAAATCGGCGTCCTTGCATTGCAAGGAGATTTCTTAGAGCACAAAAAAATTCTTGCCGAGATCGGTTCTGACGTCAAAGAAGTTCGTCTGCCCGAGCACTTGAATGATGTAGAAGGACTCATTATACCCGGTGGTGAGAGTACTACGATTGTTCAGTTGATTGATATTTATAAGTTCCGCAAGCCTCTAAAAGAATTAACTGCACAGGGATTGCCCATTTGGGGAACATGTGCGGGAATGATTGTCATGTCAAATAAACTGACAGATGAATATCCAAAACCTCTGAAACTAATGAATATTACGGTGAGTAGAAATGCATTTGGTAGACAATTAGACAGCTTCGAAACAAATCTAAACATCTCTGAACTTGATGGCAGCGAATATCACGCCGTTTTTATCAGAGCTCCAAGTGTCTGCGAAATGGGAGAAAATGTCCAAGTAATCGCAAAATTAGAAGATGGTACTCCAGTAGCAGTTAAAGAAGGTAATGCTCTTGCCACATCTTTTCATCCCGAACTAACAAATGATAATAGAATGCACCAATACTTCTTAAAAATAGTCGAAGACCAAAAATTTCAGCCTAGGTTGATATAAGTATGGAACAACAAATCATCCAAAATGAAGAAATGCAATCGCTTCTAGGGAAGATTCCAAACCACATATGTGATCTTTTAAAAGAAGAAAATACGGAAAACTTGCTTGAAATTGTCTTAGATCTAGGAAGACCACTCGAGGCACGTTTTCTAGATAAGACTAAAGTTTTCCAAGAGGTTGAAGTAACAGAATTAGACCTAAAGCACATCACTAACAACTTAAGTGAATTTGGTCAAGACAATAGGGCTGGAATTGAAAGAACTTTACACAGAATTTCAGCAATTCGAAATCGTAACGGGAAAATCATTGGGCTTACTTTAAGAGTAGGTAGAGCTGTTTTTGGCGCAATTCGTATTATCGAAGATTTTATTACAACTAACAAAAATGTACTTCTACTTGGTCGTCCAGGGGTAGGCAAAACTACAATGTTGAGAGAAGTTGCTAGAGTCCTTGCAGATGACACAAAAAGACGAGTAATTGTAGTCGACACTTCTAGTGAAATTGCAGGAGATGGAGATATTCCACACCCCGGAATTGGACGTGCTCGAAGGATGCATGTTCAAACCCCAATAGAGCAACACTCAGTAATGATAGAAGCAGTAGAAAATCACATGCCCGAAGCAATAATTGTAGATGAAATTGGTACCGAAATGGATGCCAACGCTGCCCGTACTATAGCAGAAAGAGGAGTTCAGCTAGTAGCCACTGCTCATGGGAACACTCTAGAAAATCTAATTATGAATCCCACTCTTTCTGATCTGGTCGGTGGTGTTCAATCAGTAACACTAGGTGATCTAGAAGCAAGAAGACGAAGAACTCAAAAAAGTGTCTTAGAAAGAAGAGCTCCTCCAACTTTTGATGTTTTGGTTGAAATTCATGGCTGGGATGAAGTTGCAATACATCCTAATGTTTCTGATGTAGTAGATAAATTTCTTAGAGGACATAAATTTTCCCCCCAAAAACGCACTATTGATGATGAAGGAAATGTTTCAACATCATCCAAGGCTCCAGAAACTTATGAACTACCTATACATACCGAAGAAGACGATCCAGAAATTTTAGACCGCGAATTAAAAAAGTTTCGAATATTACCTTATGGAGTGAATAAAGGGAAACTAATTCAAGCCTTACGTACAAGCAACGCGCCAATTGAAATAGTCACTCAAATAGACCATGCGGACATGTTGGTAACTACTAAAAACTACTACCGCCGAAGAACCCAAGCATTAAAAATGGCTGAAAATGCAGGAAAGCCAGTATACGTTTTAAGGAAAAACACCCTCCCTCAAATTCAACAATTCGTACAAGCGCTCTACAGGAAACAAAGTCATGGAAACAGCATTGCTGATGCGACCCGCCAAGCCGAAACGGTTGCAACTCAAATTATTGATGGAGAAAGTAGTAAAGATCTTTCTCCACAAACTCCTTATATTAGAAGACTCCAACACAAAATTGCAGAAAGATATGGAATTTATAGTACCAGTATCGGGGAAGAACCTAACCGTTACGTAAGATTTTCTGTAGCAGCAACCCGCAATTATCGATCTGCTCGCTCGGTGTAACATGTCATCAAATGAAGGACCATTTATAGTATTCGAGGGAGTTGAAGGTAGTGGGAAAACGACCCAAACCCGTGCCCTAGCAAGAAAATTAATTAATGAGAAAATTGATCATATTGTAGCTAATGACCCTGGAATCACACCTCTTGGAAAACGCGTTAGAAGATGGTTGAAAAGTGATGAAACCGCTAGCCCAATAACTGAACTTTTTTTATTTTTGGGAGCGCGTTCTGCGTTAACTGACTCTACCCTTCGAGGAGCTATTGAAGAGGGTAAAGTAGTAATTTCACATCGATATACCTATTCGACGCTTGCATATCAAGGTTATGGAAGAGGTCTAGATATTGAAATGCTGAAAAATATGAACAACATTGCTACAGGCGGACTGATTCCAGACCTGGTAATACTTTTAGATTTATCAACACAACAAGGAATGGAACGGATCGCATATCGACCTCTAGATAGAATCGAGCAAGAAGGTATCGACTTTCATGACCGCGTTAGAAGAGGGTACAAAACCTTAGCCTCTGACAGTAACGAGAAGTGGTTAGTAATTGATGGATCCCAACCTAAATCAAAGATTTCAAAGATCATATGGGAAAACGTAAGCAAATTAATTGACCAAAAAAATACAGGTCTTTAATAAATAATTATCGCCTGATCTGAACCCTACGAAATCCCTCAGCATAAACAACAGAAGAATCTTTTGATTCCCATTTTGATGCAGTCCTCATAGAACTATCTTTTAAATATTTGCCAATATCACTCCCAACTTGGCTAGCATGCTTCTCTAATGAGGTAATTTTTTGGTTGATCGAGTCAGTAATGTCGATATAAGTATCTATATCTTCAGCTCCCCAAAATAATATATCTGCAACTTTATGAGTCTGAAGTGACTCTTCTGTAAGATGTTCAGGGTAATGCAACCTGTCTCTAGCAAATGGAAAAGCCGCATCAAGTGACACCTGCCCGCACATCCTATGATCCCTGTGTAAATAAAATGAACGTCTCATTGGATCAGTAGAAAAAACCACTTCAGGTTGAAATTTTCTGATTGCATGAACCAATTTGCCTCTAAATTCGGCGTCATCATTCAATCCACCATCTGGATACCCTAGATGAACAACTTCAGATACACCCATCGCCTTAGCAGCCTCTTCTTGCTCTTCATATCTGATTTTAGCTAAACGTTCAGATGTCATTTCTGGATCATCTGAACCTTTATCTCCATTAGTACACAATACATAAAAAACTTTGGTGCCCTCTGCTATCCATTTAGATACAGTTCCGCCACAGCCAATCTCTGCATCATCAGGATGGGGAGTAATCACCAACGCACAATCCGGTCTATACATTCGAACCTCTTTTCAAAAATACTTAATTAAATCATATAGGTGAAATTTTCTTATCTCAAGGGAAATTATACAAATATTTCACTAACTGTTTTAATATAAATGCGCATCTATATTTTTTCTGATTTTAAGAAAGGCCAAATTAATTACCACCGAATTTGAAATTAGACAATTCCACTGGAGTGATTGGTCGGAATTATTAAAATTCTACAATCAAACGCATGGTAATGTACGTTCATTAGAATCTGACCAATTAGCCGAACAAGAATTACTTGGGTCTCCCAATAGAAGTCTTACAAATCACTGCTTCTTAGCAATCGAAAATTCCGGCATTTTCTCATTACTAGGCTATATGATTCTTGACCCTGAACCTCCAATTGCCAGATGTATAGCATCAATGAGCATTACAAAAACCGAGCTTGGATCAATTCTATACAAAGAATTTGTTAAAGAAGCAATTGCATATGCACAAAATAATACTTTCAACGTTTTGCATACGAGGACAAACGCAACAGATACGGATTCCCATGAGATATTGAAAGGAATCGAGATGTCTCTAGTTAGAACCGAGTGGACAATGAGTTTAGATTTCGATGCAGCAATAAATGATCATTATCCTGGATCAAATTTTTCATTAGCTCCTTTTAAAACTGGTACTGATGAAGAAATTCTAGCAACTCTTCAAAATTTATGTTTTCAGGAACATTGGGGGTTTTCGCCCAATACCCGCCCTCAAATCGAAGCTCATATGAAATCCCCCTATTCTCCCCCAGAAGGAGTCAAAATATTGCGACTAAATAATTTACCTGTGGGATATGTGTGGACTGAACAAGAATCATCCACTGAAGGAATTCTGGGCAAAATTGGAATGCTTGGGGTTCATCCAAACATGAGAGGCAAAGGATTGGGAAATTATTTAATGACAGAAGGAATTAAATTTTTAAAGGAATGCGGAGCAACTTCGATAAATCTCGACGTCGATTCCGAAAATTCATCTGCATGGAAGATATACCAATCGATAGGGTTCAGTAAAATAGCAGAACATCACTGGTACGAAAAGAAATTGAACTCTCTAGACGGTGGTAACACCCTATAAGTCTCATAACTTAACCCAATATTTAACCCCCTTTGTTCCTAGATTTTTACCTTTTTTGACAAAAATTCTGTATCCAATTTGCGTAAAATATACATTAATTTGATTTCCTGATACCATCTGGAAAATGAGAATAAGTGATGAAAGCAAGAAATTAGGAGGGCCTTATGGCCAAGATCTTTTTTTCTATCAGCATTTTGAGTTTTCTTCTTTTAGTTGCCTGTACTGAAGATTCCGAGGGAGAAAACGTGACAATCATCGATCCTCCTACTGCACGTGACCTTCAATCAACAACCCAATTAGAACTCGATTCAATTAACATCGAAGCAACTGTACAATCTAGGCTCGATTCAATTAACATCGAAGCAACTGTACAATCTAGGCTCGATTCAATTAACATCGAAGCAACTGTACAATCTAGGCTCGATTCAATTAAATCATCTGAATTACAGCCCTCACCTACTCCACTCACAGAAGAATCCAAAACTCAGGCTGAACCTGCCAAACCTCCCGAAAAACCACTCATTGAAAAAATCCAAGAATCTCTCTTAATGATTGTCCCTTATGACACAGGTAATCCCGGGCTTGGAACGTTTATCACAAACAATGGAATATACATCACCACTTATGACGTAACACAAGAAGACTATGAAGCAGCTGCAGACAACCTAGATGGATACCACTGCTATAGCTACTTTATCAAATTCCTTGAAGAAGAAAACATAGCATTAGGGTATTGTGAAAACAGACGTTCTGCACCAATTTCACTATCACTGGATGAAACTGAAAAAACAAGTTCTCTTGTTATGCTTGCACTAGGAACTGCAAATCTTGCTGAAGTTTCCATTATCGAAAAATCTTCAAATATTTTTGGAGATAATATCACGTTTGAGATTGAAATTGATTTACCTTCTGCGGAACTAGATCATTTAAATCCAGGGTTACCAATATACAACTTAGAGGGGAAAATAGCAGGACTGTATGCTACGAAAAATCAAAAAAATTATTTGATTCCAATCGAATATTTTGAAAACGCCAAAAATGAGTTATTAGATGAATCTTCTGAATCTAGAGAGTTTGAAAGCGAACTTTTCTGGTTTTCCTTAACGTTACCTGATGGATGGGTGGGGATAGATCTTGGATATGAACTCTTCCTATTCGATTTCAATTCTTCGGCTACCATCCAGGTTTATTTTGATGATGAAGTTGATCCTGAAATGACGACTGAAGAATTCGCAGAATACGAGTGGATGAATGGTCGAGATAGTGGATTCATGTTTTATGAAACAGATGAGGCAACCCCTATCTTAATTTCTCAAAACATTCCTGCAATTGGATACTTCGAAAAATGGGCCTATTATATGCAAGATATGCGCAATAATGGGTGGCAATATTTCTTTATTCATGATGGAATTTCATTCAGCATTTATACTGAGACACTCCAGGAAGATTGGGAATCACAAGCTCCAACCATTCAACGAATTATTGATTCTATAGTAATTGAATAACCATTTCATATTCATCATTTATACTTATTAATTATCAATAGGAACAATCCCTGATCTTAGAGCGATTATTGCAGCCTGAGTCCTATCAGCGACTTGCAATTTAGACAACAAGTTTGCCACATGTCGCTTTACAGTTTCCTCACCAATAAATAATTGCTCAGAAATGCTCCTGTTATTATTACCCTCTGCAATCAATTTCAAAACTTCAAGTTCTCTGGAAGTCAATTTGTCAAATATTCCGCCTTCTCCTCCATGAGAAACTTCTTGCATCAACCTTGACGCAATTCTAGGATGCAATTTGGTTTCTCCCAATTTTGCCGATCGTATGCTATCTAAAACATCCTCAGATGAGGAACTTTTTAACAAATAACTTATCGCTCCAGCCTTAATCGCCGGGAAAACCAAACTATCTTCATGGAAACTAGTCAAAACAACACATTTTGTATTAGGACTCTCACTGGAGATTTGACGAATTGCTGCAATTCCTCCAATACCTGGCATAGATAAATCCATCAACACTACATCAGGAACTAAATCTCTTACCATCTCAATTGCTTTTTCACCGGTAGTTGCGTCACCTATGATTTCAATATCATCTTGAGAATTACACAAATCAGTTAATCCTTGGATAACTATCGGATGATCATCTGCTAATAGAACTGTAATCTTGCTATTCATTGATCGCTCTCTTATGGTTTATCATAACATCTATCCATTTCCATCAACGCATAGGAATGGATGCGTGTACTTTCGTTCCTGAGTTAATCTTACCCTTTACAATCAATTTGCCTCCCAAATTCTCTAACCTTTCAGTCATACTTATAAGTCCGAATGATCTATGATTAAAATCTTCATCCATTGAAAATCCTATCCCATCATCTTTTATTGTCAGATGAATTTGATCTGAATCACTTCCGTAAGAAACTTCAACATTCATTGCATTTGAATGCTTTGAAATATTGTTCAAAGCTTCTTGTGCGACTCGATAAATTGTGTGTTGAATTGTAAGTCTCAATTCAGGATCATCTTTAAAATTGAACAAAATCGAGCAATCATTTTGATCATCCCAGTTTGTTATTAATTCTTTAAGACTATTCACAACGCCTTGATTCTGAATTGCAGGGGGTCTTAAAGCCAGAATAGCAGCATCAATTTCAGTATGGATTTCACGAGCTTGTCGTTCTAAATTCGAAATTAATTCTTTTGCTCGATCAATTTTGCCGGGCAACAAACTGGAAATAGTTCCTGCAGTCAAACTCAAACCGAATATTTCCTGTTTAACAGAATCATGCAACTCTCTTGCAAGTCTGTTTCTCTCCTCGATTTCAGCCTCAGCTCCAGCTTCCTCAGCAAGCAAAGCATTCGTTTCACTTAAATCACGTAATTCTTTCATCTGAGAAGTAATTTGTTCAGACATTAAATTAAATCCTGACGCAAGTTCATCAATCTCATCCATATTAGATGAAATTGAAATTCGGTCAATCGAACCAGATTGAATAGATCTACTTGCAGCAAGTATGTTTAAAATTCGGTTTTTGAAACTCAATGAAAAATAAATAGCAATCAAAGTACCTGCTAAAACAACAAGTAGAGTAAGGAATCCAGCAATCATTAAGTCTTGCCATTTCCAATTCTCCCACCAAGATTCAATGGGTGTTAAATAAAGAACAGAACCAAAAGGATCCCGAGTCTTTAAATCCAAATTATTACCCCAAAAAATTAAGGAGTGTCCCAAATAATAATTCTCAATTCTCATACCATGTGAAAATTCACTGAATCCATTCCCTTTGGCTGAGTGGATAATATCCCAAGATTCTTTCAAGCCGGGAATTTGAATGTTCTCAATTGTTGGTTCTGATGAAGCAAAAGTAACCCTATCATCACTTTGTTCAAGTAATTTCCCATCAGCATTAAAAACGTATAATTGAGAATAGTTCTCCACAGGAGTTGTGGGAGGAGCTTCTAATGCACAAAAACAGATGTTTCGATTTCCAAATGCTGTTTGATTAACCATATCTTCCGCTTGTATTTTAGTGATAGTCCTGTCAGAAAATCTTGAATAGGACTTTATTGCATTACTCATATCTTCAGCTATGAAGTGTGAATCTTGTTGAGCTGAATCAATTACTGCTGTTTCAAATCCCCAATACCTACCTGACAAATCTTCATGAATTGCCCAAATTATAGATACTGTTAAACATGACAGGATTACTACAAATACATGAGAAGATATTAGCTTCTTGCCAATGGATCCTCGAAACAATGTTTCACCTAAAGTGTCCTTCGAATGAAGGACACTTTTTATTCTTAATAAAGTTACTATCTTGTATAGAAGCATATTAAATAAGAACCCTTAGAATTATTTATCTCCAACTTCGAGAGGATCCATAACCAGAATTATATCCTGAGCTTCCATACGAGGAAGAGTATCCGGAATTATTCCAATTACCATATCCAGAGGATCCATAACCAGAATTATACCCTGAGCTTCCATACGAGGAAGAGTATCCGGAATTATTCCAATTACCATATCCAGAGGATCCATAACCAGAATTATACCCTGAGCGTCCATACGAGGAAGAGTATCCGGAATTATTCCAATTACCATATCCAGAGGATCCATAAGGAGATCCGTAAACTGAATTGTAAGTAGAGCTACTATAATCAGTCCTAGATCTACTGTATCCCCTACCTAACGAAGAATATCCCATACTACTATAGTTATTGGATTTAATACCATCAGGACATGATCTTTGATGCGATCTTACATAAGTACCATTGCTACGATAATAACCTTGAACAGTTACACTTCCGTAGCAAGCAGCTTCTGTAACTTCTGGAGAGAGTAAAGTCAAACCAGCTAGTGAAGTATTCTCAGACTCTACATAAGATATTGCCAATGCAAAAACCAATACGAAGGCAATAGCAGTTGAATGGGTTAGAAACCTTCTCTTGGTAAACACTACTTTAAACATTTGATCCTCCTAAGATTTATACTTAAATTGTATTGCTAGTGGCCTAAAAAAGTATCCACCCAAAGAGTGATTTTTCCCTACACCTTTTGGGTAGTCGAATCCTACAACTTTTAAAGTTTAAGCGGTTTTTGAGAGTTTTTTAGCCTCGATATTGATCAAACTATTCTTAAACAAATGTTCAAGATAAATTCCATCAATCAACGTAATGCGTTTATCCTTCACGAATAAACGAGAATCTTTTGAAAATTTTCCTGTCGTCACTAAGAATCCTTCAGAAATATTATTATCACTGGAAACCACTCCAAACAGATCCCTTACCTCTCTTACAGATACCGTATCTTTATATCTCTTACATTGGACAATCACCCGATTAGTTCCTAATCCAATTCTTTGTCCATCCAAATCAATCCCTCCATCCCTAGAAGCTTTCGTTACGTTCAAATTATATCCACCATCGTAAGATTCGAACAAAGTATGGATCATCTTCTCAAAATCATATGGGTCCATCTTTTTCATGTCTGACAATTTGACAGCTTTATCCATGACTAGTCGCTTCTGCTCACTACTTTTCGTGGGAACTTCCAAATCGAAAAGCCCAAACAAATCTGCTTCAGTTAATTTTCTTCCAACATTTTCGTCGTTTAACTCTGTCAAATCTCCAAACACATCATTGAACAAGCCTCGTTTTTCGTTCAGAAGTTTGTCAATCCGTTCTTCAATCGAGTTTGAAACGAACAGAGAATGAACAAACATGGAACGTTTCTGAGACAATCTTCTAATACGCCCTGTCGCTTGAGCGATTACAGCAGGATTCCACCAATGATCATAATGAAAGACGTGATTTGCTCGAGTTAGAGTCAATCCAGTGCCTCCAGCTCCTGATGAAATCAACATAATCTGATGACTATCATCCTGCTCAAACAATTCAATTGTTTTATCCCTTTTATTCTGAGTAAGTGAACCATCATAGAGTAAAGGATTAAATTCACTTAATTCCGTTTTAATCCTGGTTAAAGTGATTTTTGGATATTGAGAAAATATTAACGCTTTTTCATTTTTCCCATTTAGGTTACCCAATTCATTTTCCAGGAAATCCAACTTACAACTTTCACCTGATCTTTCATCAAAATTACATATTCTTTTAAGTTTTGTAATTAAAGCCAAGATATGCGTAGAGCTGGCTGAACTACCTAAATTTTTAATGTCACGTACTCCAGTTTTTTTGACCTCGTCATAAGCTATTCGCTGAGCGGGAGTCAATTCCAACCAATGTGTTTGAGGATACATCGGTGGCAATTCTGGTGTTACGGATTCAATCGTACGCCTTAGAGTATAATCCTGTATCTTATCGCGTAACAATTTTGTAGTAATTTCATTATTGTTATCAAATAATCCTGGTGAAATAAATGAAAATATCCCTTTAGTATCTTCAATCTTATTCTCCAACGGAGTTCCAGTAATTGCCCATCTAAAAGTCGAATTTAATGATGCAACTGCCTTATGTATTCGTGTTTTAGGATTTTTAATTTTTTGCGCTTCATCTACTATACAAAGATCAAACTTATCGGGATTGATTGTGTCTATATCCCTAGATAGTGTCTCATAAGTCACAATATTAATTTCAGCAGGGGCTATCCAACCTTCTTTACGAGCATCTATATTTCCGTAAATCCTTAATGGCCTTAATTCAGGTGCCCATGCCTTAATTTCCTTTTCCCAAGACGATGTTACGCTCGCAGGGCATACAACCAATACTTTTTGTAAAGTCGCTGACCTAAACAATATTCTCATTGCAATAATTGCTTGAGCTGTTTTACCTAACCCCATTTCATCTGCTAAGAGTGCTTCTTTCCGACTAATTAACCACTTAACTCCAGCAATTTGGTATGGATATGGAGTATATGAACTGTGGAAAACTGTCAATTTCCCACTAGGTTTAAGAATTGGAGGTTGAAGAATGTACCTCAACTGCTCAAAAACATCGATTATAGGATCAACTTTCTGTTTAAGCTTCCTAACTCGATTAGCCACTTCGTCTTTACAAAATTGACAAAGGCTCTGAATTAAACCATGTTTACACCTAGTTTGCATATCAATCTGAGGACTAATCTTAGGTAGTTGTCCTTCCTCAGAAATATCCTTATCTCTGTAGTCTTTTCCTGATATGGATGGTTGGAACAAAGGCTCAAAAAGTGTGATAATTTCTGTTTCTGAAAACCTGGCTGCAAATATTTCAAAAATTTCTGTGATTTCAGGTAATTCAAACGTGTGAGTTAATTCAATTTGGGGAAGACTCTTAATCAACTCAGTACCAGTCATCGATGGAATTTCCATGCGGTTGAAAGTCACTTTCTGGCAGACAGTTTCAGGGATCAATTGATTTATCTCATCAAATTCATGCCCTTGTTGAATTAACTCAATTGAGTCGATGTCTTCCATTGGATCAACAAGGCGAATAGTATTAATCAACCCATTTTCTATGGTATTAAAATTTATCTTGTTTAAATCGGGTTCAGTAATATTAATCTGATCCAATAAAAATATATTGGGAGGAGTAATCGCATTAAGTTTTTTGGCTAATCCAAATCGAAGTCCCATTTTCTTCTCTCAATCTCACCAATTACCTAAATCTTTCGTCTCTTTCAACTAATGTGTTGAGAGCAGTCGAAATTCTCTCAAAGGGCTCTATAATGTCGATTCTATTAAAAACCGCTTCTATGTCCGCTTCTATAATTTCTGTATCAAGTTCCTGACTCGGAAGAAAATTTGCTGAAACAGGTTGAAATTCAGAATGATTACTATCAAATCTTTTAACTTGATAAGAAGTGTCTAAATTATCCGCCTCGAACACCTCCCCGATTCTCTGCAGATGCACTACAGGCAAATCAGTGTAATACCCTAAATCTAATAACAAATTCTCTGATACTGCACAAAATTTAGGATTTGTTGTTAGGCGATTAATTAATGGCGCCCCAATCAATTCATTGAATACATGTGGTTTCAATGTAGCACCATAAATCGCTTCTTGAGTAGATGTAGCTCTTACTGGATGAGTGCAATGAAATTCTTGAGGGACTCCAGCTTCATTCAGAACCAATACAGCACCAAGGTATCCTTCTTTGTCTTTTGTCTGACGTGCTGCCAAAAATGCTACCATTAATTCATTCTTTTCAGTCATTTTCTGCCTTCTTCCTGCCCAGTGGGGCAATAAAATTTTGTAGATCATTTATCCGGAAATAGTATCCGCCTTCGGTGTGAACTGAAGGTATGCGTTTTTGAAGAGCATACCTATTCAGGGAACCAAAGTGTACTGGCTTTGGCAAATGCTTGGTCGCATCCTTAGTTCCCACAAGTTTATTTTGATGATTGCAATTTTCACATTCGATCACCATCGTAAGAGTCGATGCCATATATTAGCACCTCCTTTCTATTCAAATAATTCTTTTTGGAATGAACAGATGATAAATGAACTATTTGAAAAAATAATCCCCCAAAAGGCTGATTTTTTTCTAACCCTTTAGGTGACTAATCAACAACAAATCTTTTAAATGGTTTTTACTAAATTTTTGTTCTGTTCCAAACTTTAAAATTTCTGTCGCTAACATTAGATATATGTATACACTCTGCCCTAAACTCGCAAAAGAATTCTAAAATCCTATTAAAGATTCTTTTTGTTACATCAACTAATCAACTCAGAAAACCAAAATTTTTATCCTACATCTATTAACCAAAAGGGTTAGAAAAAAATCAGCCTTTTGGGGGATTATTTTTCCTGTATAGATCTCTAGAATTAGTAATGTTCATGTTCTCTTCTCCTAGATGAAGCATGATTGTTTGAGAAGGAAATCCTGCCCGACTTCCTTAAGAGTTACAATATCGAGTCGAATCATCGGGCAGGTCTTCCTTTATGACAACTTAAAGGAATTAAATTCTGTTAAAGCAAAATTTCATACAGGGCAAAAAACAAACAAAATGAGTTTAAGTTAGAAATTTGAGGGCTACTAATGAACTTACAAAATTTATGTCTCAAAATAGCTAAGGTTGAGGACGGAAAAGAAGTTATTGAAATTCTTAAGACGTATGGACTTTGGGATTGTGAAGAAAATTGGGTGCCAGTCGGAAGCAAACCTGGAGAAGAATTTCATGAGAATAATCACGCTACGATTGGGAATCAACAATCCAATCCTGCTAATGCTATAGTTGAAAAACTCGTTAATTGTGGTGATAGTGCATTACTATTAAAGGCTCAGGAGCATGGTATTGAGCCAAAGGATGATAACGCCCCTGGAAATGTGCGCGAGGCGATCGGGAATTTCTTTAATCTATCTGCAGGTAAGTGGATTCATGCGACGCCTAGCGAAAAAACGAGATTTGGTGAAAAGTATTGCAACTTAGTTGCAACAGGAGAATACGGTAGGAATTCAAAACCTACGTTTTCGGTAATTGATTCTGCAGAAGGACAACATCCACACAATTTCCAAAAAACATTTTTGTCACTTCACCAAAAAAATAAGGTAGATGTAACATTTGTTCAAGGTAAATTTGGAATGGGCAGTTATGGTGCTGTGAATTTTTGTACTGTCGATGGTTTGCAATTAATTATCTCAAAAAGGAATCCAGCTTTATTGGACTTGCATGAAAAAAATTTATGGGGGTTTACGATAGTTAGAAAAATTCCGCCTGAGGGTAATTACAAATCTAGTAGGTGGGTTTATCTTGTTGTAAATGGGGAAATCCCTTCATTTGAAAAAGATGATATAGGATTATTCCCAGGAAAGTACCCCAACCCATATGGCCAAAAATTTGAATATGGATCTTTTGTAAAATTATATAATTATGATATTGGTGGATCTCTAAGAACAAACATTACCCTAGACCTGTATAACAAAATCAATACGCTGTTGGTAAACCCTGTTGTACCAATTCGGTTTCATGAAAGGAGACCGTTTAGAGCTAATTCTTATGAGTCAACTTTGGACGGTTTAGAAACTCGATTGGAAAGGGATCGAAGTGGATTTGTTGCAAAGGGTTTCCCTTCAGATTTTATCTTTCATGTAAAACAACAGAGATTTAAATGTACTATTTTTGCGTTCAACAAATTTGCAGACGTAGAGAAGAAAACTCTAGTTTCAACTGAAAACTATGGGAATGGAGTTATGTTTATAAACAATGGTCAAACTAACGGACAACTCCCACCAAGATTTTTTAGTACGAGGGGATTAAAATATGAAAACATAAGCAAGAATTTGTTAATTCTTGTAGATTGTTCCGAATTAGAACCTGTTTTTGTTGAAAAATTGTTCAAAAATAATCGAGAAGATATTTTTGACAATGAATTCACCCGCGAAATTAAAGAGACAATTAGACTTGAGTTAAAGGACCATGAAGGACTAAAACTTTTCCAGCATGATTGGAGAGCGAATGAAATTAGATCACTTGGAGAGAACGAGAACACTAAGTCACTCCTACAGAAACTTTTTAATCAAAATCCCGAATTGACAAAATTGCTTGTTCCAGGGGCCCAAATAAATAACCCATTTAATTTCGGAGATGTTGAGGAAGTGAATTATAATCATAATTTCTTTCCTACCTTTTTTGAATTAACTAATCCTCATCCAAGATCTAAACCTCGGCCTATTGAGAAAGACGCAAATGCCCGAGTACGTTTCTCTACTGACGCACCGAATGATTACTTTACCCGAGCAAAAGATCCTGGGATATTCAAAGTGTTTTTCAATGGTGAAGAAGTTAAAGATATTACTTTGTCAGGTTTTAACGGGAAGTGGAATCTTGGACTACCGGCTAGGGAAGAAGATCTACAAAAATATTCGCTTATTGTAGATGATGTTTCAAAAGTCCTACCAATTAAAAATGAGTTTTATCTAAAACTAATTGAAAAGAAGGAGCACTCATTACAAAAACCTAAAACACCTAGGTCTTCAGATTCATTAGCCCTTCCAGAGATCAAGGAGGTTCAAAGGGCCCAATTTGAAAATTTTGGTCTTGATGAAGAAGATCTGTTAAAAGTAAACGAATTTGATGATGGGTTCGAGTTTTATGCAAATATGGACAATATTTACTTGCTAAATGATTTAAAAGGTAGAAAAGACTCAGAACTAGATTTGGCAAAAGAGCAATATAAATTATCATTGGGACTCATTGGGCTGGTTTTAATCGCAGCGTATAGGAATGCCGAAAAAAATGATGAGCACGAAAAAGAGTTGGGGGAATATGTTCAAGATTATACAAGAACATTATCACCTGTGCTGATGACACTGGTACGAGATATTTCTAAAATTACCCTCTAAGTTTAGTATTTCCAGGAATCTGTAAATTACAACTTCCTAATTCAATCCAATCCCATTTACTCACCACCGCAACTCCAAAGTCCTGTATTAGTAGTAATTGCTGCTTCTTGGAGAGGAACATAACTTGATACCCTGGAGCTTGACCATTCTGTTGCTGCACGAGCTAATCCATTTTCAATCAACAGTTTGCTAAAATCATAGCCGTCAATTTCCACGTAAGCTAGTAATCTACCATATGTTCCTCGCTCTCCAGCTATAGGATCTAATACCAAGGTTAATGATTTACCAGCTAATAAATCGTTTGCATAATCTTTTCCAGCAAAGCCCCACTGTCGTAAACATTGCTCGTTAGTTATCCCACCATACTCTCCGGGCTTATTTGCACTCTGAATTTCAGGAGTATCGACCCCAAGCAATCTCACTCTATCTATAGACCCGTCAGAAAGTCTAACGTCTACTGTATCTCCATCAATTACCCTCGTCACTATAGCGGAAACTTCCAAATGAGGTGACCCTTCCTCTCGCTCAAGTCGTTTGGTTGTTTCAAAAACGTGAGATTGGTAGTTAGGCTTCCCCAACTCTTTTAGTTTTTCTTCAATCTTTGAAGTTTGGCGAGGATTCTCAAAAGGAGAGGATTCGGATGCGTTCGAAGTAGTATCAGTTTTTTCTGTTGAACATGAAGCCAACGATAAAAGGATCAGTAGCAGTAGTGTAATTATCCTGTATCTATTCATATGCGAAGTACCTCCTTTTATGAAAAGAAGTCCAGCGCTCATTTATCCACATAATCATTTAATGATCAAGAATACGATTATCCAGATGAGAACTATCGCTTCAAGCCCTAACAAAACCGAGATTGCTATCCACTCGTTTCTGCTACTCGGTAAATTAACTGGTATCCCGTGCCATTTAAATGATTTCATGAGTCTATTATAAGTACTTTTCAGATCTTAGTGGAAAGACTTTTATGTCATTTCACTCAATATCGAATATACTATATGAGGCGGGGGTTGTGGCAAGTGTACGTCATAGGCCTCGCCTTTATATCAAAATTAAACTTTCACTACTTATGATATACTCGCTCAATCTCTAATAACCTTAGGAATTTGTGATGAAAACACTTCCAATAATATTCATATCACTACTACTTTTATTGTTTGCATGTAACTCAGAGTCAGATGACTCTAACGCAGATTTAGACATGGCTAGCTATTCATCGCCAACTCAGGAAAATACCCTCAATCTTGACATCGAATCAAACAAACAGGATATAGACGCACTAATTGAATGGTCGAATTCAATGATAGAATTTTCTAATGCTCAAAGTCAGACCATTGAAGAACTAACAACAGAAGTTCAAGAACTTAAAGAAAAAATAATTCAATTGAAAGCCGAACTCAATCAAAAATAAGGTCACACTGTTACCGGAGATAGATATGGCAACCTGTTCAAATCCAAATTGCAAATGTGAAGAATGCGCATGTGATTCATGCGATGAAAACTGCTGTAGTTAACAAAAAATACGAATGAATTTTCTGCTGGGGTTTATCCTTCGAAGTTTAGCGGGCGCAATCGTAGGACTTCTAATCACTGGAGTTTTCAGAATCTTGCGTCGCCCGAGTAAAGAAAACAATCATCCATATAAATAACTTCACTTGAAATTATTTAGCAGGTACCGCCTCAGGCGTGCCCTTAGTTGGGTCAAAAGCTTCGACTCCAGTTTTAGATCCTGTATCCCAGTTTGATGGTTGAAGCCCTGAGGGCTTATATTCTGGATCAAAACCTTCAAGTGCTTCCATCACATACCACACCACATAGATTGCAAGCAAAACAGCTATCACAAGCGCAATAATTTGCTTAGTAGATAATTGACGGAACCATTGACTAATCATTTGATTTCTCCTTAAGAAAAAACGAAATCCGTGAGCTTATAATAGTTCTTCTAAATATTTTGTCAAAAATCTATTCAAATCAGACATGTTTCCTTTTTTAGAACAATTAATTGCAGATGGAGTATGAATACGATAACGTAATTGCAAAATTGCCTATACCTTCAAGCTAGGGCACGGAATGGATTTACAAATAAACAACATCGATTCAAAATTATTATTGGATTCTGAGAAAGATTCTCCTGATACATATTTAGATCCATCCTATGCGGCACATGCGTACATGCTTTGCAGACTAATGCATGAAAATCTTGATTCTCCTCCAGATAAAGAAATCATAGAAAATGAATTAGATAGTATTCTAAATATAATTAGCCAGATCAAAAACCGATTTAGGAAAGAAAATGAAATCTTGGATTAAACAAAACTGGTGGAAAGCAGCTAGCGGGTGGATATTTGCAGCTGTTCTACTTTGGTATTTAAACAGATAATAATTTAATAAGGTATTTCAATTGAGACATATCAGCTACAGCGGAGTATTCCCAATTTTACAAACCCCTTTTAATGAAAAGGAGGAAATTGTATTTGACGAAGTCAGAAAAGAAACCGAATGGTTAATTGATTGTGGGGTAAATGGAATTGGAATTGCCCTAGCAAGTGAAATATATAAGACAAACGACCAAGAAAAATTTGAAATCTTAAAAACCGTTGTCGATCAATCCAATGGTAGAGTTCCAATTATTATGAATACAAGTGAAGAAAGTTCTCACTACACCACTTATCTCTCACAAAATGCTCAAGATCTTGGTGCCTCGGGTCTTATGATCAAACCTCCAATGTTTGATCAGGCACCACAAAATTCTATAGAAAATCATTTCATTAAAGTAGCTGAATCAGTTAACATCCCTATTTTTATGCAAGATCAAGGTAATTCCCCAATTTCAGGAGAATTAGCGATCCGACTTTCAAACGCAAATGAAAACCTTTCATATATCAAACTAGAAAGTATTCCTACCATTCCAAGATTCGACTTTTGCAATACGAATTCTTCACGAGAGAAATTAATTCTGTTTGGAGGAGTTGGAGGATCATTTTTCATAGAAGAACTTAGAAGAGGTTCTTCAGGAACAATGCCTAGTTCTGTATTGCCTGATGTTTTTGTAAAAACTTGGGACCTATGGAATGAAGGTAGACAAGAGGAAGCTCAAGATTATTTAAAAGAATTCTCGGAACTCCTAAAAATCCTTTCGCAAGGCCTAGGACTGTCCAGTTGGATCAACAAATATGTCTTATATAGAAGAGGCGTAATTAAACAAGAATCTTCATTTGCCAGAATTCCAGGGTTACATCCAACTTCAATGCATCTAAACGAAATTGATAGGATTCTAGAAACAACTCAGCTGGTTTAATATTTGATGAACCCGAAACAAATATTAAACCCCATCAAAATAATTCATACATCAGATTTGCACTTAGGTTCTGATGGATTTAAAAGCAGTGTTCAAGGGAAATCTATCCCTATCAAACAGGTTGTTGATACCACACTAAATGAAAAAGCTGATGTATTAGTCATTGCAGGAGATCTAGTGGATCATAATCGAGTTCATTTAGATGTATTAACCGAACTACAAAATCAACTGAACCGGTTAAGCATTCCGATAATACTACTCCCTGGCAACCACGATTCCCTTGACGAAGACTCTATATACAATCGAGCACACCTAGTCGACAATTGCTCTTCCCTAAGAATGTTTTCAGATCCTTCTGGAGAAATCATTCATCTAAAAAACCTACAGCTTTCATTTTGGGGAAAGCCTACGATCCACCACTCTCCTCTATTCTTACCCTTAGGAAATGCCCCATCAAGAAACCAGGAGAAGTGGTTTGTGGGTGTTGCACATGGACTAATCACAGAAGAATCTAATACCGAGCAAAGATCATCACCTATTTTCCCTTCACATATCGCAGAATCTGATTTTGATTATATTGCTCTGGGTCATATAGATGTGTTCCGAGACGTATCCACAGGAAATGTACCCGCATTTTATTCTGGTTCGCCTGAAGGCACGAGCGCAGAACAACCAGGATCTGTAACTTTAATAGAATTAGATGATCATAAAGGAGTCACAGTTAAACCAATCCCTGTGACAATTAATTGACCAAATGAAAACTTTCAATGAATTAAACACCCCTACTAGACACTGGATGATCAAATCCATGCAATGGGCTGATCAAAACTGGAATAACGAATTATCTTTAGTACGAATTCCAGTAGATCCAGATAAGCAATCTGTCACTGCACGTAACCAAAACGGGGAAGAAGATGTGAGGAATTCAATTTGGTATGCTACAGGACTTTTGATGCGTCAAAATCCAGGCGATGTAGAGCGTTCCCTAAAAATCATAGAGACTGTCCTCAAATATCAATTCGATGACCCAGAAAAAGTTTTCCACGGCACTTTCTACCGCAAGCCTTCAGAATCTTATCCTCCAGAAGATCCAATCCAATGGGATCATTACGATCCAAATTGGCGAGAATTCATATGTACAGTTTTCATTGTCCTCATAATTGAATTTCAGGAACTAATCCCAAAGAAGCTGATAGAGAACATGAATCATTCAATTCTGTTGGCGGCTCAAGGATCATATGCACGAAAAGTTTCGCCCGAATATACCAATATTTCCCTCATGTCTACCTTCCTATTAGATTTTGCAGGAAGGAAATTCAAAAACAATGAATGGAAACAATATGCACTGAATTTGGGGCGTGAAATTCACAGGTTATTTGAACGCAATAAAACATTCAATGAATTTAATTCTCCCACGTATTATGGCGTGGACTTTTACGCCTTAGCATTATGGAGAAAATATGGATCCACTACAGAATATCAAAATTTAGGCCAATCAATGGAATTAGATCTTTGGCGTGACGTTGCTCAATTTTATCACGCAGAAATGCGGAATTTATGCGGGCCTTATGACAGAAGTTATGGAATGGACATGCAAAATTATATTGCTTCAGTCGGGTTATGGATTTCTACAATCGTGCCTATAGATCTAGCACCACTTCCTAACGTCAATGAACCATTCAACCATTCTGGAGATTATTATTTTCTTCCAATGGTTGCCCTACTGGGTACTAACATTCCAAATGAAACGATTACTCACCTGAAAGCATTTCACGGCGAAAAAATCTTGAGTCGCACTATTGAACCAAAACGAACAGCCTCATCATGGTTATCTGAAAACCTCATGCTAGGCACTGAATCTAATTCACTGAGTACAGAAAGACCGAAGCACTTATCCAATCAATTCCATCCAGCTACTGCTCACTGGTTTACGTCAGGGGGAAATCTTGCTTGGCTTAGATGTAAAAGCAACGATTCTCTAATCATTCAATGTTCTCCAAATAAAATTTCTTTGTCTAACTCAAACAATCAACCTTGCGAATATATTTTTGAAATCAACGCCCCTAATATAAACCCGAGCATGGTTGATCCATATGTTTGGAGATTTCCAGGAATGACAATTTTACTGAAAAGAACAAACACCCCATTTTTCCTTAACCACTTTGAAAATCTATTAACAATCCAATTTTCCGCAGATGGACTTGTAGAATTAACATTTGAACCATCTGATGAAGATAATTAAAAATTTTCGAGTCGCCATAGCTTCGTGTTTTGACAAAATCCCTGGAAATATTAAAATGTAATTAAGGTTGAGTTTGATAATTAGGAGATCAGTAAATGTTAAAAAAATGGTTCGGTGGTCTGTCCACTAAACAAATCATAATGTATATACTGACGGCAGTAGTAGCTGTATATATAGTTTGGTACGTTGTTGATGCTCTCGAGGGCTTCGACCCTGATTACAAACCTACTGCTATGGGACTAGGAGATAATGAATCAAAAGCTGGTACAAAAATCGAGGGTGGTGCAGAAAAATTGATGTTTGACCCTAACAAAAAAAAACCTGAGTAGAAACTAGTAAACACCCCAGAAGAATTATCCGCCTAATCTTAGATATTCATCCCAGGACAATCTTGATCTGAGCCTTTGTTTATTTTCTTGGTACCATTTTTCACCATTGGATCCTCTCAGAACCTGAATCACTTCCCATTGATTCTTACCCTGAGAATCTAAATCCTTACTTAGTGATGGTAATGACATGTCTGTTCCACAATGGATGCACTCTTCTTGCAACAAAAGAGTTTCAGGATTCAACAACCCACATTCAGGACAATCTCTTACCTTAATGCCAGTCACTAAACTTCACTCCTAAAATTTCCTAAAAGCATGACACCTAATATGATTCAGATCATATGTTCTATCATATATTAAACTTTTAGCAAAGTCTATTTTGTTAAATGAAGGATTTAAGAAGAAAGAAATTTGCTTCTATTACTTCTCATTTATTCGGGACAAACCGTCTAGTGCCCATTGCCATTCAGAATCAATTACAAGAGCTGCTTCGTAAGCAGATTTAGCCTCATCGTATTGTTCCAATTTCTCATGAGCTATACCAGAGTTAGTTAAAGCCCACTTACATCCGTGGCTTGCGGCACCTGTTGCAGTAGAATAATCCTCAATAGCATTTTCATATAGGCCAAGAGCAAAATACGCGTTCCCTCGTCTGTTATAAGGACCCACTGCGGTTGTATCATCAATCTGAATATATTCACTCAAATCATCAACAACACTATGGTGTTTTTCAATTTCACTATCAGATAAATCCTCAAGAGGATTCTGTACTACTACTACTTGCCCAAAGGGTCCCCCTCCATCAGAGTTGAAGGATGTGCCAGACAAAGCCGCATATGTATATCCTCGATAGTAATATCCCCATTTGTCATCGGGATCTAGTTCAATCAGTTTTGAACAATTTTCAAGAACTTCTGGGGGTTGTTTCAATTTAAACCGGTTGTAACATTGAGCAGAATAAGCTTGAATTGCCTGACCTTTAAATAAATCATTTGACAGGTAATCTGAAGGCGACTCATCAATAATATCGATAGCAAGTTGAGTATACATCGCCGCATCATCATACTTCTCTAATTCCTGAGAAATCATAGCTGTTTTAAGAAGTTCTGAAATTTCATCTACTGATTCATCTACTAAACTAACTTCAGGGTTTTTACCAGAATCAACATCATCACTTTTTTGTGCAGTAGATTCAACGGATTCATCTACTTTTTTTGCCTCAGAATCAGATGAAGAACACCCAATCAAAAATACTATTCCAAAAGCACTAACTAATATAAATATCAAACTTTTCAAAACAACTCCATTTATCACGAGATTGTCCCAATGATAACATTTTAAAAACCTGTTATCACTTCTAACAAAATATCCTGGGGTTTCAAATGCAACCCCAGGATATTTATTAAAATCCACTAATGTGAGTATTATCTCACACAGATTTATTTAACTTATTCTTCTGACTTCAAATTAAAAAAGCCAAGAACTATAGCAGCTATCAAAGTGCCGAAGAAACCAATCATCCAAAGAATCTCAACATCACCTAATAGATCTAACATCATTATCACTTGTACAGCACCTGCAACTATTAACAACACTGAAGCTATAGGATTGATTTTCTTCTCAATGAAAAGAGCCGCACCAAGAATAATATTGCCTAAGCTCCAAAACCAAAATGCTGCGGGGAACAAAGAGTCTCCGGCGGCATAAATCCACTCAGCTTCGATCAGATCACTACCTTCACTACCTAATATCATCCAAGTGCTTCCTGTTGCTGCCATCGTTAGCGCAATAATACCCACAAAAATGAGACTAGCTACAGATGCAAGTGTCCCAGATGTTGTTGATCCTTCTGCTCTGCCCCATGCGAATAACGCATAACCGACAAATACGGAAATAAAACTTATACTACCAAGCGCCAATACCAAACTAGATATAGTTGTATTCTCATTTAGAAGAGCCACACTCTCCTTTGCAGTTTCGCCCTCTCCAATTAGAATTTCCCATAAAATAAACCCGACGAGAACAAACATAATCGGACCGACCATTAATAACCAACTACTTAGAGTTTTAGAATTCATTATTTCTCCTATTTTTTATGATTGTGGATAGACCCATCTATGGATAGGTCTACCCAAATAAATTTTTCCATTTTAGTAATGTAAAAGTGCTTAAGAATCTGACTTAAGAGTGAAATATCCAACTGCGATAGTCACTACAGTCATAGAGATCCAAATCACTATTTCAACTATATCTCCGAGATCTGCATCTACAATTTGTGTAAGTGCCATCAGCACACCAACTAATAGGAATAACCAAGAAACTATATTGTTAAGTTTCTTCTCAACTACTAGAGTGGCACCAAGGAGAATATTCCCAATACTCCAGAACCAAAAAAGACCGGAAAAAAGACCCCATCCCGCGACCTGAGAAATAATCTCAGCACCAGCCGCATTGTCAGCACCTTCTTCGATAATTCCAAAACTGCTTCCCATGGCTGCTATTCCTACGGCGGCTACACCAACAAACACAACACTAGAAAGTGATCCAAGCGCACCTACCGCTCCTGATTCTGGTGCTTTCGACCATGCCAAAAGGGCTAATCCACTAATTGTTCCAACAAATATCAGGGACCCAAGAGCCACCATTATCAGTGACAATTGTGGATTATCCATCAATTCTGCCACATCAGATGCTGCAGTCTCACCTTCCCCAATTATTGCTGGCCAAATAAGTGCAAACAGAGCAAACATCAATATTGGACCGACCATTAATAACCAACTAGTTAAAGTTTTAGAGTTCATTATTTCTCCTAATCTTTAAAACTTCCTAGAAGACGAATCTAGGAATACTCATCATTCTAAGTTATTTTAAAAGGCTGGAATATTGAATTGGAACCCTATTCAGACCTATATTTATAGAATTTTCAAGGCCTCAAATATATGGAAATTTAACATAAACTAGAGTATAAAAACGCAATTTTCTGAGACGTGATTTCCCAAGTTCTACTTCCTGCTTGAATTTGAGCTTTTTCACCCATTTGATTCCTTAGAGAATCATTTTCTAACAAAAGTGCTATTCTTACTGCAATTTCGTTAGCATTTGCAGGAGCTACGAGAAATCCGGTCTCACTATCTGTAACAAAAGTTTTCAAACCGCCTACATCAGACACGACAACTGGAATTCCACATGCCATAGCTTCAAGAGCCGCTAACCCAAAACTTTCATGTAAAGACGGCATTACAAAAATATCGCAGGAATTATAATAATAAACCAACTTTTCCTGACTTACTGATCCAATAATATCTACTCTATCGGTCAAATCAGCTTCCTGAATTTTAGATTTTAATTCATTCAATTCAGGTGAAGCATGCAAACTCCCTCCGACAAGCTGTAACCGAAAAGGAAATTTTTGGCCTAATTGCCTCATTGCCTCAACTAGATAATCAATACCCTTTAATGAATCAATTCTTCCAACAAACAAAACAATATTCTCTTGCAGGTCAAGATTCAGAATGCGCCTAGATTCACTCCTATCAATAGATTTGAAAAGATCCAAGTTTACCCCTGGAGAAATGGATTGAATTTTAGTTTCAGGTGCATCATATTTAGAAATTAAATCCTGTTTTTCTAAATCCGTCGAAGCGACAATAGCATCTACGCTTTGGATAATTTCTTTTTCAGATTTGCTTCTGAATTGTAAATCCGTCCCATCCTCCACTCCAAGAGACAATTTAATTTCTGCCAAAGTATGGAAAGTTGTGACGTGTGGAATATGCCAGTAATCAGACAACTTTTGACCAATGATTGCGGATAACCAATAATGACTGGAAATCAGGTCGTATTTCAAATCATTTTTGTCACAAAAACCTATTACCTTATCAACGAACTCATCTAAATAATCTATAAATTGGCTTTTGTCTAAGTCGTACGAACCTGCATTAAAATGTAAATTTCTAACTATTGATTCAAATTCATTTTCATCATGAAACTCAATATTTGTGATATCAGAATTAAAGGCTCTGGAAAAAATATCCACAGAATGGCCCAACTCCATTAACCCCTCAGACAAACGCTGAATGTAAACATTCATTCCACCAGCATCCTTTTCTCCCAGAGTTTCTAATGGACTGCTATGAAAACTTATTAGTGCGATCTTCATAAATCACTTATCCAGGTTAATTAGATTAGGTTCTTTATCGTCGAGCAACGATCTCAAACAAAGAACGATTCTGTGCGCCTAAGTCATATTTGTAACGTTCAGATCCACGCAAGAAGTCAAATGTTTGTCTACCATCATTAATGGCTTGCCGTATACAATATGCCTTATTAATCAGGCCAACGCTGTCTGAATAATAGCTAGGATTAAAGCCGCTGTTATATAAGAGGTACTTTGACCCATAATCAAATGCGATACAACTGGCAACCCTGAGGCCATCCAATTTCAAAAAATGCATTTTCAGTTCTCCGGATTCAGAAAAAAGTTTAACCATTTCTCGGAAAAACTGTTCCCTTGCAGGTGTCAGGAATTCTCGTTTTTCTGCACTACTTGATTTCATGAGTTCTAGGAATTCATCAGTGTCTTCATCAGAATTGTCTTCAGAGACAATCTCCTGTTCAATCACATCATAGGATCTCTCAATTTTCCTAATTTTTCTCCTTAGCTCGTGCCGATATTTCCGAGGCAATTCAGCTACATATCCATCCCAATCGGATTGCAATATTGATACAGGAGCAACATCTTCCTCCTTTACAACCACTTCCATCCCTAATGATTCCAATAACCCTGGCAAAAGAGAGTATGTTGGCGAATCTTCTGGAATTGATTGCAAGATGATTTCGTCCCACTCCCAATCTTGCAATCTTTTAATTATCACATCAAAATCATTTAAATCTAAATCGTGTACTCCAACAAAATCTCTATAATCAAACACATCTGTATTTCCAATGAATGAAAGCTTTTTGTTGGATACCATCATAGGAGCAATCCCTATCGGGAAATTTTCTTTTTCAAGTTGCAAGACAATCAAGTTAGCATCTCTTCCAAAATGATCTAACCACAATTTTTGCCATTTGTAAGTCTGGAAAATTGACGTTTCAGCAGTTGACGACATTATGCTATCCCAAACAACACCTGCATTCTGAAAATCAATCTCACTAATTAAAAGCGAACCCGTCATATTAGTTCACACCAAAAAAAGAAATATATCATCTAATTAACTTAATTTTAGACCGCGTTCGACATCAGACAAATTTGCCGAAAATTCTTGCATCTCTAAAGGCTCTAACTGTCCCGCAAGATCAGGATCTTTTAATCCATTCCCAGTAAGAATACAAACTACTTTCTTATCACTAAAATCCTTCCCTTCGCGTTTTGATTTCAACAAGCCGGCAATTGATGCAGCCGAAGCGGGTTCACAAAATATCCCTTCTTCACGAGCAATCATTTTATATGCTTCCATAATTTCATCATCAGAAACAGCTTCTATAGAACCTTGGCTCTCATCTCTTGCATTTACTGCACCACTCCAACTGGCTGGTCGCCCAACTCTAATTGCCGTCGCAATCGTTTCAGGATTAGAAACTGGTTCACCTTGAACTATCGGAGCCGCGCCCTCTGCCTGAAAACCCCTCATTCTGGGACGCTTATTAATCCACTCCATATTAAATGCTTCAGTGAAACCCAACCAATAAGCAGTGATATTTCCTGCATTTCCAACCGGAATATAAATCTCGTCAGGCGAGTCCTCCAAATCTTCGATAATTTCAAAGGCTGCAGTTTTTTGTCCCTGGATCCTATTAGGATTTATTGAATTTATCAGGACAATGGGGTGCTTTTCAGTAATTGATCTAACAATACTCAGTGCATCATCAAAACTACCATCTATTGCCATAATCCTTGCGCCATATGCAACAGCTTGAGCAAGTTTGCCTTTAGCAATATTCCCCCTAGGAACAAACACAATTGTGGAAAGTCCATAGTATGAGCCATATGCAGCTGCAGAAGCACTAGTATTTCCAGTAGAAGCGCATGCAATCTGTTCAGCACCTGCTTCAATCGCCTTTGCTACAGCGACGACCATTCCGCGATCTTTAAAGGATCCAGTAGGATTACATCCTTCTAGTTTAAAATAGAGTTGATCGCAACCAATTCTCTCACCAATTTTGCGTGATTTTACTAACGGAGTGGACCCTTCTCCTAACGTGAAAATTGGAGTTGTATCGGTGATTGGCAAATATTGCCTGTACCGCTCCAAAACACCTTGTCTCATGTCCAAACCTCGTAAACCCTTAGTAGTCACTTTCGTTATATTAGTCTATCATTACTTAAGATTTAATCACATGTTCAAATAATATTTTTGAACAATAAAATCTCAAAAATATTATTTATTAAATAGGAGAAACAATGGGATCATTAGTCAGCCAAGACCCTGAGATAGCTCAAGCCATCGAAAATGAAAAATCCAGACAAATTAATCAAATTAACTTAATCGCCTCAGAAAATTATGCAAGCAAGGCCGTATTGGAAGCTCAAGGCTCTGTAATGACCAATAAGTACGCAGAGGGCTACCCCGGCAGGAGATACTATGGCGGATGTGAATTTGTAGATGTGGCAGAAAGTATAGCAATTCAAAGAGCAAAAGATATTTTTGGTGCTGACCATGTCAATGTACAACCTCATAGTGGAGCCCAAGCGAATATGGCAGCATATTTTGCGACAATCTCCCCCGGGGATACAATTATGGGAATGAGCCTTGATCATGGCGGACATTTAACTCATGGATCGCCTGTAAATTTTTCCTCGAAATTATACAAAATTGTTTCTTACGGCGTAGATCGGAAAAGCGAAACTATTGACTATGACAACGTTGAAAAAATTGCAAAAGAACATCAGCCTAAAATCTTGGTTGCTGGTGCCAGCGCATATACTAGAATAATCGATTTTCCACGCCTAAGAAAAATAGCCGATTCTATTGATGCAATTCTAATGATTGATATGGCACATATATCTGGTTTAGTGGCAGCAGGCGAACATCCATCGCCAGTTCCCCATGCACAAATTGTCACCACAACCACTCATAAAACTTTAAGAGGACCCCGTGGCGGCATGATATTATGCGAGAAAAAACTAGCTAGATCAGTAGATCGAGCCGTATTTCCAAACATGCAAGGTGGGCCAATGGAGCACATAATAGCGGCAAAAGCTGTAGCATTCGGCGAGGCTCAGGATAAAAAATTTAAAATGTATCAATCTAATATTCGCTCTAATGCTCAAGCATTGGCAGAAGTCCTGAATAAAGGCGGATTAAGGTTGGTTTCTGGGGGAACAGACAATCACATGGTCCTTGTGGATTTGACTTCAATAGGACTAAACGGAAAAGACGCAGAGATTGCTTTAGGAAAAGTAAATATTGTTGCGAACAGGAACACCATCCCTTATGACCAAAATCCTCCAGGCACTGGAAGTGGAATTAGACTTGGAACCGCTGCGATAACGAGTCGTGGAATGGGACAAAAAGAAGCTACAAGTATCGGTAAATTAATTCTTCAAACACTCACGAATCTTGACAATGACAAAATATCAAATGAAGTCAAATCAGACGTATCAGATCTTGCAGAAAAATTCCCTGTTCCAGGAATTAATGCTCAGTAGAATGGATAAAAATGGTAGACGAAATCGGGAAATTTAATCAAGCAAGATGGAACGAATTAGCATCACAAAGAGTTAGATATTCTAGGCCTTATTTAGACTTAAATCCAAAATCCGCTCGAGAGCTAATAGACCCCTACAATCTTCTAGGAGATTTAAAGAATAAAAACGTTTTGTTACTAGCTGGTGGGGGCGGACAACAAAGCGCCGCATTTGGTTTACTTGGTGCAAAAGTTACTGTAGTAGATTTGTCAGAAACACAACTAAGTAGAGATAAAGAAGTCGCATCTCACTACAAACTAGACATTGAAACAATTCACGGCGACATGAGAGATATTTCATTTTTACCGGACAATTACTTTGATGTTGTTTACCATCCATATTCAGTAAATTTTACTCCCGATCCAAGACCATCAATCAAAGGCGCGGCAAGAGTAATTAAACCAAATGGGATCTACTTCTATATGTGTGCCCACCCACTAACTGCCGGAAGTCATGAAGGAACATGGAATGGAGAAGGCTATATCTTTAATAAGCCGTATATTGACGGAGGGCAAACTAGCGGGGAACCCATCCAGGATGACAATACATGGACCTTTGAATCAGAAGAAGGAACCACAATTTCTGTCCCTGGACCAAAAGAATTCCGCCATTTACTACCCACAGTTGTCAACACAATTGCTTCTGAAGGATTCGTTATACTTCGCTTAGATGAACATATAGGAGATATGACAGAACCAGCAGATCCAGGCACTTGGTACCACTTCATAACTATTGCTCCACCGTGGTTATTCTTTTGGGCACGTTATGATCCAGAGGCTACAAAGGTTAGTTGAAAAATTCCTTAAGTTTCACCAATGCTTGCTCAGCAGCATTTTGCTCTGCAAGTGCAATCCTGCTCCCCTTACCTTTGCCTAAAACTTCATCATTTATTAGCACTTCAACAGTAAATATTGGAGCGTTATCACTTCCTAATCTTTTAATTAAACGATACTCTGGCAAACTGTATTCTGGGTGTTGTTGGATTAATTCGTGAAGCAAAGACTTAGGGGTTTTTGGAGATTCTTCAGGAGGCAAATTTTCAAAAAACCTTCTAAGATTGGCAATTGAAAAGTTGCAAGCTAATTCATATCCACTATCCAAAAATATAGCTCCAATCAATGCTTCAAACAAAGCCGCATTTAGCGATTCATTCTCTCTAGCATTGCTCGATTCAGCACCCTTCCCCAAAACTAAAAAGTCCCCTAGGCCTAGTTCTTTCGATACTTGAGACAATGTGGTTGTCTTAACTAAAGAGCTACGATAAGCCGTTAATCGCCCCTCATCAGCTTGAGGAAATTTCTCGAACAACCACTGGGCTGTGCTAGCATCCAAAATCGCATCTCCCAGAAATTCTAATCGTTCATAGGAATCTAGAATGTTATTTTCTTGCTCGTTAATGTAAGACTTATGCGTAAATGCGGTGTCGTAATACGAGATATTATTTACATGGATCCCTAAAATGTTTTCAATGAAATCTTTTAATTCCATCTAGTTCTCCTCTAACAACAAATCTCAAAAATATAATCCTGTGAAGCCTCATTACAAAATATACCAAAATACTGCAAAACTAATATAGTTGAAAGACACTTAACTAACTGCTATATTCCCAAAACTGTATAATGTACGACAAACTCGGATAAATCATGAACAATCAAGATCATAAAGCAATAGAATACGTTCTACGTCAGGCACGGGACAATGACGTCAAATTCATACGACTTTGGTTCAGCGACATCCTTGGGAATTTAAAAGGATTTGCTATAACCGAAGCAGAATTAGAAGATTCTTTGTCCAGAGGGATGGGATTTGACGCCTCATCTATCCAAGGATTTGCTCGAGCAAACTTTGGTGAAAGTGATCTATATGCTCTGCCAGACCCTCACACATTCGCCATATTACCCTGGAGACCTCGAACTAACTCAGTTGCACGAATGTTTTGCAATTTATACACCCCAGATGGCGATCCTTTCGATGGTGATTCAAGAATGATACTCACCAAAAACCTAGAGAGGGCATCAAATTTAGGTTTCACTTATTATGTAGCTCCAGAAATAGAATATTTCTATTTCAAAGATTCCAAAGGAGTTGAACCAATCGACACAGGCGGATATTTCGACCAAGACACAATGGAAATTTCCACCGAACTCCGGCGAGAGACTGTTCTGATGCTTGAAGAATTAGGTATTCCTGTTGAATCAAGCCATCACGAAGTAGCAAGCAGTCAACAAGAAATAGCTCTTCGGCACACAGATGCTTTAACCATGGCTGATACGGTCATGACATATAGACATTTGGTCAAAGAAATTGCAATTAAACACGGATACTATGCAACCTTTATGCCCAAACCAATTACTGACCAAAATGGAAGTGGTATGCACACACACCAATCATTGTTCTCTGGAGATTCCAATGTATTTTTCGATGAGAATACCGCGGATCATTTGTCTCCGACTGCGAAACACTTCATTGCTGGTTTGCTTACACATGCTAGGGAAATTACTGCCGTTACCAACCAATGGGTCAATTCATATAAGAGACTTGTTCCAAACTTTGAAGCCCCTACGGAAATTTCTTGGGCCACAGTAAATAAATCTCATCTGATAAGAGTTCCAGAATTTGTCGTCGGTAGAGAACAATCGCGTAGAATCGAATACCGTGCGCCAGACTCAGCATGCAATCCATATCTTACTTTTGCTGTAATGCTTGCTGCAGGACTTGAGGGAATCGATAAAAAATACGAACTTCCAAATTCCTACGATGGAAATGATTTATCAGCAAATAACAGATTGCCTGACAGCCTGTGGGAAGCACTAACAGTTTCTGAAAAGAGCCCTCTCCTCAGAAAAGCATTAGGAGAAGCAACATTCAAAAGCTTTATTGAAAACAAAAAGATCGAATGGGAAAACTATCGATCCCAAGTATCTAAGTACGAAATTGATAGATACCTTCCAATGTTGTAATCACTACTTTTAATGAACTTGATAAAACTTCATTGCGTTACCAGCCATGAGTAAATATTTTTCTTGTTTTTGTAAATCACCTAGTGATTTTAATGCTGCAGCATAGACAACCTCATAAGGGACTGCAATAGTGCAGACCGGCCAATCACTACCCCAAATTAGTCGGTCAATACCAAACAAACTTTTTACTATTTCTGCATATGGTGCAAGATGGTGCGCAATTACATCAGCCAAACCAGACTGGTTTTGCAAATCTGACCAATTTGAAAAATCTGCCTCAGTTACCATCCCCGAAAATTTACAATACATCCCATCAATTTTCGCTACTTCTGCTAAGTCTGATTGCCATGGCTCAATTTCTTGCTTCGAAATATTTGGTTTAGAAATATGATCCACCACAGCCTTCAAATCTGGAACCAAACTCATTAATTCAGGAATAAATTTTAGGTGTCTCGGTTTCAACAACAAATCATAAGTTAGCCCCAAAGATCCTAAAATCTTTAGCCCCCTTACAACTTTTGGACGCAAAATCCAATCATCATCAATTTCATCATGAACTAAGTGACGAATACCAAGCAGTTTTGAATTCGAACTCAAGTTTTCAATAGTCTGTTCTACATCATCAGCCTCCAAGTCCACCCAGCCTACAACCCCAGCAATGAAATCATACTGATCAGCAATTTCCAAAAGCCATAGAGTTTCTTCAATAGAAGTGTGAGCCTGAACGATAATAGATTTACTGATGCCACAAGATTCTAAATTAGGTTTTAAATCCTGTGGAAGGAAATCTCTCTTTAATTCTGGCACTCCAGACATCCAAGGATATGAAAATCTACCGATCTCCCAAAAATGCTGATGGCTGTCGATACCAGTAAAATTATTAATTTGCATTTTGCCCCCATTCCAAATTAAATACTTCTTCCATTGAAGACCACCATTCTCCTTCCTTGGCTTCTAATACTCGCTCCTGGAAATTTCTCATCAATTCATCCCATTCATTAGCCTTAGGAGAATTGGCAGTATATTCCTGGAAATTAACTTCTGGGTGAAAATCTTCAACTGTCTGTATATACATAAATAATTTAGTGCCGCTCAAAAATATCTTCATATCTAAGATCCCAATACTCTTGAGAGCATCAAATACTTCTGGCCAAACATTCCGATGGTATGATTTGTATTCAGAAATTAATTTATCATCATTTTTCAGATTCAAAGTCATCGCAAAGTATTTCATCTTAAAGTTTTCCTCCTAGTAATATTTAGATGGGAAACGGAACATCTTTTGTAATCAAATTTTGCTCGACGAATTCAAGCCAAAGATCTGAAGGTATGGGGATTTGAGCCATATTGAAATTCTCCATTACTTCGTCTAATGTCCTAGCCCCTGGGATTATGGATGCAACAGAAGGATGCCCAAAACCAAACTGCAAAGCAACTGCTTTCAAAGGAATAGAATATCTGTCACAAACAGCTTTCATGCTTCGCGCTTTGGAAAGCACTGCGGGGGGAGTGTCCTCATAAAAATATTTTGTACTCACAGATGTATCACTCAAATCAGCAGCTAATAAACCACTATTATATGGTCCTCCAAGAACAATGCTTATTCCCTTTTCCAAGCATAGAGGCATCAACGTTTCAAATCCTGATTGATCAAGCAAGGTGTACCTGCCCGCTAATAAAAACACATCAAAATCACCATTCTTTGCAAATTGAATCAACGGACCAACATTATTCATGCCACAACCAATCGCTTTCACAACACCATCGGATCTTAATTTCTCCAACACAGGAAGGGATTCCCTCAAAGCCTGATCCATATGATTATCTGCATCATGGATAAGAGCAATATCAACATAATCTAGGTTGAGTCGTTGTAAACTGTCTTCCAAAGATCTTAAAATTCCATCCTTAGAATAGTCATAAATGCTGTGAACATTAGGAATGTTCACAAAGCTATTTAATGATTCATCAGAGTTCTTTGAAAAGTCTGCTTCAAGAATTCTTCCAACTTTTGTAGAAATAACATAATCACTACGTACAATTCCCTTTAAAGCCTCCCCAAAAAAACTCTCGCTTTTCCCTCCTCCATAAAGTGGAGCCGTATCCAAATATCCAATCCCCAAATCCAGTGCACCTAAAATAGATTGGACTACTTGGGTTCTTTGAACATCTTCGTGCAATCCCCCAAAAGGAGCCCCACCTAAACCTAATTTAGTTACAAACAAATTTGTTTTGCCAATTCTAGACTTTTCTGCGGGTTTCATATCATCTCCAAAAATTTATGAAATATTAACACATCCTCAACAACCCGAAAATAAAATGCTTAGGAGCTAAAATCTTGCAAACCAATTCTTTAATAGAGGAAAATAAACTATAATCCAGCTATTAATGGAACGAATTCAAGGTTTTAAAATGATTTTTGATTTTCACACTCACATCTTTCCTGATGAAATTGCACAAAATAGAGAAAAATTTTGTGCAATCGATTCAACTTTCAGAGAATTATATTCTAATCCGAAATCCAAAATCCTTGGCGCTGAAGAATTGATCAAATCTATGGACCTTAACCAAATCTCGAAATCAATTGTTATGGGAATTGGATGGGAAGATTCAAGTTTGGCGCAATTATCTAATGATTACATTTTAGAGTGTGTTGATCAGTTTCCGGACCGTCTTGTAGGATTTTGCTCAGTTAATCCCAAAGATCAAATGAGCGCATCTAAAGAAATTGAGAGATGTGCGCTCAAGGGAATACGTGGTATTGGAGAACTTCATCCCTATTCCCAAAAATTCAACATTGGTGACAAAAAGACTATGGCTCCAATCATGGATATAGCACTAGCTTATGATTTAATCACTACTACTCACTCCTCAGAACCTATAGGACATCTTTACCCTGGCAAGGGCGATACATTTCCTCAAAAATTGTGGGAATTCATACAAAATTTCCCCGACAATTCTATAGTTTGCGCGCATTGGGGAGGAGGGTTGCCATTTTATTCTTTGATGCCTGAAGTCTCAATATCTCTTAAAAACGTCTACTTCGACACTGCTGCATCACCTTTATTGTATTCAGAGAAAATTTTTGAGATTTGTAATTCTCTTGTTACTTCAGGGCACATTTTATTCGGCTCAGATTGGCCGTTGCTCAATCCAAACAAATTAATTAAAGAACTAGGCAATTCGAATCTCAAAAAATGTCAAAAAACTAAAATGCTATTTAAAAATGCAAGCACGTTAATTTCGCCTAGAAACCTACTTTCGGAGAGGGCCTAAATATACCAAATGAACTAGTATATCCGTGTAAATACGTGTTGTCCCCAACTGGCCCTATTTCACCATTACCAAAAAAACCAGTCACAGGCATTACTCCAACATTTTCATAAAACATCTTCGTGTCATGATTTGGCACTTGATAAAGTTGCTGCCCCCTTCCCAAACACGAAAAAAGAAGTGCTCCATACCCAGAAGGATTATGCTGGAACTCGACATACTTTTGTAATGCCGTTTCAAGATCATCAGACGATGAAATACCATCTCTCACATGAAATTGCACAATTTGACCCTCATGTAAAAATTCTCCCACTCCAATTGCCCCTTGTCTTGCATCAATACCTAAAATGTTTCTTATTAAAAAATCCCCGTGCTCTGGTTTTTCAATAAATGAATCCATCAATACTCCCAAAAAGAGAGAATGTTGAACTAAATTCTTCTCTCTTTCGTCTAAATCAGGGAGCAAAGATCGAAGAATCTCAACAGGAGTTTGATTGTTCAACTTATACAAAATATTTTGTTGGCATTCGGTCACTTGCATAGCAGAACCTATTGGTCTGCATCCTTGTGCAACAATTGTGTCAATTTGTATATCTCCAGTCATGCAAATCCCTACAATTCCAGTTTGAATCAATTCATTACCCAAAAACAAGGATATTTGACTATCATTCAAATACCCACTGGCTATCCCTCCAATCTTTTTACTTTCGGGAAATGCAAAATCCAATCCTCTTAACAAATCCTCACAAAACATGGCTGAAGGATGGGACAAAATCACAAATATAGGATCGTCAGCAAAATCTAGTTGAACCAAATTGTACCAAGCATCTGGGGAAGAATCGGCATCAGGTAAATCTTGTTCTTGAAATATAAATGGAGAGATAGTGACATCTGGAAGAGACGCGGCACATAATGCCAAGGAAGGCACCTGTTCCACCTCTTTCCCTCCTCCTATGACCCCAGCACCAGAACACCCAAAAAATGTTGCATTGCCAAAAAACCTGTTAACTAGTTGAGATAAATCAGGAAACTGTTCGGAGTGATGTTCAGAGGGGAATCCAACTATCAAATCGGGTTGCTTTCCTTCCAAACCTTCAAACAATGACTGCGAGCACTCATTGAAGGCTTGAAATAAATCAGGATTTTCGGAAATTGATGAAACCCAATGCATCTTAATTACCTCCAAAATTAAACCTCTAAAAAATCCATTGCTATTCTAACAGAGCTAACATACCTTAAAGAAACGAATATAGACAGAATCCCCAGGAGAGCAAAATGTCAAAATTAGCAAATAAAGTTGCCATAGTAACCGGAGGAGCTTCGGGCATAGGAGGCGCTACTGCAAGACGATTAGCATCTGATGGAGCAAGAGTAATCATTGCTGACATTAATGAAGAAACATCAAGTCAAAATGTATCAAAGATTGTTTCAGACGGCGGGATTGCTAAAACTTTTATCGCAAACGTTGGTGTCTCATCAGAACTAAGGAATTTAATTCAATTCGCAATAGATACTTGGGGACAATTAGACATTTTGGTCAACAACGCATACACCGCAATGTCACCTGCTGTAAGAGGGAATGCAGTAGAAATTACTGAAGATGTTTGGGATGAAAGTTTTTCTGTATTATTAAAGGCCCATTACCTTGGGACAAAATTCGCCGTCCCCCATATGATCAAATCGGGTGGAGGCAACATAGTTAATATAGCATCAGTTCATGGTGCATTGGCTGCCCCGAGAGCATTAGTTTATGACACTGCAAAAGCAGCTGTTATCCAAATGACAAAACAAATGGCCATCGATTTCGGACCCGAAAACATTAGAGTTAATGCAATTTTACCCGGCCATATTGTTACCGAAACTGTTCAAACCAACCGCTGGGATTTAAACCCTTCAGGCCTCGAATTTTTTCATAACCAATATCCTCTTAGGAAAGTTGGGAAAACCGAAGATATTGCAAATGCAATTTCATTTCTTTGCTCAGAGGACGCAAATTTTATTACAGGCCACGGATTGGTTGTAGATGGAGGTCTATCAATACAGCTCCAAGAAGACTTTGGATTGCGCCAAGCGCATTACATTAGAGAAAATCCAGACGCTGATATCAACATTTAACGTTAACAAACTTTGAGTGAATGTATTCAAACCCTTTCGAAAGAATATAGACTTGTAGAACATTTTTTTCAATGTTATAATTAGCAAGTCTAATACGGACATTAGAGGATTTGAGGAGGCTGCGATGACCGAATTTACTTGGCCAAAATGTCAACGTTGTGGTACTGGTGAGTTATTACCACTTTCTGATTTTGGCAATCAAGGTGCTGCAGTTCACTACAAAGCATGGGTATGCAGTAATCCTGATTGTTTATTCAATTTAAAAATCAGAAATGGTGAAATACATTTGGATCAACCCGTAAACATAAGCGATGGCTCCTCACCTAGAATGCGCTAATTTTTTTCTGTTAATCTCATACATCTAACAATTACCACTGTGGTCAAGGTGTTGTGAAAAACCTTTTAGAATCTCTATTAAAACTAGCCTCTTCCTTGAAGAGCGGGCATTCTATTGGATTTTCAATGATAATTTTTGGCATCACAATCATTTTGGGACTGTCATCTTTTTACCTTCTAGGATTTCATTCATCACTTCAATTAGATGCAATGAATGTTGAGTTTAGTGGCCCTTTGGAAATACCTGATAATGATTCACCTTTCAAAATTGAATCAGTGCAAGCAGACACAGTTAATATTAAAGATCAGTTAAAAAATTCAGAATCTAATCAAGGCCAAATTGAAAAAAGTAAATTAGATTCCAAGATTTCAGAAATAGTAATTCCGAGTTCAGAAATCATTCCGAAGAATTCTACAACAGAACTATTACAATTATATAATTCTGAAGGTTTTAGAATCCCTCATCCAAAGTACTGGGACAAACCATTATTTGCAGGAAATGATCCATATTTACCAAAAAAAGTTTTCAAGCCAAAAGGATTCCTACCTTTAGATCATAAAAATTGGAAATCTGTGAATGTATTTTCCGTTCCAATGCAAATGTCTGTTCCTTTAATTAAGATCGAATCTTCTATATCAGAGTTAAAAATAATTGATCATGGAAACCACTTGGCATATGAAACCCCTAATAATGTAATTGGTCACATACCTAAAAGTGCCAATCCTGCAGAAATTGGAAATGGCTGGTATTTCGGACACATCGAGAGCCCTATAGCGAAAGAAGGAAGTGTTTTTCACAAACTGCCTGAAGTTGCAACTCTGCTTAGAGACGGAGAACCGGTTTACATCATAATATCAAATCAAGAAACTGAATTCCTTTATCAAGTAGTCTCATCATTAATTATTCACAAAGATGAATTAGAACTTTATGAAACTAAAGATTATTCTATTACCTTGGTTACATGTAGTAACCGACCATATTATGATCACAGGCAATTGGTGACTGGAAAACTGGTTGGGTTCAAACAAATATTTTCTATCAATTAAATTTTTTACGTCCTCCATCTAATTTTTGTATTCTATGACCGGATATGAACGTATTCTTTGAGCGAAGATCTAAAATGACGTGCTAAAATTGTATTAATACCATCAAAAGGTAAAAATTATGTCAAATATGTTTGGACTCTTGTCAAAATCTTCTGATCCAAAAAATATCCAGAAAATATCTGCCGCAACCAATAAAACTAAAGATAGATGGTTTAGCAAATTCAGAACGATTTTCAATGGAACAAAACTTAATGAGTATGAAATAGAAACGATTGAAGAAATCCTTATAAGTGCAGATATCAACCTGCAAATTGTTGATCAGGTAATTGATAATCTCAAATTACACAAGGAGAAATTGGAGTCAGTAGATCAGCACATTGAATTCTTGAAAACTGAATTAACATCAATTCTAGACAAGGCAAGTGCTAACTACGAGAAGGTTTTAACCGATCAAAATCACTTCGCTGTACCAATACTTGTTGTCGGAGTAAACGGTGTAGGGAAAACAACCACCATTGCAAAATTAGCACATTTTTTCAAATCAGAAGGCAAAAATGTTATTCTCGGAGCCGCCGATACTTTCAGACCAGCGGCAGTGGAACAACTCACAATTTGGGGTAATAGAATTGGAATTGATGTTATCTCTCAACAAGAAGGGGCTGACCCTGGCGCGGTAGCCTTTTCAACCATTCAAGCAGCAAAAGGAAGAAAATCTGATTATGCCATCATAGATACCGCTGGAAGGCTTCACACAAAAAATAATCTCATGCAAGAGTTGCAAAAAATATTACGCGTCATCACAAAAGAATCTGAACCAGTTGCTCCAATCACCTTTCTGGTATTAGATGCAACCACAGGCCAAAATGGCCTTGCACAAGCTAAAACCTTCACAGAGATATTAAATTGCGACGGAATAATTTTGACAAAATTAGATACTAGTTCAAAGGGAGGGATAGCAATCACCGCTGCTTTCGAATTAAATCTACCTGTTATGTTTGTCGGAACTGGAGAATCCATAGATGATCTTATTCCATTCGATCCAATATTATTTATAAATCAGTTATTCGAAGCGCCCAAAGTTTAAACTCAAATTCCCAGATGCTAGATAGAAGATAAATCGACTGATATGTTACACATCATTTCATGGATTTTGATTATAGAAATATTGGGGATATTGTTATTCCCAATTACATCTTTGCTTTTCTCGAATCTTGCAGACAAAGGTTACTCAATTTCAAAACCATTCGGGATCCTAATCCTAGGGTTTATTTCTTGGATTTGCTCATCACTCTATATTGTATCCGTGAATCAAGTTTCTCTATTAATATTCTTGCTAATAATTTCAATCCCATCCATTTATATTTTTTATACCAACAAAAACAAATTCATATCCTTCTTTAAGAACCACAAAAATGTAATTATTTTGACAGAGTCGATATGGATATTAGTTTTTCTTCTTTGGTTAATATATCGATCTTTTGACCCTTCAATTAATCATACTGAACAACCCATGGATCATGGGTTGTTAACATCATCAATCAAAACCACAATCGGGTCTCCTAAAGATATTTGGCTTTCATCGTACAATGTAAACTATTATTATTTTGGTTATTGGATGATGGGTATCATCGCGAAAATCTCTCAAACACCTCCCCAAATAGCATACAACCTCTCCCTAGCATTAATTCCTTCTCTAACTTCATCTGCTATTTTCGGTCTACTTTCTAACATTTCCCAATCCTTACCCAATCGGAAACTAAATCTAACAATCATTGGATTTACCACTTTCAGTTTTGTAAATATCTCATCGAACCTTGAACCAGTTTTAGAGCTGCTTAATTCTTTAAAATTATTACCGGGAAGATTTCTTTCATGGATTGACATTTCGGGTTTAATTACAAAACACCCTGATTCTTTGGCTTCTCTTGTTTCTCAGGATCATTGGTGGTGGTGGAGAGCAAGCAGGGTGATAAATTCCAAAGATGCTAATGGGATTACAGATTATACAATACAAGAATTCCCATCTTTCAGCTTTCTTTTGGGCGATCTGCATCCCCACGTGATGGCACTACCATTTTTAATAATTTTCATTTCCTTTTGCTGGAACATTTTAATATCCGCAAAGGTACCAAGTCAGAACTTCAATAATGGAAGATCTTTCTCAATCAAATATTTTTCATTCATTCCTAATTTCACCAATGCAAATTGGGGGGATCAAATTAAAATAATTAAAAATCCTCATGCTCAAAAGATATTAACGATTTTTTCCATCTCAGTTTTTTTAGGAACTTTAACCTTTTTAAATATCTGGGATTTCCCAATCCTATTAGCTCTATTAACTGTTTCAATTTCATTATGGGTTTATAAAAATAATCAATTTTCAATAAAATTATTCTTAACTGGGATCCTTCCCTTTATTCTTATGTGTTTGATCCTAGCTTTTATAATGTTTTTCCCATATTTCGGAAATCTATCTTCTTCAATTAATGGTTTGAAAGTAGTTGAGATCTCATCACGCCCAATCCACCTTCTCATTGTTTGGGGATTGCTAATTACACCAATGATTCCATTTATTCTTATCACTTTTTATCAGACAAAAATCAACTCTTATTGGAAGAAATTCTTGGTAATATCGACTCTTATATCATTTTCCCCCTATTTCATCCTAATTGCTGTCGCCAGCAATTCAACTGTAGAAATTGACCTTGGATTGCGCATCTTTCAAACCTTGCCTCTAACACTATTAATAGGAATTTGTATATACACTTTCCTTTGGGAGACAAAATTCATTGGGGTATCAGGAAAAGTTTTTGTTCTTATGATTTCTTCGATATCGTTAGGGCTAATATTAGGATCAGAATTGTTATATCTAGACGATCTTTTTTCTTCATCTCATCAAAGGATGAATACTTTATTCAAATTGTATTATCAGGCAGGAATCTTAAGCATAATTGCATCATCTTTTTCTATAATTTATGGATTCCAATTTTTAAAAAGTCTAAAAGGTAAAAGTAAGGGAATAGGAATTGTTCTTCTAGGGATATACTTAGTGATTTTTTCTTCATCTCTCTATTACACTCCTGCAACCATTTCGTCTAAAATCAATCTCTCGACTCAGTCTAAAACCCTAGATGGCCTAGATTACCTAAAAGGGGAATCTTCAGAATATGAAATTATAGACTATTTGTTGAAGAATTCTACATCTGAAGACGTTTTGCTAGAATCAGTTGGTGAATGGGATAACGCCGGCCTCATTTCCAGAAGTACTGGTGTGCCTAACATCTTTAACTGGCCAGGACACGAAATGCAATGGAGAGGTAACATCCAAGAATTCGAAAAGAGAAATGCAGATATTAGTACAACTTTTGTGACCCTTGATATCGATGTGGCAAAATCAATAATGAGGGAATATCGCGTCAATTACGTTTTCATTGGACCGCGCGAATCGAAAATATATAGTAAGTCGAGTACTGAGAAATTTGCAACATTCATGAAACTTGTTGTCGATTCAAAAGATTCGAAGTTGTACTATTGGGAATACTAAAATTTCTAGTCTAGGTGAACTAAAACCGATGTGGCAAAATATTAAAATTCGTCATGAATTGATTCTATGCTCAACTTTCTTAGTGTTGGCATTTTTTCTTAGGATATTCGACCTAGAAGTACGAGCCCTTCATCATGATGAAAGCTTGCATTCCTTCTACTCATGGGTTTTAGCTGAAGGAGGTGGATATAATCACACACCAATGCTACACGGTCCACTGCAGTTTCAATTCAATGCCATAATTTTCCGGATTTTTGGAGACACTGAATTCACTTCAAGATTGCTCTACGCAATACTAGGCTCAGTCATTGTAATTTTGCCTTTTTCACTGAAACCCTATATGAGTCGATTCAGCATTGTACTAGCATCGATAATGCTTACCATTTCGCCTTCATTATTGTATTTTAGCCGATTCTCAAGAAACGATATCATAATGTCGTTTTTAATCATGGGATTGATAGTTTGTTTATGGAAATTCATATCTGAAGGGCGATCAAAGTATATATATCTTGCTTCTGGAATATTAGCATTATGCTTGGCCACAAAAGAATCATCATTTTTGATTATCGCTATTTTAGGATTCTATTTAACATACCTAGTAGTACATAATAATCTCCCCTCAATCATGGATCGTGCCAATGCTTCTGGTCAAAATCCTTTCAAGGGAATTTTCCTGATCCTCAAAGAATCCATTAAAAGCTTTCGACTAAACTATAATCCTTCAAATTTTTCTAGAGAGACAAGATTCTTAATTCTTCTAATAATCCTGTGCCTACCACAGTGGTCATCCTTGTTTTCTATTTTGCAAAATACGCATGTTTTTTCTTGGACAGGAATTACTTTATCGCAAAATTACAGTTCTTCAGATGCAGGGAATCCCCTTGGCACTTCGGGACAAGTCGTCGCAATATTAATTTTTGCCATGCTATTTATTTCATCAATAGCAATTGGGATTTTCTCCAAATGGAAAGTATGGTTTAAAGCACTAATAGTGTTCTACATTATTTGGATATCTATATTTTCAAATCTTATTTGGATCGTTTTGTACTCAATTCCTATAATAAATTTCACTTTCGAAACCACATCAAAGGAAATGATAGATCTTGCTGCATCAAACATTGGAAGTGGTTCATGGCGTCAACTATCTTATTGGATTTCACAGCAAGAAGTTGCTCGGGGATCTCAACCCTGGTATTACTATCTTATCCTGGCACCAATTTATGAATATTTACCATTCGTTTTTAGTATTTTTGCAAGCATCTACTACTATTTCAACAGGAAAAATCCGTTTTCTTTATTCTTGGTTTATTGGGTTATAGCAACGTTTGTAATATTCATTCTTGTTTCTGAAAAAATGCCTTGGCTTCTAGTCAATCTAGCACTGCCAATGATCCTTTTATCATCACAATTTTTAGGCGATATTTCAAAAAACATTCATTGGAAAGCAGAAAAAATAACTTTCTTTGGAACATTTCCCTTTCTTTTCGCAAGTGTCTTTCTACTGATTATATATCCATCGCTAATCACATTTTTTGCATCCACTTTGCTGTGTTTGATTTTACTGGGGATTGTCATATTGCGGAGATATAAAATCTCTGAAATAAAATCTCAGATCATCCCAATTGCCACGCTATCCCTAGCATTAATGATGTTACTTCTGACAATTAGAACTAGTTTTATTACTAATTATGTCAATCAATCAATACCAAAAGAAATGATTGTTTATACTCAAACGACTCCTGAATTACTTAATGTATTATCTTTCATAGAAACAACTAGTGAAGTTACTAGTGAAGGCAAAAATATACCCCTCATCATTGATCAAACCAATGGTTTTACTTGGCCTTGGATCTGGTACCTCAGGGACTATCAGAATGTTTCTTATCCATCGGGTTTTAAAGAAACTACCCAATTGTCGAACGATCCAAAGGTTGTGATAGTACATGAGAAAAATCTATCGGATATCCAAAAACTATCAAATTTATCCAGTTATGCAGACAAGATTATATTGCGCCATAGATGGTGGTTCCCAGAATTCGATGGAACATATCGCAATCTAACTCCAAAAAAAATTGTTACAATACTCACGAATCGAGAATCTATAAAAAACATTACAAATTATTGGTTGCATCGTAAAGGTGTAGAAGACAAAATAGGTAGTGAAAATTCATTTATTTTTGTAACTAAAGAAATAAATTCTGAAATTCCGCCTTTGCGCATAAAGCATTAATTAGATACCGAGAAAGATTTGAATCAATCTAGAGCCATAATTATTGGAATTTTGCTTAGTGTACTATTGCTGATTATTTTCTTCATGACCGTAGATTTGACAGCAACATTTCAAACATTTCAATCAATAAAACATTGGTATTTGTACCCCGCAATTTTACTTTATTTGGTTTCAATTATGTTTCGAACAATTAGATGGAAAATCTTACTAAACCATTTGTCTCCTATTAGCCACAGAAGACTATATCCAGTATTGATTATTAGATACATGGCAAACAACATCTTACCTTTTAGATTAGGCGAATTTGTCGGTGCATACTATCTGAGTCATAAAGAAAATATTAGTCCTGCCTCTGGAATTGCCACAATCACATTAGAAAGAGTGTTAGATGCAATTACACTTCTAATGCTCATGGGGATTTCATTAATTATTCTGCCAATTACCTCTCTGGGAACAATTATGGATTCAGGTAATTCGATGGAATGGCCAATTTTTGTGGCAATTTTTGCAATTCCAGTTTGCGCAATATTACTTCTCTTAACATTGGTGAGTTATAAACCAAATCACACAATGCGAATTATCAAAGTCCTACTCAATCCGCTACCCCAGAGATTTCAAACAACTCTAACCGAAATTGCTGAATTATTTATCGAAGGGTTGCAATCCCTCCGAAACCCAATATTCATGATATATCTCACTGGATTATCATTATTGGTTTGGGTAATGGAAGCGACAGTTTTCGTGACAATCGCTTATGCTTTAGGGTTACAAGAATTTTTCAGCGATTTTTATCATCTAAGTTGGGTAATGATTCTCACGACATGTGTTTCCAATATTGGGAGTTCAATACCTTCAACACCAGGCGGAATAGGATTATTCGAAATCATCACACGAGAGACAATGAATATCGCTTCGTTCGGAGCAATAGATCGCGCATCCGGTACCGCATTCGCTACGATAGTGCATGCAGTGCTGATCTTACCAGTAGTGATTTTGGGACAATTTTACCTGTGGACTCAAAATATACCTCTAAAGCAAATATCCAAATGGATTAAGCCTCAACCTAATGAATAACAAAAAATATAAAATTGCCATTATTGGTGCCGGAATCACTGGTTTGACCGCGGCCCTAGATATTACATCAAAGGGCCATTCAGTCGATCTATTCGAAAGTTCTAACTTTATTGGTGGCCAAGCAAGCACTTTTGATGTTGGAGGACAGCCTCTGGAGCGTGGATATCATCATTTATTTACTTCTGATAAAGAAATTATCGACCTAATGAATCAACTGGGAATTGAAGATCAATTACTATGGCCCGAATCATCAGTCGGAACATTTTATCAAGGTAAAATTTTCAATTTCGTGACCCCTATGGATTTATTAAAATTCACTCCGCTAAGTTTCATAAATAGACTTAGACTCGGGATAACGATTCTTTTACTGCAACGGATCAAAAAATTTTCCAGACTAGAAAACGTCACTGCCTACAACTGGCTCAGAAAATTCTGCGGGAAACCATCATACGACGTCTTCTGGAAACCCATGCTGAGAGGTAAATTTGGAGAAAAGTATTACGAACGTATTAGCATGGTATGGATATGGGGGAAAATCCAAACCAGGGTAAAATCTCGTGACAAATCCATGATTCGAGAAAGATTAGGATACCCAAGAAGTAGCTTCAAAATAATTTTTGACAGACTCCGAACAAAAATTTTCGAGCATGGTGGGGAAATACACTTAAACACAAAGGTTGAAAAAATTTGTGTCGATTCATCTTCGGATAAAGTATCCGGTCTCGTAGTGTCAAATGATTCTGAAACGCAAGAATTTATAGAATACGATGCTGTATTGTCTACAACTCCATCTTTCATATTCAAAAAATTGATTCCTGAACTTCCAAAAAATTATATTCTTAAGCTTGAAAGTATAGATTATATGTCAGCAGTTTTATTGATCCTTATCTTAGACAGGCCTCTAACAGATAAATATTGGCTAAATATTGCTGATCGTTCGATACCGTTTGTAGCCGTAATAGAACATACTAATCTTGTACCACCTGACATATATGGAGGAAAACATATCGTTTACTTGTCCAACTACCTGAATACCGATGATCCAATGTTCAAAATGAACCATAAAGAATTATTAAACTCATATCTTCCTCATATTAAAAAAATCAACCCCGACTTTCACCCTGATTGGATTGAAAAAACTTTCCACCACAAAGTTGGCGCAGCACAACCAATTATTGAAACCAACTACCGTGAAAAAATCGTTCCACATGCTACACCAATTCGCGGGGTTTACCTGGCTAATACATCTCAAATATATCCAGAAGATAGAGGAACAAATTACGGTGTAAAAATGGGCACACGTGTAGCGAAAATGATTTTGAAAGATTTGAAAACCCATTAAAGAAATAATTTTTATATTGTTGTTGCCTTGTGTTATTATTGGGACCGTTTGAATTCGTTTAGGAGTTATTGTTTTGACTGATGGGGAAGTGAATTTGCATCAGCAATTAATTAGTGCAATCGAACACCAAAAAAGACCCACCGTGACGGTACTGTCTTGCCTTTTATCTGTTCAAGATTCCATGGGATATATTCCATCCGAAGCAATAGATCTTATAGCAACCAAAATGGATGCAACTATAAATGAGGTGTGGGGAGTAGCATCGTTTTACACCAATTTCAGATTCTCTCCTCCCAAATCATCCACAATTGAAATTTGCTGGGGTCCAACATGCCACATACTAGGAGCAACCAAACTGCTTGAAACCGCCCAAAGAGAACTTGCCTTAGAAACTGAAGGTGATTCACAAAAAGGGGATATTACTCTCAAATATAACACTTGCCTTGGAGCATGTGCCCAAGGGCCCGTGATAAATATCAACCACAAGATTATTGGCTCAATGACACCTGAAAAGATTTCCCCAATTCTCTCAGAATTTTTAGAGGATAATTCATGACTACCTATGAAATCTTGAAAAGTGAAGCAGATGAACGCCAAGAGAAACTATCAAATGGTGACAAGCCTTGGATTAGAATTGGAACCGAAGTCCATGGACGTGCGGCAGGCGCAATAGATGTATTAGAAGCTATTGAAGAAGAGCTAAGCTCCAAAAACATCGCCGCAAATGTTCAAAAAGTTGGATCATTAGGCATATCATATGCTGAACCTATAGTGGATATCAAAAAACCTGGAATGCCTCGCTTATTTTTTGCAAATGTTGAACCTTCTGATATCCCCTCCATCATTGATTCTTATTTGATCAAAGATGAAGTGCCTATGAAAAATATTCTGGGATCATTGGGCGAAAACAAAATCTCGGGAGTTTCTGATATCAATGAAATCCCAGGAATCAAATATCAACAAAGAATTGCGTTAAGGAACTCTGGGCATAACTCCCCAGATGACATCTACCAATATTTGGCTACTGGAGGCTATGAAGGCTTAAATAAAGCAATTACTAATATGGATCCCTCAGACGTGATTAAAGAAGTAACTGATTCTGGACTCAGAGGACGAGGTGGTGCAGCATTCTCGACAGGAATAAAATGGAGTTTTATGGTCAGATCCCAAGGGCCAAAATACATTCTTTGCAACTGTGAAGAAGGTGATCCGGGTGCATATAATGATAAAGGCATTTTAGAAAGTGATCCATATACGCTTATTGAAGGACTGACCATTGCAGGATATGCAACAGGAGCAACCAATGGGATAGTATTTATAAGACACGGAAATAATGGTCCAATTGAGAACACTGAAAAAGCCATCGCAAACGCTTACGAAGTTGGTCTATTAGGGAAAAATATCTTTGAATCTGATTTCAGTTTTGATATAGAAGTAGTACTCACTGGAGAGTCCTACGTTTCAGGAGAAGAAACTGCTTTGATGGATGCTGTTGAGGGCAAGAGAGCACAACCACGACCTAGGCCACCTTTCCCTGCCGCATTTGGTGTTTGGGGTCATCCCACCACCATCAATAATGTTAAAACTCTTTCATACACACCTGAAATTATCAGAAGAGGCGCAAAATGGTTCTCTTCCATTGGTGTTAACAAAAGTACGGGCACAGCTATTGCATGCATAAATGGAAATATTCGTTATCCTGGAATGTACGAAGTTCCCATGGGTGTTACTTTAGGACATTTGGTAAATGATATTGGTGGAGGCATCCCTGATGGTAAAAAGTTGAAAATGCTACAAACTGGTGGCCCTCTAGGAGGGGTTCTTGGGCCAGACAGCCTTGAAATTCATATAGATTTTGATGAAATGAGAGAGGCTGGCGCTATTTTTGGATCTGGAGGCATCATTGTCGCGGACAATGACACCTGTGCAGTAGATATTACCAGGGTTTTAGTATCATTTTGTCAATATGAGTCATGTGGTAAATGCTTCCCATGCCGTCTTGGAATGGAACATCTACTAGAAATAATCGAAAGAATTGCAAAATTCAAAAATCATGATGGTGACCTAGAAATGATGATGAAAATTGGCACCTCTATGGAAGGAGCCTCACTCTGCGGACATGGACAATTAGGCTTTGGCCCAATCCGTTCTGCTCTCAAACATTTTGAATCTGATTTTTTGTCTCATATGGAAGATAAAATATGCCCCACAGGAAGTTGTCTTGGAACGAAAATTTCACCAAAAAACACACGCCCCTATTCGTGGGACTTTCTTCCTCCAAATCTTGATCCTGTAAACTTACAAATGGATAATCCAAGGAAGAAAAATGGCTGAACAAATCACTCTTACAATTGATGGCGTAGAAATAAAGACCACTCCGGGTAACAATATTCTGCAAGCTGCGTTAGATGCAGGTATGTACTTACCGTATCTTTGTTATTACCCTGGCATGAAATCATATGGAGCTTGCCGAATGTGTATCGTTGATGCAGAAGCCCCTACCCCTGATGGGGAATACAGATCATTGCCCGGGACTCCAGCCTCTTGCACGACACCTGTTATGGAAGGAATGAAGGTAACTACCCGCAACGACAAAATCGACAACACTCGTAAAGGCGTTATGGAATTACTCATCTCAGAGCACCCCCATGGATGTCTCAACTGCCATCGGATTGATCTATGTGGACCCTCAGACATTTGTCTACGACACGTTGAAGTAAACGACAGATGCGTGATTTGTCCAAAAAACGAACGTTGTGAACTTAAAGACACTGTTCGTCACTTGGAAATGGATTTGGACACCCCTCTTACATACAACAATCGGCATTTACCATTAAAAACTGCCGATCCATACTGGGATATGGACATGAATTTGTGCATTGTATGCTCTCGATGTGTAAGGGTTTGTTCAGAACTTCGACATGATGACGCTCTAACCTTACTTGAAAGATCTGGGAAAAGTCTTATTGGAACATCACAAGGCACCTCATTATTAGAATCGGGATGCGAATTCTGCGGAGCATGTATAGATGTATGCCCAACTGGAGCCTTAGTTGAAAGG
>Ga0315338_1000546_pt1 | contig 80718 bp, 60 predicted proteins | sample ASW8metaG_FD_204518 | JGI IMG/M metagenome (GOLD analysis project Ga0315338, IMG submission 204518) | Ammonia-oxidizing marine archaeal communities from Monterey Bay, California, United States - ASW #8 | ecosystem: Environmental > Aquatic > Marine > Coastal | place: USA: California | collected...
CCAGTTCGGCAAGAATCACCTCGGTGATGTACCTTGACTTAACCGAGTGCGCCTTCACTTCGCTCAGTGCTTCTCGGGCCCCTCCAGCCCAAGTCATGGGTCATCCTAAGCCCAGGTTGGCAGGCTTTGGCCAGAACCCCGTGTACCGATCGGCTACAGTAATAGCGAAATACGGATAGGCCGCGTTGAAAAATGACCAAAACGGTGCGCGCATTTGCCGTGCGTGACAGCCGTCGAGACGGCGAACCCTCCCTGAGAAATTAAGACGCGGAGATAGCATACTTGTGCAATCTTATTAATGATGGCTGCGGCGAGATGTCGCGGTCGCGAGAGCGAAAAAAGTTCAAGCCAAGACGAGGTATGAGTATGAATCGCAAGATCATGGTTCTGTTGACCGCCGTGGGGGCCAATTTTTCCCTGGCGTACTCGGTGCCTTCGATTGACCCGTCCAGCTCGACGACCGAGCCCACCGTCGCGGCCGCCACTCCGGCGCAAGAGAGCGCGATGGGAGAGCCCGGACGAAGCGCCAGCGGCCCCAATCCTCTCAAGAACGTGTACTTCGGCGAGCAGCACATGCATACTGAGAACTCGTTCGACGCGTTCACCATCGGATCGGGGACCTGGGAAGATGCCTACCGCTACGGCATGGGCGAGGTCATCCACCACCCCACTACCGGTGCAGAGATCCAGCGGCGGACGCCCTATGACTTCGTCGCGATCACCGATCACGCGGAGTATTACGGTGTCCTCAAGAACCTCGGCAACCCTGATAGCCCGTTGTCGAAATCGGAATTCGCCAGGGGTTTTACCGATGGCATGAAGAACCCCGCGGCAGGTGGAGCAAAATACATTACTCAGTTGATCGGCACCTTGCTCGCGAATGAGCCGATGGAAGAGTACGTTACTCCTGAACTGTTGGTGTCGAACTGGTCGGACTTCGTTGCCGTTGCGGACAGGTTCAACGAGCCGGGGGAATTCACGGCCTTGTACGCATTCGAATGGACTTCGATTCCCAATGGCCAGAATATGCACCGCAACGTATTCTTCCGGGAAAAAGCACCCACGGCGCCGTATTCCGCTTTTGACTCGCAGTTTCCGACTGACCTCTGGACCTATATGGAGGTCAATCGCAATTCCGGAATCGACGTCTTAGCCATCCCGCACAATGGCAACGTATCTGATGGCTGGATGTTTTCCCCGAACATGCCAACAGAGGTCGATGCGGATGGTTTCCGGGGCGTGCCGATGAACGCGCGCTACGCGGAGCGTCAGCAGCGCAACGAACCGCTGTTCGAGATCGGCCAGATCAAGGGAACATCCGACGCGCATCCCTTGTTGTCACCGAATGACGAATTCGCCAATTTCGAGTTGTTTGACGGCATGGTGAATATCCCGCTGCCCAGTCAGGCCAAGTTCGGCTTCTATCGCCAGGCGCTGGGGGACGGTTTCCGACTCGAGAAGGAACTAGGATACAACCCCTACAAGATGGGGCTGGTAGGTGGGGCGGACTTCCACTCCGGTTACCAGGGCAACGAAGAGTTCAATTTCACGGGCGGTCATTCGATCCTTGACGACACTCCGCAGAAACGCCTGAATCCAAACGTCACGACTTCGGGTGTGAGAGGACCCATCACGAGTAGCGCATTCACGACCGCCGTGTGGGCGGAGGAGAACACACGCGCCGCGATCTTCGATGCTATGAAGAGCAAGGAGACCTACGGCACTTCGGGAACGCTGATTCGGCTGCGCTTCTTCGGTGGCTGGGGCTATTCAGCCGATCTGGCCTCGGATGCGAACCTCGTACAGAAGGGCTACGACGGCGGTGTGCCGATGGGAGGTGACCTGCCCGGAAAGCCGGCGGGCGCCAAAGCGCCGACGTTCGTTGTTTGGGCGTTGAAAGATCCTGAGAGCGGCAATCTGGATCGCATTCAGATTATCAAGGTCTACCTCGACCCGCGACTCGGCAGATCCGTGGAGAAGATCTATGATGTCGCATTGGCAGATGGGCGAACCGTTGCCGAGGACGGTAGTGTGGAACCCGTTGGCAACACGGTTGACGTGACCACGGCGACCTACACCAACGATATCGGCGATGCGCAGCTCGCGGCGGTCTGGACCGATCCGGATTTCGATGCATCCGGGCACGCTGCGTACTACGTGCGTGCGCTGGAGATTCCAACCCCGCGCTGGAGTACTTACGATTCTGTGCGCAACGACTTGCCGCTGACAGACGTCACGCCACCAACCATACAGGAGCGTGCCTGGTCGTCGCCGATTTGGTACACGCCTTCACAGTAGAGGAGTACGAAATGTTTCGTGCAATCGTGTTGAGCGCAATTGCGACCGGAGCTCTGGCATCTATAGCGTGCTCACCGCCGACGGTCGATGCCTCAGGTCCCGAAGAAGCCGTCGTCGGAGCGCAGGCAGCGTCCCCCGGCGAGCCCGGCCGCCAGGGGGATGCCCCCAATCCGCTCAACAACGTCTACTTTGGCGAGCAGCATTTGCATACGGTGAACTCACCGGATGCATTCGCGTTCGGCACGCGCAATACGCCCGACGATGCCTACAACTTCGCCAAGGGCCAGGCCATCAGGAAAAGCACCACCGGAGAAATGATTCAGAAACGGACTCCATATGACTGGGCGGCGGTGACGGACCACTCCGAGTACCTGGGGATGATGCCGCTTCTGCTCGATCCGAACAGCCCACTCCAAGACACCGAGATCGGCAAGATGATTACCAGCGGCGATCCGGAGCAAGGTGAAGCCGCGTTTCAAGAGATCATCACCTCGGCCTCGATCAACGCACCGATTTCGTACTTGACCGATCCAGAGGTCATGGCGTCGGCTTGGAACAGTCAGAAAGAGGCAGCCAACCGGCACTACAAGCCTGGCGAGTTCACCACATTCATCGCGTACGAGTGGTCCTCGCAACCGAACTCTCAGAACCTCCACCACAACGTGTTTTTCCGGGATGCCGAGGGACCCGATGCAGTGTTCTCGTCGTTCGACTCGGTCCGGCGGGAGGACCTCTGGACCTTCCAGGAGATTCAGCGAAACCTTGGTCACGAGAACTTTTCGATCCCGCACAACGCCAACGTCTCCAACAGCCTGATGTATGCGCCAACGACGTCCTGGGGCACGCCGATCAACAAACAGTGGGCCGAGCGTTACGCCGCCAACTCTCCGGCGACCGAGATCGTCCAGACGAAAGGGGCCTCCGAGACCCATCCCGCCCTGTCGCCGGCCGACGAGTTCGCCGGCTTCGAGACCGGGTGGAACCACTTGCTCGGCTCCGGCGGTGTTCTCAGCAGACTCGACCATAGCTACATCCGTCGCGCATTGACCGACGGCGTGGGTTTCCAAGAGTACATCGGCGCCAATCCCTTCAAATTCGGAATCGTTGCCGGCGCGGACTCCCACGACGCCGCCTCGGATAACGAGGAGTTCAATTACACGGGCGTGCACGGCAACACCGACAAGACGCCGGAGATTCGCCTCGGGTCCACAGGCTCGGTGGCGGGCGAAGCTCCCAAGGCGTTCGGCACACCGGGCGCGACCGGCGTGTGGGCACCGGAGAATACGCGCGAGGCGATCTTCGATGCCATCAAACGGAAGGAGACGTATGGCACATCCGGCCCATTGATCCGCCTGCGCTTTTTTGGGGGCTGGAATTATGGCTCCAATCTCTCGACGGCCCAGGATTTCGTGCAACAAGGCTACGGCGGCGGCGTCCCGATGGGTGGGGATCTCCCGGCGAAGCCCGCAAGCGCGAGCGCACCAACGTTCATCGTCTGGGCGCTGAAGGACCCCGAGAGTGGGAATCTCGACCGCGTGCAGATTGTGAAGGGATGGTACGACCAGGGCTACGGTTGGGAGAAGGTCTACGATGTCGTATGGTCCGACAGCCGGACGCCGAACCCCGACACCGGGAAGCTACCGTCGGTGGGGAACACGGTGAACGTCGCGGATGCGAGCTACACCAACAGTATCGGTGACTCTCAGCTGCGCACGGTATGGACCGACCCGGACTTCGATCCTGCGCACCACGCCGTCTACTACGTCCGCGTGCTCGAGATCCCGACGCCGCGGTGGACGACGTATGACGCCAAAGCACTGGGGATCGATCCGCCCGACGACGTTCCGGCGACAATCCAAGAGAGGGCTTGGTCCTCACCAATCTGGTATACGCCCGATCCGAGCCTCGTGGTGAGGCCCAACTTCTATCCCGGCCTGCATCAGGAGCTTCCCTAGCAGGCCGTTCGAGGCTAGCGACACGAGGGATCCCTGCAGCCCACCTTTCACGGAGAGAAAACGAGATGAAATCAAGAAACCTCTATTGGCTCGCGTTCATCGTATTGCTGGCCGGCACCTTGACGGTAATCGGCTGCAGCGAGGACGAGATGCCCACCAGCCCCGAAACCAGCGATCCGAACATCTTTTGCAACGAAGGTCTCTGTTTCAGCAACGACGCGCTGAAAAACCAGTGCATCGATACGTTCAACACTTGTATTGCGAATACTGGCGAGCTCAATGACGACGAATGCGTTGCTTCGGCGCTCCTTATCTGCAGAACATAGCGGACTAGCAGTCCGTGGTGAAAGTGCAGCGAGGCACCGAGACGGGCGAGGCGCCCGCCTGACAAGGCGCGACGACCGAGAATATTGGGCATATTAGAGGGAGAAGCAACGCGGTCAGGCGGGATGCATCGCCCGTCGAATGCAGCGGCATTTTCACCACGGGCTGCTAGGCCACGCGACCCGCGGGTTCGAACTTTCGTAGCGTACCCGCGTTCTGAAAGGCTGACATGAAAATAAAGACTTGGACTCTCGTCTGCACGATCTGCGTGTTGGCGCTCTGTAGCTTTGTATCAGCGCAGGAGACGAGCGAGCAAGAGGCGGATTCGGAGGCGGCGGAACTCGCAAAACAAGTGCAAAACCCACTGGCGAGCCTCGTCAGCCTTCCGTTCCAGACGAACTACAACCGCGGAGTGGGGGCGTACGAGCGTACTTTCTTCAACATGAACGTACAGCCGGTGATTCCATACTCGCGCGGGGACTTGAACATCATCACCCGGACCATCGTCCCGATCAACAGCGCACCGATCGGCGAGACGGACTCGGTCTTCGGCATCGGCGATGTCAGCTACACCATGTTCTTCTCGCCTGCCAGCAACGGTGCTCTCACCTGGGGGGTCGGGCCAGCCCTGACGATCCCGAGTGCTTCGAACGCCGAGGTCCTGGGCAGCGGCAAGCTGTCCCTCGGCCCGAGTGGAGTCGTCTTTCTCGGCATCGGCAAGTGGACCATGGGCGCCGTCGCCAGCAATTCCTGGTCCGTCGCCGGAGACGGTGACCGAGAGGACGTCAACTTCTTCTTTGGCCAGTGGTTCCTCAACTTCAATCTGGGCAAGGGCTGGGCGATCGGTACGGCGCCGATCATCACCGGCGACTGGGAAGCCGATCCCGGCAACCGGTGGGTGATCCCATGGGGAGTACAGATCTCCAAGGTGACGCATTTCGGCAGCCGCCCGGCCAATATCATCTTCGGCTACTACAAGAACACGGAGCACCCGGCGGGCGGCGCCGACAGCCAGATCCGGTTCCAGCTCAACCTCTTGTACCCGCAGATGGCCAAGTCGCATCCTTGACGGAGAAAGGATCTTTGAGTTTGAAGAAAGGCCTCGCGACGGCTGCCGCACAACCACTCGTTCAACTCATGGCCCTGGGAGCCGTCTTCTATGTTCTCTACGCCTGGATCGGCGGCGCGCGCCCGGGGGAGGCCGACAACCTCATCCGCGTTTCAGCAGCAGACGTCAACCGCCTCGACGCTTCGTGGCAGGCGCGGTGGAACCGCCCGCCGACGGAAGAAGAGCTCGCGGGGCTCGTCCGCGAGCACGTACGGGAGATCGCGCTCTACCGCCAGGCGGTGGCCATGGGCTTGGACCAAAACGACGTCGTGCTGCGCCGGATGCTCGGGCAGAAGCTTCAGGCGCTCAGCCAAAATTTGGTCGAGCTGAGCCTGTCACCGACCGATCAGGAGCTCGAAGCCTACTTCGAAGCGAACGTGGAACGTTACCGGCCCCCGGAGCGCATCACCTTCACACACGCGTTCATCGATCCCGATCGCCGTGGTGACGCGACGCTTCAAGACGCAGAAGAAATCAAATCGAAACTGCGCTCGCTCGGCGAGCCCACGGAAGAGATGGCTCGTTTGGGAGATCCGTTCATGCTCCAACGGTACTACCCACGCAAGACCGAGCTCGAGATCGTCAAGCTGTTCGGTCAGGGTTTTACCGAATCCGTCTTCGAGCTCTCCCCCGCTGAGTGGCACGGGCCGGTGCTGTCGGGCTATGGGACGCACGTCGTCTACGTACACCATATCGAGGACACGGCGCGCCCCGAGCTCGAGAACGTCCGCGCCGAGGTCGAGCAGAACTGGATGGACGAGCGCCGGCGGGAGCTGCAGGACGAGTATATCAACGCAGTGGTGGCGAGCTACGAGGTGGTTCTCGAAGACGTGCCGCTTGACGAGAATCTCACGGAGGAGAGTGAGGCGCGGCTCGGGGTCGCGAAGTGAGATTCCGTCTCGTCTGGGTGGTACTAGTCCTGGCGCTCGCGGCTCCAACCGCTCTGGCCGACGAGGTTCGCCCGATGCAAATTATCGTGAAGGAGCTTGCGTCGGGCGTGGTCGACGTCCAGTGGAGCATTCCCAAAGTAATCCCGCCGAACGCCATCCCGTCGCCGCGGCTACCCGCTGGGTGCCGGGCCGTGGGCGAGCGCACGTTCGTCGACCAGCCGTCCGCGTGGCTCACCCGCCAGGCCTACGACTGCCCCGAGGGAGTTTCTGGGCAAATCCTGGGCGTCGACTTCCCTTTTGTTAACGTAGCGATGTCGACTCTGATCCGGGTCGAGCTCGATTCCGGGGCGCAGTACGCGCACATCTTGGATCCGGGAGACGATTCCTGGCAGGTCCCGAAGAGGGATACCGGGTTGAGTGGCGTTTTTCGAGACTCGCGCGACGCGGTGCTCGCCGGCATGGCTCATTTCGTCGGTGCCTGGGTCCATATCGCACTGGCTCTCGCCTTTTGTCTGGTAGGCCGGGTGGGACTTGCAAGCACGTTCTTTGGCGGCCAAGTCCTGGCTACCGCTCTTGCATCGGTTACCGGATGGCGCATCGACGTGCCGCTGGCTGAGATCGGAGTCGCACTCGCCGTGGTCCTTCTCGCACGTGAAGCCTTGCGACCTGTCGATGCCCGGAAACAGCTCACCGCTCTCGGCGCCTACGCCGGTGTCGCTCACGGATTCGTCGTCTCCGGTCTCGCTCCCGACGGAAGCGCCGGCGCTTTGGGCTCGCTTCTGTTCGTTCTCGGGATGGACGCGGCTCTACTGGTATCGACGACTATCCTCGCTGGCGTCATCGCTCGCGTCCCCCGCCGGCTCGTGAACGCGACGGCGTACGGAGTCGGCGGCGCCGGCATGGCGCTCGCCATCGCCGCGCTCGTGAGCCCTCCGGTGGTCTCCGCGCAGGATTCCGAGCGCACAGTTCGAGCGGTCCAGCTTCCCAAGGTGCTGACCCCAGTGGCATCGACGCGTCCGGGGTCGCTCCGCGTCGCGACGAATCTGCCGGACGCGACGTTTCAGAGCTTCGTCGCCGTCGAGGCGTTCGAGGTGCGGCACGAGGTCCTGGTGCGGCCTCAAGACGTGTTGGATCGGATCGGCATCCCACCCGAGCCGTACCTCGGGGTCGAACAACAGGACGCCGTCAAGGAGCGCATCCGCGATCTCGTTCTCGGGCGGTCGTCCTTGGTGATCGACGGTGAGATTTCGGAGCCCATTTCCGAGCGCGTGGACTTCATGACGTTCGACGACCAGGGCGCGCTCCCCCGGACCGCGCCGGTGCCGGAGCTCGTCGACAGCGCCTGGGTCGGCGTGACCTCCGTGTATCTGACGAAGACCACGGCTCACACCGTCACTGTCACTTGGGAGCCCGACGCGTCGGCTCCAGAAATACCGGCGACGGTGACCGACCCGGAAACGTCGCGAACGGAGATGCTCACGGCGCAGCAACCGACTCTGCGATGGACGAACGAGCTCGTCGAGGATCCGGTTCCCACCGTCACCGCGATTGCAGTGGCTCCACGGGCGGTACCCTTGCCGCTTTTCTCACTCGTAGCTCTGTCCGTGGCGCTCGCTCTTTTGGCCACAGCCTTGCGCGGGCGACGACGATCGCTCTGGGCCGGCGCGCGGCTCGCGCTAGCGCTCGCCGTGGTGGTGAGCCCCCTCGGCCAAGTAGCGGTGGCGCTCCCGGAGTCGATGAGCTCGGTGCCGAGTACTGGCGAGACGAAGCGCATTCTCGCCGGGGTGCTGCCCAACGTCTACCGTGCTTTCGAGTTCCGCGAAGAGTCGGCTGCGTTCGACCGTCTCGCTCTCAGCGTCACGGGCGACGCCCTGACCGAGATCTACCTCGGCCACCGTCGGGTGCTCGAGATGGAAGAGCGCGGCGGCGCTCGGGCCCGGGTGGAGGCAGTCGAGGTTTTGGACGTCAGCTCGATCGAGGCTGCAAGCGACGGGAGCTTCGTCGCCGAAGCCGCATGGACCGTCGGGGGCACGGTCACTCACTTCGGTCATCGCCACTTTCGCCAGAACCGCTTCGATGCCCGGGTCGCCGTGGTCGCCGAGGAGGACACGTGGAAGATTCGGACGATCGAGGTTCTCAGTGAGGAACGTTTGCGCTAAAGGCAGCGGGGCTACCCCAAAGGACTTTATTGGACTGTCTAGCTTTACCGACGCCGCCACGGGCGGCGAGTCGAGCTTCAAGGATATGGGCGCGGGTTTCGTCTCTGACGTGCCGACATCGCTAGTGCGCGCAACCGGCTCCCCCTCGTTCCGCCGAGAAATCGGTTGGCGAATCAGATGACGGGCAACCACAAGTTGTTCCGGCCACAGCGACGGTATCGTTCGGCATGTGGGCTGGTGCTCGCCGGATTGTTATTGATAGGACTCCCGCCAGCCCTTGCCGTCCAATCGCCTGAACAGGAAGAACAGGCCGAACGGGATGCTCATGATACCGAGCAGGATCCACAGCCGGAAGAAACGCCGCCGCCCTCCAAATCCGACTACGACGACGCCGCGATGGGCGGTTCGACCGCCGTGGGCTCACAGCTCGTCGCGGACGACCGCGTCAAGAAATCCCTGGTGGATCTATTCGTCCCTGGAAGCTACTACGATTTCAAGCGTCGCATCAAGAACGATCACGGGATCGAGCTCAACATCGACTACAACTTTCTCAACCAGTACGCTTCCAACAGCTCGACCGACCGCCAGGCGTCGAGCGGTGCGCTTCGCCTTTACGGGCGATGGATCCCACAGGGAGAGAAGCGACCCATTCGCCGAGCAATGGTTTTCCGCGTCGAGACGCGCCACGTCATCGGAAGCGGAGTCACGCCGAGAGATCTGGGTTTCGACGCGGGCTCGGCCTTGAGCACGCCGAGCTTCAAGTCGTTCAGCTGGGGTGTCACCAGCCTCTATTGGGAGCAGTCATTCGCGAACCGGCGCTTCGCCTTCGTCGCCGGACAAATGGACCCGGGGGACTTCGAGGATCTTCATCCGCTTCTCAACGCGTGGACGGATTTCATGAGCGACGCCTCGTTCAACAACCCGACCACGGCACTGCCGCAACAAGGCCTCGGGATCGTCGGGCGGCTCTTCTTCACCGACCACGTCTATCTCGCCGGCGGTGTGAGTGACGCGAACGGATCGCCCAAGGCTATCGACTTCTCTTCTTTTTTCCAGACGCGCGAGTACTTCACGTGGGCCGAGGTGGGCTGGGCCCCGCGCAAGGCCCTTAGCGGCGACGGAATCCACTTCACCGCGTGGCACGCCGATGAGAGGACGGAGGCGCAAGTGCCCGAGAGCTGGGGCGTCGCCTTCTCCGCGGCGGGCAAGCTGAACCGCTGGCATCCCTACCTGCGCGCTGGCTACTCTCCCCGCGACGACGAGAGTCCGGTTTTGCTGAGCTCGATGCTCAGTGTTGGCATCGGCGTTGACGTGCGCAGCGACGACAGAGTGGGCGCGGCCGTCACCTGGGGTCAGCCACCGCAGCTCGAGGCCCGCGATCAGTTCAGCGCCGAGGCATGGTACCGGCTACAGCTCATCGACAACGTCCAGCTGTCGCCCGGGGTCCAGTGGACCCTGCATCCGGCGATGAACTTCGACCGGAACTCGATCTGGGTCCTTTCGGTCGTCCGGATCAGGGTGATGTTCTGATGGAAGCTTTGAGCGCAGAGCGTGCGGGAGTGAAGTCGGACGTTTGGACTATTTGGGCGGGCTGCGAGCGCGCAGGTCGTTCTCCCGTATTTCAGCGGCACAGTCGACGGCGTGTTCGAGGGAGAGCCGCTAGTAAGCAGGAACTGGGGGCTCGGCGACCTCCGAGCAAGAGTCACCGCGAACCTCCTTGGTGGACCTGCGCGATATGATCTGTCGACGGCTACGGAAGCCGCAATGCTCGATCATCTCCGCCGCTCGATGCCGTCACAACCTCGGGGTGCATCGTGGCCCGATGCTTCCTCACGCAGTCTTCGGCTCCATGTTGTAGACGCGGAGCTCGCGTTGCGGGAACGGAATGCTGATGTTCTCCGCGTCGAGGCGCAGCTTGATGGCTTCCATCAAATCGAACCGCACCGCCCAATAGTCGGTGGATTTCACCCAGGGCCGTACCACGAAATCCACGCTCGACTCTCCGAGCTCGGATACGGCGACAATCGGTGCGGGGGCTTCGAGAACCCGTTCGTCGCTGGTGACGATGTGCTCGAGGATCTTCTTGGCCTTGCGGATGTCGTCGTCGTATCCGATTCCGATGACCATATCGACACGGCGCGTCGGATTCGCGGAGTAGTTAGTGAGGTTTCCCGAGATCACCTTCGAATTGGGAACGAAGATCTTCCTGTTGTCAGCGGTGGTCAGCTCGGTGGCAAAGACCGAGACTGCCGAGACCACCCCGGCGATGCCGGCGGTCTCGATGAGGTCTCCCAGCTTGAACGGTCGGAGCGCGATGATCATGATGCCGTTCGCAAAATTGGACAGCGAGCCTTGCAGAGCCAGGCCTACCGCCAGGCCGGCGGCGGCAATGATCGCAGCGAAGGAGCTGGTCTCAATGCCCAGCTTGTGCAGCGTGGCAACGACGGCGAACACCAAGGCCGCCACATAGGCCAAACGGCTCAGAAAGACCGCGAGGGTTTCGTCGAGTCCCGCCTTTCGCGACGCTCGCACCACCACCCGGCGGAAGACCTTCGCGGTGTACCAGCCCACCGCGAGAATAGCGAGAGCTGCAGCAAAGTTGTATCCATAGTTGGCGAGCAATGTGCGCAGGTGTTCTATTAAAGCGTCCAAGATTGACTCCTTCTATCGGTCGAAAATGATGGTTGAGAGGACAGCGGCTACGGCAGGTTCTCGAATATCGATTCTCCCTTCAGGTCGGTCCCGACGTTCGGTCAAGGGAACGATTTCCATCACGCCCAGGACTGCCAGGCGGTTCCTGGGGACCGGAGTCCGCATTATTCCCACAACGGCTACGCCCGACCGGCGCTCTCGCTGTCGTCGTCTTGCTATCCGGACGAACCTCGCTGCTTCCACAGGGATCGAATGATCTCCTTGACTTGATTGAGGTGCACGTCCATCGCCGCCATGAGGTTTCTCGTGAGCTTGGCGCTCAAACTGGGATTTCGCTGGAGGTAGGCTCGGACGTTCGCACCGGGCAGGACGATGCAGTCGCCATCGGCGGTGGCAACGGCGGAAACTCTCGATTCGCGGTCGCCCTGCACTGTCATCTCGCCGAGATGATCGCCTGCACGAAACGTTGCCAGACGAATGTCCTTCCCTCCCAGCCTCATCCCGATTGCGATCTCCCCACTACGGACGACGACGAGCCCCGGAAACGGTTTGCCTTCTCTCAAGATGAGCTCGCCGCTCTTGAAGGATCTCGTCTCCGCGATTTCCAGGAAGCTGCGCATCTCGTCGAAGGTCAAGTCCTTGAAGAGAACACTCTCTTCGAACAAGCTCCGATCCTCGTTCATGATGACGACACTATGCGTCGGTTCCGGCGGGGCGGAGCGCGGGTCTTGCTCCACTGGCGGCGGCGCCGGTCCCTCCTTCAGAGCGCGATAGCGGCCCTGCACGTCTTCGTAGTTCAGATCGAATTCGAGTATCTTCGCGAATGCTTCCTGGGCTCGTTGAAGCTGCCCGTTCGCTTCATAGGCACGAGCGAGCCGGTAGTAAGCAGAGATGTTCTCCGATTGAACCGTCTCATCCTGGACCGCCTCCAGATATTTCTTCAGCGCCAGCTCCTGAAAACCCATCTCCTCTAGAATCGGGCCCAGGAGCGAAACGGCCTCCGCGTAGGAGTCATCACTTGCCTGCACTTTCTGGAGACATTCGAGCGCCTTGTTGCGGTCGCCGCCCTGGGAGAAAGCTCGCCCCGCCAGAAAGCTCTCCCCCGCCTTCGCGTAGTTGCGCGCAGCATCGAGCCATTGACCCGCTTGCTCGAACAACGGTGCGGCACGCGCATAAGAGCCGCCACACTCCAGCATCTCGGCAGCGTTGCCCATATCATCCACGCTCGCAAATAACTCCGCGGCCTCGCCGAATGCGCCCGCTTTCTCGAAGTTTTGCGCCGCCTCGGACTTCATACCCAGCTTGTCGAAGATTTGAGCTGCCTTGTAGTGGTCACGAGCGTTCACGAACGCGGTCGCCAATCGTGCCGCGAGATCCCCACTCTCGACGAGGTTCATCAGCTCATAGCCAATGTCTTCCTCGGAGCGACGGTAGAGTGTGGCGGCGTTATCGATGCTGTCTTCTCTCAAAGAAGCGAGCACGCTCTCGATCAACGCCTCTTTCGAGACGACGCTCTCGGTCGATGATTCGAGTCCATGTTCCAGATTTGATGACGGCATAAAGCCTCCGGCGAGAAGGATAAGGAGCCCCATGGGCGAGAAGCAACCAGCTAAAGGGGAGTTCAAGCGCTAGAAACGGGTCAGCTGCATCCCCAGCCGAGGTCGGATCCATCAGCTAAGAAACGGGATGGTCGAGTACGCTCAGCCAATCGGCTTTCGCCCTCACCGATCTCATCTTCCGAGTAAGAAGTTGAAGCCAACGATGAACGTGACACGGGTGTACGTAGCCTCTAAGGTGCGCTCGAGCCCCACCTCATTGGAACCCACGGGGGCGGTTCCGAACGCATAGATGCCGCCGAGAGTCAGTTCAGAGCCGACCACCGAGATGGTCGCTCCACCGGACACGTGGTAGATATCCCAGCGCGCGACCGTATCGTTCGAGAGGTTCCCCGACGGCGTAGGAGTGAAGTTGGTGTGAAAGCGGAAATACGTCCCGAGGTCCGGACTGAACTGGTAGTCGACGCCAACGGCGAAGTTCGTAACGGACTCGAGTGCGTATCCCACATCGACGTCGAAGACCTCAACGGTGGCCTGAGACGCGAAGGGCTCGGCGTCTAGAATGGTGGTGACGGGCAGGCTGTCGAACCACTCGGCTGCGAGCTGAACGCGTGCCTTCCCGAAGCGCCGCCCCGCTCCAAAGGCAATCGACAAGGGTGATTTGTAGAACGCCGAAAGTCCGTTCTGGGAATCCGTGGTGACCTCCCCTGGACCGTTCTGGACGACAAACGAGCGATCGACGCTTCGGTCTCCGCTCCCGAACAATCCAATGCTGGGTAACGTGGCGGTCACACCAAGATTCCATTGCTGCCACTCGGCTGCGATCGACCCCTTGAAGACCATTCGCCAGTACTGGTAATCGAAATCGCGGCCCGCGACGCCAATCGCTTGTTCATCGCCCGTCGAGACCGCCTGCATGAGCGCCTGGGTCTGTAGCCGGTTGTTCCGCACCGCGAGGAACGGCGACACGCCGATTCCGACGGTGTCCGACAGCTGGCGCGCGAACGTCCCACCGATCCAGTACTCGCTCAAGCGCGCGTTCACGACGGTGCTCACGGAGGAGAAAGCGGCGTTGGGAAGGATCGCCGTTATCGTCCCGGCGTCATTGATTCGGGCCTCGGACTGGTAGCGCGTGAGAAACGCGTAGGCAAAGCGGTTCTTGGGGTTGCCGGTCTTGATCTCACCGGCAAAAAGGGAAGGACTCAGCGTGAATCGCGATGAGTCAAGCGGCCGCCCCTCACCGAGAGCATCGGCGACTTCGAGCGTGCTGTACTCGAATACGTTTCCCGACAGGAGCAGCTGGGGCTCGCCAACGAGAGCAAGGGCGCCGGGATTGTAGTATACGGCGCTGAGGTCGTTGGCACCCCCGATGACGGCGCCTCCAAGAAGTCGCGCGCGGTTTCCGAACTGCTCGGTCCAGTAGTTCGAGTCCTGCGCGAAGGAGCTTCCCGTGCCAGTGAGCACCAGGATGACCGTGAATAAAGAGCGCAGAAACATGGCGTCTCATCGTATGTGAGCTCAGCTCCTTTCTCGAAAGAAACTTCCCGTCAGAGCCCGCGCCCAATGCAAAAGCTCGGAGCACCACCTCTCTCCGCGCCCGTGTGATCCCGAAGTTTCGATCTTTGTTTTTCGCAGGACAGCGGTTTCGGCGAGCGCCGTGCCGGGGAGGTGGCGCACAATACGCGCAGATGTCTGGCCGTCTCTACGCGCTCTTGCCCTCCGGCGATGCCGGACGCGACGAGTTGCTCGATCGGTTCCTCGACTACGTGGAGGAGCTGGGTCTCGTGCTCTATCCCGCTCAGGAGGATGCGGTCCTCGAGATCCTGGCGGGGAACAACGTCATCCTGAACACCCCGACCGGCTCGGGCAAGTCGCTCGTTGCTTCTGCGCTGCATTTCGACTCACTCGCGCGAGGCCGTCGCTCCGTCTACACCTGCCCGGTCAAAGCGCTGGTCAACGAGAAGTGGATGGCGCTGTGCCGCGAGCTCGGCCCCGACAACGTCGGCCTCGCCACCGGGGATGCGACCGTCAACCGCGACGCGCCGGTCTTGTGCTGCACGGCGGAGATCCTCGCGAACATCGCGCTCCGGGACGGTGAGCAGGCACGGGTGGACGACGTGGTGATGGACGAGTTCCACTGGTATGCCGACCGGGACCGGGGCGCCGCTTGGCAAGTGCCGCTGCTGACGCTGTCGCGGACGCGCTTTCTCTTGATGTCGGCCACCCTGGGTGACGTTCGGTTCTTCGCCGAAGAGCTCACGAAGCGCAACGGACGCCCCACGGCAACGGTGAAATCGATCGAGCGTCCCGTCCCGCTCGAGTACTCCTACTCCGAGCTCCCGCTGGCCCAGGCGGTGGAGCAGCTCGCCACCGAGGACAGAGCACCCATCTACGTCGTTCACTTCACCCAGAAAGATGCGGCGGCGAGTGCGCAGAGCTTTACCAGCCTCAAGCTGACGACTCGCGAAGAGAAGAACACGGTGGCGGCGGCGATCGAAGGCTTCCGTTTCACGAGCCCCTACGGCCCCCGAGTTCGTAGATGGCTCCGGCAGGGTATCGGCCTGCACCATGCCGGGATGCTCCCCAAGTACCGGGTGCTCGTCGAGCAGCTCGCCCAGCGCGGCCTGCTCAAGGTTATCTGCGGCACCGACACCCTGGGGGTCGGCATCAACGTGCCGATCCGGACCGTGCTCTTCTCCCGGCTGTGCAAGTTCGACGGCCGCAAGACGGCGGTTCTCTCGGCCCGCGATTTCCATCAGATAGCCGGCCGGGCGGGGCGGAAGGGCTTCGATGAGGAAGGTTTCGTCGTGGCGCAGGCGCCCGTGCACCGGATCGAGAATTTGAGATTGGAGGGAAAAGCCAAGGGCGGCAAGAAGGTCGTCAAGCGCAAGCCGCCCGAGCACAACTTCGCCAACTGGGACCGGCAGACGTTCGAGCGGCTTGTTGGGGCTCCTCCCGAACCCTTGACCTCACGCTTCGACGTGTCGCATGCGATGCTCTTGAACGTCCTCTCCCGACGGGCCGACGGCTGCCGAGCGATGCAAAAGCTCATTCGCGAGAGCCACGAGCATGCGCGCGCGAAGCGAGCCCACTTCCGTCGTGGATGGCAGCTCTTCCGCTCTCTTCTCGAGCGCGGCATCATCGAGACCGTTCCGCGAACGCCGGACGGGTCGCGAGTGCGCGTGAACGTCGAGCTTCAGGATGACTTCTCCATGGATCAGACGCTCTCACTCTACCTGGTCGATACCCGCCCGCTCCTCGACTCGGAGTCGGAGACCCACGCGCTCGACGTCCTCACCCTGATCGAGAGCATCCTCGAGAACCCGACGGTCATCCTGCGCCGCCAGCTCGACAAGGTGAAGACGAAGGCGATAGCAGAGATGAAGGCAGCGGGGGTGGAGTACGACGAGCGTATCGCGAAGCTGGACGAGCTCGAATACCCGAAGCCCTTGCGAGAATTCGTCTACTCGACGTTCAACGCCTTCGCCGACCGCCACCCCTGGGTGGGTCAAGAGAACATCCGCCCGAAGTCGATCGCGCGTGAGATGTTCGAGACGTTTCGCTCGTTCTCCGACTACGTGCAGGAGTACGAGCTCGAGCGTGTAGAGGGTCTGCTGTTACGTCATCTCCACAGCGTCTACAAGGTTCTGAGGCAGACCGTTCCCGACGGGTCGAAGACGAACGAGGTCTTCGAGATGGAGCTCTACCTGCGTCACATGCTGCGTCAGGTGGACTCGAGTCTTCTCGACGCGTGGGAAAAGATGCGCGATCCGAGCACCCGTCCGGGGATGGATGAGGAGGAGCTACGACCAACGGGAGCGGAGGAAGCCTTCGATGTGACCCGTGACGCCAAGGCCTTCACCGCGGCGATCCGCACTCGGGTGTTCGCCTTTCTCCGCGCGTGGTCGATCGGAGACGACGAGCGGGCGATCGCTGGGCTCGATGGGATCGACGACGGCACCGGGGAGCCCTGGACCAGGGAGCGGCTGCACGCCGCGCGCGAGGCCTATCGCGGGGAGCACGGAGACCTTCGCCTCGACCCCGAAGCCCGCAACCTCCGTCACACCGACGTCCGACCTTCGGACGACCGGCTCTTCTGGCGAGTGCAGCAAATGCTCGTCGACGTCGAGGAGCTCAATGATTGGATGGCAGAGCTCCGAGTGGACCTCGCGGAGTCACGAAGGGCGGGCGAGCCGGTGATTCAGCTCGTGCGCCTCGAAAGTCTCGTATAGGTAATGCTCTGAACGCCCCAGCGCCCATGGCAACCTGCAGCACCAGCGCTCGCTCATCGAGCTTGCGGGCATCTCGGTCGCGCGACAGAACCACGCGGCCCGCAAGAGGCTTGCCCAGGAGCGCTGGGGAGGTTCCGGAAGAAGGGACGAGGGACAACTCCTCGGCGCTCGAGTAGCCGAACCCCGGTTTTGAACGCTTGCGCGCGTCGTCGGGCATGCAGCGCGATGCAGTGGACCGCTCTTCTCCTTCGCGTGCTCGTGCCCGCGGGACTGTTGTTCTAACGGTGGAAAAAATGCCGCACCATGTGCCCGACGTTCTCGAGCTTGGGCTCCGCCTCTCCCAGGTGGGCGGCCAATAGCCCCGTGAGCTGATGGGCGAGGTGGCCGAGCTTGGACTGGTGCGCCCTCGGCTCGGGCGCAGGCGTGTAGGGGCGCGGTGTGTACGTCGGAGTCTCCACACGTGGCTCGTCCTCAGAGCGTGCGAGCACCGCCATGAAATCGGGCGCGGCACGATCCCGGTCCGTGAGCCCCTCCAAATCCCACCGTTTGGAGAGCGTCTTGATAATGGACGTGTGGTCGAACGGGATCTCGCCCGAAGCCCGGATGACGGTGCCCTCCTCGATGTAAGGCGAGACGAAGATAGCCGGCACTCTCAAACCGAAGCGGTCGAACTGGAACCCACATTCGTTTTCGTCGCCCGGGACGCCTGGCGGGGTCGCGTTCTCCGGCGGCGCGACGTGGTCGTAGAGGCCGCCATGCTCGTCGAAGGTGATGAGGAGCAAGGTGCGATCCCACCGCTTTCCTTGCCGCACGGCGTTGTAGACATCATTGATAAAGGTCTCTCCAGCGACCACACTGGAGGCCACGAACGGATTCAACCAATACGGTGGATGCATGTCGTTGACGTTCGACATCATCCGCGGCTCGATAAACGAGTACGCAGGCAGCGTCCCGTTGGCACAGTCTTCGTAGAACCCGTCGAGGTGCTGGAAGTTGTCCCTGAATTTGCGCTGACGCAGAGGGCGGTGTAAGAGGTGGGTCAGGGACGCGAGTAGAATCTCTTCCCCGTAGACGCGCCACGCTCGCTCGAGCGGCAGCTTGTCCGAAAGGCGCTCGAAGATCGTCGGTTGCTCGTGCTGGAGCACCCACTGCCGCGCGTGCTTGTGGAGAACGCGGCCCCGCGAGGTGCCGCTGTGCACGAACGAACGGTTGGCCCAGGTGGCGGTGGGCACCGACGAGTGCCACGCGTCGGAGATCGCGAACGCCTTGGCCAGGCCGCTGAGCACCGGAGTCGCCTCGGGAGGGTAGCAGTTCATGATCTGCTGCACGAGCTCTCGCTCGAGCTCGACCTTCCCGTCCCATACCTCGGATTCGTTGACGACCCGGATGTAGTCCTGCACGAAGCCCTGCATCCGGTCGCCCGGCGGAATCTCCGTGATGTTTCCTGGCACCGAGTCGGCCCCGTAAATCTGGCGATTGATGTTGGGAGAGTAGAACTCGCCCGCGTTCGGGTAAGGCGCAAACATGTGCTCGGGCGACTCGTACGGCGCCTTTCGAACGGGAAAACGATGCGGTGGATCGCTGTCGTCCTCGTTGACCAGATCGTCCCTGCCGGCAACACCGCGAAAAACGGCAGCGTCGTCCGGGATGAATCGCTTGGGCTCCTCGTTCTCGTAGAGGTAGCCGAACAAGTTGTCGAACGAGCGGTTCTCGAGCATTAACACGACGAGATGGTCGAACCGGCTCTTGTCTGCTGTGTGTGCCATCGCGTCTCTCCTGCTTCTCCAAGATACTAGCAGGCTCCGCCCTAGATGCCCTACGACGATCCAGACGTCCATGGCGCTCGGGCACGATCATGCTATTCTGCCGCTCGCACGCGCGGATCGAGCACTCAGGAGATGCCATTCGCGACGCGGGCAACGTCATGGAACACACAGCGGCCGCGATGACCTATCCACTCGATGCCATACCTGTATGGGTCTTTCTTGGCTTCACCGTTGCTATCTTCTGGTTCTCGACCGCGGTCGGCTATCGGGTGGCCGTGAGAGGGAGCGAGAACAGAGACGCGCCTGTCAGAACGATCGTCGGCGCACTTCTGGGGCTCATGGCCTTCATCCTCGCGATCACGTTCGGCGCGGCGTTAACCCGGGTCAATGCTCGAAGAGTCCTCGTGGTGAAAGAGGCGAGCGCCATCGCGACGGCCTATCGAAGCGCTGACTTCCTCCCGGCTCCCCGTGCGCTCGTGGTCAAGCGGTTGTTACGTGAATATGTGGACACGCGCCTGCTGGCGAGCGAGCCTGGACAGTTTCAGGCTGCGATCGAAAAATCGGAGAAGCTCCAGTCGGAGCTCTGGGAGCAGGCGAAAGGTATCGCCGAGGAAGCGCCAGACGCCGCTGGGGCCTTCGTCAACGCCCTCGACGTCGTTTTGAACGTGCACGAGGAGCGCGTCATCGCGGCGATCCATAATCGCGTTCCGATGGCGACGTGGGCGATCCTGAGCTTCGTGGCCATGACCGCGATGGCGTCGGTTGGCTACGAGCTGGGCCTGCTGCGCACACGACGGCCGTTCGTGAAAGGGGCGCTCTCGCTGGCCTTTTCCGTCATGCTCGCTTTGAGCGTGGACCTCGACCGTCCACACTCGGGCATATTCAAGGTGAGTCAACAGGCTCTGATAGACCTGCACTACCGTGTCACCCGAGACCTGCCGTGAACAGAGTCCTAGAAACGCCAGCCTAGAGTGACTCTCAAAAGCTGATGTCCCACTGGAGGCGAAACCTCGAATCACTCAAGGTGGTGGCGGCCAACTGCTCCATCGTGAGCCACGAGAAGTCGAAGGTAATCTTGTTGTCGTGCCCGGAGAAGAACCAATTCACGCCTAGCGAATGCTCCCGCCTCGCGTCTCGTTCGGCACTCGTATCCGGGTCGACCCACGCAAAACGGTAGGCAAGCTCCATCGGCGCGAGAGAGCTCTCGCTGCGAGCCCATGGGAGGTAGCCCGCTTGCGTGTAGCTTCCCCGCAACGCGGTCGTCGTGTGATTCACGGTGTCGTCGACCGTCTTCCAGTGGAATTCGTGCTGGACGGAGAGGCCCTTGAGCTTGAACGCGGTCTCCTCCAGAAACTGGGTCAACTCGTATTGCCCCGCTACCCCGTCCTCGAAACCGTCGAGCTGCCCTCCCCCGGAACCGCTGAAGCGGGTGAAGCGGCTGCGGTTCCGGAGCGTGGCGAACGAGAGAGAGGCCGCAGGCTTGTCGTGATACTCCACGTCCGTTTGCGCGTAGGGCAGATCGCGACCGAAAAATTGCCACTGATAGCGCGCGAACCACATCATCGCGCCGTCATCGTTTGGAGAACCGGCCCCGTTGCCGTTGAAGACCCCGAACATGTACCACGAGTCGAAGACGCTTCCGGGCAGAACGTGCCCGGCAACCATCGCTCCGGGCTGCCGGTCCACGGTGAACTCTCGATTGACGATCGAGCGCTCGACGAATTGCTGCCGCCCCGAGGAGTCCGCTCGCTCTCGGTTGTAGTTGACCTTCCACTGCCCTACGCGAAGCTGCAGCCAAGGGATCCGGGTGAGCGTCATACGGAAATCCAGCAATCGCGAGTTCACGAAGTCGTACTCGACGTAGTAGTCGACCCAGGGACGATAGGCATGGCCCCCCACCTTGAGCCGCGCGCGGCGGACGTCGATGGATGAGACGTCATTCGTCTCGAAGCCGGCGGACGTGGTGGGTGCGTCATCGAAGGGATAGGAGTAGCGAAACTGGCCGCGAAGCCACAGGTGCAACCGATAGTTTCCATCACTCGACGATAGATCGATACCCAGATTGCCCATGGCTGAGCTCACGGGCGGTCTCTCGTCGTCCGCGAGAGAGCGTCGTTCCGTCGGGGCGGGCGTTTGAGAACCGAGAGACGCCAACACGAGGAGCAAGCAACAATTCGTCACGAGAGGATGAAGTAATGTTAACCCGACTCCAATCCGATTGGCCGGCCCGATGAACGCGCACTACGATACCGTCATGCGGCTACGGCGCCATTGGAAGCTGAGCGCGATCACGCTCGCACTGTGGCTCCTCGCAAGTCTCCCGGTCACGCTCGAGCTCTACGAGTACTCCCAAGCTCGAGAGCCCTCTTTGTCATTCCTTGGCCTGCTCTTCCTGCAGCTGCTGCGATTTCTACCGTTCGCGCTCGCCGTCCCATTCATATTCTTGCTCTCGGGCCGGCTTCCGCTACACACCCGCAACGTCGCCGGCAATATCGGTGGCGCGATCGTCTACATCGCCCTCGCCAACTTCACGTTCACCCTGTTCGAGCGCGGCATGCGGGACTGCCCACCCGACGAAGGCTTCCTCGCCTCCTATGCGTCCTTTCTACCGGCGAGGATTGCGTACGGCGTGGTCACTTACATCCTCGTCTATGTGCTGTCGCAGCTCGTGCATCTTTACCACGACAGCCAGGAGCAGAGGCTCGCGCGAGCGGAGCTCGAGCGGCAACTGACCGACGCCCGTCTGCGAGCGCTCCAGCATCAGCTGCAGCCGCATTTCCTGTTCAATACGCTCCATGCGATCTCGACGTTGATGGAGCACGACGTCACCCAGGCTAGGCGGATGATGGCGCTCCTCGGGGACCTCCTTCGGTGGTCCCTGAAGAATGACCAGGTCCAGGAAGTCGCGCTATCGCAAGAGCTGGAAGCGCTCGACCTCTACCTCGAGATCGAGCGCGTTCGGTTTCAGGATCGCTTGACGATCGAGCGTGAGATCGACCCCGAAGCCGAGCGAGCGATGGTTCCGTTCTTCTTGCTTCAACCCCTAGCGGAGAACGCGATCACCCACGGCATCTCGAAGCGCTCGGCAGCGGGCCGGCTCCAGATCCAAGCTCGAGCCGAGGGCGGCGAGCTCATCGTCGCGGTGACGGACGACGGACCGGGAGCGAACGGCCGCCACCCGGGGCACGGGATCGGCTTGAGCAATCTCACGGAGCGGCTCGAGCGGCTCTACGACGCTCGAGCGTCGCTCGAGACCGAAAGCCCGCCGACGGGTGGGTTCACGACACGCGTGCGGCTCCCCCTGCGGTTTGGAGACCCGTCGCCATGATCCGGACTCTTATCGTCGACGATGAGCCGCTCGCGCGAAAACGAATCGCAGACCTGCTCGCTCACCAAGCCGACGTGGAAATCGTGGGCGAGTGCGGAGACGGCTCCGAAGCCATTGACGCCGTCCGTGAGAGCTCGCCCGAGCTCATGTTCCTCGACATCCAGATGCCCGAAGTCGATGGCTTCGCAACGCTCTCGGCTCTCGAGCCGGCCGAGCTTCCCGTCATCATCTTCGTGTCGGCATATGACGACTACGCGCTCAAAGCATTCGAGGCTCATGCGCTCGACTATCTGCTGAAGCCTTTCGACGACGAACGCTTCGACGCGGCGCTCTCTCGAGTGCGTCACGAGATCGCGAAAGACCGCGCGCTCTCGCTCGCAGGCAAAGTCGCGAAGCTGCGGACGGACATGAAAGCTCGCTACGCGGAGCGCATCGCCATCAAGTCTTCGGGCCGGACCTACTTCGTCGACACCGCCGACATCGAGCATATCCAGGGAGCGTCCGTCTACGCAGAGATCCACGCGAACGGGCAAACTCATCTCGCCCGTACGACGCTCGAACGTTTGGAGCAGAGCCTCGACCCGGAAGCGTTCGTTCGCATCCACCGTTCCACCATCATCGCCGTAAACGCCGTCGTCGAGATTCGAGACAAGAGTCACGGTGACGGCGTGCTCGTGCTCGAGAGCGGCGCCTGTGTCCGAATGAGCCGTCGCTACCGACACCACTGCAAGTCTCGATTGCGTTTGTAACCCACTCGCATCACCATCGAACCCACTGGCAACACCGGGCGCAACCCCGCGCCAGCGGCCCCGTACCACCTCCAGAGAACCATCGTCAGGAGGTAATCATGAAGATCTTTTCGACCACCCTCGGCGGCTACGTCGAGACCTTGAAATGGGGTGTCCTCGCGCTCTTCGTCGTCGGGCTGCTGCGTTTTCTCATGGCGCCTGTCGGGATTCCCATCGGCGTCGGAGGCAAGGCGACCAGCATCACGCTCGTGCTTCTCGCTGCCATCGTCGTCTATGCCGTTCGCTACGCGCTTGCCGCCGGTACCGTGGCCGATGTCGTCGTGTCGACACTCGCACTCGCGCTCGCCTATGCGGGCGTGATTGCTTTGTTCCTGTCGCTATCGGTCGGTATGGGAGTCGAGACCTACTATACGGACCCGGGTCATTTTCAAGGCAGTCTTGGCGCGCATGTCCTCGCGCACTTGCAGGTGACGCCTTTCGCTACGCTGATCGGTAGCGTGATCGGCGGCATCGCGTTCGGTCTCACCCGCCTGGTGAGCTTCCTGAAGCGGCGGTCCGATCCCGCGTCGAGCTAGAAACGGTCCGTTCTCCGCGCGCTCGCTTTTGCGGAGCCTGTGCGCGGGATGATAGCTTCGATGCGTGACTCGACTTTCTTTCGTGAACGCGAGTCGCCTTGCCCTGCTTCTCGTTTCCTGCGATCTCGCATGCGTCGTCATGACGGGCGGCGTCTCTCTCATCGGCCCGACGAACGCGTCCGGCTTCTGGCTTCGGTGCGGTTTGCTCGTTGGCCTCGTCGTGGTGACCACGGCCCGGTCAAAACGGAGAACCGCGCTTCGCAGCTATGTGGTGGCGTTCGTCTTCCTGCTGGCGCTTCTTCATTTTCGCGGCTACCGATTGCGCGGCGACGGTCTCTGGTACTACTCCTTTGCGCACTCTCTCGCCTTCGATCTCGACGTCGACCTTTCGAATCAGTACGTGCGGCTCGGCATCGATGGTGCCAGCGGCTCACAGCGCGTCCGGGAAACGGGCCTGCCCCGATATACGTTCCCCGTCGGGGGGCCGGTGTCGTGGGTTCCGTGGATCTGGCTCGGACACGGCGCGGCGTTCATCGCCAACCTTCACGGCGTCTCAACGGTCTATGACGGTTTCTCCGACCCCTATTTCCACACGGTAGCGTTCGGAAACCTGCTCATCGGCTGGCTCGGTCTGCTCGTGCTCGACCGTTTTCTCCGACGGTGGTTCGATGACCACGTCGCCCTGCTGACGACTCTGGGCATAGGGCTCGGAAGCTTCCTTGGTTGGTACCTCGCCTACCACGCGATCTATACCCATGCCCTGACCTTTTGCCTCATCGCCGTTTTTCTCGAGCGGTGGAGCGCCGGCCCCGAGACCGTGAAAGACTACGCGGTCCTCGGGCTCGTCCTGGGCTTCGCGACGTGTGTCCGGTGGCAAAACGGCGTCTTCGGCCTGCTGCTCGCCCCCGCTCTCATCTCCCGTCTCCGCGAAAGGAACTGGACGGCGCTCGGCGCGTTCGCCTTGGGGCTGTCCGCACTCCTTCCGCAGCTTCTGAGCTGGAAGCAGATCTTCGATCGCTTCTACATTGGCGTGCCCTTGGGTGCGGATTACATGCGCTGGGGAGATCCGTTTCTCACCGAGACGCTCTTCTCTTCGCGCCACGGCTTGTTCTCCTGGAGTCCGCTGCTTCTCATCGCCGTCATCGGATTGGCCGGATTCGTGCGGCGCGATCTTCGAGTGGGAGTGCCGCTTGCGGCCATCTTGCTCGTGCTCACCTACGTGAATAGCTCGGTCGCCGATTGGTGGGCGGGCGGCTCTTTCGGGGCCCGCCGCTTCGACTCCGTGCTTCCGATTCTGGCGCTCGGACTCGCGACTTCGATCGCCTACGGGATCGACCTCGTCAGGCGGCGCCCAACCGCGGTGATTGCGGTAACACTCTTGTTGTTCCTCACGGGGAATGCGTTGCTGATGGAGCAGTACCGCAAGGGACGCATCCCCGTCGACGACACCATGTCGTGGGAAGCCGCTGCCGCCGGCGGGCTCCAAGACGTCTTCGACGCCGTTGGCTATCCTTTCTCGTTCCCGATGAACTGGATGTTCGCCAGACGCTACGACCGCCCGCGGACCCAGTACGACCTGCTCGTCGGGAAATACCTGTTCCACCGAATGGGGAACCTCGAAGGTCTCATCGATATCGGCCGATCCGACCCTCCTTTCATCGGAAACGGCTGGAGCGGCGTGCACGCGTGGCGCGACGAGCCTGTCGACGTCCGCGATGCGGTCGGACCCCGCTCCGGCATTTTCGTACCGACGGATCGGGCGGAGTCCCTGCGGGTTCATATCGAATGTGCCGTACCCGAAGGTGCAGAGGCGGGCCCCATCGAGGTCTGGTTGAACGGCTCGCGCGTCGGCGGCTTCTTCCCTACCGAGGAGATGGCGACGCACATCGTGCCTACGAGCGCGGCCTCGTGGCGTCGCATCAACTTGCTCGAGCTGATACCGGGCACGGACACCGAAGGTGCTCCTTTTCTGAGCGTCGATGCGCTGCGCTTCGAGCGTATCGCGCCGTGAGATCCCAAAGCGTAGGATCGTCGAGATGCGGATAGCCTCACTCACCGACATCAAGCTCGCATGGCGCGGGATCCGTCGTGAACGCGGAAGCTCGCTCGTCATCGTGGCCACCCTCGCCGTCGCGCTCGGCGCGAGCATCACCCTAGCGACGGTCATCGAAGCGGTGTTGCTACGTCCGCTACCGGCCCGCGAGCAGCAACGACTCCGCATGATGTGGGAGACGGATCTCGACGGAGAGCGGCCGCTCGTCGAGGTCTCCCTTCCGAACTTTGCCGACTGGAGAGACCAATCACAGTCGTTCGAGAACATGGCGGCGGTAGCAGCTCTCGATTGGGGCATCGTGTTCAAGAGCGAAGGGCCGCCTCAAAAGGTGGGCTTGCGCGCGGTCTCCGCATCTTTTTTCGAGACGCTTGGCGTCGAGGCGCTCCACGGCCGCACGTTCCTTCCCGAGGACGACGAGCCCGACGCGGAACGGGTACTCGTACTCAGCTACGGTTTCTGGAAAACCCGTTTGGGCGGCGACCCGAACGCAGTCGGTCGCGTCCTTCACGTCGAGGACCCACGCGGGCCGGCGACGTTCACCGTTGCCGGCATCATGCCGCAATCGTTTCAGTTCCCTCTGGGAACGGATGTTTGGGTGCCCGCGGGTCGACAGCTCACGCAGATCGTGCGCGACGCCGACATCGATCCGAGTCAGCTACGCGGGCTGGGCCTGTTCATCGTGCTCGGTCGCCTCGCCGACAACGTCGAGGACGACAAGGCGCGGGCGGAGCTCGAGACCATCGTCTCGACACTCGGAGACGAGTATTTCGGAAGACATAACGGCTTCCTCATGGTGCCGCTCACCGACTACATCTATGGGAACGTCCGTACTTCCCTCTGGCTTCTCTCGGGTGCGGTAGCTTTTCTCTTGCTCATCGCCTGCGCGAACGTCTCGGCGCTGTTGCTGGCGCGCATCCTCGAGCGACGAAAGTCTTTCTGGATCCGGCGAGCCCTCGGGGCCGGCGCAGCCGATCTGATCAAGCTCGCAGTGTCGGAGAGCTTCCTGCTGGCTGTCGCCGGTGGCCTCGGTGGGTTCCTACTCACGGCCCTATCGCTCCCGCTCGTCACGGCGCTCGCGCCGCCCGATGTCCCGGGCCTGGGCGAGCTCCAGATCAACCCTTCCATCTGGCTCTTCGCCGGCTCTGCGATCCTTCTCGTAACGATGGCCATCTGTGCGGCTCCGGTTTGGCGGATCGCACGCTCACGTGGACACTCGAGTCGACGTCTCGGAGCGGGCGCGGCCTCATTGGCGACGCTCGAGATAGGGGGCGCCGTCCTGCTTCTCATCGGGGCCTTTCTGCTCACGGAAAGTTTCCGCGCCCTAAAAACCGTCGATCTGGGATTTCGGTCCGAGGGCGTCCTCACCGCGAGCGTAAGCCCGCCCGCGTCGCGCTATCCAGAGAAGAGCCAACGAAGGGCGTTCTTTCAGCGGGTCATCGCTCGAGCGCGAGAGATTCCGTCCGTCGCGTTCGCCGGAGTGGTCCAGGTGGCTCCGTTGAAGATGGGCGCCATCGGCCAGGACGCCCAAATACGCCTCTCCGGGCAGTCCGAGATCGAGATCGAGAAGAACCCCGCAGTGAACTACCACCAGGCGTCACCCGGCTATTTCCGCGCGATCGGGATCGATCTCGTAGAAGGGCGCACTTTCGTCGAGCACGAGTCCATGCCAGTCGCCATCGTGAGCCAAAACCTCGCCACGCGCCTGTGGCCCGGGGAAAGCGCTATCGGGAAGCGTCTCGCGACGGGCGATCCGGAGGGCTGGCTCTCGGTCATCGGGGTCGTGAACGACGCGCGCTATCGAGAGCTCTATCGCGCCCGCCTCGAGCTCTACGTTCACTATCTTCAGCCCGAGTGGGTTACCGGCGGGCTCACCATCGCTTTGCGAACCGACACCGACCCGCTCGCGCTCATTGCCCCGCTACAGGCGGCGGTCCACGAGCTCGATCCGGATCAGACGATCGAAGACATTGCTTCGATGGACGCCGTCGTGGCGCAAGAGATGGCGCCGTGGCGCTTCAACGCGTGGATGGCGAGCGTCTTCGCGTCCATATCCGCGTTTCTCGCCGTAGCGGGCGTGTTCTCGCTCCTCGCGAGAAACGTCGTCGCTCGCGCGCCCGAGTTCGCGATCCGCATGGCCGTCGGCGCAACCGGCGGTACCATCGTGCAAAGCGTCGTCAGCCGAGCGCTCCGATGGGCGGCCGTCGGAACCTCAATAGGCGTGGTCGCCGCAGTGGGGGCGTCCCGGGCGATGGAAGCCGTCTTGTTCGGAGTCAGCGGCACGGATATCGGTGTCTACGCAACGGTGGCCGTGACGGTGATCGCGTGCTGCGTCGCCGCTTCCCTGGCTCCGGCACTCTTCGCATCGCGGGTCGAGCCGTCGACCCTCCTCCGCTCCGAGTAGCCGAATCTTGGCACCCCGATTGCAATAGCTAGGGGTGTCCATCGTAAACCGTTTCGAAACGGGCCGATCTCGAGGAGGGTCCCATACTGAAACGGTTCAAACAGTAAGTGGCGAGGTCGAAACGGAACACTTCGGTGTTCAGTTGGTTGGGCGTTTCGGCCTCGCCCTTTTGTTTGCCCCTAGTCCAAAACGACGTTCTCGTACGCGAACAGCGAGACCGCCCCACCGGTATGGACGAACAAGATCTTCTCGTCGGCGCCAAAATAGCCCTTGCGGGCCAAATCGATGAGGCCTGCGGCCGCCTTTCCGGAATAGACCGGGTCTAGAAGAATGCCTTCGATGCGCGCGAACATGCGCACCGCCTCCGCCATCTCGGCTGTCGGCACGGAGTAGCCCGGTCCAACGTATTCGTCGAAGCACACGACTTTATCTCGGGTGATCGGGACCGGAAGCTCGAGCAGCGCCGTCGTCTTTTCGACGAGGCTGTAGACGAGCGCCTCTTGGGTGTCCTTGGGACGGCTCACGTTGATACCGACCACGGGGAGTCCGGACTGCGCCGACTCGTAGCCGGTGACCAACCCGGCATGCGTTCCGGAGCTTCCGCTCGCGGTGACGACACGATCGATCGGCAACCCGTCTTCGAACATCTGTGAGAGCGTCTCCTGCGCACAGGAGACGTAGCCGAGGGCCCCTAGAGCGTTCGAGCCGCCCCCGGGGATCACGTAGGGTTTACGTCCTTTCGCTTCGAGCTCCGCCTTCAGGGTCGCCATCTCGCCGGGCATGTCGGTCCCACCCGACACGACCTTGACCCCTTCGACCCCGAGCAGACGAAACAAGAAGTTGTTACCGCTGCTATTGTGGTCGTAGCTACCTTCGACGCGCTCCTCGAGCACGAAATGACATTTCAGTCCTTCTTTCGCGGCGGCAGCGAGCGTCAACCGACAGTGATTCGACTGCACCGCGCCACAGGTAATCACCGTGTCCGCGCCCTCGGCGAGCGCGTCGGCAATCAGAAACTCGAGCTTTCGCGTCTTGTTACCGCCGCCGGCGAGTCCCAAGAGGTCATCGCGCTTGATGTAAATCGTTGGCCCGCCAAGCTCGGCGCTCAGGCGGTCGAGCTTCTCAATCGGGGTTCGGCCGTGCGTATAGCGCCGGCGGGGAAATCGTGACAAGTTCATTCGGGAGGTCTCCTTCGACGGGGATCTTCCGAGGTTTCACGATAAATAACAAGTAGCGCCTACGCGCGCAGCGCCTCGGTCGGATTCGTCCCCGAGGCACGCCAAGCCGGAATGAAGCTCGCGAGGCCGGAAACCGCGATGAGCACCAGCGACAAAACGACGAAGGTCGAGGCATCCGTGCTGGCGACGCCGAAGAGAAGAGACGCCATGAAACGCGTCACCCCGAATGCCGCGACGAGACCGACCGCTATTCCGACGAGCGTGAGCCTCATACCTTGACGCAGCACCATGCGGTTCACATCGCCGCGGCCCGCGCCGACGGCGATCCGGATCCCGATCTCTCGGGTTCTCTGCCCCACGATATAGGAGATGACGCCGTAAACCCCGACCGCTCCCAGGAGCAAGGCGACGCCGGCCGCGATCGCGAGCAATATCATCGCGTAGCTCGTGCTCGCGGTCGACGCGGAGACGATCGCCTCGCCGGAGCGGATGTTGATGAGCGGCAACGCCGGATCCAGTTGCCAGACCCGATCCCTCACGGCCGCGGCCAGCGACATCGGCGGAAGCTCGGTCCGGATCGCGACGCTCATACTCCTGCGGACCCAATCACCGTAGTTGCCGCCAAGCCCGATGACGGGGTAGTAGACGATCGGCGGCGGCTCCTGCGCCAGCCCATCATCGTGCACGTCGCCGACGATCCCGACGATCGTGTACCAGCGCACGTCGTCACCGGCGAGACCGGGCGTGAGACGTCGGCCGAGCGCGCTTTGCGTGGGCCAGTGCTGTTCGGCAAAACCTTCACTGACGACGACGGCGCCGGTCCGCTCCTCGTGGTCGCGCACTTCGAACGTGCGGCCCTCCTTGAGCGGGATGGACAAGGTTTCGAAATAGCCCGGCGTCGCATAGTTGGTTCTCACGATCGGAGGGATCTCGTCCGCGGCAAGCGGGAAGTCCTCGAGAACGGCCCCGTTGTTGCTGCTACTGTCCGTCATCGGCAGATTCGACACGGCACCGACGCGCGTCACTCCGGGGAGCGCCTCGAGCTCTCCCATCAGGCGCTGATAGAAGTCCGCGGCATCGTCCGTCCCGGGGTACTCCGCCCGCGGCAGCGAGAGCCGTAGCGTGAGAAGTCCCGAAGCATCGAAGCCCGGCTCGACGCTCGACAGCTGCCAGAACGAGCGAGCCATCAAGCCCGAGCCAATCAGCAGCACGAGCGCGAGCGCGATCTGGACGACGACCAGCGCACCGCGGGCGAAATGAGTCTCACGGCCCGCAGAGGCCCTCAGACTACCCTCGTTCAAAGCATTGACGATGTTCGGACGCCGGTACCGCAGCACCGGAATGAGCCCGAACGAGAGCCCTGCCACGAGCGAGATGAGGGCAGTGAACGCGAGCACTTCGAGGTCGAGCCCAACCTCGGAGAGCCGTGGGATCTCGGCAGGACTGAGCGCAATGATCGTGCGCAGCAACGCTTGCGCGAGTGCGAGCCCGACGGCGCCCCCAAGCGCCGCGAGCGCCAAGCTCTCGACGAGAAACTGCATGACGACATCGCCGAGCCCGGCACCTAGCGAGGCACGAAGCGCGAGCTCACGCTGGCGGCCTTCGGCTCGGACGAGGAACAGGTTCGCGACATTCGCGCAGGCGATCAGGAGCACGAATCCGACCGTCCCAAGAAGGATCCACAAGACCTGCGAGACATCGCCCACGATATCCGTCAGCAAGGGGGTGAGGTACGGGGTGAGCTGGGCGCTCTCCAGGAGCCCCGCGGTGAGCTCTCCCGGATAGAGCTCGGGCATCTGGGCGAGGATGCGTGCGAGCTCTTCACTCGCCGCATTTGGGCTGACCCCCGTCCGCAACCGGCCGACGGCATCGTGGCTGAAGTTCACCTGCCCCATCTCGGCAGGGAGGATGACGTGAGGGATCCAGATCTCGGTCGTCTCGCCCGGGTAAGCAAAGCCCGACGGCATCACCCCGACGATCTCCCAAGGAGTACCGTTGAGAAGGATGCGTCGTCCGAGCACGCCCGGATCCGCGCCAAAGCGTCCCTGCCAGATCGCTGCGCTGAGAATGGCCACTTGGGGCGCGCCGGGATCGTCGTCGGATTCCGCGAAGGGCCGGCCGAGCGATGGCGAAACGCCTAGAACATCGAACAGCGACGCCGTCACCGCAGCCGTATCCACCCTCACCGGCTCACCGACCTCGGTCAAGTTCATGGAGAAGCCGTCGTTGTAAAGCCCGATATCGACGAACGACTCCGACAGCTCGCGATAGATCGTATAGGTCGTGTTCGTCTGCTCGACCTGCGGGATGCCGATGCCGTGACCCGTATGCCAAAGACCGTAGAGCTCTTCCGGACGCTCGAACGGGAGGGGTTTCATCAAGACGGCGTAGACGATGCTGAAGATCGCCGCGTTAGCGCCAATCCCGAGCGCCAGCGTCAACACGGCGACGAGTGTAAAGCCGGGACTACGCCGGAGCGTTCGCGACGCGAGCTTGAGCGAGTGCGATATCGGTGACACGAGGAGCCTCCCTGCCCCCAGTAACGAGGGTCGGCGGCCCGATGTTCCAACGGACTTAGTTGACGTCCCCGTCGGTCAACGTCTTCTCGATGGCATCGCCCCATTTCGCGATCGCCAGCACCGTCCGGCGCATCTCCGCGGCGTCGCAGGTCGCGAGCGGAAACATGTCGGTCATCACGAAGTAAGGCGTCCCTTCGTGCTTTCGTATCGCGATGGCTCCGTGGGTGAGGGTCGCGTTCAGCTCGAGGGCCAGATGCACATAGCTGTCGCGAACGGGAGCGCATAAGCTCGAAATGCGCACGAGATCGTTGTGCTTGTCGACGACGACGCGCTGCTTTCGCTCTTGAGGCAGAGCGACGGTGAGCTCGAACGCGTCGTCGTCCACGGAGCGGATGTCGTATTCCGGCAACGCTTCACGCAGAAGGACGTCCACGCGACGGAGCTTCCCTAACAGCACCGCGAGTGCGCTCTGCAATTCTTCGGCGTGGGAGAAGCGAGCATCCTTGCTCTTCGCGAGACAGGTCTCCACGATCTCGAAAGCCTCGAAGGTCGCCTCCGGTGCGAGCTGGCGCACGTCCGGGATCGCCCCTTCTCGATGACGTGCCGCCACCTCCGGCAAGGTCGTCGCAGCGAACGGAAGCTTGCCTGTCAGAAGCAAGTAGAAGCTCACGCCCGCCGCGTAGACGTCGCTTTCACGACTCGCGGGGCCTCCGTCGAAAAGCTCGGGCGCCATGAAGTGCGGCGTGCCCACGATACCCATGTTCGAGCCGACGACCTGTTTCGCCAAGCCGAAATCCGCGAGCTTCGCCACTCCGTCGGGGGTGACGAGCACGTTCCCCGGCTTGAGATCCCGGTGCACGATGTCCTTGCGATGTGCCTCGCCGAGTCCAGCCGCGATCTGCATCATGAACGACGTCGCCTGGACGGGGTCGGACTGGCTCTGATCGAGCAGCTTGGTCGACGAGTCGCCCTCGATGTACTCCATCTCGATGAAGTTAAGGTCTCGAGCCTCACCGATATTGTGCACCGTCACGATATTGGGGTGGACGAGAGAGGCCGCTGCTCGCGCCTCGGCGATGAACATGGACAAGAACTCGTGGCTCGTGTCGACGAGCGATGGATTCATCACTTTCAGCGCACACGGACGTTCGAGTCCGAGATGAAACGCACGATACACGCGCGCCATCCCGCCTTTGCCCGCGAGAGACTCGACCCGGTAGTTGTCGAGTCGGGTACCGATGAGCGGGTCGGGCGCGCCCGCGTCGAGCCCACCGCGGCTCGCCGCGGACTGGACGTCCAGTGTCGGCGCCGTCTTCAGTGAGCCGAGCGTCTGTCCGCATGATGGACAGGCTGGATCGCTGCCTTCGGCCGTAAACCGCTCGTTACAGCCGTAGCAAAATCGAAACTCAGCAGCCACGACTACCTCCGGATCCCGATCGCACGGCCCATCTCCTCCGGACGGTCGAGCCTGGCGTGCTCGGTCATCAATCGAGCGAGAGCCTCGTGGACGGCTTTCGGCATGAGGGCGGATCGACGCGTCGTCATATCGACGAAGGTCGAAAGATGCTCACACGTCGCAGCTAGGAAGCCTTCCTCAGCGTGGAACATACGCAGGAAATAGTGAACGCGCTTCTCGTCGAAGTCGACGAGTTGGAACGTGATCCGGATCGGGTCGCCCTCCCGTACTTCCTGCCGATACGTCATCCGATCTTCGAGCGCGAACATCGAGCCATTCTCCCGACGCAGGTAGTCTTCGCCGAGCCCCACCTTGTCGAGCAGCCGGTCCGTCGCCTGGTCGAAAGCCATGTGGTAGTACGCGACGTTCATGTGACCGTTGTAATCGATCCAATCCGGCGCTACGTGGGTTCGCAGAAGCTCCATATCCGAGACTCGAGAGAAGCCACATTCTACCCGCGCGGGAACCGTGATAGAAAACGACCTATCGGAGGTTCACCCATGATAGATCCCGTCGGAAGGCGTCAGTTTCTCGGGACGACACTCGCTTTGGGCGCCGCTTCAGCGGTGACCGCTCAAGAATCCGCCGGCGAAGTGCGCGAGGCGCTAGCGGACAACATTTACACACGGCTACTGGGAGTGCGTCCGCACCTGGGCGCGCACGAGCACATTTCCCGGCTGAGCGGATCGCGCATGTCGCCCGAAGTGATGGACGCGATGCGCGAGGCCAACCGTTTCTTCGTCGATATGGAAGAGCTGAGCGACGCCGCCGGTGAGCGGGTAGCAGAGCTGATGGGCGCCGAAGCCGCGATGATCACCTCCGGCGGCTTCTCGGCGATGATTCTGGGCGCCGCGGGCTGTTTGACCGGAACCGATGCCGAGAAGTGCGACCGGCTCCCGCATCCCACGTGGGAGAAGCGCGAGTGCCTCATGCAAAGCAGACACCGCTTCTCCTATGACCGCGCCTACCGCGCAGCGGGAATGTCGATCGTCGCCGAAGAAACCGAAGAAGCGCTCGTCTCTCGCATCAGCGAGAAGACGGCGATGATCGCAGCGCTCGCAGCCGTCGAGGAGCAGCGAGAGTTCGGCCCTCCCAAGCCACGCAGCCGAGCGCTCCCGCCGGAAGACGATGTCCTCATGCCCGACGAGATCATCGCCATCGGGAAGAAAGCAGGCGTCCCCGTCCTCGTCGATATGGCCTCAGACCTTCCGCCCGCATCGAACTTGACGCGCTGGGTGAAAGCGGGCGCCGACCTCGTCGTCGTCAGCGGCGGCAAAGGTCTGCGCGGCCCGCAGTCAACCGGGATCCTCGCCGGTCGCAAGGATCTGATCGCCGCGGCACGGCTGAACGCCGCTCCTCACGGCAATATCGGACGCGGCATGAAGGTCGGCAAAGAGGAGATGGTGGCGCTCGTCGTCGCGCTCGAGCACTACGTCAAACGCGATCACGAGCAAGATCTCGAAACCTGGCGCCGGCGTTCGGAGTGGCTGGCTGCTGAGCTGTCCGGAATCCGCGGACTCGACGCCGAAGTCGCGGTCAACACGAAAGGCTACGCGGACGTCGATTTGAGCTGGGACGAGGGTCTCTTTCCGTGGACCCATGCCGAGCTTCGCGAGCGCTTGATGGCGGGCGAGCCGCGCATGACCTATGACGGGACGACGGTGCGGGTGCGACAGCTGACGGAGCCCGAGCTACGGCTCGTTGCGGAGAAATTGAGGGGAGTGTTCTCTGGCTGACCTACTCGCGCGACACTGAGTCTCGAGCCCTCACCGACTCGGGGGAGCGAGCCGTTTGATCTCTTCGGCGAAGTTCTGAATGACGACGAGCGATCGCGGGCGCGGGACGGCGTCGACGTCATCAACCATGATGAAGCGTTCCCCGTCGGGCGTCACCTCATAATAGGGTCTGCCCAAGGAGCGAATGCGCTTGTCGAACAGCAGCCGCGGCGGCCCCATCACCGGCTTGTCGTCGAGCTCGATGGCGACCGCCATCATCTTGTCGTCGATCTGGTAGAAGAGCTCGCCGCCCCGCGGGTTCCAGCGGGGACGGCGGCCGCCCGCGGTCGAGACTTGCCACTTGGAACCCGCATCGGGAAACGATCGCAGGTAGATTTCGAAGCGCCCGGACTCATCGGATTCATAGGCGACCCAATTGCCGCCCGGAGAGAATCGCCCGTCGCTTTCTTCGGCGTCCGTGCTCAAGAAAACCCGCGGCGTGCGATCCCCATCGAGAGGAAGCACCATGAGGTCTCCAAGGGTGTCCAACGCTTGCCTCCTATATAGCAGGAAACGTCCGTCCGGCGACCATGAGCTAGGGTAGGCTGGGGGCCCGTCGACGGGGGAGAGCCTCTCTCGCTCTCCGGCGCCATCCGCGGACACGACAAAAATGTCGAAAATCCCTCGTTCGTCGTTTCTCCAGGCCAACGCGTTCCCATCCCGAGACCAGAGGGGCCCGAAATTGTTGAACCCTGAGAGGAACGGCGTCAGTGCACCACGCACCCGGTCGAAGATCCATATGCTGTGGTTCGCGCCCTGCAGCTCGATAGCGAAACGCTCGCCATCCGGAGCGACATCCAGTGAGCCTGCCGGACGCGGCGTCTCGACGAGAGGTACCACCGCTCCCTCCCGGCTCACCTCGACGACCCGGCCCGTCGAAGTATACGGAGGCCCCGGCGCGTACAGCAACGTTGCACTCGGTGAGAGGGCGAACTGGGCGGGACCGTTGAATGGAAATGTGCTCACAGGCTCGAGCACGACAGCCGGAGCACCGATGATCTCGAGGGTGCTTGCATCGAACGGTGCGGCGAACAGCCGCTCTCCCCGGACGTAAACGATATGTCCCGTCGAGCTGTAACGGGCGTTCGTTCCGCCCTCGATCAGCGTGCGGACATCACCCGTGTCGAGCGAGAGCACCCCGATCGTCGCATCGTCCCAGGTATCCATGTCGGCGGAGCCCGCCGTGAAGAGCACCGCCTCGCCGCCGTTCAGCCACTCCGGAAACCGGAGGCTCTTCTCTCGCTCCTCGACCTTGGGGGCCGCGATCACCGTGGACGCGCCGCCCTCCGCGGAAACCCGACGGAGGCTGTCCCCCGCCGAGAACACGACCGAGCCGTTGGCTCCCCACATCGCTCCCCTGCGAATCCCCGAATAATCCGTGATCTTCACCGGCGCGCCACCACTCACGGATACCTTCCAGATCGCGCTCGAACTGAAGAAGCCTATCCAGCGACCGTCCGGCGAGAAGAACGGGGACCTAGCGTCTTCGGTCCCCTCGAGCGCTTTAGCTTCGAGCTCGGACGCGGCGCGTAGATACAACTGTACCGAGTCTCCCGAGCGAGCCACCCATGCGAACTGCTGGCCATCACGCGAGATTGCGACGGACGGCCCCGAAATTTCTACCTCGAGCTCTTGATCAGGCAGAGCCAACGCGAAACGCGCAACGGGTGTCGCCCGCGGCAAGTTCGTAGCATTTCCCTGCGTAACGCCCCACACGGCAAGCGCTAGGGCCGCCGCCGTCACGAGCGCCATCCCCGCGAACGCGTTCCTCGATCTGCCGGACGTCGGCGGCGATTCCAGGCGCGGCTCCACGAGCACGTCGTTCAAGTCGAGGCGCACGTCAGCAATGTCGTGGAAGCGCTCGCTAGATTTCTTCTCCAAGCACCGCCTCAATAGCCGTTCCAGGCCGGTCGGGGTGCGCGACGTCAGGCGCCCGAAAGCCGGCTCCTCGTGAACGACCGCGGCGAGGATATCGGTGACGGTCTCTCCATCGAAAGCCTTTCGCGCCGTCAGCGTTTCGTAGAGACAGCAGCCGAAGGCCCACACGTCGGTACGTTTGTCGACGACCTTTCCTCGCGCCTGCTCCGGGCTCATGTAGCTCGCCGTCCCCATGATGGCGCCGAGTGCGGTACCTTTGGTCAAGGTCGGCGACTTGGAGGACTCCGCAGACTCCTCGGACTCCGGCGAGAACGCCCTCGCGAGACCGAAGTCCAGGATCTTGATCTTCCCTTCCGGCGTGACCTTGATATTCGCCGGCTTCAGATCTCTGTGGATGACGCCTTTGTCGTGAGCCGCTTCCAGCCCCTCGGCGATCTGGACGAATAGCGGGATGGCCTCATCTACGGCGAGCGGCCCTTGGGCGACCCGCTCCTCGAGAGTTTCACCCTCGACCAGTTCCATGACGAGAAGCTGTTGGCTTCCCGACTCCTCGATTCCGTAAAGGGTCGCAACGTTCGCGTGGTTCAGCGACGCGAGCAGCTTCGCTTCCCGTTCGAACCGAGTGACGCGCTCCTCGTCGCGCGCAAGCTCGTCGGGAAGGACTTTGATCGCGACGTCGCGGTCGAGCTTCGAGTCACGGGCGCGATAGACCTCGCCCATGCCTCCTTTGCCGATGGGCTCGAGGACTTCGTACGGGCCGAGGTGGGTTCCGGCTTCGAGGGGCATGCGCGACCATCTTGGCATTAGCCGAACCACAAAAAAAGGAAAAAAGACCTTGACAGGTTTCGCCGAACAAAACGGCTCTTTCGATGTCTCCGGCGAGAGATGCACTCCACACGCAGGCGTGTCGTCGGTGACAAGGTTGCTTCTTCGATTCGATCTTTTTCTAGTCTCGGAGTGCGGCCGAGACGCCTCGCTCACGTGAGAGCCTTCGAAAATGCGTCCGTATAATAGTAGTTGTTACCGGAGGGACGCGAGATGCTCCATCAATTCAAGAGCTACTTCACGAAGCTCGAAGCCTTATCAAACGATGAGCTCGACCGCTCCGCGCAGACGCTGGTGCGAGCCGAGAACCAGAGCGTGGCCAAGCTCATCGCCCATCTTGCGGAGATGTCGTCGAGGAACACGGCGCTTCAGATGGGATACAGGAGTCTTTATGACTACTGCATCAAGCGTCTGAACCTGAGCGAAGGCGCGGTACCGGCGAGGGTTCATGTGGCCAACGTGTGTCAGCGTTTTCCGTCGTTGCTGGTCGCGTTGGCGGAGGGGCAGGTCAGCCTCACAGTCGCGAGCCTCGTAGCACCGCACTTGACCGACGACAATGTGGAGAGACTCCTGTGCGATTGCGCGGGCAAGACGCGGCGTGCAACGGAGGAGTACCTCGTCTCGCTCCGTCCCAAGCCCGTGTTCGCGCCGTCGATCCGCAAGCGACCCTCGCGAGAGGTGCTACCGACACCGGTAGTTCCGCAACCGGTGGCCGGGCCAGCACCGGAGCCGAAGCTGTCTCCCCCAGTCTTACAGCCAGCCCGCCTGGACGTCTTCAACTTCCGCTTCTCGGCAGGCCGGGACTTCAAAGACGAACTCGAGCGGCTCGCGCAGGTCGTGGGGGTCGAGAATGCACAGAATCACATGGCGGAGGTCATGGAGAAGGCACTGGATATCGCGCTCGACAAGAAAGACCCCCAAAAGAAGCTCGAGCGGCGAAGAAAGCGCGCGGCTGCGCGCGACCGAACACCTCGTTCGAACGAGGTCGACACAAAGCCCGCGCCCACGCCGTCCCGCTACATCCCATCCGAAGTCTCCGAACGCATCCACGAGCGCGGGAACCATCGATGTGAGTTTCGGGCCGACGACGGCAGGAGGTGTACCGCCCGCGCAGGGCTCCAAATCGATCACGTGAAGCCGTTCGCCATTCATCAGAGCCATGATGAGCGGTTCTTGCGGCTTCTCTGTCCACAACACAATCGATTCGCCGCAGAACGGGTCTATGGGGCAGCGTTCATGAAGCGAAAGATTCAGGAGCGGACGCACAGCCGGGCACCATGAGGCGATTGAAGCGCCCGGCGTCTCTGTAACGCGGGAGCGCCAACGGTTGGAGCCGTTCCGCCCGCCGGTTATAGTGGGGCCGCTCTTACGTCTGTCTCGCAAAGGAGATCCATGCATCGTCTCAAGTTTCTCTTACTCGCCATCGGCTTGGCCGCGGCACTCACTGTCGCGTGCTCGGAGAAAGCCAAGCTCGTCGGTACGTGGCAAGAGCCCGCCGCGCCCAAAGGGCCGTTTCAGAAAGTCGCCGCTATCGCTCTCGCGTCCAACGAGGCCACGCGCCAGATTGCCGAGGACGAGTTCGTACGCCGGTTATCGAGGGGCAGGACCGACGGCGTCACGTCTTACACGATCCTCGAGAAAGAAGACGAAGGCGACGTCGACAAGGTGGTCGCCCGGCTACGTGCCGCAGGCGTCGATGGCGCGGCTGTCATGAGGCTCGTGGAAGAAGCGAACAACGTCGAGTACGACCCCGGCTCCTACTGGCGTCCCTACCATACGTTCCACAATTATTACGGCGGCGTCTGGGCGTCCTACCAAGACCCCGGCTACCTGACGACGGAGATTGCGGTACGTGTCGAGACGGCGTTCTACGCTGTCACCGACGACGAAGCGACGCTCGTTTGGACGGGCTACAGCGAGTCGTTGAACCCGAAATCGGCTCAGGTGGTCATCGATGACGTCGCCAGGCTCGTGGTCGCCGAGCTCGCCCGCGTCAAAATCGTGAGATAGCGAAGTCACCACGAGAGCGTATTCGCGAGCATGGCGCCGCCTTTCAACGTGAGCGTCGCCTTGAGCACGACAGGGCTGCTCTCATGAGCGGGCGTCCACTGGCCCGACACCCGAAAGAGCACGCCGTTCGTTCGAGGGTCGACGCGGTCCAGCGCGAGTGCAACCGGCCCGCCCGTCTTTTCGAGCCCGAACTTCCAGTCGAGGCGAAGCGACATCACCTCGAGCGGTCGGTTACTGCGATTGATCAACCTCACTTCGAGCCGATAGTCGTCGCCTAGGCGGATCCGCTCAGGATCGAGCTCGATCAGCAAGTGCCCGGGCTGGCCGGGCGCCTGAGAGCCCCGGCGGACCTCCTGCTCACCCGCGACGAAGCCGTCGACTCCGCCTCCAGGCTCACCTTCGAGAAACTCCGTCTGCCCCAGCTCGAATCGTCGGATCGTCGGGGGAGAATCCTCGACCGCTTCATCACGTGGCTCTCGTTGCGACAGTGCCGTCAAGAGATCCATGCGTTGCTCGGCGAGTGCCGACCACAGCGCCTCATTCGCTTCGCGCAACGCCGTCAGCTCGTGCTCGGGGTCTCGAATCGTCGCGAGCTTGCGGTGAGCCTCCTGGATGACGCGGAGATCGCTTTGCGCGGCGTGGCGGAGCGCGTCGAGCTCTCGTTGTTGCCGTGCGAGGTCGAGCGCCATGGCTCGGTTGCGCGTTCTCATGTCCTCGCTGAGCGCCGCGACCTCCTTGCCGACCTCGTCGACTTGGCCGCGAAGCTCGATGCCGTACCAAGAGACCACGGCCACCGCCGCTACCACCGACAAACCGATAACGGCGATGACCGCGCCTAGATAAATCTGATAGCGGCCGAGTGACCTCCGCAGAGCCGCCATCTCCCTCTTCAGGTCGCGTGGCTCCATCGGTCTCGCCTCGTGCCGTCTATCGCTCCGACGGGCTCATGGAACGAGCTCGTCCAGATATTGTGGAAACATCAATCGCCACGTCGACCAATCATGGCGATAATCGGCGCCCCAGGAATCGACCCGATTGGGAATCCCCTTGCTGCCGAGCACGCCCGCCATCCGCCACGACTCCCCGATATCCTCGGCTTCGCCCTCGCCCGAGGCGAGCAAGACGAATCGGCTCCGCAACTTCTCGAGCGCGTCACCGTCAATCGACGGAACGAAATGAAGGGGCGACGAGTAGTACCAGTCGTCCGTGGCCTCGCTCCGGAGGAAGCGGTCGAGGTTGTAGGTCCCGCTCAAGCACAGAGCGTGGGTGAACACGTCCGGATAGCGGCAAAGGGCGGCAACCGCGTTGAACGCACCGATGGAGGAGCCGGCGGTGATGATCCCGATATCGGGTGACGCGCAGTCGTTTCGGATCGCGGCGACGACCTCGTGCCGGACGAATTGCTCGAACTGATTCTGCACCCACATGCGGTGCTGAGGGCTACCTTCCTCCGTCATGAGTGCGCGCCCGGCAACGCTATCGCACGAATAGACTTTGATTCGCCCGTCCGCCAGGAGAGGGCCCAGAGAGTCGATCACGTGGAACCGCTCGATCTCCTCGGCGTCGCCGCCGGCGGTCGGAAAGAGCAGCACGGGTGTCCCGATCTCACCCCAGCGCGCGAAGCCGACCTCGCAGCCGACCCGCTGCGAGTACCAGCGCGTCTTCAACTTGCTCACTCGTAGACCATCCACAGCGGTCCGGGGAACAGCCACGAGAGTCCCTCCCGCATCCGATCACGCCAGTTCTCCCAGTTGTGCCCGTCCCGTGCCTCCACGTAGCGGATCTCCATTCCCGTTTTTTGCAGGAAGGGGACGATGGAGCGGTTCTCGTAGATGTTCGCCTCGTAGGTGCCGCAGCTCACGAAGACTTTCTCGGAGACGGCCTTTGGCTCCTCGCGGTACGCGTTCATGAATTCCACGACCGGATCGAAGGCGGGGCCCTTCTGGTGGTCACCGATATCGCTGAACGCGAAAGAGCCCGATTGCAACAAGAGGCGTCCGTAGAAACCGGGATAGCGCCACGCAGTCGTCAACGCTGCGACGGCGCCGAAGCTCGCGCCCATGAGCGCACGATGTCGCGGTGCTTTCGAGATCGGAAACTCCGACTCGAGGAAAGGCACCAGCTCTTCGGTGAGATAACGCGCATGAGGCTCGTGGTTCGCGTACTCGTTCAACCGCTTCTCCGGCTGGGTCAACGCTACGATCAAACCCGGAATCTCGAGCCGCGTGCTCAAGTTGTCGAGCACCGTCTTCATCCCTGAATATCTGAGATATTCAGGCCCGTCATGGACGACTAACAAGGGATAGCGCCGGGTCGGACGGAAACGAGCGGGGAGATAGAGAACGACCTGACGGTTGCCGCCGAGCGCTTCGCTCTCGAAGGTCATCTCCTTGAGGGTGCCGGGTCGCGCGTCGGGATCCGGCTGGGCCCAGTCGGGGATCTCATAGCCGGTCGTGTGACAGACGGAGTTCTCACCGAATGGATCGGACGCCTTGTGCGGGTTCAACGGGTCGAGGAGCCAATCGATCTTGCCGTGATGGGCGCGCTGGAGCTTGTACTCGATCCGAGAATCGGGAGGCAGCTCCATCACGAGGTACCAGAGGTCGGTTCCCTCGACATGTTTGAACAGCTGGGACGACGGCAGTCCAAAAATCCAGTGCCCCAGATAAACGGCTTCCGCCGGACCACGGTAGACGAATGTCGTGTACGAGCCCTCATTGAGCGGGAACTCGTGCTCGGCGAGGAACGCGTCGATTTGCTCGCGGCTGGGACGGTGATCGACGACGCGGTGGATCGCGAGCTCACGCTCGACGATCTCGTGTCTCTCGGGGGTCACCATGACGTCACCTGTTCGACGGTACCATCACCGCAAAGCCGAGTGACGGCTTCGTCCGCGTGCCACTCGGTACCGTTCCAGGAGATGCAGTCGCCATCGCCCAAGACGATACACGCATCCGGCTCGAACCGCCGGGCGAACGAGGCGACCCGGGTGGAGTCGTCGAGATCGAGACGCTTGGCTCCGTCCGGGAGCGCGACGAGTCGCGGGCAAATAGCGAAGCCCGCCTCGAGCACCTCGGCGTTGCCCGGTCCTTGCGGCGGATGATCGTGGAAGAGGACGAGGCGGTCGGTCAGCACCATCGCTCCCGCCGACCAAGCGATGATCTCCTTTCCCGCAAGGAGCTCTTTCATCCCGAACAAGCGCATGCGATTGAGAAGGACGGCGACGTGGCCACCCGCGAGGACGACGGCCGCCGCCTCCTTCAGCACGAGGCGAACTTCCTCCCGTTCACGGGCGACGGAGTCTCGCTCGAGAGGCTTCCACTCCTCCTCGAAATCGGTGCGGATCGCGAGAACTTTCTGGAGGTGCCACGCATCGAGCGCTCGCAATTGCTCGAGGGCATGGTCCTGTTCGGGCTCGAGGAGCTCTTGGTGGCCTTCGGCGGCGAGCAGACGTCGCACACTTTCGACGACGAAAGACAAACGTAGATCGTAGTGGTCCTCGATCTCGTGGAGTCTCCGCTGCATCTCTCGATGCGCTTCGCGAAGCTCCGGATCCGAGGCGAACACACGATCGGCGCGACGGTAGATCTCTAGATCGAGCGAACGACCATCCAGGTGGCCGTCCATCTCTTCGTCTTCGCCTTCGCGCTCCTGCCAGCCGGCGGTGACGACCGCGACCGGACCGTCGGGAAGTTTGAGGCGCGAGAAGACGTCTCCCAGAATCGGTGTGTGGTATTGAGGGCCGAGAATCCGGACATCCTGCGAAACACTCACTCGGCTTTCACCTTCACATTCTCGCCCACGTGGTCCAGCATCCGTCGAAGCTCGTCATAGTCCGGGTGTCGCATGCGTATCCATGCATTGGCCATATAGCCCCCTTCTACCGGCTGTGTATCGTCGCCCGCACGCGGCAGATGGTAGTCGATAATCCATTGACCGAAGGTCTCTTCGATCGTCGCGAGTCCCTCGTAGCCCATGATCTGGCCGTCCCGCTCGGGTCGGAGCGCGATGATGCCGGCAGAGTAAGCACGAGAGGCCTCCTGACTCTTCCGGCCGTTCACGACGGCGAAGGCCCACTCGCGGTACAGGTCCATGTCGTTCGCGGCGCAATAGAGGTCCCACGCCCCCACGCCCGGAGGCCGACAGCCGATCTCGGAGAAACGCAGACCCTTGGGCCCGAAGAACCACTCCATATGGGTCGCCGACGTCTCGATGCCGAGCAGCTCATTGACCCGTCTTCCCATCTCGCGCACCTCATCGTAGTCCGGCGCGCTGTCAATCCGATTGGTCGCGATGAACTGCGGCGAGATCCAACGCTCGCGCATCGCCTCGAGCACGTTCGGGTAGTAGTGAGAGACGAAATCGTGGGCTACTTCACCTTGGATCGAGAGCGTGTCGTAAAAACCCTCATGCCCTTCGACGAACTCCTCGACGGCGATGGAAGCCCCACGGTCGAGACCGAGAGAGGTCAACGCCTCTTCGAGGCCGGCTCCGTCATCGACCCGAACCGTCCCCGCCGCTCCCGCTCCCGCCGGCGGCTTCAGGATCAAGGGGTACCCTACGGCGTCGGCGAAATCGCGGATCTCGTCGCGAGAGTCGCTCCCGAGCGACTGCGCGCAGGCGATGCCGCCGGCCCGAAGCACTTCTTTCATGGCAGGCTTGTCACGACACAGAAAGGCCGTTCGCGAAGACGTGCCGGCGATGCCGCAAGCTTCCCGCACGTGAGCCGCCGGCAGAATGTGGGCCTCGACCGTCGCTTCGAGCCGGTCGACGTCGAGCTTCGACTGGATGAAGCGAACCTTCTCGACGACGGCGCTCTCGTCAACGACGGAGCTTACTTGTTCGTAGTGGCTCAGCCAGGACATGACCTCGGAATCGAGAGCTTCCTTCGGACGCTCGCCGATCCCCGTTACCGTGGCACCCACCTCGGAGAGCGCGCGAGCGAACTCGCGCTGGTTTCTGGGAAAGCAAGGTTCTATGAGAATGACGTGCACGGACGGACCCCGGAAGTGAAGCTAATGTATCAGGAGTTGACGATAAATGTCCGAATAGCGAACGGCCGGCCCCGCCCAAGAAAAATCTCGAGACATGCCGTTGTCGACGAGCCGAGACCAGGCAGGCGCGTCCCGGTAGAGTCGGACGGCCATCTCGAGCGCCCAGCGTAGGCCGGCCGCGGTGTAGTGATCGAAGACAATTCCCGTCCCTTCGCCGGAGCTCGGGTCGAACGGGAGAACGCTATCCGCCAACCCTCCGGTCTTGCGCACCACGGGGACGGTGCCGTAGCGCAGGCTGTACATCTGGTTCAACCCGCACGGCTCGTAGCGAGACGGCATGAGAAAGATGTCCGACGCCGCTTCGATGAAGTGAGCGAGAGCATTGTGAAAACCGCGATAGAAACAGACCCGACCCGGAAAACGAGACTCGAGGGACGCAAAGAAAGACTCGTAGGACTTCTCGCCCGTTCCGAGCACGACGAGCGCGAATTGGTCCTCCGCGAGCATCTCGGGCAGTACCTCGGGGAGTAGATCAATCCCTTTTTGCGCCGAGAGCCTGGTCACCATGCCGACGAGAGGGACCTCGTCCGGGATGGAGAGCGAGAGTTGCTCGGCGAGGCTGTCTCGGTTCTTTTTTTTCTTCGGCGCGACATCTTCGACGGAATAGCGAAATGGGATGTGCGGGTCGCTCTCGGGGCTCCAGTCTTCGTAGTCGACGCCGTTGAGAATGCCGGTCAAGTCGGAAGCGCGGCTCCGCAAGAGCGCGTCGAGTCCAAAGCCCTGCTCTTCGGTCTGGATCTCGCGCGCATAGGTCGGACTCACGGTTGAGAGGTGGTCCGCGTAGAGGATGCCGGTCTTCAAGAAGTTGACGACGCCGGCGCTCTCATCCTGTGCGTCGAAATGCTTCCTATCGATGTCCTCGAGGCCCTCGATGGGCTCGTTGCTGAAGACGCCCTGATAGCCGAGATTGTGGATAGAAAGGAACGTCTTCGCGCCGTCGAAGAGGCGGTCCCACGCGTAGCTCGTCTGTAGCAGAAGCGGCACGAGCGCGGTCTGCCAGTCATTGATGTGAAAGATGCGAGGTGCGAACGGAATCCGCTGGCAGCTCTGCAGGACGGCGTGGCAGAACATTGCGAAGCGCGACGGCTCGTCCGGATCATTCGTGTAGATCGATTCACGGGCGAACCACCGAGGCGCATCCACGAAATAGACGGGCACCTCCGAGTGCTTCAGGACCCCTTCGAACAAGGAGAACCCGTCCGCGTCCAAGCGCTTTTCGAGCCCATACGCCTCGCGATCGATGCTGCCGTACAGCGGCACGAACACCCGGACATCGTGGCCCATCTTTGCGAGCGCCCGCGGCAACGCATCACCCACGTCGGCGAGACCTCCGGTCTTGGCGAACGGTGTCAACTCCGATATCACGAAGGCGATCTCTAGAGACTCCATCAATCGGATTATAATCGGTGGATGGTGAACGCGGTCTTCGTCGCGCCGTACTTCGCGACGACGACGCTACGATTCATTGACGCTGCGGCCAGTCTACCGGACGTCCGGCTAGGCCTCGTGAGCGAGGACCCCGAGCAAAAGCTGCCCGCGGAGCTCCGACACAAGCTAGCCGCGCACTACCGGGTCGAGGACGGACTCACGGCGAACGGCCTACGCGTCGCCGTCGAGGCCATGAAAGTGGGCCTGGGCTCCGTCGACCGGCTCATCGGTACGCTCGAGCAGCTTCAAGTGCCGCTCGGGGAGCTACGCGACGAGCTCGACCTCGCCGGCCTTCGCGCGGACGCCGCCCGCAATTTTCGTGACAAAGCGCAGATGAAGACCGTCCTCCGCGCAGCCGGCCTTCCGTGCGCGCGCCATCGGCTCGCGAGCCAAACGGCCGAAGTCATCGCCTTCGTTCAGGAGGTCGGCTTTCCAATCATCGTCAAGCCCCCCGCCGGTGCCGGTGCCCAAGGCACGTACCGTCTCGACGATGGTGACGCGCTCACCTCTTGCCTGTCGTCCATGCCTCCGACGCCGGAGCGCCCCGTACTCGTCGAAGAGTTCATCGCCGGCGAAGAGCACTCCTTCGATAGCGTCGTCCTCGGAGGCCACGTGGTATGGCACTCGATCAATGACTACACTCCGGCGCCCATCGAGGTGCTGCGCCACCCGTGGATCCAGTGGAGCGTCCTGTCACCTCGCGAGGTCGACGACCCCGCCTACGCCCCCATCCGCGACGTCGCCGAGCCCGCGCTCAAAGTGCTTGGGCTCCACGACGGCTTGAGCCACATGGAGTGGTTCCGTCGAGAGGATGGACGGATCGCCATCTCCGAAGTCGGCGCCCGGCCGCCCGGCGCGCAATTCGCGACACTTCTGTCCTACGCATACGACTTCGACTTCTACCGGGCTTGGGCCGAGCTCATGGTTCGAGACGTGTGGGAGCCTCCGCCGAGGCAGTATGCGGTCGGCGCCGTCTATCTGCGGGCGCAAGGCAAGGGCGAACGGATTGGCGCCGTCCACGGACTCGCCGAGGCCCAGCGCGAAGTCGGAGAGCTCGTGGTCGAGGCGAAGCTACCGCGAGAAGGTCAGGCGCCGTCCGGGACCTACGAGGGCGACGGTTACGTCATCCTCCGACACCCCGAGACCGCGACCGTCAGAGACGCCCTTCGTCGTCTCGTCGAACGCATTTATGTGGAGCTGTCCTGATGGCGATGAACGTTTTGATGATGAGTCCCGGCTTTCCGGCGGAGATGCCGATGTTCACACGCGGTTTGGCGGAGGTAGGAGCGAACGCGATTGGACTCGGTGACCAGCCGATTGCCGCGCTTCCCGAAGAAGCGCGGAAGAGCCTCGCCGCCTATTTTCGCGCGCCGTCCTTCGCGGACGAAGAAGCGGTCATGCGACAGGTGCGTGAGATCCATGCGGGCGCGACGCTGCACCGAGTCGAGTGCCTGTGGGAGCCCTACATGATTCTCGCCGCCCGGATCCGCGAAGAGCTCGGACTCGACGGCATGACGGTGGAGCAAACGATCCCGTTCCGCGACAAAGAGGTCATGAAGCAGCGACTCGACGACGCCGGCATCCGAACGCCCCGACACGCGAGCGTCACGAGCATCGCTTCCTGCCGCGAGGCCGCGGCCGCCATCGGGTTTCCCGACACGCCCATCGTCGTCAAGCCGATCGCCGGTGCGGGCTCCGCCGACACCTACCGGGTGAATACCGAAGAAGAGCTCGAGGCCGTGTTACCGGCGCTTCGTCACGTTCCCGAAGTCAGTGTCGAAGAGTTCATCGAGGGCGAGGACTTCACCTACGAGACGATATGCGTGGACGGCGAGATCAAGCTCTTCACGATCTCGTTCTACCGCCCGCGCGCTCTCGAATCGCGCTCGCATGAATGGATCTCGCCGCAGACCATCGTCGTCCGCGATGTCGACGACCCGCGTTTGGCGGAGGGACGCCGGATGGGCGAAGCCGTCATCGAAGCTCTCGGTTTTCAGACGGGCTTCACGCATATGGAGTGGTTCCGCACGCCTTCCGGGGAAGCCGTCTTCGGGGAGATCGCCGCTCGTCCGCCGGGCGCTCACCTCGTCGATCTCATGAACTACGCGTGCGACATCGACGTGTTCACGGGCTGGGCCGAGGCCGTCTGCCACGGACGCTTTTCGCAGAACGTCGAGCGAAAATACAACGCCGCCTGGATCTACAAGCGGGCGCAGGGCGAGGGCGTCATCCGCGGAATCGATGGTCTCGGACCGCTCATGGCGGAGTTCGGTGAGGACGTCGTCGTGCTCGACCTGCTGCCCATAGGGGCACCGCGACGAAACTGGAAGCAAACGCTCGTCTCGGACGGCATGATCATCGTGCGCCACCCGGACCTCATGCGTACACTCGAGATCGCGGACCGCTTCGGCACGGACCTCAGGATGATCGCAGGCTAGCTTTCCCGAAGCGACCTGAGCGTTTAGGGACGCACCTCGTAATACGCGTTGAAGGGGTGCTCGAGCTCCTCGATGCGACGAAATCGAGTGAACCCGCCCTCGGTCAAGAGCGCTCTCATCGCGGACTCGTGAAGGGCGAGCGTTCCGTGAGCGCCGCCACCCTCGACGCTCGCCGACGAGGACATGCAGCAGAGAAGCGACCCGTTATACTCCATCGCGGCGAGCGGATTATCCGATAGATTCTGCTCGAACGTCTCCTTCCCATTGACATCGATCACGAAGAACGTGCCGTCAGGTTTCAGGGCCGCGCGTACCGCTGCCACGGCGCCTTCGGGATGCGACATGTCGTGAAGACAATCGAGCGCGGTCGCGAGGTCGAAGCTGTGATCCGCCGGTATCGTCTCTTCGTCCGAGTCGTGTAGAAAGACGTTCGTGACCTGAGCCTTCTGAATGTTCGCGCGGGCACGCGTGAAGGCGTGCGCGGAGTTGTCGTAGCCATGGAACTCCGATTTCGGAAAGGCTTTTGCCATGGTGACCATCGCGACCGAAGCGCCACAGCCCACGTCCACACACTTGGCTCCGGACGCTAGTTTCTCGACGAGCCCCTCGAGCTTGGGGAGCGCTTCCTGGACGAGCGACACCCGGTACCATGGGCTGAGCATGCGCTCTATGCACTCGGCCCCATCCGCGCCGAAGGAGTCGTAGGTGTAGCCGACGCCGGTCTGGAACGAGTGGGGCAGCTTGCCGACGATCGACCCCAGCACCGGAACGAATTGAAACGCGCCGACGACCGAGGCGGGGTTCGCATCGTCCTCCGTCAACACCATCGCCTCTTCCGGGGTCAGCTCGAACTCACCATCTCCGTGATAGGTGATGAGCCCGGCCGCCGTTTGCCCCCGGAGCCATTCGCGGATCCAACGCTCTTTGTAGCCGGATCGCTCCGCCAGTCGCTGGGACGTGATGGGTCCCTGGTCTTTCATTGACTCATAGAGGCCGAGCTTGTCGCCGAGATGTACGTTATGAGCAACGAAGAGCTTGCTCACGATATCGAACGCGTTCTCCGCCTTCGCCTGCAGCGTTTCTGGATCGATCGGAGTGTCCATCACGGTTCCCTTCCCTGCTGGTTTTCATTCGACATCAAAGGCTAGCGACGATATCAGAATGTTCCTGACTTTTCTGAATCGGTGCGGTTTGGGGACTCGCTTCGCCTATGCCAAGATGGCCGGCATACGATGACGCTCGCTAGCGGGACACGCCTCGGGGTCTACGAGATCCTCGCGCCCATCGGAAAAGGTGGCATGGGCGAGGTCTACCGAGCGCGCGACACCAAGCTCGACCGGGACGTCGCGATCAAAGTCCTGCCCGAGGAGCTCGCGAGCGACGAAGAGCGCGTCGCGCGCTTCGACCGCGAAGCCAAGCTCCTCGCCTCTTTGAATCATCCGAATATCGCGAGCATCTACGGCTTCGAGGAAAGCTCCCTCGTGCTCGAGCTCGTCGAAGGGCCCACGCTTGCCGAGCGGATCGGGCAGGGGGCGATCCCGGTCGACGAAGTCACCGCGATCGCGAAACAGATTGCAGAGGCACTGGAGGCGGGACACGAAGCGGGAGTGATCCACCGTGACTTGAAGCCGGCGAACATCAAGGTCAAGGAAGACGGCACCGTCAAGGTTCTCGACTACGGGCTGGCCAAAGCTCTCGCGAGCGAGGTCGAGGACGAAGCCAATGCGGAGCTGTCACAGCCGCCGACGTTGACGCGTCAGGGCACTCAGGCGGGAGTCATTCTTGGGACCGCCGCCTATATGAGCCCGGAGCAAGCCAAGGGAAAACTCGTCGACAAACGCGCAGACATCTGGGCCTTCGGAGCGGTCTTCTACGAGATGCTGACGGGACGTCGGGCCTTCGACGGAAACGATTTCTCGGAGATTCTGGCATCCGTGATCAAGACGGAGCCGGAGTGGGACCTGTTGCCCGGCGATCTCCCTTCAACGCTACGAGCCTACCTGAAACGGTGCCTCGAAAAGGACCCGAGAAAGCGCGTCCGCGACATCGGCGATCTGCGCCTGGCGCTCGATGGCGCCTTCGACGGGGACGCACACGCGGAAGCCGCTGGGCCCGGAGGGCGCGGTATGTCACGCGGCATCGCCGCGACAGCGGCCCTATTCCTGAGCGTCGTCACCGGCGTCGTGGTTTGGACGTGGTTGCCTTCAGAGGAGGCCTCGCGCGCTATCACCCGCTTCTCCGTCGCGTTGCCGCAAACAGCGGCGAATTTCACCATACCGAGGGCGCAGCTCGATGTGATCGTCAGCATCGCGTCGAACGGCTCGAAGTTCGCGTACACCGCGGACAACCAGCTCTACCTCCGCTCGATGGATCAGCCGTTCCCCACAGTTCTGGAGGGGACGGAGGGCGCGCGATCGCCCTTTCTCTCTCCCGACGGCGAGTGGGTGGGATTCGTCGCCGACGGACAGCTCAAGAAGGTCCCCAGCAAAGGGGGACCCGTCGTGAGCTTGTGCGAAGAGAGGGGCGTTCGCGGCATCCACTGGGGAGCCGATGGCAACATCATCTTCGGACATGCGGAAAAAGGCATTCTGCGTGTATCGAGCGATGGAGGCACGCCGGAGGTCCTCGTCCCGCCCCGCGGGCATACCCTGGGTGCAATGCGCCGACCACAGCTCTTGCCTGACGGCGACACCCTTCTCCTGTCGTTTGCGGATACCCTCACGTGGGACGACGCACAGGTCGTTGCGCTCTCGCTCGACACCGGTGAAGAGACGCTCATCATCGAGCGCGCGCGGGACGCGCGCTACGTACGCTCGGGGCATCTGGTCTATCTTTCCGGGACGAACCTTCTGGCGGCACCGTTCGACCCGGACACGCTCGAGCTGACCGGTCCTCGCGTCCCGATAGCCGAGGGGGTCATGACCACCGTCATGTCGGGAGCCGCCATGTTCGATGTCTCGGACAACGGCGCCCTCGTGTATTTCACCGGCCTAGGCATGAGCGAGCGAACACTCGTATGGGTCGACCCCACGGGCAAGAAACAGCCAATCAACGCACCGCCGCGAGCTTATGTGCGTCCTCGTATCTCTCCCGACGGGAGCCGGGTCGCGGTCGATGTTTACGAAGAAGACCGGGACATCTGGATTTGGAACTTCGAGCGCGAGACGATGCATCGTCTTACGTTCGCGCCGGGCCAGGACGTCAATCCGGTGTGGACGCCGGATGGCGCACGGATCGCGTTCTCATCCGAGCGCAGCGGCCCCATGAACCTTTTTTGGAAATCGGCCGACGGCTCGGGCAGCGCCGAGCCTTTGAACGCAGGCGACGATGCCGACTACATGGTCGCGTTCACGCCGGACGGAACATCCATCGTTTTCAATCGCTTCGATAGTGATTTCGACGTCTATCTCGCTCCTACTAGCGGGGCCGCGGCGCCGCTCGTCGCGAGCGAGTTCCGCGAGATCAGCGGAGAGATCTCGCCCGATGGGAGATACATCGCCTACGAATCACAGGCAACGGGACAGCTCGAGGTCTACGTGCGGACTTTCCCCAACGTCGACGAAGGCCAGTGGTTGATCTCGACCGGCGGTGGCACCGCGCCCGTCTGGGCGCCGAGTGAGAACGAGCTCTTCTACGTCGGCCCGGGCGGAAGCATCATGGCGGTGGGCATCGACACCGAGCCCGGCTTCGAAGCCGGAAGGCCCCGAGAGCTGTTCCGAGGCTACTACCACGGCTCGCCCGGTCGCACGTACGACGTGGCGCCCGACGGCAAGCGCTTCCTGATGCTCGACAACGCTCGAGCCGAGGACAATCAACGAGGGCTCTTCGTCGTCCAAAACTGGGACGAAGCACTGAGAGCCCCGGAAGAATAGCTCTGCCACTCGTGGGCGCTACAATACAGACACCCTTATGAAGACAACCGTAGATATCGCCGACGAGCTTCTCGCAGCCGCCAAAGAGCTGGCCCGAGAAGAAGGCACGACGCTCAAAGCCCTTATCGAAGAAGGGCTTCGCGGAATACGCACCGCGCGCGAAAACCGACGTTTCAAGCTTCGATCCGCGAGCGTATCCGGAAACGGGCTACAGAGCGGGATCGTCGAGGGAGATTGGGATTCGATCCGCGAGCGCGCCTACGAGGGCCGTGGCACTTGATCGCGGTCGATAGGAACACCCTCCTCTACGCACATCGACAGGACTCTCCGCCGAGCGAGTAGTCGTTCAGCCGCCACCGCGTGCGCGGGCGAGCACCTCACCGAGAATCACGATGCCTCGTTCCAAATCGCCGTCGTCCTGCGAGTAGTTGAGTCGGATGCACTCGTCCTTGTGGCGCCACGCTTCGTCGAGTCCGGGAAAGAAATACTGACCGGGAACGACGAGGACACCTCGTTTCTTGAGCCGCTCGTAAAGCTCCAGAGAGGTAATCGGCAGATCTTCGAACCAGAGCCAGAAGAAGAACGTTCCCTCCGGTTTGTGCACGCGATAGCCCTTGCCCCCGAGCTCGCGGCGCAACCACTGAAGCGCGCGCGCGCACTTCCTCTCGTAGAAAGGTCGGATGACCTCTCGACTCAGCCGTAGCACTTCGCCCGAGGCGACCATGTCTCTCGCAAGCGCAGCACCAAAGCTGCCGGGCGCGAGGCTGACGATGGCATTCATGGACGCTACCGCCGAGGCGACTTGCTCACTCGCGATGACGATTCCGGTGCGCACGCCGGCGAGCCCGAGCTTCGAGAGGCTCATCGTCAGGATGACGTTCTCGTTCCAGATCGGCCGGGACTCGCTGAAGATGATGTTCGGAAACGGTGTCCCGTAGGCGTTGTCGATGATGAGCGGGATCCCGCGGTCAGCGGCTATCTCGTTCAAACGAGATAGCTCGTCCTCGGTCAACACATTGGACGTCGGGTTCGTCGGGCGTGACACGCAGATCGCCGCGATCTCGTCCGTCACTTGCTTTTGAAAGGCATCGAAGTCGACGCCGTACTTGAACTGGTCGTCGCCTATGAGCTCGATCTCGGGTCGGCTCGACAAGAAGAGGTCCGGCTCGAGTCCTGAATCCGCGTAGCCAATATATTCGGGCGTCAACGGCAGCAGGATCTTCTTGTGAGAGCCACCCTCGCCCCGCCCCGCGAGCGCGTTGAACAAGTAAAAGAACGACGTCTGGCTTCCGCTCGTCAGCGCCACGTTCGCGGCCGTGATCGGCCATCCGTACTCACGTGTCAGCAGGGAAACGATCGCGTCGACGAGCTCTCGATTTCCGCCCGGCGCGTCGTAGCGCCCGATGAGCGTCTCGAACTTTCCGGGTGTGTCGAGCGTTCGGCGCATGCTGTCCCGGAAGACCGCTTCCATCTCAGGGATGCTCGCCGGGTTCCCCCCACCGAGCATGATCCAATCGCCGCCGGAAGCAAGGGCCGCACCCAGATCGTGCATCAAGTTCAAAACGCCCGACTCTTTCGTGAACTTGACACCGAACTTCGAGAGCGGAAACGACCGGCTCATTTGTCGGGCCTATCGGTCTGGCCGGCATCCATCTTGGGCATGTCCTTCGGGCACGCCGGACCCAGCGCGACACCGGTGGTGCGAAAGTCCAAAAAGCTCGTGGCCGCATAGGTGACGAGGCCGACGAGGCCGTCCTCGGTGCTGGTGTCGACTCGCGCGTGCTCGACGAAGATCTGGTGCGACTCGCCGGGATTCAGCTTCGCGGCCGGGAAGACATACGCCTCGTCCGCAAAAGTCAGGTAGCTCGTCCCTTCGAACGGCCGACCGCTGTGCACCGTCTTCTCCCCGCGACAATCCCCCATGACCGCGAAAAGAAGATCGTCGACGATCCCGTTCGAGTCCGCTTCACCGTCCGCGAACGGGCTCCAACGGATGGTCAGGTCTTCATTCGGATCCACCGCGGACGGGCTGACGACGCGGCCTCGTTGGTGCAAGGTGATCCGTACGGCCTCGGGGATACGGCTCTCGCCTTCCCCCGTGCCTCGCATCTCGAGCGTACGATCGACGCGTGCGCTCGCCGTATCGAAGCGAAAGGCGTACGTCCCGTTCGGATAAAGCGCGTCGAGCTCACTCTCCCGCTCGTAGCGTCCTCCGTGAACCTCTTGTACGAATCCCAAATCTTCGAACGGTTTCGTGCTGCCGTCGGGGAACCCAAGCGACGCGGCCGTCACGCTCCGACCTTCCTTCACGAAGATCTCGGCGAAGAAGTGATAGTTGAGCAGCGACAGCTCGCCACTGGGCCCCTGACGGTGGTTGGTCGTCTTCCCCATGACCAGGAACGACACGTCGTCGCTCTGGGCATCGGAGTCGCCGACGCCGGTGGCGAGCACGACCAATAGCGCCGCAACGACTCTCATCGCTTTTTCAAGAACGACACGACCCAAAGAAGGATGACCGCGCCGACGGTCGCGCTCACGATGCTGCCGATCGTGCCCCGAGCATCGAAGGGAACACTACCAATGGCAGCGCCGATGACGCCGACGATGATATTTCCCACGAGCCCGAAACCTCGGCCCTTCATGATCAGTCCGGCGAGGTAGCCGGCGATGAGCCCAACCACCACTACGCCGATCCATCCGCTCATACGCTCCTCCGACAGTCTCGCAAGGCCCCGTTTGTCCGAGGCGAAACCCGATACTAATATCAGACACGATGAAATGGTTGAAGCGTTTGCTTGCATTCGTCTTCGTCGCGTTGCTCGCGGCGGGGCTCTGGGGGTACGGCCAGGTCCGCGGCAGCCTTCCGATCTTGAACGGAAGCGCGACAGTGGACGGGCTAGCGGCCACCGTTCGCGTGGAGCGCGACGCCATGGGAATCGTGACGATCACCGCTCGCGACACCGACGACCTGTACCGCGCCCTCGGCTTCGTGCACGCACAAGAGCGCTTCTTCCAGATGGATCTTCTACGGCGACGCGCGGCGGGCGAGCTTTCCGCCCTCGTCGGCGAAGGCGCACTACCCCTCGACCGCCGCCACCGCGTCCATCGCATGCGTTCTCGCGCCAAGGCGCGCATCGACGCAAGCGCCGCCGACTCCGCCGTCCTCGAGTCCTATGCCGACGGCGTCAATCAAGGACTCGATGCGCTTCGCGCCCCGCCTTTCGAGTATCTGTTGTTACGCCAGCAACCGGAGCCGTGGCGGCCGGAGGACAGCCTCCTCGTCGTCGCGTCGATGGCCTTTCAGCTGAACGACGCCGCTGGGCGCTATGAGTCGACGCTCGGCCTTCTGCGCGACACGCTAGACCCCGCGCTGGCGACGTTTCTGTCACCCGTGGGGACGGAGTGGGACGCACCGGTTATCGGCGCGCCGATCGAAACGCCGACGGTGCCGGCGAGCGCGCCCGCAAAGGCTTCGTCGAGGGCTCAGGACCCGGGAACAGTCGACGCGTTCGACGAGAACGTCGGCAGCAACAACTGGGTCGTCGCAGGAACTAGGACCACCCACGGCGGCGCGCTGCTCGCGAACGACATGCACCTCGGACACACCGTTCCGAACATCTGGTTCCGTGCTCGCCTCGTCGTCGGAGAGCGCGCGAGTACCGGGGTCACGCTGCCCGGCGCTCCGTTCATCGTCGTCGGCACCAACGGTGACATTGCGTGGGGCTTTACGAACTCGAATGGCGACTGGCTCGATCTCGTCGAGCTTTCGATCGACTCGACGGACCCGAATCGCTACCTCACGCCGGACGGAGCCCGAGCATTCACGGTGATCGAAGAGTCGATCGACGTAGCGGGCGGCACATCCGAGATTTTCGAAGTACGCGAGACGATCTGGGGCCCCGTGATCGACGAAGATCACGCAGGCATTCTCCGGGCGGCACGATGGACCGCGCACGACGACGGTGCGATCGATATGGGTCTCGGTCGCCTCGCGACGGCTCGCACCATGGACGAAGCCATCGCGACGGTGCACGGGGTCGGTATCCCCCCTCAGAATTTCGTCGTCGCGGATAACACCGGCGCGATCGCCTGGACGATTGCCGGGCGGATTCCCAAGCGTTTCGGGTTCGATGGGCGTCATCCGACCTCGTGGGCAAGCGGAGAAAGGGGCTGGGACGGCTGGCTCGACCCGTCGGAGGTTCCCGTCATCTCGCGCCCCGAATCAGGCTTGATCTGGACGGCGAACGCCCGGGTCGTCGATGGAGAGATGCTCGACAAGATTGGCGACGGCGGCTATGCGTTCGGAGCACGAGCGAGACAGATCCGGGACGATCTGCGCGCGCTCGAATCCGCCTCCGAGCAAGACATGCTCGATGTGCAGCTCGACGATCGCGCCGTGTTCATGGGAACGTGGCGGGACTATTTTCTCGACTGGGTCGACGACCCTTCCGTGCGGGACGCACTCGAGAGTGGATGGTCGGGACACGCGTCCGTGGACTCGTCCGGCTACCGCGTCGTCCGCGAGCTTCGCGTCGCCATCTTCGAAGAGGTCTTCGCCTCGCTCACTGCGCAGGCGAGACAGGCCGACGAGCGGTTCAGCGTCCACGGCCTGCGACAGTGGGATGGCCCGTTATGGAAGCTCGTCTCGGAGAAGCCCGCGCACCTCGTCCCGAAACAGCACGAAGGCTGGGATGCCTGGATGGAAGCCATCGTGGAGCGTACCGTCGCCGGCTGGGACGAAGCTCCTACCGACAGGACCTGGGGCGACGCGAGGATGTCCGCGATCCGACACCCACTGAGCGGCGCGGTACCTTGGCTCTCGCGCTTTCTCGACATGCCGTCCGCACCTCTCGCCGGCGATAGCAACATGCCGCGCGCGCAAAGCTCCACGCACGGAGCTTCGCAGCGGATCGTCGTGTCACCGGGCCGAGAGGCGGAGGCTCTCTTCCATATGCCCGGAGGCCAGAGCGGCCATCCGCTCTCGCCGTTCTACGGGTCGGGTCACGACGATTGGCTCGAAGGAAGGCCGACACCGCTCCTGCCGCGGGACACGATGTACACGCTCGAACTGCAGCCCGGCTAAGCTAGGATCCCGACCCGGGTATCAGCGCGCTCCGCCCTCTCCAATGATTCTCATGAGCTCGATGTCCCAATCGAGGACGAGCCGAATATTCTGGCTTCGGGTATCCGACCGAAGCAAGAAGAGACGCCCGTCTCGAGCTACCTCGTAGTTCGCTATGGAGATGCCGTACCCATACTCATACTCGTCCGCGAACAAAGCTTCGGGCGGGCCAATAACTGGCTCCTCTGGAGCGCCGTCGAAGGAAACCGCAACGAAGGACTCGCCATCTCGATAGAAGATCTCGTCACCCGCCGGACCAAAACGAGCCTGGACGCCGCGTCCCGCTGAAACCTGGAAACGCCGACCGAGCGTCGGGTACTGGCTGACGTAGATTTCCGGATTTCCCGATTCGTCCGACTGATACAAGAGCCAGCGGCCGTCCGGGGACATCTGCGGGCCTCCCTCATAGGCCTTGGTCCCGACCAGTGGACGCGGCTCGAAGCTCCCATCGAGAGATATGACGAAGACATCGCCGCTCGTCTCAGGGCGGACACGGACCGAGAGAAAGGAGTCGGGCTCCGGCCCCGGAGCCGACGGGTAATCCAGGGTCGAGGTCGAGGGGATCGCGCCTTGGTCTCCGGTACCGTCCGTCGCCATCCAAACCGGCAGATTGAGCCTCCGCGCCACGATCCTTCGGCCTTCTGGGCCCCAAGTGGGATAGGACGTGGCGTTCGCGGCGGCGAGGAGGCGCTCACGGGTACCTCGCTCCAGATCGAGCATCTCGACGATTCGATTCTGAACGCTCACGAGCAGCCGCCGCCCGTCCGGGGAAATGCGCGGATTCCCGTAGTCGTCGATAGGCAGATCGACGTTGCGAGCGGAGCCGTCCCGTCGCACGGACACGACACGGGCTGCTCCGAAACCCGACGGGATGTAGGCCAGGCTTCCGTTCGGGGACAGGCTGAGCCCGATCCCTCCGTTCGCGATCCTGGTCACGACACCGGGCGGAATGACCGGCACCGCAGGGCCGTCCAGAGAAAGACGCTCGGGGTCGAAGGGCGCTGCGAGGACAGCACCGTCACGGTTGAACAGCAAGTAACCGGAACCAGACCAGATCGGCGTCGTCGCGCGTTCGATGAGGACGGAGCGCGCGCTACCGTCCATGCGAACCAATTCGATACGCTCTGTTCCTTCCTCAGCCGTGTGGCTCGTGAACAAGACGGCTTCTCCGCCTGACACGCACATCGAATCGGTATGAAGGACCTCGCGACGTCCCGCATCGGGCTCGGTGAGCGGCCTCGCTTCACGGCCGTCGAGCGGGGCGAGCCACAGGCCCCCGCCGCGCGAGTAGACGATGCCTTCCTTGCACCAAGTGAGTCCGCCGGTGATATCCGCACCCGAGCCAATCGTCGTTCTTTGTAAGTCAACGAGCGAGATGCTCACGATCGACGAGCTACCCGGGATGATGGCAAGCTTGTCACCGTCTGGCGAAAAAGCGATGAGATTCGCTCCCTCAGTAGCCGGCACCTCCGTCACATCGTCGTGGTCCAATCGGTGCACGTACACCCGGCGGACACCATCGCGCGCGCCAATGAGAGCGAGCCCACGCCCGTCCGGTGCGAGCGCGAATCCTTGACTCAATGCCAACACCGCTTCCACACCGGGCGGAAACGGAATGTCCAGATAGGTCGGCTCTCTCGGAGCTCCGCTCGGAGTCGGCCGAACGACGAGCGTCACCAGCACCGCGAGAGCTCCCAACGCAGCGAGCGTCCACGGGAGCCACCCGCCCACGCTTCGGGTGACTTTCGGCGTGTGAAGCGACGGCTCGACGCCTTCATCGGTCGACGCCCAATCCTGTTCCTCGAGGACGATCCGCGCGTCGGCCATGTGATGGAGGCGGCGCTCCGGATTGCGCTCGAGGCATCGACGGAGCACCTCCCGCACCGGCCGCGCCGTCTCGCGCGGGAGCTCCGACCAGTCGATTTCCTCGCGCAGTACGGCGGCGATCGTATCGCTTACGGTTTCGGCCGCGAACAAACGCTTTCCTGTCAGCATCTCGTAGACGACGGCACCGAACGCCCAAACGTCCGTCCGCTGATCGACGGGCTTGCCTCTCGCTTGCTCGGGGCTCATATACGCAGCGGTTCCCAAGATCGAGCCGACTTGAGTCCCTTGCGTACGGGTCGGCGAGTCCGAAAGTTCGGAATCCCCGCCCGAGCGGACGTCACCCACAAACGCTTTGGCGAGCCCGTAGTCGAGCACCTTCACGGTGCCGTCGTCTCGGAGCTTGATATTCGCCGGCTTCAGATCCCGATGGACGATACCCGCCGCGTGCCCCGCCTCGAGCGCCTCCGCGATCTGCCGGGCGGCGACCTTCGCTTCGTCGATGGAGAGCCGGCCGAGTGCGACTCGCTCCGCAAGCGTCGGGCCTTCGACAAGCTCGAGCACGAGCGCGCGAACGCCATCGGACTCTTCGAACCCATGAATACCCGCAATATTCGGGTGGTTGAGCGCGGCGAGGAGCTTGGCTTCCCGCTCGAAGCGGGCGACACGATCGCGATCGGCGGCGAGATCCGCGGGGAGTACTTTGATGGCGACTTCGCGATCGAGCTTGGTGTCGCGCGCCCGGTACACCTCCCCCATCCCGCCCGTACCGATCGGCAGGCCGATCTCATAGGGCCCGAGTCGAATCCCAGCGTCGAGCGGCATCTACAGACTCTAACGGGACGGCAAGGGTGTAACAACCGCGGCGCGACCGCCGGAGATCAACGACAGCGTTTACTCGCCGGAGCGCTAGCTGGTTCCGAGCTTGTCGCGACCGGTGTCGTGCCGCCGCTTGAGCTCACCGTTCCATGAAGGAACGGCGACGGTGACATCGCCCAGGCACTGCGACTGACACGCGAGCCGGATGAGCGGGTGGTCGTCCGCCTCATCGTTCACGGTGTCGTACCCGAAGTAGTTCAGCCGTTCGCGCTCGAACGGAGTGATGGGACTCAACTTGTCCCGGCCGCCGAGCATGCCGACCCAGCAATAGCCGCACGAGCCGACGCGACATTCCACGGGCACCGGTCCGTCGATACGACGGTAGTCCATCTCGCGATAGTCGCCGTCGGCCGTGGCGCCCGCCATCGCGAGATCCTGGCTGTTGATCGCGCGGTAGACGCCGTCTCGCCGCTTCTCATCCCAACGGACATCCCAGCGACGATTGACCCCTTTGAGAAAAGTGAGAAGACCATCGCGACTCTCGCGCTTGCGGTTCGCGAGAACTCTTTCCGGATTCTTCGGCAGCAAGTCTCCCTTGGCGGGATGAGCGGCGACGGCAGCGAACGCCTCATCGCCGACGAGACGAAGAATCATCAACCCCACGGCCGTGATCCCGACGACCAACGACGGGTCTACCTTTTCGGAGGACGCGACGCTTCCCGCGATCGAGCCGACGAGGGCGTCTAACGACGTTCCCGCACCGTTGGATGCGAGGATCGCTTTCTTGACAGCCGCCCAATGGTGGGCGCCGTAGAGAAAGGAGACGGACGCATCGACCTGCTCGGCGAGCGTCCACTCGCCTTCGAGGTCCATCACGCGCGCCATCGCCTCCGCGTCTTCACCGGAGCCTAGTGCCTCGTGAAGCTCGAGCGGCCAAAATGCGAACCAAATCCGTGTCGCGTCGCGATCGACCGCGTGGATGGATGGAGCGAGCGCATCGAGGGCGTCGAGCCATGCTTGCTGGGTATGTCCCTCGAGCGATTCGAGGAGTGAGCTTTTCTCTAGAACTGCCATCGCTTACATCAAACTTTCTTTTCTGGATTGCGCATGGGCGCGGGGCTCCGTCATCGCTCTCGCGGCGGGCCGACCTATCCTAGCACGAGCTTTTGCTGCGCTCGGGGCGCTCGTGCTAACGTGCTCGGCATGTCGTTCGAGATGTATCTCAAGATCCTTGCCCACCCGGTCTTCACCGGCCTGAACTTCCATATGCCGATGGTGGTGGACCTTTCTCACCCGCTGGTCATGCTGAAAGGCGAGAACGGCTCGGGCAAATCGACGTTGCTGCACTCGCTACAATATGCCCTCAAGGGCGAGACGGTCGAAGGCTACGTGTACCGCACCCAGGTGCCCGGAGTGGATCCGGAGAAAATCTACCTCTTCGATGCCGAGCAACACAATCCCCGCAATCAGCTCGAGCTCTTCAACGATGACCCGAAAATGAAAGAGTTCTTGCAGTTCGCGAGCCACGGCCAGGTCATGCTCTCCATGTTCAAGGACAGCTTCCCGCAGCTTCCCGACGGTACGGTCCTGCTTCTCGACGAGCCCGAGATGGCGCTCAGCCAGTCGAATCAACGCCGTATCTTGAAGATGCTCCTGGAGCTCGTCGACCAGAAGAAGTTTCGCATCATCACCGCGACCCACTCGCCGGTGCTTCTCGAAGCCAAAGACACATATGTGATCGACTTGGACCAGCATACGAACAAGAACATCATCCCGGAAAACATGGGCGTGATGGGTGAGAGCACGCTCCACTAACAAACTGTTCGTTTCAAAGCACTTATGCGTGCGGCCGTGAACCGTTCGGCCGCCGCCTTCCTACGTGCCCGTTCAGTTGCCAAAATGAACCGAAAACCCTCGAAATTGGCTAATTCCTTGATTAGTGTTGGCTTAGCTCGAACGAGCACCCTATTCTCTACCCTGGAATCCGCCTAGGGATTCTTCGTCATCCTATACGTTGGAGAGCCGAATGCATCGACCCATCAAGTATTTCGAAAAAGCCCTCACCGTGGCAGCCAACGGCGCCTGGCACGTTTTCGAGCGCTTGAATCGCGTTAGTCCCAACCCTACGTTTACTCCGACATGGTCGGAGAAACCTCTCCTGAAGTCGTGGCAGAAAACGAAGCCCACACTCGGGTGGCCGCGGACAACGGACTCACTGTGCCCCAAATGCATCCCCGAAGCACGGGATCAGATCCTCAACGGCGACGGCAGCGTCACGACTCTCGTCAACGAGAAAGTCGGCGAGATCAAAGCTCAGGTGATCGAGCGCGACGGCAATATTCTCATGATCAAGGATTGTCCTATCCACGGACATTTCGAAGACCTCATGGCGGTCGACGTCGAGTTCTTTCAGCATCTCGAGGACGTGTTCCCCGGCCGCGACATCCGCGCCCACAACGATGAGAAACTCCACGATCACGGCAGCAGCACCATCAAGCACGGTCGCGGCTCCGTCCTCACGCTCGACCTGACCAATCGCTGCAACATGATGTGCGACCCCTGTTTCATGGACGCGAATCAGGTTGGGTTCGTCCATGAGCTGAGCTGGGACGACATCAAGACCCTTCTCGACAACGCCGCCACGCTCAAGCCGAAGCGCCAGATGTCCGTGCAGTTCTCGGGTGGCGAGCCCACGCTCTCGCCTTACTTTCTCGACGCGGTTCGCTACGCCCGGAAGATCGGCTACATCAGCACCCAGGCGGCCACCAACGGCATCGAGTTCGCGAAGAGCCCGGAGTTCGCCCGTGAAGCCGCGGCCGCCGGACTTCGCTACGCTTACCTGCAGTTCGACGGTATCGGAAACGCCGCGAACTCGCATCGACGCGTGGGCAACCTCTTCGACGTCAAGCTTCAGGCGGTCGAGAATCTCTATGCGAACGGTGTCGACATCGTTCCGGTCACGACGCTCATCAACGGCGTCAACAACGAGCAAGTCGGCTCGTTGATCCGGTTCGCGCTCGACAATCCGAAGAAGATCCCGTTCCTCGCATTCCAGCCCGTATCGTTCACCGGACGCGACGAGGCCGTGACGGACGACCGACGCTTCGCTCAACGCTACACGTTGTCGCACCTCGCACACGACGTCCAGAACCAGACCGGACTCGGCGAGCCGGCGCGCGATTGGTACCCGATCTCGTTTCTCGGGACGTTCTCCGACTGGGCGGACCTCGTCCATGGACCCGGACGCGACTGGGGTCAGTTCAACTGCGGCTGTCACCCGAACTGCGGCGTCGGCATGGCCGTCATGGTCGACAAAGAAACCAAAGAGTCGGCTCCGGTGACCTCGTTTCTCAACGGCGACCAGCTCGCGAACGACGTCAAGACGATGAACGACGCCGCGCGGGGACGATTCTTGTCCGGAGTGGGCATGGCCCTGTCGGTCATGAGGAACTACAACCCCTTCAACGCTCCGTCGCAATTCACGCTCAAGTCGCTCCTCGAGAAATTCGACAAAACGTATGGTGTGACCGGTCGCGACTACGGCAAGGTCACTCCGGATCGGACGTTCGCCGACATCGAAAAGCGACGACAGGATCGCTGGAACTTCCTTTTCATCGCAGGCATGTGGTTCCAGGATCTGTTCAACTACGATTTCCGCCGCACGGAACAGTGCATCATTCCCTACGCGACCCAGGAGGGTGAAATCTCCTTCTGTGCCTACAATACCGGCATCGGCTGGCGCCAAATCGTCGAGAAAATGCACATGAACGCGACGCTCAACAAATGGTACGACGAGCGCGGCCGTCACATGATCTACGCCGGCAACAAAGACGTCGGACTCCCGACCGCCGAACACTCGCTGCTTCTCAACGAGACCGACGTCGACAAGGGCGTGCAGACGGACCTCGAGGCGAAAGGCATCGCAAAGAACGCCCGCGACGAGCAGCGTCAAGCGCGTGAAGCCATCGAGCGGACGCCGGAAGACGAGCGCATGGAAAAACTCTACCGCGAGCAAGTCATGAACGAGACACCCGCGGCCGAGCCCAAAGCACCGATCGTCCAGATCGACGTTTAAGCTCAGCTAGTCGTTAGATTCGAAGAGCCCGCCCTCGAGAGGGGGCGGGCTTTTTTTTTGGAAGACGCGGGGAATCCCCCCCAACCGCTGTACGGTCATTCCCTACACTCCACATCACAGTCGTCTTGCGAAGAGACCGATAAACTCATTTCACAAGACAGTGACCTCACTCACTAACGGCCGGCTTCCGGAGCCGGTCCGATCGAGGAGGCGTAGGTGCCGAGTAACGTGCAGGGAAATCTAGTAACCGATCCTTTTCCGAACGTGATCCATACGTTGGGCAAGGACAAAGCCAACGGGGTTTTGCAGCTCTCTCGAAACGATATCGAGAAGCGAGTCTATTTTGGGCGTGGGTCGATGGTCTTCGCGGGATCATCACTGCACTCGGATCGCCTGGGCGAGTTTCTCGTCAAACAAGGCAAGCTCTCCAAAGCCCAGCTCGCGCTCGCATCCAACAAGATGCGCGCGCAGAACAGCAAGCTAGGCGCGACGCTCGTTTCGCTCGGCTTGATGAACGAGCGGACCATGGAATCGCGCGTGACCGACCAGGTAAAGGGCATCATCTACTCTTTGTTCAGCTGGAGTGATGGTCAGTTTCATTTCGACGAGACGCCCGGACCGCTCAGTGACGTTCAACGCGTGGACTTGCCGACGGTGCCCATTCTCCTCGAAGGCACACGCCACATGGACGAAGGCGCCATTCGAGAAGCGATGGGAGACCTCGCCCGCGTCGTCAACGCGACCAAAGATCCTCAAGTCGTCGCCCACTATGCGAACTTGACTCCGGAGGAAGGTTTCGTGCTATCCCGTGTCGACGGAGCGGCGTCTCTCACGGAGATCGTGCTCATCTCGCCGCTCGACGAGACCGCGACCCTTCGCTGTCTCTACGGACTCATGACGGGGGGCTTTCTGGAGCTGGGACGAAAGAGCCGCGCTGTCGCGCCGTTCCAGACCACCGAGCGCCCTCCCATCGAGAGCTTCCACGTTCCCAAGACCGCGACCATCGCCGAGAAGGCCACGCCGCCCTCTCGAGTCGCCGCGCCGTCCGCGCTCCAAGCGGAGATCGAGACCAAGCTCCAGGCGGTATCGAACGGCACCTTCTTCGACTGGTTGGAGCTACGCCGCAACGCCTCCGTCAAGGAAGTCAAGAAGGCGTTCGCCGCTCAAATCATGAAGTTCCATCCCGACCGCAGCCAGTCCGACGACCCGCTTCTCCGCCAAAAGCTCGAAACGATCATCGCGAAGCTGACCGAAGCGCACGAGACCCTCGGCGACGACACCGCACGCAAACGCTACGACAACTCGCTCAAGAGCGAGGCGCCCAAAGGTGAAGCGCTCCCGCCCGAGCCTCCCAAGCCGCCCGCGGCGGAGAACATCGAGAGTGCGTCGAGACAAAAGCTCGCCGAACGCTACTTCGCCGAGGCGAGTCGCTTCTATGAGGAGCGCGACTACCATCAAGCCATCAAGTTGATGGAAGAGGCGACGAGGCTCGTACCGCACGGAGCGCGCTACCATCGGCTGCTGGCGCAGGGCCTGATGAAGAATCCGAAGTGGCGCAAGAACGCGGAAGACCACTTCAAGACGGCGCTTTCGATCGATCGATTCGACGCGGCGGCGCTCTCGGGACTCGCGGAGCTCTATGAAACCGTCGGGCTCCATCGCCGCGCCAAGGCGCTCTACGCTGAAGCGGCTCAAATCGACCCCGCCAATGGGTCGTGGACGACGAAAGCGCGAACGCTTTAGCTAGCGCCCGCGCTTTTTTGAACGGCTCGAGCGTTCAGGCCGTCCGCGCACCTCTTTGCCACGCGACGACTTCTTGACGCTGCTTTCCCAAGCCTTCGATCCCGCACTCCATCACGTCGCCGGGCTTGAGATATCTTTGCGGTTTGCGCCCTAGCCCCACACCGGACGGCGTGCCGGTGCTGATGATGTCCCCGGGGAGGAGAGTCATGAACTGACTCACGTAGCTAATGATGAGAGGGATGCCGAAGATCATGTGCGCGGTCGAGCTGTCCTGCATCTTCTCGCCGTTCACGGTGAGCCACAACTTCAGGTCATGCGCGTTGCCGATCTCATCGGGCGTCACGAAATACGGCCCGAGCGGGGCAAAACCGTCAGAGCTCTTTCCTTTGACCCATTGCCCCCCGCGGTCGAGCTGAAAAGCTCGTTCGGAGACATCGTTGACGACGAGAAAGCCGGCAATGTGATCCGCGGCACGCGACTCGGGAACGAAGCTCGCACGGCGACCAATCACGACGCCAAGCTCGATCTCCCAATCGACCTTGTTCGACCCTCTGGGAATGACGAGATCGTCGAACGGGCCGGCGATCGCTGTGGTCGACTTGAAGAAGATAATCGGCTCGCGCGGGATGTCCAATCCGGTTTCCTGCGCGTGGTCGTGATAGTTGAGTCCAATGCAAACAATCTTGCTCGGGCGCGCGACCGGGGGTCCGTAGCGAACCGGGGTCGTCAGCTTGGGGGCCGAGCCGGCGAACGTCGCCGCCCAGCGCCTCAATCGCCTGAGGCCGTGCTTGTCGAAAAACGCCTCGTCATAGTCTTCGCCGAAGATCGACGCATCTATCACCGAGCCGTCTTTGAGGACCATACCGGGGCGCTCGTTTCCGACCTCCCCAAAACGAATCAATTTCATCTAAGTTCTCCGAATCAGTCCACCGGCGGCTCTACTAGAAAGATGATGATAACTCCGATCGCGTCACCGTAGTAGCGCCATCCGGGCGAGAGAGCGTCCCTTACGAAACGTAAGGGATCGTTTGAGGGCCGCGCGGCAACACGCAGAGCGTCGCATGCTCCCCGGCTTCGTCGAGTGCGCGCGTCGCCGCCTCGGAAATATCGTCGACGGGGTCGAAGTGCGCCGCACGCAATGTGTCCTTCGACAGAAAGCTCGTCTTCACACGAACCTGCGCCTTACCTTGGATCATCGATTGGACCTGGATCTGCCATTGGTCCGGCTCGGCGAAACCCGGCTCGTGCACCATCGCGAGAAGCTCCTCGGGCGAGCCGCGCCGCGTCAACAGATCCGCATAAGCGCCATGGCTCGGAAGTCCGTCGCGGCATTCCGCCGCGCAGAGGATAACGCCGCCGGGCTTGACGACCTTTGCCGCAGCCGACATTCCTTTGATCGCTTGATAGAGATTCTGGTCCAGCGGAAATCCGGAATTCGTCGTCACCACGACGTCGAACGGCGCCGCTACGGCTCGCATCGCTTCTCGTTTCGACGTCTCACATGCAAGGCGATGTTCGGCGAAGAGCTCGCCGGCAAAGCCTGCCGTGATCTCCTTGTCTCCGTTCAGCGTCACATCGAACGCGAAGTCGACGCCCGTGACCGCTGCGATCTCGCGCACGTCGTCGTGGATCGGGTTGCCTTCGATAACGCCCCATGTCGCCTTCTCGTCACCGACGTGGCGGGCGTCGTGAAGGACCATCGTCGTCTCGAGCCCCGCGAGCCCCGGCGCAACCATTTTCGGCCCACCGCTGAAGCCCGCGAAGAAGTGCGGCTCGACGAAGCCTGTCGTAATACGAACGCTCGCCTCGACCCACTCACGATTGAGCACGATGGGAACACCGGTGCTCGTCTCCCCGACCCGGGCCAGCGTCGTTCGGTCGCGCGCGTCATGATGGACGATCCTGTATCGGTCGACGATCGCGTCTCCCAACATCGCGCGAAGCTCTGAGTCGGTATTGGCGCGATGGGTACCGGTCGCAACGAGGATAACGACCCGGTCGGGATCCAGGCCAGGCATCGCACGGAAGAGCGCCTGTAGCATCAGCTCTCTCGGCTGAGGCCGGGTGCCGTCACACACGGAGATCGCGACGCGCTCGTTGCCGGACCGCACGAGCGCGGACAACTCTGGCGAATCGATCGGCGCCGCGAGCGCGGCATCGAGCGCACGCGCAGGGTCGGCAACACCCTGCGGGTAAGCAGGCTCGATCAGCGTGGTGCGGTCGTCCGGAAGATCGACGACGAGACCGGAATCACCATAGTCCAAGCTTACCTGCATCGAAACCGACCTATGCGACTCTAGAGCTCGACGACCGTGCCCAGATTCTTGGCTCTCGCTTCCGCGAGGACGCGCGCACCGATGGAGACATCCTGCACCGCATTGCCGACGGACTTGAACAACGTGACTTCATCCTCGCTCGTACGCCCGGATTTCTCCCCGTTGACGATCTCTCCGATCTCCGCGTGCACGCTGTTCTCATCGATGCGCCCTTCACGCTTGGGGATGATCAAGTCGCCGGACTCCGCCCACACCGCCTCGCGGGAATCCACGACGAGGAGCGCCTTCTCGACGGTTTCCGGCGGCAACTCTTGCATCACCGGAGTGTACGAGCCGATGGCGTTGACGTGCGTGCCGGGCGCCAGGTCCGCGTGCGCAAAGACGGGCTTCTTGGACGTCGTCGCCGTGCACACGACATCGACGCCGCCCACGGCCGCCGCGGCGCTGTCCGCAAGCTCAATGGGCGCATCCACCTGGTCCGCCATCTCATCGCGAAACTCTTCCGCGGATTGCCGGCGACGATCGAAGATCGTGATGGTCTCGATCGCACGCACGGCACATACCGCGCTCAGCTGGGTTCGCCCCTGAGCGCCCGTTCCCAGCACCGCGACCGAGCGCGCGTCAGGTCTCGCGAGCAAGTCGGTCGCCGCACCGGACGCGGCACCGGTTCGGAGCGCCGTCAAATACGTCCCGTCGATGATCGCCGTTGGAAGCCCCGTCCGCGGGTCGACGAGCGTCACCATCGCGTTTATCGTCGGAAGCCCGGACTCGATGTTCCCGGAGAAGACCGAGACCATCTTCATCCCGAGCTCATCCGTCTGCTCCAAATAGGCAGGCATGAACAACGTCACCCCGTCGTGAAGCGGTACTCCGAGCTGCGTACGGACCGGCACGCTCGCACGTCCTTTGGACAGTTGGCCAAAAGCCGTCTTTACGGTCTCGATCGCTTGTTCCATGCTCACCGCGCGAGCGACCTCGTCTCTAGAGATTACGTGAATCTTCATGTCCCCTGCATCGTAAATCCGCTCGCCCTTCCTGTCCAGCCGTGATAGAAAATGAAGCATGCACAAGCTCTCGGGCGTCTATACCGTCCTACCTACCCCTTTCGACGAAAACGGCGCATTCGACTCCGAAAGCCTACGACGCGCCATCGATCTATTTATCGAAGATGGAGTCTCCGGCTTCACCGCCCTCGGCGTCACGAGTGAGGTGGCCCGGCTCTCCGACGCGGAGCGCGGTGTCATTCTCGACGCATCGATGGAACATACGGACGGGCGCGTCCCGGTGATCGTAGGCGCCACCGGCCCCGGACTCGACACGTGCATCGGATATTGCAAGCAAGCGCAGCAGGCCGGCGCGGCCGGCGTCATGGTCAGCCCGCCGTTCATGGCGAAGCTCAGCTCCAGCTACCTTCGTCGCCACTTCTCGGAGATCGCGGAGAGCTATGACGGGACGATCGTGATTCAAGACTTCCCTCCGATCTCGGGCTATCACATGGAGCCGTCACTCCTCGTCGATATCTGCCGAGACGTCCCACAAGCGCGCACGATCAAGCTGGAAGACGCCCCCACGCCGTACAAGACCGCTCGGATTCGAGAGCTTCAAGGCGATATCGACATCGACATCTTCGGAGGCCTCGGGGGCACTTATCTTCTGGAAGAGCTCATCGCCGGCGCCGACGGCGCGATGACCGGCTTCGCTTATCCTCGGCTGTTGGTGGAGATCGTCTCCAAGTGGAACGCGGGCCAGCGAGACGAAGCTGCGGATTTCTTCTACCGGCACGTCGCGGTCATGCGATTCGAGTTCCAACAGGGTATCGGAATGGCCATTCGCAAGAAGATGCTCGAGCGGCGCGGCGCGCTGAGCTACGCCGGCGCACGTGAGCCGGTGGCGAAGATGGACGCGTCCACGATGGCGGCGCTCGAGCGTATTCTGGAGTGGTTCCATCTATGAGCGTCCTCGATACGCTCGTCTCAACGACGCTTCCCATCGTCCCCAAGCCGCTCGTCAGAGTCTTCGCGAAACCTTACGTCGCGGGAGAAACGCTCGACGATCAGCTCGACGTCATCCGTTCCTTGAACGCGGAGGGCTTCATGGTGGCATCGGGCATCCTCGGAGAGTTCGTCGAGCGACGTGAGGAATCCGTTGCGGCCGTAGAAGACTACAAGAAGGCGCTCGATGCGATCGCGAAGGAAAAACTCGACAGCAACATCCACGTGAAGCCGACCCATCTGGGCCTGCAGCTCGATCCGGATTTCTGTTACGAGAACGTCAAAGCGATCCTCGAGCACGCGCGAAGCCAAGGAAACTTCGTACGTATGGACATGGAGGATTCGCCGACCATCGACGCCACTCTCGACCTCTATTTCCGTTTGCGCGAAGAGTTCGACAACGTCGGCTGCGTCATCCAGGCGAGGATGCGACGAAGCCTCGAGGACGTGCGTCGGCTCGTCAAGGTCAAAGCCAATGTGCGCTTGTGCAAAGGCGTCTACCTCGAGCCGCGAGAGCTCGCCTTTACCGATCGGCAGATTATTCAGGAGAACTACGCTCGGCTCTTGCGCGAGCTCTTTCGCGCCGGTTGCTATGTCGGCATCGCGACCCACGACGAGCTCCTCGTGTGGGAGGCCCAGAAGATCGTCGATGAGCTCGGGTTGGACCCGACGCAGTATGAGTTCCAAATGCTCCATGGTGTCGAGAAGGAGCTCCGCGAAATCACGAAACAAGCCGGGCACCGACTCCGCGTCGCGGTACCGTACGGACCTAGCTGGTATCCCTATTCCGTGCGACGGCTCAGAAAGAACCCCGCCATCGCGGGATATGTGCTGAAATCCATGTTCAAGTAACCTGAGCCACCCGACGAGGGAGTTCGATGTCCAAGAGCCGACGCCAATTTCTCGAATACCTTGCGAGCAGCCCACTGCTCGCCTATCCCGGCCTGGCCATGGCGCAACCCGACTCCCCGATATCGGACCCGGAGCAAGCGCTCAACGTTTTCGATTTCAGAGACGCAGCCCGAGATCGCCTGCCCGTCGCGCACTACGGCTACCTCGCGACCGGGACCGATAACGACGGCACGATTCGAGCGAACCGGGAGGGGTTCGACAAGTTTCAGCTGCGCATGAGACGCCTGATCGATGTCAGCAAGATCGACACTTCGATCGACCTCCTCGGCGTCAAATGGGAGACGCCCATCATCATCGCGCCGACCGGAAGCCAAAAGGCGTTCCACCCGGAAGGCGAAGTCGCCGTCGCGCGAGCGGCCAAGGCCAAAGGCCACTTGCAGATCCTGTCGACGGTGACGACGTCGTCCGTCGAAGAGGTCGCCGAAGCACGAGGCACTCCGATCTGGTACCAGCTCTACCCGACGAACGAGTGGACGATCACGAAGCGAATGATCGAGAGGGCCGAGGGGGCGGGCTGCCCCGTCCTCGCACTCACCGTCGACCTTCAGGGTGGGAGCAACCGCGAGACACTAGCGCGCGCTCGTAGAGCGGATGACCGGCAGTGCGACGTTTGCCATTCCGTCGGCTACTACGCTCGGCGTCCCATGTTCGATGGCGCGGACCACAGCCTCGTCTCGTCTCAGTCTCCTCGGAACATGACGTGGGATTACGTGAAGAAGCTTCAGGACTCGACGTCCATGAAGCTCTTCATCAAGGGCATCGTGACGGCCGAGGACGCTGCGATCTGCGCGGATCGCGGCATCGACGGGATCGTCGTCTCGAACCATGGCGGCCGCGCCGAAGCGAGCGGCCGAGGGACGATCGAATGCCTGCCCGAGATCGTGGACGCCGTCCGGGGCCGCATCCCCGTGATCATCGACGGTGGCTTTCGACGTGGAACGGACGTTTTCAAGGCGTTGGCCTTGGGCGCCGATGCGATCGCCGTCGGGCGGCCTTATCTGTGGGGGCTCGGCGCGTTTGGTCAGCCGGGAGTAGAAGCCGTGCTCGCCCTGTTGAGAGCGGAGCTCGAGATGGTCATGCGACAAGCAGGAACGACTTCCATCGACCAGATTACGCGCAGCTATATCGCCTAAGGAATCAGGAGAAGAACCATTGGTTTTGGTCCTCAAGGAAAGTGACGTGAAGCAGGTCCTCACGATCGCCGACGGGGTTCGGATCGTCGAAGACTCGTTCCGCCAATACGCGGCCGGAAAGACAACCCTAGCGCCACGACTCGTGATGAAGCTCGCGGGCGACGCGGGTAATTTTCGCGTCATGGCGGCCGTCGTCCCCGAAATGGGCGGCTTCGGATTGAAGACCTTGACCGGGACTCCAGGCAAGCGAAAGGCCGAGGACACCTATTTCGCGATGCTCTATTTCGACATCGACAGCGGGGCCTTAGCCGCGGTCATTCCGGCCACGCACATCACCGGAATCCGGACCGGCGCGGCCAGCGGTGTCGCGACGAAGTATCTCGCGCGCAAGAACGCGTCGACTCTCGCCGTCTTCGGTGCGGGGTTCCAGGGCCGGCATCAAGTCGCAGCCATTCGCGAAGTGTGCCCGATCGAGCGGGTGAAGATAGTCGACGTCGAAAAGGACGCCGCCGAATCTCTTGCGGCCACTCTCACGTCCGAGGGCGTCGACGCGACGGTCGTGGACAGCCCCGAGGACGCCGTACGAGGGGCGGACGTCATCGCCTCCGCGACGACCGCCAAAGAGCCGCCGATCCTGGGTGCTTGGCTCGACGAGGGCGTCCACATCAACGCTTGTGGAGCCAATGCTCCGGTCAAACGGGAAGTCGATGACGAGGGATTTCGTCGCTCGCGGGTCGTCGTCGACTTCAAGGAGCAAGTTTTACAGGAGGCCGGCGACTTGATCCATGCGATCGAGGCCGGCGCCCTCACCGCGGACGGGATCCACGCGGAGCTCGGAGACATCGTGAACGGTGACCGCCCCGGACGGAACGACGACGCGGACATCACGCTGTTCAAATCCGTGGGCGTTGCGATCGAGGACGTCGCCGTGGCGGCCTGGGTGTACCGCGAGGCGAAAGCAAAAGGGCTCGGCACCGAGCTCGATTTCGCTTCATAGCCGGAAGAAAGCCAGAAAGAGATCGATGAGCCAACCGAAAGAGCAGTTCACCACCAAGTGGGGAATCATTCTGACGTCGATCGGGATGGCCGTCGGGACGGGTAATATCTGGCGCTTTCCCCGCGTCGCCGCAGAGAACGGCGGTGGCGCCTTCTTGATCCCCTGGGTCATCTTTCTCTTCGCGTGGGCGATTCCGCTCTTGCTGGCTGAGTTCGCGCTCGGCAAAACGACCCGACGCGGACCCGCGGGAGCGATCGGTACCCTCGTCGGCGACGGCCACAACTGGATGGGCGCGTTCGTGGGGCTCGTCACCTGCTTCATCACGTTCTACTACTCCGTCGTCACCGGGTGGTGTCTCAAATACTTCGTCGTGTCTCTCGGAACCGTATTCACCGCGGACAATGCCGAGAGCTACTGGACGCAGTTCACTACCGATCCGATCCAACCCGTCGTCTTTCACGGCCTCGCGTTAATGGTGGGCTGTTTCATCATCTTCCGTGGCGTCGTCTCCGGCATCGAGCGGACGAACCGTATTCTCATCCCGGCCTTGTTCGCGCTCCTCATCGTCGCGGCTATCCGCGCGATGATGCTTCCCGGCGCGGGCAAAGGCATCGCCTATCTGTTCACGCCGAACTGGGCCGATCTCGGGAACTATCAAGTGTGGCTCGCTGCACTGACGCAGTCCGCATGGAGCACCGGCGCGGGCTGGGGGCTGGTCACGACCTACGGCGTCTACCTGAGAAAAAACGATACGTTTACCCTCACGACATTCACGACGGCTTTCGGAAACAACTCGGCGTCCCTACTGGCCGCCATCGCCGTGATGTGTACCGTCTTCGCGATTCTGCCTGAAGAGCAGGCGCGCGCAGCTCTCGGCGCCGGAAACGAGGGCCTCACGTTCATCTGGATGCCGCAGCTTTTCGCGTCGATGACGGGCGGACGCATCTTCCTTCCAATCTTCTTCTTGTCGCTCACCTGCGCGGCGATCTCGTCCCTCATCGCGATGCTCGAGATGGCCTCCCGAATGATGATGGATCTAGGATTGACGCGAGCGCGCGCGGTGCCGACCGTCGGCTTCGTGTCCTTCGTTCTCGGACTACCCTCAGCCTGGTATATGGGTTTCTTCAAGAATCAGGACTGGGTGTGGGGTATCGGCCTTATCGTCTCCGGCTTTTTAATCGCGGTCGCGGTCCTGAAATACGGCGCCGCGCGATTCCGAGACGAGCTCATCAACACGCCCGAGGAGAAACGCCCGATCGGACGCTGGTTCGTCTGGGTGATCTCGATTCTCGTACCTCTCGAGTTCGTCGCGATGATCGCGTGGTGGTTCTATCAATCCGCGACGCAGTTCGACCCCGACGGCTGGTGGAAGCTCCGGAGTGAGTCGAGCGTGGGCACCGTCGTGATCCAGATCTCGATTCTCATAGGCGCGTTGTTCCTGACGAACCGAGCCTGGATCCGCAGAGTCAAAGCCTCCACGCCCGACTAGCACGGGGAGAAACAGGGGGACACAACCCTATTACGGCTGAAAAATGTGAGAAATAGGGGGACACAATCCCTATTACTCTGTTTTTGCCGCAAACGATGCGCAAGAAACCGCGTAATAGGGTTGTGTCCCCCTATTTCACGGCTTTTTCAGCAGTAATAGGGATTGTGTCCCCCTATTTCCAGCTCCCCCGGTTTCTCAGGTCGTCGTCGATGGGATCGCGTAGCTCGCGATCACGACGGTGACGTTGTCTTTGCCGCCGGCATCGAGGGCTCGGGTCACGAGGGCGCGACATGCCGGCTCCGAGATCGGCTCGGCCCGTAGAACCGCAGCGATGGCATCGTCATCGATCATGTCGTGCAGTCCGTCGCTACAAAGCAGCACTCGATCGCCGTCGAATAGTCGGAGGCGATGGATCTCAGCCTTGCCTTCGGTCTCGGTGCCGCCGAGCGCGTTCGTGAGAACGTGACGTAGCCGGTGGGTCGCCACAGCCTCGGGGCGGATGATTCCCGCATCCGCCAAGGTCTGGGCGTGGGTGTGATCGCGGGTCAGACGACGCAAGATCCCGTCCCGGTAGAGGTATGCGCGTGAGTCGCCCACGTGGACGACGAACATGTCGTCGCCGACGCTATAGGCGCCCGTCATCGTCGTGCCCATTCCGCGAAGCTCGGGCTTGAGCCGGGCTTCCTCGACGAGGCGCTCGTTCACGCTGCGATAGTAGCCGGCGGCGCGGTCCATCAGCTTTTGCGCGTGCTCCTCGTCGAGGCGCATGATCCAATCCGGCACGTGCAAGACGATGTTGATGAGCGTCGTGATCGCGAGACGACTCGCGACCTCTCCCCCGGCAGCGCCTCCCATGCCGTCCGCGACGACGGCGACGTAGCCCGTCTCATCGAAGCGTCCCGGCGCGTCGTCGTCCGAGAGGCTCGTCAAGAGCGTATCGAGGTGCCTGCCCGCTCGCGCGACGAGGTAGTGGTCTTGATTGTTGTCCCGAACCTTGCCGGTGTCCGATTGAGCGGCGAGGTCAACCTTCAAGCTCGAGGATTCCGGACGCGCGCGCTCCGCAACTCCGGACAGCGGAAATTCAGCAGTGTCTAGTTCACTCGGATCAATCATTTCAGCCCCCATAGCTCGTAGCCCAACTGGCTCCAGGCCTCGTTCGCGGCGCGGACCTCGAACCGGAGCTCGGTGAGCCCGCCTATGCCCGAGGCGGGCAGAAGAAAATCCGACTCCGCGCGAGCCGCGTGCTCGTCTCGAGCGGCATCGTACCAAGTGCCCACTCGCCGGTCGTTCAGCCAGAGCTCGGCGCTCTGAATCTCTCCCGGGTCGTAGGCCCGGCGAAGCCGCAGATGCGAATAGGAACCGCTCGGAGGCAACGTGAATGTAAAGGTAGACGTGAGCGGGTTTGCAGCCGATGGCTCTGGCGCATCTACGGCATCGAGCTTCGCCATCGCTTCCGGGCGACGATAGTAGTAGGCCACGCTCGAGTACATGGCGTTCGCGGTGTTGTTCGCGCCGTGCTCGGTTGTGACACGAATGCCGTTTTGGAACGGGATGCCTGAAACGAAGAAGCGGTAAACGCTCGTGGCCGCACTCCATTGAAAGTCGACCTGTGTGAGATCCCGTGTGATGGGCTCGCCATGCATGGGCAACGAGTACGGGTTCATCAACCACTCGTTCGACCAGCCGCCGAGATACTCGTCCTCGTGCCCGGTGCCATTAAAGACCGGCCTCGTCTTGCCGTCGAGGCGGATGCGCAAGTCTCCTTCCCACCAGCGTTTGATCTCGGAGCGGAGAGGCTCGACGGTCATCATCTGTCCGAGATAGAGACCTCGGCCGCCCGCGTCGAGGATCTCGTAGTCACGACCTTCGGTGGTCGGCCATTCTTTGCGAAAGCGCGCCGTCATATAGCCGGTATTCGCCTCCGCATAGCCGTTGTCACCGAGCTCGATCTCCCACCAGATCTCGGGAATCGGGGTTGGATTCTCGTTCACGAGCTCGAAGCGGGCCGAGCGCCAGAACGGCATCGGAAGGTAGCAGTAATAGGCGCCCGACGGTGACATCCCGAGTGGTGCGGCGCGTACGCTCGCCTCCCCGAGTCCGGAGCCGAAGAAGTGCCCGAGCGGGGCGTCCACCGAGGGGTCGTCCTCGCCGTCCCAATAGATACGAAGGCGCACGTGCTGTAGCTGATAGGGCGTGAGCGGAAAAAGTGGATTGAATCGGAGCGAGGTGACGACACCGGCTCCTTGCCGTTCATGGAGGAGCGTCGTCGAGGGAGAAGGCTCGCCGTCCGGCATCAAGGGCGACGGAAGGACGCTCTTGCCCGTCACGACTTCGTCCGGGCGCCGAGGATTGGGGTTGTCCCCCGCCCGGCTCCAAAGGCGCTCGAGCGCGGAGACGTCTTCTTCTCCGTTCCAGCTCGTCACCGCACGATCGGGAGCGTAGGTATGGTAGTAGGCGTTGTAGAAGCCGACGCGGCGCTCCGTCGTGATCTTCAGACGTTCGGCGAACGGAAACGGCAAGTAGCTGACATAGCCACCGGTCGACTGAAACGCGTGGTACACGAACGGCGCAGCGAATGGCGGGTGACGCCCCGAGAAAAACTCATCGGCGTCCATATCGATCGAGGGCGAGTCTTCACCGTCGAAGTAGAAACGAAGCCGCCCCCAGCCCAGCGGGCTCCGGCCGTTCTCACGGCTCGTAAACCAAAGATTGAAAAGCGTGCCCGGCCCTCGAGCGTCGAAAATGACGTGCTCGCCCCTGTCGTCGACATAGAGCGCCGAATAAGTCCCGCGAAAGCCGTCATCGTTGCCCCCGGACCGGTCATACGAAGAGACGTAGTGGGCTTGGGCGCTTGGGTCGAGAACGGGGAGCTCCGAAAAAGCCGGCACGAGCTGCGCGAGAACCATCGACAGTAAAGGGAGCAGGCCCATGCCGGAGATCGTATCATTCGACAACGATCGCGCGGATGTCAGCCACTACGGGCTCGCGGACGCGCGTGGAGGGCTCGATGTCTCATTTCCTCTTCGGACTGGCTACCCTGGTAAGCGCTATGACCACACAAGACGTCCACGATCGCGTCGAGCACGGCTTCGCCGACAACGACGGCGTAAGAATCCACTATGCGAGCTTGGGCGAAGGCCCGCTCGTCGTCATGATCCATGGCTTCCCCGACTACTGGTACACGTGGCGCGACCAAATGGCGGCGCTGTCGGAGGATTTTCAGGTCGTCGCGATCGATCTCCGAGGCTATAACAAGAGCGACAAGCCCGATGGCGTCGACGCTTATGCGATGCCCCGGTTGCTCGAGGATGTCGCGGCGGTCATACGGCATCTGGAGCGAGAGCGAGCCATCATCGTCGGACACGATTGGGGAGGCGTGATCGCTTGGCAGTTCGCGCTGCGGCAGCCGGAGATGACGGAGAAGCTCGTCATCCTCAACCTCCCGCACCCTAACGGGCTAACGCGCGAGCTCAGAAACAATCCGCAGCAATACGAGAACAGCGCCTATGCGAGGGCGTTCCAGGAGAAGGAGCCTGACGACCCGACGGTGTTCTTCGGCCGGCCCATGACGCCGCAAACGTTGTCGGGCTGGGTGCAGGACGAAACCGCCAAGGAGCGCTACGTCGAAGCGTTCGAGCGTTCCGATTTCACGGCGATGCTGAACATCTACAAAGCGAACTACCCACGCGACAAGCCCGGCACGGCGGCACCCGCGGCAGCGCTCCCGAAGGCGAAGATGCCCGTCCTCATGTTTCACGGCCTCGAAGATCAAGCCTTGTTATCGGACGGGCTCAACAACACCTGGGACTGGCTGGAAAAAGACCTAACGCTCGTCACCGTGCCGGGTGCGAGTCACTTCGTGCAGCAAGACGCGAGCGAGCTGGTGACGAAGACCATGGTCTTCTGGCTCTCGCGCTAGCGCTGAGATCGACGGAACCCGTTCGGGCTCCCTATCTTTCGGCTAGTTGGCGAAGGCGTCGTCGAACGCGCCCGCCGACGGTGAGTCGAAGTCCACGCTTTTCACGAAAGCGCACGCTTCGCGGGCCCCTTGTACGCGATCCATCCCGTTGTCTTCCCACTCGACAGAGAGCGGGCCACGGTACTGAATCTCGTTCAGCGCGCGGATGATTCCCTGAAAGTCGATGTCTCCGCGGCCGGGCGAGCGAAAGTCCCAGTGACGGCGACGGTCGCCGAAGTCGAGATGGCCGCCGAACGTGCCCGACGGCCCCGGCGTCTTGCGCCACGCCACGTCCTTGATGTGGACGTTCCAGATCCGGTCGCTGAAGCGATGGATGAAATCAATGTAGTCCACGCCCTGATAGCCGAAATGGCTCGGGTCGAAGTTGAACCCGAACGCTCTATGGTGCTCCACCGCCTCGAGCGCGCGCTCGGCGGTGACGAGGTCGAACGCAATCTCCGTCGGATGTACCTCGAGCGCGAACCGGATACCCAAATCTTGATAGGCGTCGAGGATCGGCGTCCACCGGCGGGCAAAATCAGCGAAGCCATCGTCAATCAACTTCTGCGGTGTCGGGGGGAACGCGTAGAGGAGCGGCCACACCGCACTTCCCGTAAAACCCACCACGGTATCGACGCCGAACGCCTTCGCGACCTCACCGGTGCGGATCATCTCTTCCGCCGCGCGCCCGCGAACACCTTCGGGCTTTCCGTCGCCCCATACATAGTCGGGCAAGATGCTCTTGTGCCGCTCATCGATTGGATCGCAGACCGCCTGACCGACCAGATGGGTCGAGATCGCAAAAGCCTTCAGATCATGCTTTGCCAAGAGGTCCTGCTTCTCGCCACAATAGGTCTGGTCGGAAAACGCCTTGTCGACCTCGAAGTGATCGCCCCAACAGGCGAGCTCGATACCGTCATAGCCCAACTCCTGGGTCAGCTTGCACATGTCGGCGCAGGTCAAATCGGCCCACTGCCCCGTGAAAATCGTCACTGGTCTCGTCATCTAGGTATCTCCAGGAAACACGTCGGTCCACTTGCCGTCATCATGGGAGCTTCGCACCATCGCCTCGATAAACGCCACTCCCCGCACGCCGTCGTGAACGTCCGGACAATCCGGGGTCGTGCCGTCGAGAAGAGCCGATGCGAAGCTGCGATAAAGATTAGCGAATGCCTCGATATAACCTTCCGGGTGCCCGGCGGGCAGTCGCGTCGCCGCCAAGGTCTCCGGAGCGTGCGATGGATAGTTCGCTCCCGCGCGAATGATTTCTCGAGGACGATCGGGCCGCTTGTGGAGCAGGCTATTCGGCTCCTCCTGGTGCCATTCGAGGCTTCCCTTCTCGCCATAGACCCTCACGCCCAGGCCGTTCTCCTCATCGATCGCGATCTGACTCGCCCATAAGACACCTCGCGCTCCCCCTTCGATACGAAGCAGAGCGCTCGCGTCGTCGTCGAGTGGACGGCCTTCCACGAAAGTCGACAGCTCCGCTGAGACGGCTTCTATGCGCCGGCCGGTTATGTACTCCGTGAGGTGCGCGGCGTGCGTGCCGATATCCCCGACGCAGCAACTCGCGCCCGCCCGCGCCGGGTCGGTACGCCACGTCGCTTGTTTCTGGCCCGTCGCCTCGAGCTTCGTCGCGAGCCAGCCTTGCGGGTACTCGGCAACGACGCGTCTGACGTCGCCAATCGCGCCGTCCCGGATCCGGCGCCGCGCTTCCTTGACCATCGGATAGCCCGCATAGTTGTGCGTCAACCCAAATAACAGGCCACTCTTCGAGACGAGCGCTTCGAGCCTCTTGGCATCATCGAGACTCGTGCATAACGGCTTGTCGCACATGACGGGAAAACCCGCCGCGAGCGCCGCGGCCGCCGGCCCGTAGTGCTGATCATTCGGCGTCACG
>Ga0315338_1000547_pt1 | contig 80696 bp, 77 predicted proteins | sample ASW8metaG_FD_204518 | JGI IMG/M metagenome (GOLD analysis project Ga0315338, IMG submission 204518) | Ammonia-oxidizing marine archaeal communities from Monterey Bay, California, United States - ASW #8 | ecosystem: Environmental > Aquatic > Marine > Coastal | place: USA: California | collected...
TCTATCGTACGGGACGCGCACGAACATCAACAGGAACAGATCTGGAGTGCATACAGAAGCAAATTTAAGCTCCAATTATTGCAGTTTCTCTTGACCGTCGACCGACCGAACAGTAGCATTCGCTATCCGGATCCCCGGTAGTTCAGTTGGTAGAACGGTGGACTGTTAATCCATATGTCGCAAGTTCGAGTCTTGCCCGGGGAGCCATTTTTCTCGACGTTTTTGCACAGTCCATCCACGTTCTTTTCCTTACTGTCGCTAAAAAGTCGCTAACTTTGGCAGTTTAGCGACCTCTTCAAGCCCTTGCCTATGAACTATTGGCCCGAAGTATCTCACCAGGATAGGAGCCAGTCGATTCACCATCACGAAATGTCATTACACCATTCACAAAAGTTGCAGCTATACCATCGGCTTTCTGGACCAGGCGTCTGGATCCTCCAGGCAAATCTGATTCGATACTAGGAAGTCTTGGCTTAATCGCTACCTCATCGAAGATGACGATATCTGCACGATAACCCGGTCGCAATAACCCTCGATCAGAAAGTTCAAACGCTGACGCAATATCAGAGGTCAGCATTCTTATAGCTTCCTCTAATGAGAACACCCCACGCCCTCTTACCCAGTAACTTATTAGATGCGTCTGCAAAGACGAGGCCATTTCCTGACAAACATGAGCACCAGAATCAGAAAATGTCGCCAATGTTCTAGGGTGGAGGAGCATCCCCAACACATCTTCTGGTGTTTCGTTATTAATTGGTTGCACGAACAGTTGATTCTCGTTCTGGGTCATTAAATCAAGCATAACCTCGACCGGGTGTTGATTGTTTTGCTGAGCTAGCTCTTCTAATGATGGGTCATCCCAGTCGACTCCTTTGAGGGCGAACAAGTTGCCGTAGTTTGGTTTTCTGGGATCAGTGGTTGCCGCGCCTCCGCCTTGGACAGCATCGTCCCGAGGTTTCATCTCGCTTTCCTCCGCAATCAGAGCACGTCTGAGATTTGAATCACTGAAACGCTTTTGCTGTTCTACGATAGGGAGTTGTCGCAGTTCACGCCAAACTGGCAAATTATCAAAAGGTAGGTAAGACTTTAGAGAAAAGACAGCGATTATTGACTTCGTTGTTGTTTGTCCAAAGACACGGCCGCCGGCCATAGCTATGTCGTCTAAGGCCTTCATCTGCGATTGCCAAGAATATGGATCTTTCCCTTGGCGGGTTGAGAATACGCCAAGCATGGTTGGTCGAGTACTATTTACAGAGACTTCCTTAAGTCGAGCAAAGAAAGCCTCATGCGCCTCTCCACTTTCCACGTCTGGCGCAATCTGAAATATGCCCCGATTGCGCCGAGCCATAACATCAACCAAGTACTCAATTTCCTCCCAATCTGCGATACGGCTGGCGACTGGTGTTCCGTCTGGTGTAACGTGGGTCGACGATCGCGATGTACTAAAGCCAAATGCACCGGCATTTAATGCATCTTCTACTAACCCACCCATACGTTGTAAATCTTCTTCGCTACCAATTTCGTATAGGGCGCGGTCACCCATGATGTACATACGAATTGCGGAATGTCCGAGGAAAGCGCCATAGTTAATAGCTTTTGGTAGCTTCCCAACAGCATCTAAGTATTCAGGAAAAGACTCCCATGTCCAGTTAATCCCAGCAATCATAGATTCAGTGGGTATATCTTCGACTGCTTCAAGACAACGAGCGATCCATTCACGTTGATCTGGCTGACATGGTGCAAGAGCAAAGCCGCAGTTGCCCATAACCACACTGGTCACACCGTGCCAACATGAACAGCTACCTAGTGGGTCCCAAGAGATTTGGGCATCCATATGTGTGTGTCCGTCGATAAATCCAGGCGCAACTATCTGACCTTCGGCGTCAACTGTTTGTCTAGCCTTGCTTCGAATACGCCCAAGTTCAACTATCCACCCATTTTGAATTCCAATATCAGCCATAAATCTTGGTGAACCGGACCCGTCCACGATCGCGCCGTTTCTGATAACAAGATCTAATTCCATCCATTCATTATAGTAAAGACCGGATAAGGCGATGTTTAACCGTTGTAACTGCTGTCGCTAAAATGTCGCTAACTTAACGACGTTTCTGACGCGAAACGACCTTAAACAACCTAGAAGCACAGGATCAGAGTTTAGGTTTGTGCTTATTTCTAGGCCTTTCTTACAGTCTACTGCGGCTGGAACGGTGGACTGTTAATCCATATGCCGCTGGTTCGAGTCCAGCCCGGGGAGCCAGTTTTCTCGACGTTTTTTAACATTCCTTCCACGCTCTATTCCTGAACGTAACTAAAACGTAACTATCTATGGTAGCTTAGCCATTGCTTCATGCGCCCTTTCATCTGCCGTATGCATATATCTTAGAGTAGTCTTTAGGTTCTTATGTCCAGCTACTCTGGAAATATCGTATAAATTTGAACCAGGAACATGTACCGCTTCTGTTAGAGAGGTATGTTTTAGTGGATGTGGTGTAGCCCGCGGTATTCCAGCCCTTCCTTTAATGGGCGGGTACTGTTTGCTGGCAACGCGCTCAAGCCAATCAATCGAGATCGCTGGCATCGTGACGTTCGGGGGCGCGCTTTAGCTCATCACGGCGCTCCCATGGCCGATCCTCCGGTCTCCAGGTTTTGTTGACCCGCCGGCCACGCTCGACCGCCGGCCGCCGCTCTATTTCCATTGCCCATCTGGCAACATGTCTATACGAGACGACGTCAAGGAATTCCGCCGCATTGTATGAATTATTTAACACTAGATTGCCATACCAGGCGTAGGCGGCGATGTCGGCGATGTAGTAGTTATCGCCGCAGAGATAGCGCCGCGCGGAAAGATTCTGATCCAAGACATCGAGTTGACGTTTGGCTTCCATTGCATAGCGATCGATGGGGTACTCGAACTTCTCCGGCGCGTAGGCGTAGAAATGACCGAACCCACCCCCGAGATAGGGCGCGCTGCCCATCTGCCAAAACAGCCAAGAATAACATTCGGCCCGCGCCGATTGTTCATCCGGAATAAACTCCCCAAACTTTTCCGCCAGGTATAGGAGAATTGCACCTGACTCAAACACACGTGTCCCCGGCGATGTGCTGCGATCGAGTAAGGCCGGAATCTTTGAGTTTGGGTTGAGCGCCACGAAGCCGCTGCCGAACTGCTCGCTATCGCTGATCTTGATTAGGAAGGCATCATATTCAGCCCCCTTATGTCCAAGCGCCAACAGCTCCTCCAGAAGAATCGTTACTTTGACGCCATTCGGCGTCGCGAGCGAATAGAGCTGCAGCGGATGTTTTCCGACCGGTAATTCCTTCTCATGTGTTGCACCGGCGGTGGGGCGATTGATATTGGCCCATTTTCCACCGTTTTTGTTAATGTTCTGCCAGACTTTAGGCGGTGTATAGGACGATGTTTTGGGCATAAGCACAGCTTTCCAGTTTCGATGGCAATGTTAACAGAGCTAACTAGTGATTATGGTAATTATAGGGCGTGACACTTTGGCACCGTTAGGCCCGACATGGCGGGCACAGGTAATGTCGAAGCTAGGAATTTGACTACCAAATGTAGGTCGACCATACGGTATAGCGGATATAACATGAAGACTTACTGAGAATAGAAAGGACAAAGAAATGAGATTTCTGACAACATTCAAAAAAACCAAAGAATGCAGCTTTGAAAGCTGGCTGAAACTAGTTGATGACTTAAAACCTCATATGCAAAAAAATGGACTAAAACTAATAGTGGCAACGGAAACCGAAGATGGAACAAGAATTTATGATATAGCTGAAGCGGAATCCATGGAAGGTGTCGGAGCATTTATGTCTGATCCAGAGGTAATTAGGATGAGACAAGAAGCCGGTGTAGATACTGATAGCCAAGAAGTAATTAGTCCTGTAAGGGAATATCACATCTTTCAGAATTAATATAGCGCCACTCAAACGTAACTATCTAGACGTCCTTTCTGATGCGAAGCGACCTTAAACAACCTACAAACAGAGGATCAGAATTTAGGTTTATGCTTGTTTGTAGGCGTTTCTTACAATCTATTGCGGTTGGAACGGTGGGCTCTTAATCCATATGTCGCTGGTTCCAGTCCAGCCCGGGGAGCCAGTTTTATAGGCCTTCCGGTCTTTTATGCTATTCCATTAATATCGATTCAAACGGAAAGCTTGACAACAATTGGCATGTTCCCTGCTTTAACACGACCATCTCTTCCAGTTTGATGCACTCGCTCCCATCCTCACGGCCAATACACGACTCGATGGCCATCACCATGTTTTCCTCGAACACGCCGTCGCGCTGGTCATCCGCTTCCCATTCATCGACAAACGGGATGTGGGGCCACTCATTGCCCATCCCCACACCATGGGCCACCGAGTTGTAACGGCGTTGGCGAAATTCCCCCGGAACGGCCCAGGATCTTTTCGCGAATTCGTAAAATCCCATCCCGACCTGAATCAAATCGATATTAAACGCCAGGTTTTCCATCGCGTACTGATAAAGTCGTTTTTGTTCGCGCGTTGGCTTTGCCGGGCTGCAAACAAAGCTACGCGAGATATCGGCGCAGTAACCATGGGGGCCAATCATACCGGTATCGACACCGACTAGCTCACCGGATTCGATGACCTTGTCGCTGCACTCACGACCCCAGGGATTGGTCCGTACGCCAGAAACAAGAATTGCATACTCGAACCAGTGCCCGCCCTGCGCTGCGTTTTCGTAAGCTAGCTGCGCCCACAGCTCCCTTTCGGTGACACCGGGCTGAAGATTTTCCCGGATTCGGGCGAGCCCTCGTTCAGCGACTGAAATCGATGCCGCGATACAGGCCAGCTCGTCGTCTGATTTAACCGCGGATGCGCGCTCGACGATGCGTTCGGCATTGACGACCCGATGACCCGCTTCTTGTAAACGCAAAACGAGTTCCGGTTCCGCAGTGTCGATTGCTATTCGCCCGACCTGCGCTCCTAGTTGTCTGACGAGGTCGGTTAATTCATTTACCCAATGAGCTGTCCGTTTTCGCGCCTGATCGCCAGCGATAAAATAAGGGAGCTTCACCGATTCCCGTTGCTCCCCGATATAATCCGGAAGGTCGTTGATTAGCTCGCTGGCCGAGTCGAACAGGATTGCCTTGCCTTCGGCGGGAACAAAGATTGCCCGGGTCGGCGAGTGCATATTGGTGATGGCCGCGTAGAGGGTCTCGCTGGCATAGCGCACGTTCATCGAACTGAAAAGCAGCGCGGCATCGCAACGATGGCGCACGATTTGCTGCTGCAAACGCTCGTAACGGTAATGGATCAGTCGATTCACGTTGATCATATCAGCGCGCTACTCCGGTCGGAATTAATTACGATATTCGGGGTCGGTTGCTTAGCTGTGGATCTACATCTGGGTCCTCAAACTTTTCTCCGCTGCGGGTGCGTTTTGAGCCGTGACCGGAAAAGAAGCGCTTAATTGCGTCAGCATGGTGCTGACGGGCGAGGGCATCATAGCCCCTTGTCGGTTTGGTTTCCGGGTCGAAATGGTCGAAACGGTCCTCGCCCCGGACCAGGGTTGCGGTTAATCGTCGTGGTCCAGTATGGCGAACTTGGGTCGGAATATAACTCACACCAATCCCGATTCGACGATCAGTACTCCGGTTGGGTTTCGAAGAGTGCACCAAGTGGGTGTGATGCAGGGTGAACTGTCCGGACGGCACCTGTAACAATTCTGCTTGGGTCCAATCAATCCCGTCCACATACTGGCCGTTCGATAATAGATTGCCTTCAGTCTCCCCCTTCTTATGTGCCAGAGCCCCATAACGATGACTGCCGGGCAAGACCTGGAGACAGCCGCTCATCTCCGAGGAGTCCGAAAGCGCGATCCAAGCCGTAACGTGTTCGGGTGGGTCGAGAAAGAAATAAGTGCCATCTTGATGCCAAGAAACGTAGGTCTGGTCGCCCGGTTCCTTGATCCAGCAGGTGAGGTGGTAGACCATAATATTCGGGCCAATTAGGCTTTCGACAGTATCGAGCACCACGGGTAACCGAATCAGGTCGTGCATCCACGGGAACAACAGGTGAGTTTTGGCACGCACCTGGTTGGACATACTGCTGAGCTGCATACCCTCGCGTTTTTCGAACGCTTCTAACTCGTCGCGAAAGTACGCTACCTCTTTCGAATTTAGTCCGTCCAAGGGCCCGATGAAACCCCGTTCCGCATACTCTCGAACCTGTTCCCGGCTTAGTCTCACGGTGTGTTGTACTCTCAGCGCTCAGGTCAGGCCAGATTCTGTCATGGCACATGATGTACGAATAGCCCCGGCCTTCATCTATTCCACCAGGCGAGGTCAGAGAACGATCGAAGGTCGATCTCGTGGGTCCAGGCTGAACGGTGCTGCTGGGCGATATGATAGTACGTATCCGCGATCTTGGCTGGGAGCATCAAGCCGTCGTGCTCCATACCACGGGTCTCCCGCAGCTCCTGAAACTTCTCCGGGCCGAGCATCTTACCGAGCGTATCCGGGGCGTCGACCGAGCCGTCGATGAGGATATGGACGACGTGAATTCCTTTGGGTGCGAACTCCGCGTTGAGGCTTTGGCAGAGCATCCGGCGTCCTCCCATTGCCGCTGCATGCGAATGCTGCCCACGGTTGCCTCGCACTGCGGCAGTGGAGGAGGTCACCAGGATCGTTCCTCCCCCACGTGCCTCCATCAACGGGCACACAGCCGAGGCGAACCGAAACAACGCAAAGGTCGCGAGCCGCCAACCGATTTCGAATTGCTTATACGTCGTTTCCTCCAGTGAGTGGTTTCCAATCTGAGCGCCGAGATTGAACACCCCAACCTCGATGGGCCCGATATCGGCCTCGATTGATGCGACCCGCTCCTCCATGCTGTCGGTCTCGACCGCATTGAGAAGGAATCCCGAGGCGGAGCCATCCTCGCTTTCAATCTCCTCGACGAGCTGCCTCAACCCGTCCGCATTGGTGCGGCGGCAGAGCACTGCGTGATAGCCCGCATTCGCGAAGCGCTTGCCGACGTTGCCGCCGATCCCAGCGCCAGCACCTATGACGAGACAGACCGGTTTCAGTATCCGCGAGACCAAGATCTGATCTGCTCAGGAATGATCACACACATAGCATCTAACATGGACCAGCTATCAATATAGGCATCGATATCGACCTCATCAATATATCGGGCTGTAATCTTTCTCACTTCTTCCCAGTGATGTTGACTAGACTTTTCGATTGCACCCCTACCCTTTACTAAAACAGCTGCAAATGGTGGTTCGGTTTCTTGAACTGAGAATGAAATCTTAGGATTTCTGACAATATCATTTGGCCATGCCCTCCGCATGTCAGTCCATATTCGAATGCATCCACCGGTATAGCGATACCAAACGGGCAAAGCATTTGGATAACCAGTTCTGTCGATTGTAGCTATAACTCCAAGCAATGGTGGCTGTGTTCTGTTCAAAAACTCTGTTACTTTTTCATCATTCATTGAATTGACTCCACCCCAGGTATTCAGATTTGTGTTGTGGTCTCTTGGCAATCTAATCATATCGAATTCAAGGATCATAATTATTAACTAACAAGAATTTGATCCTGACAGTTTTAGAAACTCTTTGCCCTAATTTCTAGATAACGGGTACGAGTAATATCGAAGTTAAGGATTTAGCGAGTATCACTAATTCAGCGTCATTTCTGTCGCCAAATGACCTAAAACAACCTAGAAGCACAGGATCAACTTGCAAGATTCTCTAGAGCCGCAAGAATCAAACCGTCTGGCCTAGCAAGCTCTTCCAACACCGAGAAGTGATCGTGTCCAGGGAGGGGAAGATATTGACCATGATGGCCTTGGCCTCGCCACGTATTGTAGTAGTCTTCTGATTGTCGTATCAGTTCTGGTAATTCAGCCAAACCAACCGCTACGACAAGAGAGCTAGCCTCGGATGGGATTTGATTTATGGGCGAATTGCGAAGCATTTCTCCTTCATCGAGACCCAGGTTTTGGTTGAGATAATTTAACCGAATTGGTTCGAGGTCAAACAGACCACTAACTGCAATGCCCCCTGCGACCCGCCGGTCAGTCATAGCCATTGCGGTTAAATGTCCGCCGGCAGAGTGACCACATATGAAAACTCGTTTTGGATCGCCGCCGTATTCATCGATATTTGTAATCACCCATTCAATAGCCGCATGAATTTCTGAAACGATCTCATCCATCCGGGCCTCGGGAGCTAGGGTGTATTCAACTAGAACGAAGTTATAGCCAGATGCTAATGCCGCGTCACCAACAAACCCATAGGTCTCTTTATCACCCATCTGCCAGTATCCGCCGTGGATATATAACAAAGTCGGTGCCTCAGCACTACCACATGAAAACACATCCAATCGTTGTCTTGGGCGTGTCCCATATGAAATGTTGCATCTTGGCTTCCAGATATTGTTTGCTATCTCACTACGCGTAACCCAATCTGATATGTAGACGTTCCGCTGTTCAATTCCAACTGCATTGGTATTGTCGTATGCTGTATCTAACGCTTCCCTTTCCAGTCCTCTATAAAGCATCTCAGAACCTCTCGCGGATTAGAGAATGACTCTCATTGCTTCAAGTATTTTAGATAAGCCCACTACGACTATTTCTGAGAGCACGTGCAAATTCAGTAGCCAGGAGGTCCTGGCGGAACTGGACCACTGGGTTCTAGCGCGCCATCCGCATCGTGTTGTTCAGTTCCTTCGAGTGGTGGACAAAAAACACTGGCCAGGTGCAGGTCGGAATCCGCACTCAACTGGTGTCGATCTTTTGGGCCTACGTTGTAGGTCATATTGGGTTCGAGCTTCCAGGATTCGCCGGTTGTCAGATCTTCAATCTGGCCGGTACCCGAAATGATGTAGTTGGTTTCCCAATGGTGTTTGTACCACAGCTTAGTTGTTGCGCCGGCGGCAAAGCGGACATCGGAAAAGCTAAAGCCAAGTTCGTCAGATTTGGTTAGCGCGCGAACTGACCGTGCCTGGCCGTTAGCAACCAGCATTTCCCGACCGGCTTCCCGCATCTGTTCAATGTGTCTGACGAACATTCGTTGCTTGGTAACCGGTACCGGACCACTTACCGAATAGGCGCCATCCTCATCATGGGTTTCGTCGCCCCGTAACGAAGGACAGAAAATACTTAAGTGGTGTTCTTCTTCCAGCACTTCATACAGATGCCGGTCATTTGGGCCAACCTGGTAAAGATCACCCGACTCAAGTACCCATTCTTGTCCACTGGTCATGTCTGTCACCTTGATCACACCTGCAATCAGGTAGTTGGCTTCCCAATGGTTCTTGTACCAAAGTTGCGTGGGGGGAATAGCCTTGCCTCGGTTTACATGCAATGAAAAACCCATGCCATCAGCTGCTGTCAGATACCGTGCTGAGTATGTCGCGCTTTTCGGCATAACCTTATAGCGATCAGTGTCCTTTACATCGCTAAGCGAGCGTATGAACATTATTATCTCCCTTACTGTCGCCGCCAGATAATCTTAATTATAGTTTCGGCTCGCTACTCAATAGACATTGAAACGAGCTTTTTAAATAGTCGGAAGACATCTAATGAAGAGAAAACTTACTGTAATGTACAGTCAACGCTAAACTTTGTGTCAGATGAAATTTTGAAACCATTGCAAATACCCTTAAAGGAGTAGATCGTATGTATAAACTATACGGTACACTAGGTGGAGCCAGTCTTGCTCCTAATTGCGTGTTAGAAAAAGGCGGCCTTCCGTATGAATTCATCGAAGTGAATATCGCTAGGGACGTCGAACGTGACCCTGAGTATCTCGAACTTAACCCACACGGTCGAATACCAACATTAGTCTTCGACGATCAAGTCATTATCGAATCAGCTGCTATTTGCATCTATTTAGCCGACAAGCACTCCCATACACAACTGAACACACCCATATAGAAAGATACATTTCATTGAGTTACGGACAGTCAATTCTGTTTGTAGATTCTCTTGTTATTCTAAATATCGTGTCGTCCCTAGTCCTGAGATATTCGCTATATTTTGAGCAGATTCACCTAACAAAACATCCGCTACTGCAATGATGTCAATATCGCTCTCGTCGAAACTTGGAGATCTACGTTTTCTGCAGTGAACCGCTCAAGGGGCGGAAATTTCAGACCCGCTGGGTCCATGTAGCTACGCATCTCGATTAAGTATCGATTAATTACGTCTTCGGTCGAATGTCTTTTCAGCCCGGTGCGCAAACAGAATTCATTGTCGGAGCCGTCGGGTCGACCAAAAGCACGCTTGAGTGTAATCGGCAACATATCGTTATAGATTGACTGGAACTTCCCAAGCTTTTCGGGTACCGAAGAGAATTCCCGTAGATTGTCTACACCATTTTTATAATGTTCCTCTTCATCTTCCAGTACCACCACCATTTTCTCTGCCCATGGTAAGTAGCTCGACTCACGATACTCCATGATCTGTTGGCTACCCGCCCGGTCAACGGTAAAATTAAAAACCGCAATGGATAACCAATTATCTAGGTCTACACTCCAGAAGCTGGCTGCCGGTGGCCGATTGGCGATTAGATTCTCCGGATCTTCACCGAGATCAGTCAGCAGGTTGCACAGCATCTGGCTGTGTTGTGCCTCTTCAAACGCAAACTCAGCCGCGAGATGCTTTTCGCGCCAGGTAGGCGCTACGCCAATTGACCGGCCAAATACTTCTGCTGTTGCTGTCTCGGCATACAGTTGTCGAGTCATTAGACGTAATAACATGTCGCGATAATCGCCCGTGGCGTCAGCTGCTGTATAGACTGTGTGTGCATTCCTATTTGACATTTACTCCTCCCTATTGAGATAGAACCAAACGCTCAACCCAGCGATAGAACGACCTTGCCGACAACTTCCCGGTTTTCTAGCATTTCAAATGCCTTAGCAAATTCACCTAAGGATAGTTCGGCATGAATGTGTGGACTGATCTTACCCTGGCGCCAGAGATCAAATATCGCCACTTGAGCGGCATATACAATTTCTGGTCGTTTTGCGAAGTACCCATTGATCGTCATACCCACAGCGGCAAGATTTTTCAGCAAAAGGTAATTGGCTTTAATGTTCGGAATTTCAGCCGATGTAAATCCCAGAACAACAATGCGACCACCGAACGCAAGGGTCCGCAACGACGCGCCGAAGACTTCACCGCCAACCACATCCAGGACGACATCAACGCCTTTACCACCAGTGACCGCGTAAACCTGATCACGGAGCATGTCACTAAGTGGTGTCATACTAAGGTCGATAACATGATCGGCACCAGAATAACGTACAGCATCGAATTTTGTTGGATCTGATGTGGCTGCAAGTACTGTCGCGCCGAAGGCTTTAGCTAACTGTACAGTGGCCAGACCAATGCCGCCGGAGGCTCCTGTAACTAGTACTATCTCGCCGGCACGTAAAGATGCGCGCTCGGTCAGAGCAATATACGCTGTCTGATACACCAACCCCATCGCAGCTGCGGTAGGCATCTCGATCTCATCAGGTAACACGAACGTACGCTGCACGTCGGCGGTAACCTGCTCCGCAAAAGCGCCATAATCAACCTCTACCAGGACCCTATTTCCCGGTTGTATATGTTCAACATCTGATCCAACCGCGATGACCAAACCGACAGCTTCTTTTCCTGGGACAAATGGCGTTGCTGGAACAATCTGATATTTACCCCGAATCTGCAGTAGATCGGGGAAATTTAGCGCTGCAGCTACAGACTCAATTAGCACCTCATTCGATTTTAGCTGGGGAGGATCGATTTCACGAATTTCAATCGAACTGAGCTTGTTGATTTGGTTAACTACGACGGCCAGCATAACTTACGTCCCAATTGAAAATACCTTGTGATTAATTGACCTAACGGGTTTCCCCTATAATTGTAACGATTAATAACCTGGTGTAACCAGGAGGAAACACCATGCCCCAAACAAAACTAATTCCTGCATTTGTGCTAAAGGGTCAGGAAGCCTTTAAGCAAGTCAATGTCGAATACTCGAATAACGGTCGAGTAGCCCGAGTTACTATGAATACAACTGGTAAACGGCTCAACCCACTGACATGCGACATTACTAATGAGATGGTCGCTGCCATCGATGAAATGCGATCGAAAGAAGATCTTCACATCGTCATCCTTCGCGGCGCGGATGGCGCATTTTGCTGTGGCGATGATCTGGTTGAAATGCACGAGGGCCATTGGGGCAACCCCAACCAGGTGATGCGTCGAATTCGCTACTATCAGGAGTTTGCCCAACGTATCGAGGATCTCGACAAGACCACTATTGCTGTGGTCGAGGGTATCGCTTGTGGTGGTGGGCTTGAGATGACAATGGTATGCGACTTTGTTCTTGCTACAAAGGGTGCCGTTTGGGGGATGCCGGAAATCGACAATAGCATGACCCCGGGCTGGGGAGGCACGACCCGACTGATCCGAATCATAGGCCGACGCCGAACTAAGGAGGTCAATATGATCGGCGCATTACGCTCTGCCCAGACGGCGGTCGACTGGGGCCTTTGGAACCGCGCTGTGCCCGACGATCAGATCGATGCTGAACTCGAAAAACTTGTCGAGGTGTTGTTGTCGAAAAACCAACAGACACTGCGTCAGATCAAGTTTGTAATCAACAAGAATGCCGATGCTGACGTCCAGACCGCGCTTGCCTTTGAGGCCATGAACGAGGTCATTACTTCGGCCGTTAACTGGCGAGAAGATACACCCAGAATTCCTGACGCGGAGCCAGGTAAAGGACTTGAAGCCTTCGCAGATAAGAACGAACTGTGGAACCGTAGGCGTGAACTAGCCCAAGATTTCTGGTCAGATTAATGGACCGCGCAAGAAAAGCTGCATTGTTAATTCATATATCGTTGATGCAAGACCAAGCCAAGGAACTTATTATTCCAGATTCTTTGGGCTATCAATTGACCATCCTACTGTGAGCCATCAGACCCAGTGTAATGGCTTAAATTGGGTTAACCCGTTGCTGATTTCCACCAAGCCATAGTTACTCGACCATGTGAGCTTGCAGAAATTCAAGAACCAAACTTTGCACATCAGGGTCGTCAAGCAAACTATGCTTGCTCACCAACGGACCGCTACTATAGACCACAGATCGGCTACCATTGTCTGAATTCATGTACGCACCACAACTACCCCGCGCCCACGAATTCTGGAACCACGGATCTTGATCAGCCACCAATGACAGCACCGGCTCCGAATTCGAAGCATTAATTCCCCGGTATTCACTCCATTCCGCATGGCAAGTCCATCCTTCAATAACTCTTGCATTAACTCCACTGTCTAAATCTGTCGAGACGGTCGCGTTAATGACCCCGCCCTCGCTGAAACCAACTAGAAATACATTCCTCGCATCGACCCAATCTAATTGTTTTGCATTTTTGATGGCATTAAGTGCATCGTACTGCCTCATCTTCAGTGTTTCCCGGTAAAGCCCTGTTCTTTTTGTCGCTGGATCACAAGACTTCGGGTATTTGGTCCGAGCAAAGCTGGCTGGTGCAATTACAACGAATCCATTTTTAGCGAAAAAATCCAGGCGAATGTACGTTCCCCACCAGATCCCAGAACACCCGTGGAGATAAATAACGGTGGGTAGTTTTCCCTTAACTAGTAGCGCCTCGGGGGGAAGATTGCTAATTTCTCCTGCATATATTTGATGCTGTTGGGGAATTCGTACAAGAGATGCTTGCCAGGTACGGTCTAACTCATCAGGACTAGACCAATCAGCGGCGCTCATCTCAGAATTAGGCGTAAATTGCTTGGTGTGATTGCCTAGGTCAGCACCAGCCAGCACGCCGCTATATAGCAACAATAGGCTCGAGATCACAGAAACGATGGATGTTATGCAACCAGATGTTGGTGTCATCCTCATGTGTCAATAAGCATCTCCCAAATCCCAATAGCTATGAGATCTTTACCCATCCTGCTTTTCGCGCCAATTCGATGGAATGTCCGCATAAAGTTGGCGACGACAGGTTTTGTGCAAACGACAACCCAGCATCCGAATCGGCATTCACAATCGAATTTCCACTCCCTTTTCCGATGCCTCAAAAACTGCGAGGGTAGCCTTCAAAGTTTTCGTTGCATCAATGGCATTGATTCTAGGCCGCTCTTTGCCCTTAATCACTGCGCAGAAATGACGGATCTGTTCTGCATAAGCATCTTCGATCTCGCTTTCGATAACTTCAGGACTGATTTTGTGAAGCCAGTCGGGTTCATTACCCGCATGTTTCCACAGAAGTAGATTCGGGAAATCTAGCGACGCCTTAGATCCAATAAACCGGTAGACATTTTGTGCAGTCTTAGGGAAATTTGCATTTTCTCCGGTAGCCTGTTCCCAGGTCCAAGGAGAAGGGGTAACGTCCGATAGCAAAAATGTCCCTAGTGCCCCAGAGTGGAACTCAAGCAAGAGTGCAGTAGTTTCTTCTTTAGGATGTTCTCGAATTCCTTTACTGACTTTGCCTGATAACGAGACGATTTCCCCACAGACATATCTGAGGGTATCAATTTCGTGGATTAGATTGATCAGAACCGGACCTGAAGTTCGTTGCTTGCGCCATTCCGGCTCGAAATATGAATCTGCTTTTCGAACTGCCCAGATGCCTGTGACCCCAACCAGTTTACCCAAAACTCCGTTTTCCATCATTCTCTTTGTTTGTTGGATTTGTTCAGAATAGCGCCGGTGATGCCCGACCAGAACCTGCCTATTAAATTTCCTTGAAGACTCAACAATCTGCTGCGCTTCTTCAAGAGAGGGTGCAATGGGCTTTTCTACCAGCACATGGGCATTGAACTTAAGCGACGACAGAACTGGCTCCAAATGCACTTCAGTCGGGGTACAGACGATGACGCCATCTGGCTGCATCTCCCTCAGCATTTGACTAGCTGATGAAAAGAAACTGGCGTTGACTTTATTCGCAATTGATTGGGCGATCGGATCTGTATCGACGATCGCGACCAGTTCAGCTTGGGTCACTTCAGAGATTGCCTGCAGATGTCTTTTGCCTATGGTGCCAGCACCAATCAGTCCCAGTTTAGTTTTGTGCTGTCCCACGATTGTTGTTACTCAGAGACCTACGCGTGTAGCGATTCATTTGATACTTAAAAAAGGTTACGATAGCCGGACAGTAGATACCCTGATCTCCGACATAGACTTGATACCAGGACATCTCACAAGTAAGGACAATTCACCGGCCAGCTTGACTTTACCCTACTAAAGGCGACGTGGTTTTTAATCTATGCAACCCGACTAACGTCAAATTTGAAACACTATATTCTAAGTCGTGTTCTGCTGATGGTTCCAACCCTATTGGGTGCTGGGATTCTGGTCTTCTTTCTAATGAGAGTATTACCTGGAGATATCTGCCTTGTCAGGTGGGTCGATTACGGTACGAATCTCGATCCAGATTTGCTGGAATTCTGCCGAAACCAACTCGGGCTTAATGATCCCCTGCTGACTCAATTTCTTCATTTCATTGGCGGAGTTTTAACATTGAACTTTGGTGAGTCCATGTGGACCGGGCGCCCTATTTTAGAAGAATTCGAGCTTCGGTTTGCACTGTCACTCCAGGTTGCCGTAATGGCAACAGTTTTTTCTGTTTTGATCGCTGTACCTCTTGGTGTCGTGGCGGCTCTAAAGCAGAACACATGGATAGACTATATCGTGCGTATTATCTCCATCGCAGGCGTCGCCGTTCCATCATTCTGGCTGGGTATTTTGATCATTTTAGGGCTGCTTATTGCGAGCCAAAACATTTTTGGAGAGCCATGGCTACCACCAATCGAATACGTTTCACCACTTGATGATTTTGGGAGAAATATTTCACAGTTAGTATGGCCAGCGCTGGCTACAGGTTATCGGTATTCGGCAGTGGTTGCGCGAATGACCCGTTCGGCATTACTCGATGTTCTGCGGGAAGATTATGTGCGAACCGCATACGCGAAAGGCCTTACTCCTAGAACAATTGTCAGGCGCCATGCACTTAGGAATGCATTTTTGCCTGTCATCACTATTATTGGGATGGAATTTTCGTTCTTTATAGGAGGTCTTGTAGTCACAGAGCAAGTATTTAACCTGAATGGTTTAGGGCGATTGATGGTGGACTCGGTACTGTATTCTGACTATACCGTCATTCAGGCGTTAACCATGGTCATAGTGGCCGTTTTCGTTTTGATCAATTTTGCAATCGATATTTTGTACGCTCGACTTGACCCACGTATCCGCTATACCTGATGCCGATAAAATTGTAGATTAGTTGCCTAGACTGTCAGCACTTCTTCCCCTCGAAGACCACTGTCAGGATTCTATCTACGGCCTAGATCGTATATAGATCCAGGCGATCTGAAAATCTTTCCATGATCGTACTTTTGCATCGAGCATTCTGATGAACAGTCAACCATTTAAATTACCAGGACAGTTCTTTAAGGGAAACCTTCATACCCATTGCACAGAGTCTGATGGGGACTATTCTGCCGAAGAAGTCGTCAAGCGTTATCGTCAGCAGAGTTATGACTTTCTGGCACTGAGCGATCATTTCCATGAACGCTTTGGTTATCCCATTACCGATACCCGCCCGTACCGCTCGAATCGCTTTACAACGCTTACGGCGGCCGAACTTCATGTTGGCAAAACATTGAATGATGAAGTTTGGCACATCCTCGCGGTCGGTATACCGCTGGATTTTAACCTTCCTCAGAAAGACGAAGACATTGTCGCAATATCAACACGCGCAGCCAACTTGGGTGCATTCATTGGCATTGTGCATCCGGCTTGGTACGGTCTCCAGGCCGAGGACGCGCGAATTCTGCCCTTTGCACATGCAATCGAGATATACAACCACGGCGCAGAATTCGAAAATGACCGCGGCGATGGCTGGGGGTCTGTGTGATGCGCCTTTAAACGAGGGCCACCGAGTTTTTGCCTATGCAACAGACGATGCCCACCACATGACCCACGATGCTTTCGGGGGCTGGATTCACGTTAAGGCGGAAAACCTAGACCCGGAATCGATACTGCATGGCATAAAATCGGGCCACTTCTATTCCTCTCAAGGCCCTTATATTCAGGATATTCAAATCAAGGATAATGACGTTGTTGTCGACTGTTCTCCGGCTAGCGTTGTTATTATCTCTGGTCGAGGCTCCCGAGCCACTAAGGAAATGGGTAACGGTGTTACACAAGTTCGTTTGCCGCTTGCAAGATTTAGAGATGCCCATTTTAGAATTACGGTAGTAGATGATAGGAATAGAAAAGCCTGGTCTAATCCTGCATGGCTGGATTAGACTCAGTGGCGATACGAAATACTGGCAGGCGGAATTCAACGCCTAATTTAATCGTGACACCAGCCCCTTATACGACAAGATAGGCAGATGTATGACAATACGTACCAAAGCAACCGCCATCGGTATCAATCATGTCGCTTTGGAGGTTGGTAATATCGCCGAGGCGCTGGCCTTTTACGAAAGTTTTCTCAATTTTACGATCACGAGTCAATCTGAGGATGCCGCTTTTATCTATTTCGGCGATCAGTTCATAAATTTTGCAAAAGGTAGAACACAGGCGCCCGATGAAAAGCGTCACTTCGGAATTGCCGTAGATGATAAAGAACTGGTTCGAAACACCTTAATCGAAATGGGCGTTACCCTTCTTGGGGGTCGATTCTTAGATTTTCTCGACCCCTGGGGTAACCGTATAGAAATCACCACTTACACCAATATTATGTTCAGTAAATCCATTGCCATTCTTCGAGGGATGGGTATGGATCATCTACAAAAATCAGACGAAGCTCTTGCCGAACTAGACAAGCATGGGCTGGGTACACTCGATGACCCCAGGTAGAAATCTAAGCTCTACTCTACTAAGACAGTAAACGCCATCGGAAGTTTGTTTGGCAAGCTACTAATTCGGGCTGATCGTATCAGACTGGCCGGTAGTCACCCGATTCCAGCAGCACCATAGTAAAGCAGTGTGTATATTGCCTTAGAATTAGTTAAACTTTTAAATCAAAATTGAGCTAGTTTGCATTGAGGAATAATTTAATGACAGAACTATCAGGAGTATGTGTTCCAGTATGTACGCCCTTTAATGATGATGAGACTATCGATGAGCCGGGCTATTTACGACACATTGACCGAATGATAGAAGCGAAAATCGATATTATCCTTGCGTGTGGGGGCACTGGCGAGTTTGCTTACCTGACCACCGAAGAAAAACGTCGCTTAGTTGAGATTACAGGTAAACACATAGAAAATCGTGCTAGTTTTATTGCGCAGACGTCTGCTATCAGTTTACGTGACACGATAGATGCAACCAAACACGCAGCTGATCACGGTGCCGATGTACTCATGATTCTGCCGCCCTACTTTGAAGGGCCTGATGCTGCTGGTGTATATCACCATTTTGAAAAAGTTGCGGAAGCCACCGACCTCCCAATCATGGTGTACAACATTCCGGTGCATTCCGGTTTCGATATTACACCGGACTTCTTTGGTAAGTTGCTGGAGATCGACAACATCCAATATATAAAAGACAGCACGGGAGATCTGATACGCATTCAAGAGTTGCTGCAGACTTCAGGAAAGGTTTTTAATGGAGGAGACCCTATAACCTACCCCGCTCTGGCTGCTGGCTGCGTCGGCTGCGTCTGGGGAGCGATCAACTTCATTCCAGAAGAAGCTGTCGAACTCTATGAATTAGTACAGGAAGGTAAGCTCAGAGCAGCCAATCAACTTTGGCAACGGTTATTACCTTCCCAGCTGTTCATCTGGACACATGTCTACAACTCAGCTGTAAAAAGTGCTGCCAATTATCGAGGGTTTAATGTGGGTCAGTGTCGAGCACCGGTACTGCCCCTGAGTAATCAGGACCTCTCGACCCTGACTCAGAATCTAGACCAGATCGGCTAGATCGTACCGTTCGGTTTTGTAAAAATAGGGCTCCTGTTCACTACTGACTTATCGGTGCAATGCTAACCGTAGACTCAATAAGCAAAAGCTTTGGTGGGTTGACCGCCATCAATAGTTGCAGCTTTACCATCGAAGCCCAATCTATTACTGGGCTCATCGGACCCAATGGTGCGGGAAAGACAACAATATTTAACGTAATCGCAGGTGCAATGAAACCTGACGACGGTCGAATCCAATTTCAAGGCGCTGATATTACCGGCCGACCCGCGCACAAATTATTTCACCTTGGAATCATGCGTACCTTTCAGATTCCACAGGAATTTAGCGCAATGAGCGTCCTTGAAAACCTTATGCTAGTACCGGCAGAACAGACAGGTGAGAACCTGTTTCATGCCTTGCTATCACCGAGAAAAGTCTCCCTTCGCGACAAAGAAATTCGCGAAAGAGCAATTGATGTGCTGGAATTTCTACGCCTCACCCACGTAATTGATGAGCTTGCTGGCAACCTTTCTGGCGGCCAGAAAAAATTACTTGAGCTTGGCCGCGCGATGATGGCGGATCCAGATATTGTTTTACTCGACGAACCAGGAGCCGGTGTCAATCCGACCCTGCTCGGTGAGCTAGCCGAAATGATTGAACGACTTAACAGAGAGAGGCACTACACGTTTTGCATTATTGAACATAACATGGATATGATCGCTCGCCTGTGTGATCCTGTCATTGTCATGGTAGAAGGTGCAGTACTAATGCAAGGTGATATGGAAACAGTGCGCGCCGATCCTCGCGTACTAGATGCCTATCTTGGTGGTGATGTTTACGTAGCCCCGAACTGACCGATGCCTGTACTTAGTATAGAAAACTTATCGGGAGGTTACGGCGAAGCTGATATTCTCCACGAGATTTCACTAGAGATAAACACCGGTGAAATTGTTGTTGTCATTGGCCCTAATGGTGCAGGAAAGTCCACAGCTATGAAAGCCGTATTTGGGCTATTGCGATTATCCGGCGGGTCGGTTCATCTAGCCGGTGAAGAAATCACTAACATGGATCCCGCAGAGGTTGTTAACAAAGGTGTTTGTTATGTCCCCCAGACTAACAACGTATTTCCGACTTTAACCGTCCAAGAAAACCTCGAGATGGGGGCTTACATTAGAAAAGATGATTTTCGACCGCGTCTTCTGGAAATATACGAGATGTTTCCACCGCTAGCAGAGAAAAAAAAGCAAGCTGCTGGTGAACTGTCCGGTGGCCAAAGACAGATGGTCGCTATGGGCAAAGCACTAATGCTAGAGCCAACGATTCTGATGCTGGATGAACCCACGGCAGGCCTTAGTCCGATCTATCGAAATGAAATCTTTCAAATAATACGCCAGATCAACGCCTCCGGCGTGCCGATCCTGATGGTAGAACAAAATGCCAAGCAGTCGCTTGCAATTGCTGACCGAGGATACGTTTTTGTTGATGGCCGAAATCGCACCGCCGGAAAGGGGATCGACCTGTTGAACGATCCAGAAATCGCGAAAATGTTTTTAGGCGGGTAATCTTCTTAGAATGGATTTTATTAATTTTTACCTGATCCCCGGCATTGTGCTAGGCAGCATCTATGCGCTCGGTGCGATTGGTGTTTCGCTGGTTTTCGGTATCCTTCGGTTTGCAAATTTCGCCCACGGCGAACTCATGTTGATCGGTGCCTATACCGCCTATTCGCTGATGCAGTTTACAGGCTTACATCCTTTGGTCGTACTACCGATCGCTATGTTATTCACCAGCCTTGTCGCTCTGGGAATCGATCATACCTTCTACAAACCGTTTCGAGCTTCTAAGTCCACAATTGTCATAGTTGCCTCTTTTGGTATTGCTTTGATGGCGCGATCGGCAGTTCAAATAATCTGGGGTGTTGACACATTTTCCTACTCATCCGGTCGAATCCAGATGCCCATGATTCTATTTGACACACTGCGCCTTTCTCACAAGCACGTCTGGATAGTTTTTTCCTCTGTTGTACTGATGATGGTAGTACACGTCATTCTGACTCATACCAGAACTGGCAAAGCTATGCGCGCAATGAGCGATTCTGCCGAGTTGGCGCAACTAACAGGAATCAAAACTGAAAGCGTTGTGAGAGCAACATGGGTGTTGGGCGCTTCACTCGCTACAGCCGCAGGTGTATTCCTCGGCTGGGATTCTCATCTGCACTCAATGATGGGGTTTTACATGTTACTGCCAATGTTTGCGGCTGCAATATTGGGCGGTATCGGACAACCCTACGGCGCGATGGTCGGGGGTCTCGTGGTTGGTTTAGCAGAGGAATTGTCGGCATACCCGTGGCTGGGGGATAGTCCACTGCTTTCACCGGCCTATAAGGCTGGTGTGGCATTTGCACTGATGATCATAATGCTGATTTGGCGACCCAGCGGTCTATTTCGCGGTAGGGTTTTCTAAAATGGACTCAGCGCAAGCCTACGGCTACATGTTGTACTTTGTGTCACTGATGACGATGGGCGGCATTTACGCGATTATGTGCCTGGGCCTCAATATTCAATGGGGATTCACAGGCCTCTTTAATGCTGGAATCGCAGGATTTTTTGCCATAGGTGCTTATGTCTCGGCCATACTGACTACCGCTACGTCGACGTCTCATCTGGGAGGTTACGATTTACCCATCGCACTGGGTCTCGTTGGCGCGATGGCCGTAACCGCAGTTATTGCCTGGCTCGTTGGATTGTTGTGTATACGCCTAAGAAGTGACTATCTCGCAATTGCGACAATCGGGATCGGTGAAATATTCCGACTGATCCTAAAAAACGAGATCTGGGCCACCAACGGTGCACGTGGTATTGCCAAGATCCCTCTCCCTTTTGAGACCCTGTCCGAACCCTGGAATAAAATTGGCTTCATGTTACTAGTCCTGACTGTCGTCGCTGTGTTTTATTTTGCGATTGAACGAGCACGTCTAGCGCCTTGGGGCCGACTAATGACTGGGATCCGAGAAAATGAGCAATCTGCAAGAGCGGCGGGAAAGAATGTAGAACGGTTTCGAATCGAAGCTTTTGTCTGTGGGTCTGTATTAATGGGGTTAGCAGGAGGACTGATGGCCCACTACATCAAGTTCATTGGCCCAGGTGCGACAGAACCCTTGACAACAACCTTCCTTGTTTGGGTTATGTTGATCGCCGGCGGCAGTGGTAATAACCGAGGTGCAATACTCGGGGCATTCCTCTTGTGGGGCATCTGGTCATTCAGTGAGGTACTCACGGGACGATTACCCGCAGAGTTGGCTGTAAAGGCCGCCTATTTCAGAATATTTCTGATTGGACTACTGTTGCAGGTTGTCCTACAACGCTATGCAGGTGGTATCCTGCCGGAACGTCGGCTAACCACGAGTAAAGTGGCGTGGAAATAGCCTCCCAACCGACTGCACTTGCCTAAACCAAACCGGCCAAATCTTACCTAACCATCTACCTACTAAAAAAATAGCCCCCACTAAATGGGAGCTATTTTGTTCAGCAGATAGAAACTGCGGATGCCTAATCAATCAAGGTTTCAGACCACTTTCCATCTTTTACAACACTCATACCATAGATACCTGCGACGTCGCCGTTCGCATCGAACTCATTTGCACCAGCGATACCTTGGTAGTTAATTTCTTTCCCAGCAGCCAAGAGTGCCTTGGCTCTAGCCCAATCCCCGGGACCCACCTCTACACCTGGTGCGTTGGCCACCGACCGTACATGACCGATGAGGTCTCGTGTTGCACCTCCAGCACTTTCCAGTGCCAATGCGGCAATCATCACCGCGTCCCAAGCTTGGGCGGTATAAGGATCTGACGGACGATCAAACAAGCCGGCAAAGGTTTTAAAGTGGTTCGAACTTTCGTCGGCCGTACCTTTTGTAAAAACTGCATCTCCAAGATTGTCGGCCCCAATTTCATCAATCACTTCCTGCGCTATCATCCCATCGCCGCCAATAAACTTACTAAAAAAACCGTTTTCTAGGCTTTGACGCAACATCGTAATCCCACTGCCGTTGTAATACGCAAATATGGCTAGCGCTTCAGGGCCACCGGATGAAAGGGTTGCAAGTTCAGCACGGTAAGATGCCTTATTCGCCTCATGCATCTGATCGCCCGTAATCGTACCACCGAGCTCCTTGAATGCTTTGACAAATACATCGTGAAGGCCAGCGTTATAGTCGTCATTTGCATAGGTGGCAGCCAGCTTTGAATATCCCATGCTTCGCGCAAGTTTTGCGATTGTTACCCCCTGATACGCATCGGAGGGGCAGACCCTGAATACCAAATCATTATCATCTAGCCCAGTGATTGCAGGCGAAGTCGCCGACGGTGAAATATTCACCACGCCTGCTGGAATAGTGACAGCTTGCGTTGCACCAATTGTCGCTCCCGAACAAAGGGGCCCTACGATAATAGAAGCCTGCTCTACGTTGACGATCTTAGTTGCTGCGTCTACGCCAGCTTTCGCGTCGCAACCAGAATCGCCGCTTGCCAATACGAGGGTGTCACCTCCCCACATACCGCCGTTCGCATTGATATATGCTGCAGCCGCCAGTTCAGATTCCAGGATCACGGCAGAAAGATCTGGAATTGGCCCAGTCAAAGCATTCAATACACCAATCTTTACCTCACCGGCATAGACTGGGCTTGCTGCAATCGATACGAGTGCAGCTGCGACCACGGTGCGGCGCATTGTGCTCGCTGTCTTTCTCATCATTTGTCTCATACTCATATCCTCACACGTCTGTTTAGTTTATTACCTAAAGCAGCGTCGTCATAAACCAACGCCACCACGCCACAATCATAGCATGTATTAAGCGACTGGTTCTCGATCTGCACAGTGCGAAAAATTATATAGATTCAGTCGGTCCAGTCCGAAATAATCGCCTGTGCAACATCTTCACCACTTCGACAGGCACCTCCGAGGAGCGCGTGGGACATATAGTCACCCGCATAATAGATCTGCTTTTTACCGCGTAATTGATAGGTTTCAAATGCGCTCAGTTCCTTAAGATAACCCGGATAGAACAAAGGCAACATATTTTTTATCCTTTGCCGAACCACATGCCCATAACCGAGATCCAGGTGTCTTGCAACATCATCAGGCAGATCATTCCAGATAGCAGATAATTCACCATCATCTGCCGGATGAGATTTCCGTTCTATAACCGCCTCAGGCGATAAATAAACAGATAAGCGGCTGAGATAACTTGAGGGAATGCTAGATTGATCGACAACCTCTACCGCGGCTATTGAAGGGTTCACATCCCGACTGAAGAAACGCACAGACGGTTCAACCGAACAGTCGATACCGAAATGCACAATGTACCCACTGCTATACTTTACACACCTGAAAAATTGAGATTCTTCAGCTGTGGGCTGTGAAATAATGCTCAGGGACAACGAGCCAGGTACCGCACAGATCACCAAATCAGTATGCGTTGAATGCAACAGTCCTTTAGACTCATAAGAGAGCTCACTACCTCCGGATGTTGCTCGACTCACATTCTTGACGTCCGCACAATAGGTCACATCTAGGTTTTGGGCCAATCGCTCCATCAGCAGACCAATTCCGTCGGTGAACGTGTAAGCTTGAGACCCATACATATGCGCTGTCGTGCTGAGGAAAAATACCGGAGATACATCGGTCATGCGCCAGCCCCGGGCGCCCCGAAATATTGGTTCTATGTAAACCTGAGAAGCCTGGTCTAGAGATCTTTGTTTCAAGAACTCGTAGAGTGTTCCTTCATCATAATGCTGCCAATCTAACAATCGATCAGGGTTTGTTGAAAATCGCCGCCTAGCCACCCCGACTCCCATTTGTAGAAGGCGCAGTCTCTGGTTGTAGCTTAGTGGCGAATTAAACAACAGTTGAGGCCCTGGATTTATCTGAACTGAATGTTCACCGGCTAGCGAACAGGTCGTTACAGGGGTCTCAAGTCCATGACAGAGTTGATCGGTCAGATCAAACTCTCGAATCAAACCCATGACAGATTTGCTGAATGAATAAATCAACCGGGCACCTGTCAGATAATTCAATCCAACGTCATGGGCTTCTGCCATTCTGCCCCCTGGAGACTGTTCACGTTCGAACACATCGACAGAAAATCCTGCCTCCTGAAGTCGATGTGCTGCGGTTAGCCCGGCCAGCCCAGCACCTATCACGGTAATTTTCATACGTGGACTGTATTCTGCAACAATCTACGTTATTCTAAGGCACATGGTGCCTTTTTAAATTACCTACATTACTTTCGCTTCAGTAAATACTCACCTCGCTATGACACAAGTACCAGTAAGAAACCCCCATACGGGTGACATTGACTATGCATTCGATGAACTCCCAAAAAGTGAACTCGCATCCAAAATATCACGACTTCGTAAGAATCAAGTCGATTGGTCTTTCTTAGAAGTCAGCGACAGGGGTGAAATTCTGAGGCAGTTTGCCGATGGACTTGCCCGGCACAAAGATCAATTGACGCAGGCTCTCTGTATCGATACCGGCCGTTGGCGCCTGTCGCTAATGGAAGTTGATGCGCTCGAAGCGATAACACGTAGTCGAGTAGACCAAGCGATCGTCACCCTACAAACCAAACGGATGCAATCGGAAAGCGACGACATTTCTCATCTACAGGTCTTTGTCCCATATCCAGTCGTTGGCGTCATTTCGCCTTGGAACTATCCTCTAATTCTCTCTTTTCTGGATGCTGTACCGGCGCTTTTAGCTGGCTGCTCTGTCATCGTTAAACCCAGTGAAGTCACGCCCCGCTTTATCGAAGCTGTTAAGCATGTACTGAGCGATACAGACGAACTAAGTGCCGTAGTAGATGTCGTTCCAGGCACAGCGTCTACTGGGAACAATCTCATCGATCTTGTGGATGTCATCAATTTTACTGGCAGCGTCGAAACGGGCCGACAGGTTGCAACGCGTGCTGCCAGTCAATTAAAGCCAGCGTTTCTGGAACTTGGCGGGAAGGATCCCGCTATTGTTTTGGAAAGTGCTGATATTGAACGCGCGGCACATGCGATTTTGCATTGCGCGACCGTGAACACAGGCCAAGCCTGTTTTTCGATTGAAAGAGTATACGTACACGAGGCGTTAGCTACCAAATTCATCCATCTAATTTCGTCCTTGGCTGAACAAATATCGCTGAATACAGAAGATCCTGCCAAGGGTGTAATTGGTCCAATTATTTGCGCTAAACAGATTCAGGTTATAGACCGGCACCTGAATGACGCCAGGGAAAAAAAGGCCCGCTTTTTGACTGGCGGGGTCATCGAACAACACGGCGGAAGCTGGCTTCGACCGACAATCGTCACCGATGTCGATCATTCGATGTTATTGATGCAAAAAGAAACATTCGCGCCCATCATCCCCATTATGATTTTTAATAAAACTTCAGAAGCCATCTATTTGGCCAATGACTCAGAATATGGACTTAGCGCGGCGGTTTTTGGCGACTTGGACAAATCGGAAGCCGTGGCTCTAAGCCTAGATGCCGGCGGAATCTATTGCAACGACGTCGACCTGATCGGTAGTGCCCATGACTCGGCAGAAAAGATGAGTTTCAAGAACTCTGGTCTTGGTGGTTCACGTTACGGTCCCGAAGGTATTACACGGTTTACCCGCAAACAGTCCGTGGTATTCCAGCATGGCAGCGGCGTCACAATAGAAGACTTATAGCGTATTCCAGCGTTAATTCAATGAATTTGCGTTTGGTGTCTTGCAGACAAGTCTTTAGGGACGACAACGCATTTATTTTCAATAGCAGCCGTAAGTAATTGATTAGATTGTATAACTATATGTGAATTCTCTAACTAAACAGAAATTCACTGTGATAAAATTAGACCATAAACAGGCGTTAACCCTTGATCAATGCATAAACAACTCATCCAACTAATTCTAGGGGCTCTGTGCCTGTGGGCGCCTGGACTCACATGGGGGCAACCCGGTTTACAGGCATTGCAATTAAGTGCGTGGGGATATCCGACTGGTTATGCCGAAATCACGCACACAATTAATTTCAATAAGTTTATTGGCGATACCGGTCGGCAACCCTTTTTCCATATACAAAGCCGTTTCCCGGCTCTATCGTTCCTCGTCGGAACGACCAATGCAACAGAATTCGCCACTGGGCCTGGTTCTGATACCTACCAACAGTTTTCTACGCTTGAAGACGTTGGGCTATATCTTTCCTATAGATCTAGCGGTAACTTGTATTTTCGTGGACTCGTCGGCGGACCGTTGTATGCAGACACAAATAGTCTCCAGAACTACTTTCACAATGGTCAGAATGTCGACATAGAGTACCGTGGCGCCATTGGCCTGCGTTTAGGCGAGCATGGCGCCTTCAATATAGAACTTGAGTTCCTGCGTAGCCGGCTAGCCAGTGAATCCAACATGATCTCTATTGGCGCACGCTATCAGTTCTAAACAGTTGGGATGGGGATGTTGATGCAACCACATGTACCGGCAACGACGGTGAATATACAAACTTCAGTTCTGCATGTGCCCGCTCCAATGTTCGGACAACTTTTTCTGTTGACTCTGCTTCAGCAAAAATAAATCCTGGATAGGCGCAACCCTCTGGCCAGGGAGTCAGAATCTGGCCCGGCCTGGCATCTAACTCTACGCCCGTTACACCGGGCACCCCGACTGCATTTCCGAGCCCTTCTATCCTTCTAAGAATTCCCCCACTTCCGGGAACCGGTATCATCATCACCCCGACAGCTTTTTCAATTACTTTGTTTTTGGTATTTTCCCCAACTGAATTCCGGACAATCATCTCTTCGAGTGTAACGCCGGTACCGGTCTTTATTAGTTGACTACATCGCCCACCAATCGATCGACTGGCGATATCGATAATCCAGACTCCTTGATCATTCAATCGAAATTCGGCGTGTACCGGGCCCTGCCGCAACTCTAGCTGTTGGCAGGCATCGGACAGCACTGCTTTCACTTCTTGTTGTTCGGCCTCACTCAATGCCGACGGTGTTACATAGATAGTTTCTTCAAAATGTGGACCATTCAAAGGTATAGGTTTATCAAAAATTGCTAAAGTGCTTAGGACACCATTCAACAGCAATCCTTCAGCAGCGATTTCCTTGCCTGGTATAAACCGCTCTACCAGTGCAATAGGATACTTGTCTTCGCCTTCTTTCTGAATCAGTCTCCAGATTCTTGCCAGTGCCGCCTTCAATTCGATAGGATTGTCAGCTCTTATAACTCCTCGACTAGCTGATAATGTCAGAGGTTTGGCAACGCAGGGATAAGTCGAAAATGATATCTGAGATTCAAATGGCTGATCCAGTCGCACTTCGAATCCACTAGGCGAAAGTACAGCAGAGTTAAGCAATGCATTTTTGAGTAAATCTTTACGACAAGTACGACGAACGGCTTCAACTGAATTTCCTGGCAGGTGTAAGCGCTTAGCTAATTCAGCTGCGATCTCTACGACAGAGTCATCCGTAGCGATAATCCCGTCAAATGGAGTACGGCTATGTTGCTTCTGCAGTCGTTCCAAATCCAAATCGGTACTGCCGTGATCCAGAGTGATAATTGTACTACCCGGCACATCTGAAACCGCATGGTGGCCAGTTGATCCGACAATACAATCAAATCCCAATTGCTTCGCTATTGTTACATAGGTGGCTGTTCTATAACTTCCATAAGGTGCAATGAGAAGGATTCGCTTTACCTGCTTCACGAAATTCTCCAGCAGTGCAATTGTCTAAAGAGCACTCTGGGAGTTTCGAAACCTATCTAGTGTGCACCACCACAACCGCCACAGGCGCCGCTGCCACCGACTGCTTTAAAAACATTATTGAATACAAAACTGGTGTTAACCCCATCGTCGACGTAGTCCACTTCTGCCCCCTGCAAATAACAAAGTGCTATTGGATCAACGACAACTTTGCAACCTTCCGAATCTTCTAGGACACTATCCCTGTTCTCCTCGGATTCGGAAAAAGTCATGCCATATGTCATACCACCACAACCACCACCAGATACAAATATCCTGACCGAATTTATTGACTGGTCGGCCTCTTTGAGGAGTTCTACAATTTTGGCTCGAGCAGACGCAGTGACGGCCAGCTGTTCAGATAATATTGCATTCATAGCGTAGTCCTTGTGAGGTTGGTATGCGCAGCAAACTACATCTCAGCTCATATCTAGTTTGCTGAATGTGGCACATACTGGTTATGATGAGTGCTCTCTACCACAATTATATAGCTCTATTTTACCATGACAACTGTGCAATGCGTTGTTCTTGAACGAGAAGCTGAGGCACTCGATGCCCCGCCCTACCCGGGCGAACTCGGCCAAAGAATTGTTGAGAGCGTTTCAAAAGAGGGGTGGACACAATGGCTTGAGCGACTTGTCCTAATTATCAATGAAAACCAACTGTCTTCTGCTGATCCAGAAAGTTTAGACCACATTGAACAACATATGGTCGGATTTCTCTTCGGTGAGGGCGATCTTGGGGATGTACCACAAGGTTTTGGACCTCGAAAGAAGTAGGTCCTTTTTAAGAAGATACCGAATCGATTAGCCTTTTCATTTCTGTGACTGCTTCTCCAAGACCCGAAAATAGTGCCCGTGCAATAATAGCGTGACCAATGTTGAGTTCGGCAAAACCAGGAATTGCTGCGACTAGCTTCACGTTATGATAATGCAACCCATGGCCTCCATTTACCCGAAGCGGCAAATTTGACGCAACAGCTACAGCACCCTTTATCCGCTCGAGTTCTTCGTCGCAATTACCTCGACTAGCATCCGCGTAAGCACCCGTGTGGATCTCTACTGCTTCAGCACCAACCTCACAGGATGCGTGTATTTGTTCCGGATCCGGATCGATAAACAACGAGACGCGTACCCCAGCTTCTCTCAGACAGATGATATGTTCTTCTAGTTCTATTCTGTTGGCTATTACGTTGAGCCCGCCTTCGGTAGTCAACTCTTCACGCTTTTCGGGCACGATACAGACGTCCTCCGGTTGCACGTCAGAGGCTATTTTGACCATTTCTGAGGTCCCTGCCATTTCCAGATTCATTCGCGTCTGGATAACTTGTCTCAACAAGTAAACATCTCTATCTACTATGTGACGCCGGTCCTCCCGTAAATGGAGTGTAATCAGATCAGCTCCGAACTGTTCGGCGATCACAACCGCTTGTGCTGGTTCTGGATAAGACGTACCGCGCGCTTGTCTCAAAGTTGCGACGTGGTCAATGTTTACACCTAAGTCAATCACTGGCTTATTCCTCCTGTCTGAACGGGTTAGAATTCGACATGCTTCGCCTGTGTTTCGGCTGAATTGTTGTCAGGATACAGTTGAGCATACATGCGACGGCTATTTAGTGGTTTTCCCTGTAAGTGTGTCGCGAGAACTGTTCGATTTAATTGTTTGAGTTCTCGCCTAACACGTTCCGTAAACACCTCTTCCTGGTCAAGCGCGATTAATGCATCTCCGTGAATCAGAACGCCGTCGCTCCGGCTACTATTATTAACGATCGGGCCTACCTCGGGCAGATAACGGTACACAACATGCTGATCAATCGGCAGCCCAGTGGACATGTCGCGTTGTAAATGAAGGCCATATCCGACCTGCTCAAGTAAGTATTTTTCGAATCTTCTCAGTGTAAATTCAGCATCCGACTTGCGGGATAGTTCATCCAGTGCACGCTCGTACACCGGATAAAGGGTTTCATAAGGATCGTAACGGTAAAGCATTTTTATAATCAGTTCGTTCAAATAGAATCCGCACATCAGATGATCTCTTGACAGAATTATTCGCGAACGGACTGGTTCAGCTCCCGTCAATGTTTTCACATCGCCTTTACCTGTAAACCGAATGGATAATGGCTGAAAAGGCAGCAAGACGCCCCGGTAACTAGATTTAAGGCGCCGAGCCCCTTTTGCGATTGCAGTGATTCGACCGGATTTTTCGGCAAATAAGTCAACCAACAGACTCGTTTCCGAGTATGGTCGATGGTGAAGCAGGAAAGCGGACTGGTTCTGGAATCGTTTGGGGAGTGTCGTCATCACTTAGCCCCACCTACTGTATCCCACTTTAGCCAGCATTCTTCTATCGTCAGACCAACCCTTTTTTACTTTGATCCACTGTTCAAGATAGACCTTCTTGCCCAAGTAGCGCTGGATCTGTTCTCGAGCTTTAGATCCAATTGTCTTCAATCGATCGCCATCGTCACCAATCAGAATAGATCGCTGACGGTTATTCTCGCACCATATATCTGCCTCAATGCTTACCAAACCATCTTTTCGTTCACTAAAGCTACGGATATCCACGGCTGTCTCGTAGGGTATCTCATCCCCAACAAGACGGAATATCTGCTCTCTGATAAATTCTGCGGCAATGAATTCGTCACTCGAGTCGGTTACTTGTCGAGTTGGAAAACCTGATGGCCCTACGGGCATCACTCCAGCCACTAATGTCATTAGGTGGTCGAGATTATCCCCCGTTTTCGCAGACAAGGGCACAATCTCTCCAAATTCGTAACGGTGACGCACTTGATCAATTCTCGGAAGCACTAGGTCAGGCCTTCCCAGTAGATCTATTTTATTCATGATCAACCAAACCGGTGCTTCAGTTGCCCCGGCATCAACCAGAACTCGGGTGTCGCCTGAAGTCCATCTTCTAGCATCCACTACCATCAAGATCAGATCCACCTCGATAAGGCTAGAACGAGCTGTACGGTTTAGAACCTTATTCATCGCAACACCGGCTGATTCATGAATTCCGGGGGTATCAACAAAAACAATCTGATATTCATCCGTGCTACAGATACCCTGAATCCGATGCCGGGTTGTTTGGGGTTTGCGTGACGTAATACTGACTTTGTTGCCTATAAGCTCGTTCATTATGCTTGACTTGCCGACATTCGGCCGGCCGACTAGGGTTACTACGCCAAATCTAAAACTCTCCATTCCCATTTGTTCAACGAAGGATAAGCAATAATTTTTTTGCTGCTGCTTGCTCTGCACTCTTTCGGCTTGGGCCCGTTCCAGTTTGGACCAGTTGATCTTCTTCTACATAACAACTAACTACGAAATCAGGCTCGTGGGAAGAACCTGATATGCTTTCTACTTTATATTTGGGTAGCAGCATTCCCTTGCTTTGGAGAAGTTCTTGCAACTGCGTTTTGGGGTCTTTCGCGGTACGCCTAAGGTCAATAGCGCTAAGCTCTTCCTCAAATATCTCCTCCACACTGTTTTGGGCCTGCTCTAATCCTGCATCTAGATAAACAGCCCCAATTAGAGACTCAAGCGCATCAGCAAGTATAGAATCGTTATCCGTCCCTCCTCCCTTCGATGCACTGCCACCGAGTTTGAGGTGGTTTCCAAGTTGCAGACGACGCGCTATATGCGCAAGAGTGTCTTTTTTAACGACCTGTGCCCGCATTCTAGTTAACTCACCTTCTTCACTGTCTGAATAAAGACGGTAGAGAATCGTAGAGACGATAACGCCCAACACACTATCCCCAAGGAACTCGAGTCGCTCATTGTTAAACCCACTGAAACTCCGATGCGTCAGTGCGCGATCAAGTAGTCTTGCGTCAAGGAAATGATAACCAATCATTGATTCAAGCTTATCTAGATTGCTGACCATTCTAAAAAATTCCGGTCTTATTATTTCATTTGGAGCAGTTAAGCGTGGTCTATTGTTTTCCGACTTGAAGCACTAAGCCAGGTGCTTTCATGTGTAGACTTTAACAATCAATCTGGCGATAAATGAGAGATTCAATCTAGTCTATAGTATTTCCAATTCTCGACCAGTTGGCGCCACCACCAATGTAATCATTCCAGAAGTGATCATTTTTATTGCTATCCCAACTGAACCAAACGAAGAACGCCCGCCCTACAATGTTTTCTTCTGGCACAAATCCCCAGAACCGACTGTCATTGCTGTGGTCCCGATTGTCCCCCATAACAAAAAATTTATCTGGCGGGACAATTATTCTCGTGTAATCTCTCGATCCGAGACTCGTATCTAGGAGTATCCCATGCGACGACTTACCAAGTCGTTCGATGTGTATCCTAACTTGCTTATTCGATCGAGCGCCTTGTCCTGTCTCTTCTCGGTTTGACTTCTGAAGATCAACAACATTGCCATTAATACGAAGCCTCTTATTTTTATAATCAACGATGTCCCCCGGCAATCCAACAACTCGTTTAATATAATTTGTTTTCTCGTCATGTGGGTACCTGAACACCAATACTTCTCCGCGTCTAGGTGTTCCGATCGAAAAGACTTTCTGGTTAATCAGAGGCAGTCTTATACCGTAGCTAAACTTTGATACAAGAATAAAATCACCAATATAGAGACTCGGCAACATTGATCCCGAGGGAATTCTGAACGGCTCGACAATAAATGATCTAAGGACAAACACGACCAGTATCACGGGGAAAAAAGCACGGGCATACTCGATAACGATTCCGGCCGTTCTAGAGTCTGCACCTACAGCTTCTTTTTTTGGTCTTTGCAGGCGATCCCAAAGTACAACTCCGCCAGTTATTACCAAGCCACCGAACAAAGCAAATGCAAAGTCCATGCTAACTACCCACTCGCAGAACAGATAGAAATGCTTCCTGGGGTATGGACACAGAGCCAATTTGTTTCATCCTTTTCTTGCCCTCTTTCTGTTTCTCCAGCAGTTTGCGTTTCCGCGTAATGTCACCGCCATAGCATTTTGCTGTAACATTTTTCCGCAGCGCCTTGACCGTCTCCCTTGAAATCACTCTCGAACCAATGGAAGCCTGAATCGCGACGTCAAACATTTGCCTCGGAATAAGTTTTCGCATTCGGCTGACTAAATCTCGAGCACGAAATTTTGCCTGTTCACGATGAACCAAAACTGACAAAGGATCAATACGATCACCATTAATCAGTATATCAAGCTTAACCATATCGGCTTTCCGGTGATCGAGCAGTTCATAATCTAAAGAAGCATATCCCCGGCTTACTGACTTCAACTGATCATGAAAATCCAACACCACTTCAGCTAGCGGTAAATCAAACTCGATCAAGACCTGCCTCCCGTGGTAATTAATGTTCTGCTGAAGCCCACGTTTGTCGATACACAACGAAATAATCGAGCCGACTTGATCCTGCGGCGACAATATTCTTGCACGAATAAACGGCTCGCGTATTTCGCTGATCACTGCCGAATCCGGGAGGTCGGCTGGATTTTCAACGCCTACCAACTTTTGTTCAGTTGTTAGAACGTGATACAGGACAGTAGGCGCTGTTGTAATCAACTCAAGTTCATACTCACGTTCGAGGCGTTCCTGAACAATCTCTAGGTGAAGCAGGCCCAAAAATCCACACCGGAAACCAAATCCTAAAGCAGGCGATACTTCCGGTTCATATCTCAACGATGCATCATTCAGACTTAACTTCTCAAGTGCGACACGAAAACTGTCATAATCAGCATTGTTTACCGGATACAGACCTGCGAAAACAGTTGGCTTTTCTTCCTTGAACCCAGGCAGGGCTGTCGTACCTACCGATCTGGCATCAACTATTGTGTCACCGACTTTCGCTGCCTTTACGTCCTTAATTCCAGCAATCATGTAGCCGACATCACCCGCTACCAGTTCTTCAACTGCTTTCTTTTTCGGTGTGAATACCCCCACTTCCTCAACCTGGTGCACTCCACCGGTAGAACTCATCTTAATTTTGCCGCGTTTGATAATCTTTCCGTCTACCACCCTAACCAGTGAAACAGTGCCATGATAGTTATCAAACCACGAGTCTATGATAAGTGCCTTTAAAGGATCGCTTTCCTCACCTGTAGGGCCTGGTAATGATGAAACAATAGACTCTAGGACCTGTTCGACTCCGGAACCTGTTTTTGCGCTGATCGACAGAGCGTTCGAACAGTCCAGGCCGATAAGATCTTCAATTTCTTGCAATACTCGATCTGGTTCTGCGGAAGGCAAGTCTATTTTGTTGAGCACTGGGATCACTTCTAAGCCTAAGTCGACTGCCGCGTAACAGTTTGCAAGTGTCTGTGCCTCAACACCTTGAGATGCATCAACCACGAGCAAGGCACCTTCACATGCACTTAATGATCTGGAAACTTCATAAGAAAAATCCACATGACCCGGCGTATCAATGAAATTAAGCGAATACTGCTCTCCACTATTCGATTTGTACTTCAAGGATACACTCTGAGCTTTGATCGTTATCCCTCGTTCGCGTTCAAGTTCCATCGAATCAAGAACCTGCTCTGACATCTCTCGGTCAGTCAACCCGCCACACATTTGAATCAATCGATCTGATAGGGTTGATTTCCCATGATCTATATGAGCAATAATCGCGAAATTGCGAACTTTCTTGCGATTCCTGGGCAACATGGGTTATCGGTCGAGTCTATGAAATAGGAGATGTACAACTGATGGGAGTAAGATTTGTCGAGCCTTTAAGCTTTTGTATTCTAACGGCTAGGCAGCACCCGATAAAGACTCTAAGCGAAAAGTACCTATAACTGCCTTCCGGTACATCCGATTTCCGGAAAGCTGAATAATCGCATACTAAGTCGTAAGCTATAGCGGACGCTTTACTGTGCAGCAGTATAGGCTAGGCAGGAAGCCCTGCATGTTCCGGTAGACCCAACATCAGATTGAGGCACTGCACGGCTACTCCGGAAGCGCCTTTACCTAGATTATCCAGCAAGCCAACCAGCAAAATATGCCCTGCGGGATTAGGGTATACATGAATCTGGAGTTGATTACTCTCATTAAACCGCGTTGGATCCAGATCGAATTCACTGGTCGCTTCAAAACCGGCAAAAGGCGATACATGAACAAACCGTTCACCTTTGTAGCGTTGATCAAGTAGTGACCAGATCTCCTCGCCATCGGGTTTGTTGCAAAACATCCTCTCGTGAAGCGGTACCTGGACCCGCATACCGCTGTGAAATGCACCCACAGCTGGCAGGAACTGAGGCTGGACCGTTAAACCCGTATATCGCTGCATCTCCGGAATGTGCTTGTGGATCCGTTCCAATGCGTAGGGTGCTTCATAGGGGATGTTCGCCAACTCGTTATCGGGGTTTTCCCAGCGCTCAATCATTGACTTACCGCCGCCGCTATAACCGGACAGGGCATAAATCGAAATTGGAACATCAGTCGCTATAAGTCCGGCATCTATCAACGGCCGTAACAGTAGAATAAATGTCGAGGAATAGCAGCCTGGATTACTCACACGATCAGCCGAAACGATCTTGGCGCGTTGCTCTTCACATAGTTCAGGAAGTCCGTACGTCCAGTCATCCGCAACGCGATGGCAGGTACTGGCATCCAGAACCCTAGTACCAGCTTCATTTGCCCAGATAGCGGCTTCCTCAGCGGCTTCATCTGGCAAGCAAAGAATGGTTAGATCGGATAGGGACATGGCTTGCTGCCGTGCTGTCACGGAGCGCCGGTCACTATCAGCTAGAGTCAGGAGCTCGATATCACGTCGATCCTGAATCCAATGTCGAATTCTGAGCCCGGTCGTCCCAGCTTGCCCATCTATAAATATTTTCTGTTTCAAAACGGTGGAGGACTCTATCACAACTGGCTATGCGGATATGCCAGTTTTGGCTAGGCCCGATTTAACAGGCCAAGCCACCACGAGAATACGCTTTATAGCCAGATCCAGACTTCTAAACCGATTAGGTTGCTCTCGATTCTTTCGAATGCCGTATGATCGAGTCAAGCAGCGTTCGAAGGCCTTCTTCATCAGGGACCTCCCGTCCGAGAATCCAGTCAAGTATCTGAGTGTCCTGGTGGCCAAGAAGCGTCTGCAGTCGAGTTCTATCTAGAGGTGATAGTTCGTCGTAGCAGTCCTCAGCAAAGGGCTTTAAAACCGAGTCGAGTTCCCGAATACCCCGACGGCATCGCCACAATATCTTTGCTCTGTCTGCCTTCACTCCCTTATTGAGATCGAGCAACCATTTTTTTAATCTGCCCAATTGCCTTTGCAGGATTCAAGCCTTTCGGACACGCGTTAGTGCAGTTCATAATTGTGTGACAGCGATACAATTTGAATGTGTCATCTAGTTGATCGAGCCGATCTTCGGTTGCCCTATCACGACTGTCAACAATCCAGCGATATGCTTGCAGGAGCGCTGCCGGTCCTAAATAACGTTCACTATTCCACCAGTAACTCGGACAACTTGTTGAACAACAAGCACAAAGAATGCACTCGTACAAACCATCAAGGCGTTTTCTTTCGTCAATAGTTTGAGTGCTCTCAGTCAATTCTGTCGATTCATTTGTCTTGAGCCACGGCTCCACCGAAGCAAGTTGCTGAAAGAAATGAGTCAGATCGGATACAAGATCCTTAATGACTGGCATGTGAGGGAGGGGGAATATTTTCACCTTACCTTTGACTTCCATAATTGGCTTTGTACATGCCAGTGTGTTTACGCCATCAATATTCATTGCACACGATCCGCAGATCCCCTCCCGACATGATCGCCTGAAAGTGAGTGTAGAATCTGTTTCATTTTTTATTTTTATAACTGCATCCAACACCATAGGGCCACAGTTTTTCAGATCAACATGAAAAACATCAAGTCGCGGGTTCTCGTTTTTATCGGGGTCCCAGCGATAGATCTGAAACTCTCGAGTCTCCGCACCTATCTCGCCCTTGTGCGTGCGGCCAGGTCTTACCCTAGAATCTTTTGGTAACCATAAATTTGCCACAGTCTGTTCTCTTTAATAGACCCTGTCTGTTGGTGGAACCGATTCTACCTCGGTGGTTCCAGTCTCAAGCGTGACAGGTCGATAAGCTGTCGCGGGAACATCGCCCCCATTGACCCATGTAAGCGTATGTTTTAGCCATTTCTCATCGTCTCGTTTTGGATAATCTTCCCGAGCGTGGGCTCCTCGACTTTCCTCTCGTCGATCGGCACTATGGATTGTCGCAACCGATTGGATCAAGAGATTTTCAAGCTCGAGCGTCTCAACCAGATCTGTATTCCAGATCATAGATCTGTCAGCGATGCTGACATCCATAAATTGATCTCTTATAACCTGAATTTTTTCGATACCTTCCTTCAATACCTCTTCTGTCCTAAATACTGCACAGTTATCTTGCATTGCTTTTTGCATGGCCAGTCGTAGTGCAGCTGTGGGATAGCTACCCTGACTAAGCCGAATTTGATCGAATCGGGTTAGCGCTTGTTCAATATCACTATCCCCTGCTTTTGGGCTCGAAGACCGGTGATCCAGAATTTCTACCAACCTTCTCGAGGCCGCTCTACCAAACACTATAAGGTCCAATAGAGAGTTGGAACCCAGTCGATTCGCACCATGAACTGACACACAAGCCGCCTCACCAATCGCAAACAAACCTCCAACGACTTTATCATTGCCTCCGTTTCCATGCGTAATGACCTCGCCCCAAAAATTGGTTGGTATACCTCCCATGTTGTAGTGTACGGTCGGTAATACCGGTATCGGCTCCCGTGTGACATCCACTCCCGCAAATACTTGCGCCGTCTCCGAGATTCCTGGTAGTCGTTCAGCCAAAATGTCTGGTCCTAGATGCTCAAGATGAAGATGTAAATGATCTTTATGTTGCCCAACACCCTTACCGGATCGGATCTCTTTGGTCATGGCCCGGCTAACGACATCACGAGATGCGAGATCCTTCGCATTGGGCGCGTAACGTTCCATAAATCGTTCGCCGTCAGAATTAGTCAAATAACCACCTTCGCCTCGTGAGCCTTCTGTTATCAGACAGCCCGACCCATAAATACCGGTTGGGTGAAACTGCACGAACTCCATATCTTGAAGGGGTAACCCTGCCCGCAGTACCATTGCGTTGCCATCACCCGTACAGGTATGCGCTGATGTTGCAGAGAAATAAGCGCGACCATAACCCCCAGTCGCTAACACAACACTCTTGGCAGAAAATCGATGCAAACTGCCGTCATCTAAATTCCAACCAATAACACCAATACAGGCTCCATCGCGCATGACTAAATCAAGTGCTACATATTCAATAAAGAACTCAACTTCGTGCCGCAACGATTGTTGATAGAGGGTGTGTAGTATCGCGTGGCCTGTTCTATCAGCCGCTGCACAGGTTCGCTGGGCTCGGCCTTCTCCGAAATTAGTCGTCATACCACCGAACGCCCGTTGGTAGATCTTGCCGTCTTCAGTTCTTGAAAAAGGCACACCATAATGCTCGAGCTCAATGACCGCGGCGGGCGCTTCTTTACACATATAAGCGATTGAGTCCTGATCACCCAGCCAATCTGAACCTTTGATCGTATCGTACATGTGCCAACGCCAGTCATCTTCTCCCATATTGCCTAATGCAGCGCTCATCCCGCCTTGCGCCGCTACCGTATGAGATCTAGTCGGAAAAACCTTGGTTAGACATGCAGTTTTTAGCCCCCCCTGTGCAAGACCGAGACAGGCTCTGAGGCCGGCACCGCCGGCTCCAACCACCACGACATCATAAGTGTGGTCGATAATTGTGTATGCTTTCTTCAATTAATTATTCGGTCCACATAAAAGTGATCGCACATACTGAACTTGCCGCCATTAGAATTGCAATCCACCTCACCAGATTAACGAATTGTTGTTGTAGACGATAGCTGGATATGTAATCTTCAAGTACAACTTGAATTCCAATTGCTGCGTGGAACCAGAGTACGCATATTGTCGGGACCAAAAGTAATGAAGATGAGGGTAGAATTACCCACTGTTTTACCTCAACATAGCTCATCTCTGGGTGAAAGATGATCCTGACAAAAAGCCAAAGCATTATTGGTGCTAACACCAAAGAAGAATAGCGTTGATACTTCCAATGCTTTGACCCTAAATTCTTTGCCACGTCCTTCGTCCAATGCTCATTTCAAACTAGTAAAGCCAGGCCCGAACGACAATGAGCAGCGTAACCACAATAGACAGCAGAACAACTATTCCGCCGCTTAAATAGACACTCGCTAACTCGAAGCCATATCCATAGTCCCAGACAAGATGGCGAATACCGTTAAAACAGTGATAGACCAAACTGAATACCAGTCCCATAGACAATATCTTCCCGGCTAGCGTTGACAAAATCGAGTTGAACATCTGAAAAGACTCCTCCCCAAAAGCAACACAGACTAGCCAACTGCAAATCACAATCAGTCCAAGCACTAGAAACAGCCCAGTCGCCCGATGCAGAATCGATAGCAGCGATGGCAGCTGCGGTCGGTAAATCTGTATATGGGGTGAGACCGGACGTTGATTAATTGGCATCTTCGATTAGAGGCGGTACGCCAAATTGATGTAAGTTAATCGACCGCTAAAAATCGATGCAACGACCGGCATGCTCCCAATCACCGAATCGAGTTGGATCGGGATGAGATGTTATTGGTCCATCGCCTGATGTTCGCTTTACAGATTTAGACACAGGCTGATTTGCTTTTGGAACCGCATCGACGACTGGCTTACCGTACTTACTCGATTCTGTCGACGAGCTTACCGTTTTTCGATCTATACCTTCCATGCTCACACATTAATTTTCTCTACTTTGAGGCTATAATACAAGCTCGGTGGTAAACGTTTTGTGAGTAATTCGCTTTGAGAACTCATCAGATGCTTACAGAACGGGAATCTATAGGCAAACCATATCACTCTGTGAGGACACAACGTTAAAGCTCATGAGTGAATTAGTAGCGACGCGCGACAACGATACATCACCAATGAATCGAGCTTGGGTGGCATTTCTCGAGTCAAAAGGCGGAGAAATTATTGAAGAACAGCGAACGGCATTTCCTCATTTTCAACAAGAGATACCTGATCAGTACGTAATTCCATGTACACAAGAATCTGTCATATGCTTCGAGGGGAAAGATGTCGAGTCCTTTCTGCAAAGTCAATTCACATGTGATATCAAAGACTTAAAAGACAATCATTTTCTTTTCGGGGCTTATTGCAGCCCTAAGGGACGAGTACTAGCGACGTTTCGCCTCTTTATAATGAATGGTGCCATCTATATGGTCTGTCACCATTCAATCGCTACATCTTTGCTCGATCGTCTGAAGATGTTCATTATGCGCGCGGACGTAGTCTTCCGTACCCGTTCTGATTTGGCGGTGATGTGCCTCAACGAGAATTCAGAACTTGGTCGTTTCCCGATTACTAGTTGGTGCCAAGCCGGACCTGCGTGGCCAAAAGAGTGTTACGACGAATCGAAATCTACTCAGCCCGCGCAACTTATTGTTGTCCCCGTGTCTGACGCGATCGAGATAATTAAAAAAACTGAAGGGCATATTACGCTCTTAGATTCCGATTATTGGAATCTACTTCAAATTCGCCATGGCGTTGCCAGTATTACCGCAACGACTAGTGACCTTTTCACACCACAAAATCTCAATCTTGATTTGATATCTGGTGTCAGTTTTACCAAAGGTTGCTATCCGGGTCAGGAGATTGTTGCCCGTCTACGGTATCTTGGTCGAGTCAAGCAACGTTTACTGCGAGGAAGATTCCAAGACGAGTGTAAAGTCGGAGTCGGTCAGTCTGTTACTTTAGTCGACACAACAGATAGCAAGGCCGGTGCAATCGTGAACGCGAGTAACCTGGAGGGAGTAACAACAGAGTGCCTGTTGAGTGTTCACGGTTTCCTGGATACCGAAAACGTTTTCTGTTCTAGGGCTGAACCTAGCAAGCAGATCACCATCCAGCCTCTGCCTTATCCGCTTCAATAACCTAGGTGGAGGTTGTTATCCTCAAATCAATCTCTGATTCACTATCTATTTTTCGATAATTTGAAAAAATGTCTCACCGGGCTTAATTAAGCCCAGCTCTGATCGCGCATGTGCTTCTATCGCACTCAGTCGACTTTTAATATCAATTACCTCAGCGTGTAGTCGATCATTTCTCTTTCGCAATTTCTTATTCTGCTCTGTTAACTCGGTCAGTGTTGAATCTAGAATGAAAAGGTCAAGCACGCTGTTTTTCCCTGCCCATATAGCGTATTGAAGAAGCACAAAAAGCAACAACAGCACACCGAGCAATACTCTGTGGGGCATACATTTCTATCCGCTGGATGTCGGAGTTCTCGAGGTCGAACCACTCGTTTTACAATGGGGAAACCCACTCAGCCCGGCAAATGAGGCTGTCGAACCCAGCTCTTCTTCGATCATCATCAGTCTGTTGTATTTCGAGACACGTTCCGATCTACACAGAGAACCTGTTTTAATCTGTCCAGCGCCCGTGGCAACTGCTAAGTCAGCTATCGTCGTGTCTTCAGTTTCTCCTGATCGATGTGAAATCGTGACACCATAGTCCGCCGCTTTAGCCATATGAATCGCCTCAAATGTCTCAGACAATGTCCCAATCTGATTGACCTTGATTAGTATTGAATTTGCAATATTACGGTTTATTCCTTTTTCAAATATTCTAGGATTGGTTACAAACAAATCATCACCCGTTAACTGTATACGATTACCAATGGCCCGAGTGATCAATTCCCATCCATCCCAGTCATCTTCCGCCATCGCATCCTCAATACTCAAAATCGGATAGCGCTCTATCCAGTCCATAATAAGTTGAACAAACTCTTCCGACGTATACGTCTGCCCGTCGCCTTCTAAACAGTATCGACCATCACGGAAAAACTCTGAACTCGCGAGGTCCAAGCCGAGACAAACATCTACCCCGGGTGTATAGCCCGCTTGGGTTATAGCCTCGAGCACAGTCTCTATGGCGTGCTCATTGGTTCCTATATCCGGAGCGAAGCCACCCTCATCACCCACGCCAGTGTTCAGGCCCATTTGCTTAAGAATTCTTCTCAGCGTGTGAAATACATCGGCACCTACCCTGACCGCGTCGGCAATACTAGTCGATCCAACCGGTAGAATCATAAACTCCTGGAAATCAACACCGTTGTCTGCATGAGCCCCTCCATTCAAAATATTCATTTGGGGCACAGGTAGAACCCAGTCTCCATTACCAAATATTTGCCGCAGGTAGCCATACAGTGGCAGTTTGGTACTGCATGCACAGGCCCGTGCTATCGCAAGTGAAACGCCTAAGATCGCATTAGCGCCCAGGCGTGATTTGTTGGCTGTGCCGTCGAGATCAATAAGTGCATTATCTATCACTGATTGCTCAAATGGATCTAGCTTAAATACGCATTCTGCGATTTCAGTATTTACATTTTCAACCGCACGTAAAACACCAAGGCCAGAATACCTTGATGGGTCACTATCCCTGAGTTCTACTGCCTCATGGCTACCAGTTGAAGCACCCGAAGGCACCGAGGCACTGCCAATTGAGCCGTCGGATAAGACGACAACTGCCTGTATAGTTGGGTTACCTCGTGAATCGATAACCTCACGACCTGTTACACTGGCAATTCTCACGCTCACCTCATTTTCCCCACAGTCAACTAAATAATCAGCGCAAAATCTAAAGCTCGTGTGATCTCACCGCGATCTCATCCAATGCCATGAGCTCAATTAACAGTGATTCAAGCTGATTGAGTGGCCATGAATTGGCGCCATCGCTCAACGCCTTATCCGGATCTGGGTGCACTTCCATAAAAAGACCAGACACCCCAGCCGCAATGGCTGCACGTGCCAGAATCGGCACGAATTCTCTCTCACCACCCGATTTATCTCCACCCTGACCCGGAAGCTGTACGGAATGTGTTGCGTCAAATACGACTGGGCAGTCAAAACTTGCCATGATTGCAAGAGATCGCATGTCAACGACGAGATTGTTATAACCAAATGACGTACCTCGCTCACATAGCATGATCTCCGAACCGCCGACCATCCGAGCTTTAGACAGCACGGACTTCATCTCGTAGGGCGACATGAATTGACCCTTCTTGATATTAACTGGCTTACCAGAAACTGCCACTGCCTCGATCAGGTCAGTTTGTCTGCACAAGAATGCAGGTGTCTGAAGAATATCAACAACCGAAGCAACAGCAGACACCTGATCGACAGAATGTACATCGGTAAGCAACGGTAGACCGCTGCTGCTTCGGACGTCGCTGAGTATCTCAAGACCTTCATCCAGTCCAGGTCCGCGGTAGCTCTCACCTGCAGTTCTGTTTGCCTTATCAAATGAAGACTTGAAAATCAGTAAAATGTTAAGTCGGTCGCTGATTTCCCGCAATGCTGTAGCGACCTCCAGAACAGCCTGTCTCGATTCGATTACGCAGGGACCAGCTATCAAAAAGAAAGGATGACTACGCCCGACTTCTCTATCCAACAAATTCACAGTATCGCAGCTTCCATAAAGCTCGTTTCACCCTTGGAAACGGTCATGGCCGCCTGTATATAATTGGCAAATAAAGGATGGCCGTCCCGCGGTGTCGAGGTAAATTCGGGGTGGAATTGACAAGCAATAAACCATGGATGCTCAGATAGTTCAATCATTTCAACAAGATCATCCATCGATTTGCCAGAAAATGTAAGCCCTTTTTCTTCCAAAACATCTATGAATCTATTGTTTACCTCGTATCGATGACGATGACGCTCCCGGATTTTTTGTTGTTGGTATATGTCTGAACATGTACTGCCTTTCTCCAGGTTCGCGTACTGAGCTCCCAGTCTCATCGTACCGCCAAGATCGACATAGGTGTCTCTGCTTTCTGTCTCACCTGCTTGGTTTGTCCATTCGGTAACCAGAGCAATCACTGGATGCTTGCATCCTTTGTCAAATTCAGTGCTATTTGCATCTGACAGACCAACAACATTACGAGCGTATTCAATAACAGCTATTTGAAGACCAAGGCATATACCCAGGTACGGTATGTTTCGCTCACGTGCATAACGAACTGTTTCAATCATTCCCTCGACGCCCCTGACTCCAAATCCACCAGGAACGAGAATCGCATCACTCTGCTCCAATACACTCGTACCTTCCTTTTCAATATTTTCTGCATCTATATAGTTGACATTAACCTTACAGTCATTCGCAATCCCGGCATGCACAAGTGCTTCTGACAACGATTTATAAGATTCGGTGAGACTGACGTACTTACCAACCATTGCAATATCAACCTCTGAAGCTGGATTCTCTAATGCTTCTGTAACTCTATTCCACTCGGTCAAATCGGCAGAACCTCCCGATAGATTAAGATGCTCAACAATAATCTGATCCAATCCTTGTTCGTGGTACCGCCGCGGAATGGAATAGATACTGTCCACATCTTCGCCTGAGATAACCGCAAATTCCTCTACGTTCGTAAAAAGAGATATTTTAATTCTGGATTCATCAGGAATTGGCTTGTGTGCTCGACACACAAGAACATCGGGTTGGATCCCAATGCTGCGTAACTCTTTTACTGAGTGTTGGGTTGGCTTGGTCTTAATTTCACCTGCTGACGGCAATTCAGGAATAAGTGTTAAATGAACAAAAGCAGTATTACTTCTTCCCTCCTCAATTCTCATCTGCCGAATTGCTTCCAAAAAAGGCTGGGATTCTATATCACCAACAGTACCGCCGATCTCAACCATGCAAACGTCATATCCTTCGCCTGCTGCTTTTATCGAATCCTTGATCTCGTTAGTAATGTGTGGAATAACTTGAACAGTTCCTCCTAGGTAATCGCCCCGTCGTTCCTTTCGAATTACTCGCTCGTAAATCTGTCCAGTAGTAAAGTTGTTCAACTGAGTCATCCGCGTACGGACAAATCGTTCATAATGGCCCAGATCTAAATCCGTCTCCGCACCGTCATCGGTAACGAACACTTCTCCATGCTGAAACGGACTCATCGTGCCGGGATCAACGTTGATATAAGGATCCAACTTAACCAGCGTTACCTTCAATGCGCGTGCCTCCAACAGGGCAGCCAAAGACGCCGAAGATATGCCTTTTCCTAACGACGACACCACACCACCGGTCACAAAAACGTATTTAGTCATTATTTTCTCTGCCATGAACGGTGTCATCTGCTCGCAAACTGAACAACAACGTACAAATGCTTAAGGATCGGCGGAGATAAAACAGCACACTCGAACGAGGGTGCTCCGCCATACCTGACGGACATCTAGACTACCAGACATGACCACTGGGAACAACGGTTAAACATTAATCCCATTCTAGCTGATCTGATTGTGTGCCAGAAATATAGATTTCCAGCCCGATTTCGGTGTCCGTGGCGGCATAGGTTTTTTCCACAGCCAAGCCCGGTATACACACCAAATCGTCACCCAGATAGACATAAGGCAGTCTGAATCGTTCCCACGGCGGTATCCCGCTTTCTTGAAAAAGATTCTTTATGGTCCGACTATGACGAGACCCGGAAGGATGAATAACACGAACTTTATGCTGCCAATCAAGAATAAATTGCGAATCTCTAATGAAACAAAGCTTGATTCCGCTGCCCGTGCGACGGCGTACCGACAGTGCGACCTCTACTTCCTTTATGCACACCGTATCCAGTCCCCGCCAGCGTTGTGTCGCTGGGCTACACAATTTGGGCTGCACCGGCAATAGGTAAAGAAATCCTCGATATGCACGAAATTCGCCCTTTTCCCATCGTATACCTCCACGACCACTAGAGCCCTTCTCAAAAACCTGGCGGATCAGTTCATTCATTTTTCCAGTACTAGGTAGCGTCAACCCTTCACACCGAATCCAGTAGCGTAATACGTCAACAATCCGAATCTGGTCGAGACTAATCAAGTCACTAATTCTTACGCACCCATAATCACCCAAAAGAGTACCTGTACTAAGACAGTGAAATATTTTGAGATCTACCTGGGCGCCCTTGTCCAGGCTGGACTGTATTGTTTTGAGGTGACCTGAACTCCGGAATATTGTTTGATCGACACTGGGCCAGCGTGAACGAATCAGGGGTAGTATCTCGTGTCGTACAAAGTTTCTATCTATATGGGTATCGAGGTTACTTGGATCTTCGATATATCGAAGTTCATTATTTTTAGCATAGGCTATGATCTCTTCCTTGGACACTCCTAGCAGTGGTCGTGCGATCCAACCCAAACCAAATTGCCTTATCTCATGCATTGCCCCGAGCCCGAGCAACCCTGATCCTCTAAATAAACGCAACAAGACAGTCTCAACCTGATCCCTCTTATGATGCGCTGTTACCACAACATCAGCTGGGCTGATCTGAGAGTGAAACCAATCGTAGCGGGCTTGCCTTGCTGCTGCCTCTTGTCCGTGTCCTGAACCTTGTAAATTTAGTTTTACAGTTTTTAAAGGCACCTTGAGCTGGTCACACTGAGCCTGACAGTGTCTCATCCAATAGTCAGATTCAGTCTGAATCTGATGATCAACATGTAATGCAGCTATAGAGAGGTCATAGTGCGCACGTAGTTCACACAACTTGTGCAGTAGAGAAACCGAATCTATACCACCGCTTAACGCTACAAATAGTCGACGAGCCTCTTTGCTCTTTGCAAATCGTTCTACATCACTATCAAAATTAGACACGCTATTTGTCGCGCTTACTTTTCACTCTGGAATTCACCAAATGATTGTAACCGTTCGTAACGTTTGCCTAATAGTTCCGGGGTTGTCCAGCTTGAAACTTCCTCAAGGTGGCGAACCAAACTGGCATTTAGATGTACAGCTGCCCGTTCGTAGTTGCGGTGTGCTCCTCCTAAAGGTTCCTGAACAATCTCATCAACTAGCCCTAACCGTTTTAGATCAGTTGATGTGGTCTTCATAGCCGCTGCGGCCTCGGGCGATTTATCTACACTTTTCCACAGGATAGAGGCACAGCCCTCCGGTGAAATCACCGAATATGTCGAATACTCCATCATTATTAAACGATCACAGATCCCAATAGCTAGAGCCCCCCCGGATCCCCCCTCACCGATTACTGCCGAAATAACAGGCACCCTTAAGCCAATCATTACTGACAACGAACGAGCTATAGCCTCACTCTGCCCCCTCTCCTCTGCATCAATGCCAGGATAAGCACCTGGCGTATCGATCAAAGTTACGATCGGGAGATTAAACTTTTCTGCAAGTTTCATAACCCTCTGCGCCTTGCGGTAACCTTCCGGCTTAGGCATACCAAAATTGCGTCGTAACTTGTCTCGTGTATCTCGGCCTTTTTGATGCCCGATTAGTGCAACGTTCCATTGGTCAAATTTTCCAATACCCGCAACAATCGACCTATCATCGGCAAACATACGGTCACCGTGTAGTTCTTGGAACCCATCAAAAGTTAGACCCACGTAGTCAAGCGTGTAAGGGCGCATCGGGTGACGCGCAAGCTGAGTAATTTGCCATGGATCAAGCGAGGAAAAAATATCTTGGGTGACTTTCTGCCTTCGGGTTTCAAGCTTACTGATCTCATTACCCAGGTCTATATTTTGGGTCTGGCTAACCCTTTCAAGTTCCTCTATTTTTGCCGAAAGTTCTTCGATCGGCCTTTCAAACTCCAGAAAATTATCCACAACACAGTTACCTAAGCCTCACACCAGATCAGCTCATTTTATCTGAATTTCCACGCTATAACCTTGTTTCAAGCGGCCCTAGATGACATCAAATCCAACCGGTCTTTGAATCTACTTTTATCGTAGGTGTACCGGAGTGATCCTGCCCCAAATATCGAAATCAGTTGCTCTATCATCTCTTCATCCACTTGAACCGTCCAGTCAGACCCCAAATCTATAACGGCCCTATCTCCATTTGCATTACAGTACTCGACACAGACGGTAGTTGGGCCTGGTCGAAAAATATCAAGCACGGCTTGCAATCCAACTATCTGGCTCTCGATATTACCCTTTGTGTCCAGTAGCACTGCCACCCTGGTAAGGCACCCTTCCCGAATCTGCCGTAGAGTTCTAATCTGCTCAGCTTTTAATCGCAATTGTCCGCTACGATCATCGAGTGAGCACAAACCTTCAACCAGCAGGATCTCTGAAGATTCAATAATGTTTCTAACATGTTGGAAAAGGTCACTTGATACGCTCACATCCGCGTAGGCAGATCCATCATGTAAACTAAAGAATGCCGCAGTTTCACCTCTTTTATTGCTGAAAATGCGTAGAGCAGAACCCAGCCCAGCTAAGTATATTCTTCTCTCTGTGGTTGGGTCAGTCTCAGAGATCATTCCAGTTATCAGGACATCGAGTTGATCATGCACATGATCGATGGGATGTCCGCTTAGATATAATCCCAACGCTTGCCTTTCATTCTCTAGAGCTTTCCTTGAGGACCAATCTGGCACCGATACGGACAGATCACCGTTCACTGCACTGGACTCGAGGCCGAACATGTCATTTTGTCCAGAAAACTGATCTCCGGTTATTTGATCCACCAGTTCGATGGTCTTGGGCAGCTTCGCCCAATGTGTGGCTCTGCTCGAACCCAGGCAATCCAGAGACCCGGACATAATCAATCCTTCGAACACCTTTTTGTTAATACGATGTTGGTCCACTCTGCGGCACAACGAGTGCAAATCATTGAATTCACCATGGACCAGCCGCTCATGCAAAAGAGAGTCGATTGCGCGCTCACCGATACCTTTAATGGCGCCCAGTCCATAACGAATAGACCCATCTTCTTCGACTTTAAACTCATAACCGGACTGGTTTATATCCGGGGCACGTAACCGTATTCCCATCCGCTTTGTTTCGCCAACAAGTACAACAAGCTTGTCCGTATGCTCCATATCTGCAGACATACAAGCCGCCATAAATTCCGATGGGTAATGTGTCTTGAGCCAGGCCGTCTGATAGCTCAGAAGTGCGTAAGCCGCTGAATGAGATTTATTGAATCCGTAGCCTGCAAATTTTTCGATTAAGTCAAAAATGTAGGCTGCATTCTCCCGATCAACCTGTCTCTCAGCAGCGCCGTCAACAAACGACTGGCGTTGTTCACGCATCTCTGCGGGCTTTTTCTTTCCCATCGCCCGTCGTAGTAAGTCGGCCGATCCAAGTGTGTAACCAGATAAAACACGAGCGATCTCCATTACCTGTTCTTGGTAGAGAATTACTCCGTATGTTGGCTTTAGGATCTCGAGGAGAGTCGGATGGGGATAACGCACTTCTTCATGACCATGTTTTCTGCTGATAAAGTCGTCAACCATTCCGGACTGAAGCGGTCCTGGTCTAAACAAAGCCACCAATGCAATTAGTTCGTCAAAATGATCTGGCCTTAATCTTTGAATTAACTCCTGCATGCCTCTGGATTCAAGCTGAAACAATCCAGTTGTATAACCCGTGCAGATAAGCGAATATACTTTTGAATCACCCAGAGCAAGTTGTTCGATATCGATTAGCTCAAGACCTGCTGCTGATTGCTTACGATTAATATTTTTTACTGTCCAGTCAATTACTGTTAAAGTTCTTAGCCCCAGAAAGTCAAATTTTACGAGCCCAATTGCCTCGAGGTCGTCCTTATCGAATTGAGTTACCGGCTGACTCATTCCGGGTTCCTGATACAAAGGCATGTATTGAGTAATTGGGCCAGGTGCAATAACCAGGCCGCCCGCATGCTTTCCAGCATTACGCGGGAGCCCTTCGAGCAGTTTTGCGTTGTCAATCAACTGGGTGACATCAGGATCCTCACGGTATCTTTCCTTTAGGCCTTCATCCTGGCCCAGAGCCTTGTCGAGGGTCATTCCGACCTCAAAAGGAATCATCTTCGCCAGGGTATCGCAAAATCCATATGGCTGACTCATCACACGGCCGACGTCTCGAACGACCGCCCTGGCAGCCAGAGTGTTATAGGTGATGATCTGAGCAACGCGGTCTCTACCATATTTCTGGCTGACATATTCAATAACCCTGTCACGCCCGTACATACAAAAATCAATATCAAAATCTGGCAAGGAAACCCGTTCCGGGTTAAGAAATCGTTCAAACAAAAGCCCATAACGAATCGGGTCGAGAGCTGTTATTCCCAATGAGTAAGCAGCTAAAGATCCAGCTCCAGAGCCACGACCTGGGCCGACGGGAATCTCATTTTCTTTTGCCCATTTTACGAAATCTGCAACAATCAAAAAATACCCAGAAAATCCCATCTGCATGATTGTTTCTAGCTCAGTATGCAACCGCTTTGTGTAGTGGCTGTGGTCCGTATCTTTTATTTCGCGTTGCTCAAATCTGTGCTTCAGACCGGTTTCGGTAGCTTCCTTTAACATTTCGTCTTCTGATTTGTGCGTCACAGATGGGTACATCGGCATATAGGTTTTGCCCATTTCGAGAAATACATTACATCTCTTCGCAATTTCCAATGTATTTTTAAGAGCAGATGGGACATCATCAAACAGGGCAACCATTTCCAGCTGACTTTTAAAGTACTGCTGGTCGGCATAGCGCCTTACACGTCGGGGATCTTGCAGCACATTACCTTCATCAATACATACACGAATATCGTGTCCGGTAAAGTCATTCCGATTCAAGAAACGGACCGCATTGCCCGCAACGAGTGGTATTTTTCGCTCGGATGCTAGTTGCAGGACTTTCGATTCATACTCTTCTTCACCTCGTCGGTTCGTCCTAGTTATTTCCAGATAGAAAGCATCGGGAAATATTTGAGACAACCTATCGGCAATCACTTTTGCCTGATCTGACTTTCCTGAGCACATCAGCTTGCCAATGGCACCGTCTATACTTGGCGAGATTGCTATAAGATCGCCGCAGTCTTTACTTAATTCGCTAAACTCGATTGTGACTGTTGCAGAACCTGCATCAAGCGTATAAGCATTTGTCAGCAACTCACAAACATGTTGATACCCGGCATTATTTCGGCAAAGCAGAATAAGACGACCTTGTGGCATGCTATTGTTTTCGACAACCTCAACATCGACCCCAAGCAACGGCTTGACACCATGATCGATACAAGCTCGGATAAATTTAATACCCCCATATAGATTTGATAGGTCCGTCATCGCGACTGCAGGCATCGACATTGATTTCGCCGTTTCGGCCAACTCCTTCACCCGGACAATACTGTCGCCAAGTGAATACTCGGTATGCACATCTAGGTGAAGAAATGCTGTCTTAATCATTGGTCGAGTAAGCAATTGCGTTCAGTCCCGTCCTTCCAATAGTATTCTTACCGGTCGGTAACTTGTGCGATGAATTGCACAGGGACCCAACCGACCTAGCGTATCCAGGTGCAAGGACGTTGGATACCCCTTATGTCTCTCAAAGCCATAACCGGGATATTCTTTACTCATTCCTATCATGACACTGTCTCTTGCTACCTTTGCCAGTATTGATGCTGCTGCCACGACGTGAATACTTTGATCGGCTCGCACCACAGCTTCACCCGGGCAATCGACGTTTGGGTACACAGTACCATCAACATACAAATACGTTGGAGCAACATTCAACCCATAAACGGCCCGCCGCATGGCCAGCAATGTCGCCTGATGGATATTGAATTGATCCACTTCAGCGACAGTCGCAGCGCCTATCGCCCAAGAGACCGCCATGCGGCGAATCAGATCAGATAACTCCCGCCTATGACGCGCCGGAACCCTCTTTGAGTCTCGCACCCCCTTCAGGTGCACTCCTTGTTCAAATACAACCGCTGCCGCGACAACTGGACCGGCTAAAGGGCCTCTTCCTACTTCATCGACACCCCCTTTAAGATCTGTAGCACTCACACGTCTAGTCCGTCATATACACCAACTCTTTCGCGATCGTATCACTCGCATTATTGCGAAGCATCCCTGTAAGACCTTGAAAAGCGTGTTCAATTTGTTCTCGATAAAGACGGTCAGTTAATAGACGCTGAATCTCACCGCTCAGATTATCTACGTTAGCATTGCCTTGAAGAAATTCCTTGACCATGGGCTCCTCAGTAAGATGATTGGGCATAGATACATGTCGTACCTTAGCGAACAACCTCGCCAACAGATATGACAACCGTGAAACCTTATATGCCACGACCATCGGCCGAACCAAGAGCGCAGATTCAAGCGCAGCGGTGCCAGACGCGATGAGACCCACATCGGCAGCTGCAATAGCAAGCCTTGCATTCTGCTCAGTCAAAATAACGTTCGAGCCTCCTTTGTACTTATCTACAAGATCTCGAAGCTGCTCAATAACAGACGTATTCGCAACCGGTAGAATAAACTGTATATCGGAGTTTGCTTGTGTGATCCGTTCTGCAGTTTCAAGGAACAGTCTACCTAGGTTATCTATTTCCGATCGCCTGCTTCCCGGCAGGAGAGCGATAGTTGTTCGATCAACTTGTACACCTTCTCCAGTGAACTTTTCTCGTGCTTGCTTCCTAGTGATCTGTTCGATTTCATCTGCAGCAGGATGGCCAACAAACTTCGCCGACACACCCTGTGATCTATAAAATGTCTCCTCGAAAGGAAACAACACCATCATTCGGTCTACGGCTTTTCTAATCTTCCGAATCCTGTACGACCGCCATGCCCATACCGTGGGACTTACTAGATGCGCGGTAGGTATCCGGTGAGCTTTCAATCTTTGTTCTAGCGATATATTAAAATCGGGTATATCAATACCTAGGAATACGTCAGGTGGATCGTCTACAAACGTATTGAAAAGTGATCTACGAATTCGAATAGCCCTTGAAAGCTTTTCTGTGACTCCGTCGAGTCCCATCAAGGAGATATCTTCCATGGTATGCAACGACTCAAGGCCTTGTGTCGCCATGGCGTTCCCACCAACCCCAGTGACCCTCAGATCTCCAACCAAACGACGAAGAGAAGCTAGAACACCACTACCTAGTTGATCCCCGGAAGTTTCACCGGCTACCACTGCGACATGCATTATTACCGCCCCCTCTAGTCCAGTCTAACGAACAATACCTCGATCTGACGTCATGACGAATGACGCAAGTTGTTCTACTTCTTTTTGGGTCGTACCTAGTGACTGAAGTTCCTCGATAGCTGTCTGTAAATCATTGTTTGATCGATAGAGACAGCGATAACCAGACTTAATCGCTGAAACGACATCCTCGCCGAAACCTCGTCGTCGCAGTCCCTTGCTGTTTATACCGTAGGGCTTTGCAGGATTTCCAGACACCATCAAGAATGGGGGTGTATCCTTAAGACAAACGGTGCCTATGCCCGTAATAGCGTGAGCACCAACCCGACAAAATTGGTGTACAAGTGTGAAACCACCCAGAATCGCGCAGTCTCCTATCTCTACATGCCCGGCAAGACTTGCACCATTAGCGAATGTAATGCCGTCGCCTAACCGGCTATCATGCGCAATATGCACGTAAGCCATCAAAAAATTGTTATCGCCGATTTGCGTTACACCAGTTCCTGCTGGTGAACCACGGTTTAACGTCACATACTCCCGAATAACATTCCCGTTGCCTACGATCAACGAAGTTTTCTCTCCTTTATAAGCTGCGAACTGTGGATCTTCTCCTATAGACGAAAATTGATAGATCTTATTACAGGCACCGATTTTTGTTCCATTTCGAATGACAACATGCGAACCAATCCAGGTATCGTCACCAATCTCAACTTCTTGCTCGATAATAGAAAATGCACCGATCGAAACGTTCTTGCCAATACTCGCTCCCTGCGCTACTGATGCGCGCTGATCGATCAAGACAAGTCCTTGTGGGTAAAAAGAATGTCAGCGCTACATGCCAGAACACCATCTACCGCAATTGTTCCAGCGCAACGCCATACTTGTTGTTTATGATTCTTTAGCTCAACTTCTATGCACATCTGATCACCAGGTTCAACGATCTTCTTGAATCTGGCTCGGTCGACTCCTGCAAATAGATAAAGACGCTGTTGGTTTACTGTGGTATCTAGAATGAGACTCGCCAATAATGCAGATGCTTGAGCGATACATTCGATCATCAAAACACCGGGGAATATTGGCCGATGCTCAAAATGTCCTGTGAAAATAGGTTCGTTTATCGTTACATTTTTAACCGCCGTTAAACTTTTTCCCTCAACCACCTCCGTAACTCTGTCTATGAGCAGGAACGGATAACGATGGGGCAGTATTTCTCGAATGCGGTTAATATCTAGTACGGTCAAAATTATTACCGACTTGCTAATGGATAAAAGGGCATCTGCGTTATTTCGAGTTGAGTAGCAACGAGTTGGTCATTCTTTTTGGAGTCTCTGTAAGACTCGTTCAGTCAAGTCTATTCTATTATTGACATAAACAGCCTGTTCAACTATCAGATCAAACCCTTCTTCGTTCGCAATTGTGACGATCATCTCGCGAACCAGTCGCTGCAGCTTGGCGAGTTCTTCGTTTCTACGAATGTTGTAGTCTTCCCGAGCCTCTTGCTGGTCTCTTTTCACTTTCCGTCTAATACCATCGATAGCTCTTTGCTTTTTCTTGATTTCAGAAGCTTGGAGGACTAGACGATTCTTATCCAAATCCACCTCCAGTGCTAATGCCTTTTCTCGAAGGTCGATCAATTCTTGATCTCTCGGCCGGAACTCCTCTTCTAGAAGCCGCAGAGCTTTTTCCCCCTGTGGTGATAGTTCGAGCAATTTAACAGGGTTAACAAACCCTATCTTGAGTTGTTGCTGGTCTGCGTGACTGCTCTGTAAAAACAGCTGGCCAGAACTGAAAAACAGCAAGCACACTGTGACAATTTTGATCATTCTTAGAATCAACTTAGTCCTCGCTACCGGTACATGGTGCCTAGGGTAAACTGAAGTTTTTTAATATCGTCAGTTGGCCCGTCATTAAACGGCATTGCATAGGACAACGACATAGGTCCGACTGCGGTAAACCAATGGAAGGTGATACCGGTTGAGTAACGTAGTTGTGCAAGATTAATACTCTGATTTGAACCGTAAACCTGGCCTGCATCGATGAAAAAACTAAGGCGCTGATTTTTAGAATCATCTAGCCCTGGCACCGGGAAATACAATTCTGTTGTAGCGTTTATCCTTTTACTTCCTCCCAAGGAGTCATCCGAACTGTCGCCTGCCCGAGGGCCAAGAGAACGTGGGCCATAGCCCCGGACCGTCCCAGATCCCCCGGCATAGTAATTTCTGAAAAACGGCAACTTGTCGAGACCACCATACCCATCTCCATAGCCAGCCACACCGCGTATATTCAAAGTCAGATTATCTCCTAAAGGCCTATACCACCGGCCACGGAGGGTCAGTCTATAATATTCTAGGTCACTGCCAGGACCAGTAAACGCGAACAGAGCCCGTCGTAGATATCCTTTCTGGGGGAAAAATATGCTGTCCCTGGTATCCTTTGTAACACCGCCCGACAAAATTAGATTTTCACTGCTGGGGTGGTCGGTGATAAATGAACTGTATTCAGTTGGTGTTGTTGTAGTGCCCTCTAGTTCAAGTTTCTCAAAACCAAGACTTAAGTCTAGAGAGTTAAACTCCGTTACAGGTATCTTTGTCCGTACGCCGAATAAACTACTATTAGATTCATAGTCGGCACTGGTCGTCTCAGCCGTATCAATATTTTCATACTCGACAAAATAGCCCAGACTTACGCCTTCTTTTGTGAAGTAAGGGTTCGTATAGGCCACTTCGTATACCTGCTCAATCGAGGATTGGTTGGCCTTGAATTTAAGCTCTCGGCCAGAACCGAAAAGATTTTCCCGATTGATTTCTGCCTGCAGCAAGACGCCGTCCGCACCCGCATATCCAACCCCGAACATGAAGTTACCGGTTGATCGTTCTTGGACCGTAACATTAATATCGACCTGATCAAGAGTACCAGGCACAGCCGGTGTTTCTATCTTGACCTCATCAAAGTACCCCAATCGCTGAATTCGCTCACGGGATCGTCGAATATCTTTCGCGGAGTAGACAGCTCCCTCGATCTGTCGCATTTCCCGACGGATAACCTCATCCCGCGTGGACTGATTTCCGCGGATATTGACTTGCCTGACGTAAACTTTAGGACCAGGATCAATAACAAATATGAAGTCAACAAGTTTGCGCTGATTGTCTAATTCTGGCATTGCATTCACACTGCCAAATGCGAAACCGACGTCAGTAAGTTTTGACTCCAGTGCTGATTTTGCCAACAACACCTGGCGACGAGAAAACGGTTCACCGGAATGCGGTCGTACAGCATTAAAATCTTCTTTAGTTATATACCGTTGAGTGTCATCCAGCTCGACTTTGCCAAACGCGTAAGCCTCACCTTCGGTGATCGAAATGGTTACGAATATATCTTGCTTGTTCTGACTGATCGCAACATCATGAGAATCAATTTCAAAATTGATGTATCCTCGATCCAAATAGAAACTTGTCAATGCCTCCAGCGATGCACTCAGTTTTTCAATTGAGTAGTTTCTCTTTGATGAAAGAAAACCCAGTAAAGAATCTTGTCGGAGCTCAAGTAATTTGAGAAGTTTCCGATCACTGAACTTATTGTTACCAACAATCCTCAGTTTCTCAATTCGGGCCACGCGGCCTTCGTCGAACTGCAGACGAACGCGTACCCTACTGGCATCTAATGGCGTTACGATCGCATCTATAGTGGCGGAGTAACGGCCTCGAGAAAAATATCTTTCACGCAGAATTTTCAACAGCCTGTCGAGTACTGGCTGGCTGAAGACCTTACCATCGACGAATCCGACTGAATGAAGGGCCTCTTCAATCTCTTCATCTCGAATATCTTTGTTCCCCAAATAATCTATCGAAGCGATTGAGGGCCTCTCACTAACCACAACTATAAGAGTATTCCCCTCCCGCTTAAGCTGAACATCATTGAAAAACCCAGTCGAAAACAGAATGCGCACTGATTCTCGAGCTGCCTCGTCGGTTATCTGATCTCCGACTTTGACTGGGAGATAGTTAAAGATCGTGCCGGCCTCAATCCTTTGAGCCCCCTCGACGCGAATATCTTTGAGTTCGAAGGGATCAAGTGCCTGCACTGGTCCACTAAGGATAACGAGTGCAGTCGCACAAAGTGCTCTACATAACAGGCCGAGTTTCATTGTTCTTAGAATTTGAATATATTGAGCACATCATTATAAAGTGCAAAGCTGATCAATACAGCAAGAACCGCGAACCCTAGCTGTTGAGACCTATACATAAATGCTTCTGAAATCGGCCCACCCTTTATAGCCTCGATAATAAAATAGACTAGATGCCCTCCGTCTAAAACAGGAATTGGTAATAGATTCAAAATCCCGAGACTAATGCTCAGAATGGCCAAAAAGGTCAGAAAAGCAGTGAAGCCGTACTGAGCCGATGCACCTGCATATTTTGCTATTGACAAGGGCCCACCAATATTCTTGGTTGATTCTTTGCCTTGGACCATCTGAACAATCATCCCGACGGTCAATTTGCTCAGAAGCCAGGTAGCTTCTACGGCACGATTTATAGCCTCGACAGCACCCAGTCGAACCACCACATTGACATGATTGGCAGGCCCGACACCAATTCGGCCCACGACACTATCCAAAGAATGTATCGCTTTCGGAACCACGACGATCGTTTTTAGTGATCCATTTCTGAGTACCGATAGCCGAGTCGCCTGTTCCGGTCTGGACGATATAATTTTGACCACATCCCGCCACCCATTAATCGCTACACCGTCAATCGCCATAAATCGGTCATTCAGTTTTATACCTGCAGCATCTGCTACTTCCCCCGCAATCAAGGTCCCGACAATGGGAGCTAATCGTGGCAGTACCCCGATCTGTTCCTCTAAAATCAACGGATTCAACTGCCCCGGCCGAAATCTGCTCGATTCTATGGAAACCGTCTTGTTCTGACCGGTAGGTGTCACAATAGCGAACGTTAACGTTTTACCAGTCTCAACCTGGTTCAAAAGATAGTAACGATGTTCACCCCAACTACGAACCTTTCTACCGTTAATGCGAGCTATCCGATCACCACGTTGTAATCCAACTGCTTCTGCTGAACTCCCAGGTTCAATATAGCCGATTACTGGCTCAACACCTGGAACGCCTACCACGAACAGTAGCCAGTAAAAGAATATTGCTAATATAAAATTAGCACCCGGACCGGCAATTACAACAGCCGTCCTGACCCACAGGTTTTGGCGGTTAAATGCATAAGGCAAGTCTCGAGGATCCACATGATCCTCTCTTTCATCGATAAATTTTACATACCCACCTAAAGGTAATACGCCGAGCACATATTCAGTACCGGAACGCCGAGACCGAAACGAATACAGTGCCTTACCGAAACCGATTGAAAATTTCGATACGCCTACACCGAGAAGGCGCGCAACACTAAAATGTCCTAATTCATGAAATGTAACCAGGATGAACACTGCAACCAGGAACCAGCCCGCATTTTCAACAGCCACCATAATCAGTTTCCCGAGACTATCTGCTGCAATGAAATGGTGCCTGCGTCTAACCTGTTTTGGAGTGTCTCACGAACCAATTGATCCAGTCGGGTTATAGAGACCACATCATCAACGGTCAGATCGCAAAAATTGTCAAGCGCACATTGGATAAAATCGGGAATATCGGTAAATCGTAGCCTACCCGCACAGAATGCGTTTACGGCAACTTCGTTGGCGGCATTCAGAACGATCGGTGCTGAGCCTCCAGCCTCTGCAACCTGGCGAGCCATCGCAAGACAAGGAAATTTCGTATCATCAGGGTTTTGAAAATTAAGTTGTCCCGCCCGAGCAAGATCTAATCGCTCGACACCCGATTCAATACGCTCCGGATCAGCCAGAGCTGCAGCAATTGGCACACGCATATCAGGATTTGCTAACTGAGCCACAATCGACCCGTCTAGGTATTCAACAAGGGAATGAACAATACTCTCTGGATGAATGACCACTTCAACGTTCTGAGGATTAGCACCAAAAAGGACACAGGCCTCTATCATTTCTAGGCCTTTGTTCATCATCGTTGCTGAATCAATCGAAATCTTGCGTCCCATAGTCCATCTAGGATGGGCAGCAGCCTGGTCAGGTGTAATATCTGACATTCCTTCTAGTGATGTGTTTAGAAAAGGACCGCCAGATGCCGTCAGAATTATTCCTCGTATACCGTGCTGCAATAATCCCTGACCTTTGTCTATTCCGCCACTAATACAGTCTACTTGGGCAGCTTTGGGCAGACACTGGAAAATTGCATTGTGCTCGCTATCAATGGGTACGATCTGAGCACCAGACTCCGCAACCAGCTTTCGCAGTAATCCACCGAGCATGACCAGTGGTTCTTTGTTCGCAATTAAGACCTTCTTTCCTGCCCTAATTGCAGACACCGTCGATGCGAACCCCGCGGCACCGGCAATTCCAGCAATAACTATATCAACCTCTTCGGCAGAGGCTATCGTGTTGATACCCTGATCACCTTCTAGTAACTCAACTGAAGCAAAACCATCTGTCAGAAAGCGACTCACATCACTTATCATTTCGGAAGAGACAGCAACCATCTTCGGCTCGAATTTTTTAATCATCGCACAGCAATTTTCTGTACGCGTATGACTCGTCAGACCCCAGATGGCAAATCGATCAGGATGTTTTTCGATAACCTCTAGCGCAGACGTACCGATAGAACCTGTTGCTCCCAGAATCGCGACGTTTTTGATCATTGCTCTACAACGCTACTGTTGCGCCTAATTCGGACAAAAAGATCCAACTGCCGAAAATTGGCGCCGCACATAACAGACTATCAACCCGATCCAGTACCCCACCATGGCCAGGCACCAGTGTGCCACTGTCTTTCTGATTTGCTGAGCGTTTTACAGCACTCTCTACTAGATCGCCGATGACTGCCATTACAGCTACCGAAACCGTAATTAAGCACCAGAATTCAAATCCAATGACTCCAACCTTATTGTTTTCCATCAGGACAAAAAAGAAGATAATCCCCGTTCCGATAGCACCCACTATACCACCCAAGGTTCCCTCTAGGGTTTTCCCAGGACTGATACTCGGAGCCAATTTTCTGCGCCCAAAACGTTTACCAACTGCATAAGCAAAAGTATCCGTACCCCAGACAACGACGCAGCACATCAAGACCAACAATCGACCCTGATCCAGACTCTGCTGAATTGCAATCAAAGCAACTGGGCCAGGCACGAGCAGGATCAGTCCAAGGAGAAGGCTGGAATGGATCTGTACCTTAGATTGGCGATATATCTGAAACAAGACACTAATGCCTAGCACAAGCCAAACCATGGATGCGACTGTCGTCAGCGGTACCCAACTAGGTTCATACAATGCAGTTCCAAGCAAAAGAGCAGCAACCCCAACAGAGTAGCCACCGCGCACTAACGGAGACAACCCACTTGGGATCAGTCGGCACCATTCCCACGCAGCTAGTGCACTGACAGCTACTAGAAGTCCGATAAATACATTATTCGGCAGCCAAAGAATAACTGCAACTGTGAATGCTGCCAGGACTGTTGCTGTTACTATCCGTGTTTTCATTCCATAAGCTCAGCAACGCTATCTTTCGCTATCAGGCATCCCAAATAATCTGCCCTCAGAATCAATTCGACTTTTTTCGGCACCCTAATTAAATGCCAATCAGTTAGGAGGCTCTGATCTACTATTGAGATTTGCCAAATCTTCTTTGCCTCGTGGCGTACCAATTGAGGGCCTCAACAAAGTCATCTTCGTTGAATTCAGGCCAGAGGACTTCACAAAAATACAGTTCAGTATAAGCCAGTTGCCAGAGCAAAAAATTGCTAATCCGGAATTCTCCCCCAGTCCGGATACATAAATCCGGGTCGGGTAGTGTCGACGTACTGAGTGCCTCAGCGACACTCCTTTCGTCAATAGCATCTGAAGAAAGTTTTCCTTCAGCCACCCTAACAGCCAGCTTTCGACAGGCAGAGACAATATCCCAGCGACCACCATAATTCACCGCAATGACCAATTCCAGCTTATGGTTGTTAGCGGTTCTGTGCTCCGTACGTTGCACCATGTCTAGGACATCGGGCCCAAATGGACCTAAATCACCGACGACACGCAGCCGGACTCCATTACTCACCAGACTATCTGCTTCAGCCATAAGACTAGAAAATAATAGCCGTTTGAGCCCGCTGACTTCTGCTGGTGGCCGACGCCAGTTTTCACTACTGAAAGCAAACAAAGTTAGTATTGAAACACCATACTTTCCACAGCATTCTATGATATGACGTAGTGCCTCTACTCCTTTTTTGTGACCGAATATTCTGGGTTGTTTCCTTCTTTGCGCCCAACGACCGTTCCCATCCATAACGATCGCGACGTGGTATGGTACCTCACACAGCTCTTGGCCTGGCATAAGATCAACTATTTACGATTAGATGATTGGCAGGATAATACAGCTAATCAAACATCTGTTTTATTAAACTTCCATGATGTCAACTTCTTTCTCTTTGACCAGTGCATCAATTTCCGCGGTGTACTGATCTGTAACCGATTGTATCTGCTCTACTCCTTTTTTCTCGTCATCCTGACTGATGTCCTTGTTTTTAGCCAAGTCGTGGGCTTGACTTATCGCATCTCGCCTTATATTTCGAATCGCAACCTTCCCATTTTCCCCCTCAGTCCGTACCAGCTTAGTCATCTCTCGGCGCCTTTCCTCTGTTAGGGATGGAATAGGAATGCGTACAACTTCGCCGGCTGTAACAGGATTTAGCCCCAGCTGCGACTCCAGAATAGCCTTTTCAATTATTGGCACCATGCTTTTTTCCCAAGCCTGCACTGACAGGGTGCGAGCATCAGACACACCGATTGTTGCGGCCTGATTAAGCGGCACATCGTTGCCGTAATAACTCACCACAATATGATCGAGCAGAGCTGGGGTAGCCCGGCCAGTACGGAGTTTTGCCAATTCAACCTTGACTGCAGCAATACTTTTCTTCATGCGAATTTTGGTGTCCACCATGATTTCATCGATCATCGTTTCTCTCCCTTTCTCACTTAGTGTTCCCAGGAATCTGCGTACTTCTTGTGGCAGGAGTCGATATTTTAATACTGTCCTAGTTCAATGGCAGGCTGCATTTCGACATCGAGAATATTCTATTCAATTCAGCACATTACGGCCAAATCAGGAATCATCTCACGGTTGGTGTGACAATATCTATTAAGAACGTAGAAAACCTGGTTATGGCCGAGTTAGAACCGAATCTATTTATTCGGCAGGTTTTATGTGGCTGAATGACCTTGGAACTCAGATCTAAATCGACACTGAGTCGATGACCACTGTTAGCACTGTATAGTTATTACGTTGTTTGCGCTTATCTGATTGAAGTAATACGGGGTATCACAACCAACTGGCTTCCTAGCCAGAATCAATTCGATTATGTTACCGGGCAGTATCTGCCGCTTGCATTTTGCTGTCGTACATAATGTTACCCACGGCTAGCTTGTGCCATCACTTCGGCGACGAAATCATCATCTCTTTTATCCAACCCTTCACCGACCTCATATCGAAGCATCTCACATACTTTTACGTCAACTCCCGCGATAAGATCACCAACTGTTATATCTGGATTCTTCACATAAGCCTGTCCCAGCAAGGTATTCTCCTTCATAAACTTTTTCAACTTGCCGTCGACCATGCGTGCAACAATGTCGTCAGATTTGCCGCTCTCTTTCGCCTGTGCAGTAAATATTGATCGCTCTGTTTCGATAACTTCCTCAGGAACATCATCCTCGGCGACACAAATTGGTCGACTGGCTGCAATATGCATTGCGATATCTTTGCCTAACTCCGCTTCACTCTTATCCATGGAGACCAATACACCGATTCTTCCTCCGTGAAGGTAACCAGCCACCAGACCATCAGGAGATCTCAATCTGTCGAATCGGCGCACAGAGATATTTTCACCGATTTTAGAGATCAACTCCTGACGTGCTTGATTGACGGAAATACCTGGATGAAGTTCAGATTCTTCCAGGTCTTCCATTGTGTTTTGATCACCTGCAAGTAGACACTGGGCAACTGCGATTGAATATTCTTTAAACGAGTTATCTTTAGCCGCAAAGTCAGTTTCGCAATTTACCTCAACCAACACACCCGAAATGGTGTCACCCGAAACAAGCTGGACGATTACTCCTTCAGCCGCAATACGTCCCGACTTCTTTTCTGCACTTGCGACACCTAAAGTTCGCAACAGTTCGATACCCTGATCAATATTACCACCCGTTTGTGTGAGAGCTTTTTTGCAGTCCATCATGCCTGCACCGGTGCGTTCACGCAGTTCCTTGACCAAGGCGGCTGATATAGTCATGTAATGGTCCTCATCCGCTCACTGTGTTTAGTCAACATGACCTTTTCCGCTGTCCTCTAACGGCGCACCTTCTTCAACTGGATCAGGCGCCACGTCGGCAACTTCTTCCGAGGCGGCAGAAGAAGTTGGTACGTCAATCGGATCATCCTTGGCAACGCTAGCTGCGTCTACTTTTTCAGAAATCTCTACATAGTCATCAGCATCACCAGTGATCACCTCGGGCAAAATACTTCTCGCTTCCAGAACAGCATCAGCGGCATGAGAAAGATAAAGGCGCACCGCTCTTATCGCATCATCATTACCAGGAATTGGATAATCGATTCCCTCTGGCGAGCTATTTGTGTCGACAATGCCAACCACCGGAATCTTCAACTTCTTAGCCTCGGCAACCGCAATTTTCTCGTGGTCAACATCTATTACAAATATACAGTCTGGTAGAGCCGTCATGTCGCGTATACCAGAAAGACTGCGGTCTAGCTTACTTCGCTCTCGCTCCAGAATGAGTGCTTCCTTTTTGCTTAGTCGGTCTATGGCACCACTACTATTCAACTCATCAAGCTCAATCAACCTCGCTATAGAGTTCTTGACCGTCTTAAAGTTCGTCAACATACCCCCGAGCCAACGGTGATCCACAAAGGGGCACCCGCATCGTTCAGCATGTTCCCGAACCAGTTTACTCGCCTGGCGTTTTGTCCCAACGAACAACACCTTTCCTTTTGCAGCAGTAACGCTTCCGAGAAAGTTCATTGCCTCTTGAAAGAGAGGTAACGTAGTCTCCAAATTGATAATGTGGATTTTGTTACGGCTACCAAAGATATAGGGTGCCATCTTTGGTGACCAATAGCGCGTCTGATGACCAAAATGAACGCCAGCTTCTAACATCTGACGCATATTGATGTCTGCCATGTGATCTCCTTCGGGTTAAGTTTAGTCAGGCACCTCTATCGCCAACCCATCAGTTTTTTGTACAAATGAGCACCCGGGCGATTGATAACGTTACCTGCCAGGATTTTGGGGCGGGAGTTTATCCGAACAGTCTGAAAATCGCCAGTGTTTGATGTTTGTTCACTATACATACTGTCCCGTTATGGGCATTGGAACCATACTTCAAGGCACATCTGGCGAAATGTTCGTGTAGGATAGACTATCTTTATATGAGCGAAATTTCTGTGTTCCATGTCCGTAACAATAAAAACTGCCGTTGAATTTTCTAAGATGCGGGTAGCCGGCCAGCTTACTAGACAAGTTCTCGATATGATAACACCCCACGTCGCGCCTGGCATCACCACGGATGAGCTGGATCAAATTTGTCACCGATACATCATCGATGACCTCGACGCGATACCAGCTCCATTAAACTATAGAGGATTCCCCAAATCGATCTGTACCAGTGTTAATCACGTGGTCTGCCACGGCATTCCAGGGAAGAGAAAACTCAAAACTGGCGATATCATTAACATCGATATCACCGTGATAAAAGATGGATACCATGGGGACGCCAGCAGAATGTTTGCAATTGGCAACGTCTCAATTCGAGCTCAACGCCTGATAAATATCACCCGTGAGTGTCTTGAAACGGCTATTCGTCTTGTACACCCTGGCGCACGCCTTGGGGACATCGGTGCTGCGATCCAACAGTATGCTGAATCTAACGGGTTTTCAGTTGTACGCGAATACTGTGGCCATGGCATTGGGCGTGTATTTCATGAAGACCCGCAGGTACTGCACTACGGTACGTTTGGAAGTGGCTTGGAACTCTCCCCTGGAATGACCTTTACCATCGAACCAATGATCAATGCGGGAAAAAAGGAAACTCGCCTACTTCCGGACGGCTGGACCGTGGTTACCAGAGATCATAGTCTAAGCGCACAGTGGGAACATACAATAGGAGTTACTGAAGACGGCCATGAGATACTAACAGGCTAGCCGTCGCAATCGGTCTGAATAATGTGGTTGTCACGAAACCGTATCCTGGATATCCGGGCCCTGCACAAGTTGATGGGGGATCCCGATAGAGTCAACCTAGTCAAAACACTGCTGAGTGATAGTGTTGGCGTATTGAAAAACTACCACCTTGGCGGTGCTCCTTCACAGGATATCGTCACTGCTCATGCCTGGTTTGTAGATCAGGTTATCAAAGCTATCTGGGAACATCATGCACCTTCGACGGAAAAAAGGCGATCCGTCGCACTCATTGCTGTTGGTGGCTATGGTAGGTCTGAACTTCATCCAGGATCGGACATAGATTTATTGGTGCTCTTTCAAAAAGCACCCACTAAAGCGCAGCGACAAAACACTGAATCGCTGATTCGAACGCTCTGGGATGTCGGACTTACGATCGGTCATAGCGTTCGTACACTTCGAGACTGTACTGCTCAGTCACGTAGTGATGTGACTGTAATGACAAACTTGTTGGAATCAAGGGTGCTTGCTGGCAATTCTGAATTACTGAGTCAGCTCAAATTACGAACCGATATCGACCTGATGTGGCCAGCTGCAAAGTACCTAGAAGCCAAGATCGAAGAGCAGTCAGCCCGCCACCTACGCTACGATGACACTGCCTATAACTTGGAGCCACAAATCAAAGAAGGACCGGGTGGATTAAGAGATCTTCAAACCATTGGCTGGGTTGCTCATCGGGTACTTGGTCAGCAGGGACTCCGCTACCTTATTTCTTACAATTATCTAACTGAGCACGAATATCGGGAATTGATCAGAGGGAGGAACTTTCTGTGGAAGATTCGCAATGCTTTGCACTTCGCGTCAGGTCGGGCTGAAGATCGACTTCTTTTCGATTACCAACGCGAGATCGCCCAGCAATTTGGTTATAAAGACACAACAACGCTAGCAGTCGAAAAACTCATGAAACGGTATTACCGAACAGCAGGGGAAATTCGACTACTCAACACGACTGTACTGCAGCAACTGCAAGCTGTCACGAAACCCAAAACAAAGGGTCGACAAAACAAACCTACCAACCTAAATCGGCGTTTTTGTATGAAGAATGAGCTTATTGAAATACGCAATTCCAATGTATTTCAAACATCGCCTTTTGCTCTCCTGGAAGTTTTCTTACTTTTACAACAGCACCCGGATCTCAAAGGCATTGGCGTAGATACTATCCGGTCAATTCGTGAGAACCTTTTCCGAATAGATGCTGGATTCCGCCAAGACCTTAAATGTAGAAGTCTATTTATGGAAATTCTGAAAGCTCCTCTCGGACAGACACGAGCACTCCGACAAATGAATGCATACGGTATCCTAGGCGCTTACATACCCCAATTCGGTCGAATCATAGGCCAGATGCAACACGATCTTTTTCATGTCTATACAGTCGACGCACATCTTCTCTTTGTTGTAAGAAACCTCCGGCGACTTGAGTTGTCCGAACACGATGCCGAGTATCCGGCAGAGAGTAAGTTAATGCGTACTATTTTCAAGCGACATCGCCTTTTTATAGCTGCACTGTTTCACGATATTTCAAAAGGACAAGGTGGCGATCACTCCAAACTCGGCGAATCCGAAGTTTATCAATTTTGCAGAAAACACAGCATGAGTGATTATGACTGTCATTTTGTTTCATGGCTGGTCCGTCACCATCTCACAATGTCGTGGATAGCTCAGCGTGAAGATACCTCAGATGTTGGTGTAATAGATGACTTTGCGCGCCTGGTTGGTGATCAGGAACACTTGGACAATCTTTATCTGCTTACGGTTGCTGATATACGGGGCACCAGCCCTCATGTATGGAACGACTGGAAGGCGAAGCTTCTAAGTGACCTATATAATCTAACGACACAGGCCCTTCGTCGCGACGTTGGATCCCCGATATTACTATCAGAAAGAATAGAGGACCTAAAAAGCGAGTCGCTAACTTATCTGAAGGATGCCTCAATCAAACAAGAGACGGCAGAAAGCGTATGGTCGGTAATGGAAGACGAGTATTTTGTTCGAAATTCACCAGCAGCGATTGCCTGGCACACGCGCCTTCTGTCATCAGCCTCCGTAGCATCCCTGCCACTTGTAGATACGATAAATAATAGTGAATCCGGTACTACTGAGGTGTTTGTCTGTGCACCTGACTCGGAGCTTTTATTGTCTAATGTGACTGCGGGTTTTGATCGAGAAAATCTAAATATTGTCGATGCTCGGGTGCACCGTACCTGTTCTGGCCTAGTTGTGATGATATTTGTTGTGTTGAATGTTAGTCCTAACAAACCGACAAAAAGCGGCTTAAATTCTACAAAACAGTCTTTAAGGGCGCAGATAATGGATCCAATGCCTGGAAAAGACCCCCAGAGAACTCGGCTTTCTCGCTCCCTGCTGCATTTCCCTATAGACACAAAAGTGACATTTCCCAAGCTAAAAGATCAAATTAAAACCATTATGGTGGTAACTGCCCAAGACCGACCTGGATTACTCCATCAAGTTGCGAGGGCATTTATTGAGTGTAAAACACATCTGGTGAGCGCTAAAATCAGCACCTTCGGTGAAAGAGTGGAAGATATTTTTTATATTACGGACCGTGACGGCCAACCGATAAACGACCCGAAAGAAAGAAAGAAAATCGCAAAAACCGTTTGCGCCGCGTTGCCTTCCTAGCGCCTTAATTTCCCTTAAACAACCCATATTATGAATAATATTAAAGAAATTATTGTTGCGGCATACGAGAATCGCGAGTCCTTGACTCGTTCTTCAGCCAGTGTCGAATTAATCCAAGCAATTCAATCTGCACTTGAACTCCTAGATAACGGTGATGCCAGAGTCGCTGAACCAACGGCTACCGGATGGGTGGTCAATGAGTGGCTCAAGAAAGCGGTATTGTTGTCATTCATACTTGGCAGAAATAGAGTATTGGAATCTGGAGACACCAAGTACTATGACAAGGTTGCCGGCAAGTTCGATAGCTACGACGATAGTCAATTTCAAACTGGTGGCTACCGTGTTGTGCCGCCAGCTATGGTTCGCCATGGAGCTTATCTCGCACCCAATGTTATTCTCATGCCGAGCTATGTCAATATTGGAGCCTACGTAGGCGAGGGGACAATGGTTGATACGTGGGCAACGGTTGGCTCTTGTGCGCAAATCGGGAGAAACGTCCACCTGTCGGGAGGTGTGGGTATCGGCGGGGTCCTTGAACCTCTTCAAGCATCCCCTACAATAATTGAAGACAATTGCTTTATTGGTGCTCGGAGCGAAATCGTTGAAGGCGTAATCGTTGAAGAAGGTTCCGTAGTCTCAATGGGCGTATATATTGGCCAGAGCACCAAGATTTTGGATCGTGCAAATGGTAACGTTAGCTATGGAAGAATCCCCACAGGTTCTGTTGTGGTATCTGGAACAATGCCAGCAAAAGACGGATCACACAGCCTGTATTGTGCTGTAATCGTCAAGAGAGTAGATGAGAAAACGCGATCGAAAGTCGGGATTAATGAGCTGCTACGCGATATCTAAGTCAATGCAGGAGTTCCAACAACTCACCGACATTCTTTATTGGAACAACCTCTAGTTTCTCTGGACCATGAGTCGCTTGGTTTGCCTGTGGAATTATGGCTTTTCTGAATCCGAGTTTTTTTGCTTCCTTAAGTCGCTCCTGGCCGCGTTGAACTGGTCTGACCTCACCAGACAATCCTATTTCGCCAAAACATACTGTGCCGGCTGGTAACGGTTTGTTAAAATGACTAGACAAAACCGCTAAAGCTATAGCAACATCTGTGGCTGTTTCTGATAATTTTATGCCCCCCGCAACGTTAACATAGACATCCCTGTTGCCCAGGGTAACACCAGCATGTCTGCTTAACACTGCCAACAACATGCTAATTCGGCCACCGTCAAGACCTATGGAAAGTCTGCGAGGCGTTGCAAGCACAGTATCGTCGACCAACGCTTGGAGCTCAACCAACAACGGTCGCGTGCCCTCCTGTGCGACCAGGACGACACTCCCAGGTTTATCCGTGTTATCCGAAGATAGAAGCATGGATGATGGATTCTCTACACCCCTTAGGCCTGAATCAGTCATTACAAATACGCCTACCTCATTTACGGCGCCGAATCTGTTTTTGAAAGCCCTAACCAGTCGTAGCCGACTGTCCGCATCTCCTTCAAAGTACAAGACAGTGTCGACTATATGCTCAAGCAATTTAGGGCCAGCAAGCACACCATCTTTTGTTATATGTCCTATCATAAGAATTGCGGTACTTGTCGATTTGGCAAACCTCACCAATCGATCTGCACATGCTCGCACTTGACTGACACTGCCTGGCGCAGATTCCTGTTCTGTGGAAAACAAGGTTTGAATCGAGTCAATGACTACAAATTTCGGACCTGTCGACTTAGCAACATGCAAAACCGTTTCGAGTTCCGAAGTTGCCATGATCTTGATGTTTGAGCTCTCTATCTTTGTACGACTTGCCCTTAACGCGAGTTGTTGCAGAGACTCTTCCCCCGTGGTGTAAAGAACCGAATCGGCGACCGAAAGACTGCCAGCACATTGGAGAGCCAAAGTACTCTTTCCTATTCCTGGTTCGCCCCCAAGTAGCGTTACTGCTCCCTCTACGAACCCACCGCCGAGAACCCGATCGAACTCGCTGGAACCTGTCGACATCCGGGCAACCTGTGCCACTTTGATGCTCGATAGGTCTATTGAAACACTGTCTGCCTGGTCAACGTTATGAGTAAATTTGGCTGAATGGGCATTCTTTGTTTCTGACAAAGAATTCCATATTCCGCATTCATTACACTGGCCGGTCCATTTCGGGTGCTTGGCGCCACACGAGCTACAGATATAAATAATCTTTCCTTTCGCTGGCATTACGCCAATAATTCCCTATAGGCACAAATGAAAAGTTTCAATTTATGACGGCCATCTAACTTTTGCCTCGATCCAGCACCTAGGTCTAACAAAATTTCTCGCAGGTTAATACAAAGGCTCTGAAAATTCAGAAACATAGTTCTCAAACCGAGTGTACTCACCCAAAAATGTCAGACGAATGGTACCCGTGGGGCCGTTTCTTTGCTTTCCTATGATGATTTCGGCTGTACCACGATCCTGAGAATCTTCATTGTAGATCTCATCTCTATAAATAAAAAATATAACGTCAGCATCCTGCTCTATCGCGCCAGATTCTCTAAGATCAGACATTACAGGCCTTTTATTAGGTCTTTGTTCCAGACTCCTATTTAACTGTGAAAGCACGACCACGGGCGCAGACATCTCCTTGGCGATAATCTTCAGCGCCCTGGTAATATTCGATACTTCAACGGCTCTATTTTCGCTGTTGTCACCGGACTGCATCAACTGTAGATAGTCAACTACGATCATACCGAGTCGCCCATGTTCCCGTGATAGCCTGCGAACGCGAGACCTTAGTTCAACCGGCGTAAGTGCGGGAGTATCATCAATAAATATCGGAGCGGTATCAAGCAATTCCACAGCTGAAGTCAGGCGAGGCCAGTCGTCCTTAGAGAGTTTCCCGGTCCTGACGTGATGCGCATTTATTCTGCCCAAAGATGCGAGCATTCGCATGGCAAGTTGCTGGCCAGGCATTTCCATGCTGAATACAGCAACAGGTAGTTTGCTCCCGATCGCGGCATTCTCAACTATATTCATTGCAAGACTGGTTTTACCCATTGATGGTCGACCCGCAATAACCACAAGATCGGAAGGTTGAAGGCCTGATGTCATGTTATCCAGGTCGCTGAACCCCGTCGGTACGCCTGTAATGGATTGTCCGGATTCATAAAGCTCCTCTATTCTATCCAGCGCTTCTGTCAGGAGATTCTGCACCGGTACGAACCCGCCCTTCTGGCGTTTGTCGGCTTCAGCTATATCGAACACCAGCTTTTCCGCGTACCCCAATAATTCTTCTACATTGGAACCTTCAGGGTTGTAAGCTTTTTCTGAAATCTGGGTAGAAACATTGATTAACCGTCGTAATACTGACCTTTCTCGGACTATCGCAGCATAAGCTATGACGTTAACCGTCCCCGGTGTATTCTTAGCCAGTTCTCCAAGATAAGGAAGGCCACCGACCTTATCCAGCATACCGCAATTACCTAACCACTCTGATGTTGTAACGACGTCTACCGGTTGATCCGTAGCATGAAGCGCTTTTATAGCCGCAAATATTTCTCGATGCGCTTTGGTGTAGAAATCCTCTTCTAAAACAACTTCTACCACATCATCCCACCGCCTGGAATCCAAAAGCAGGCAACCCAGGACCGACTGCTCAGCTTCAAGTGCTTGCGGCGGTACAGGGTATTCGCGTCGCGTTGAGATTATTGCCTGGGTCTCTGACATTTGAAACATTCAAAATTCAATGCATTACATGCGGACAACTTTACAACAAATCAGTGGACGGCTGTCACTATTCGGCTACAGTATTTGACCAGACAAGAATACACGAAAAAGCCGGACATTTCGTCCGGCTCATAAGGTAATAACGTATGCAGCTCAGGATATTATTTCTTCTTGAACGCCCTCGCTATCTTCTACCTGTTCAGCAGTTACCACAACCTTCAGCGATTGCCTAACCTGTGGGTGAAGTATTATCTGAATTTCGTGCTCTCCCAACTCTTTAATTGATCCTTTAGGCATATCGATTTCAGAACGCTGGATAGCCAATTCCGCGTTTTGCAATAATTCCGCAATATCTATCGCAGATACAGAGCCAAACAGTCTACCCTCGTCGCCAGCTCTACGGGCAACAGTCACAGATTCCGGCAATAGGTCGACCTTAGCCTTTGCGGCATCCATTCTTTCACTATCTAGCTTTGCAAGCTCTTTGCGGCGTCCTTCAACCCGCGCCTTCGCATCATCAGTCGCCCATGCCGCCTTACCCTGTGGCACAAGGTAATTGCGGGCATAACCGGATCGCACTTGTACAACGTCTCCTAATTCTCCAAGGTTTTGTATATTTTCCAGCAGTATGATTTCCATCTCTCATATTCTCCGAAACACTAGGTCTAAAACGATGCTAATGCTGGTCACTATACGGAAGTAAAGCCAGGAAACGTGCTCTTTTAACCGCAGTCGCCAGTTGGCGCTGATAGCGCGGCTTGGTTCCCGTATTTCTACTCGGAATTATTTTCCCCGTCTCACTAATATAAGATTTAAGAGTATCCAAATCTTTATAGTCAATCTTGGTCACACCCAAAGCAGTAAAACGACAGTATTTACGACGGCGGTTATTTCTCATGTCTGAGGTACCTCAGCTTCAGAATCTGAAGAAGTAATGGAATCTTTATCCACCGACACTGATTCTTCCAACGACGGCTCATCCACTGCCTCACCCTCCCCTTCCTTATCAGTGCCCGAATTTTCTTTGGCATCCGCTGCTTCTACAGGCTCATTACTAAGCCCCTCAGATTCGGATACAACGTTATCACTTTCCCCACTTTGCACCAAGAATGACGGTTCGGTTACGGCAGTTTTCATTTTAATGACCAAATTCCTGATAACTGCATCGTTGAATTTGAACAAGTCGTTCATTTCGTCCAGCGTTGGTTGATCACACTCCACGTTCATCAATACGTAATGGGCTTTGTGAACCTTCTCAATAGGGTAGGCTAATTGACGCCTGCCCCAATCTTCCAGTCTGTGTAACTGACCGCCCGCATTCTCTATAAAGCCCTTATAGCGTTCAGTCATCGCAGGAACCTGTTCACTTTGATCAGGATGGACGAGAAATACTATCTCGTAATGGCGCATAAGTTTCTCCCTATGGATCGAGCTTCCTGCTTTTCGCAGTGAAGCAAGGAGTTAATCGGAGGTCATCAAGGGCAGCAGATTTTAACCGCCTTTCTCTTCGAGAACAACTGACAGGCTATCGATTCGGTCGCTTAGCTACCAAGTCGTCTACGACGCTAGGATCCGCCAGAGTCGATGTATCTCCCAAGTCATCAATTTCACTGGCGGCTATCTTTCTCAAAATTCGACGCATAATCTTTCCCGAGCGTGTTTTCGGCAAGCCCGGTGCCCATTGGATTATATCGGGCGTTGCAAATGGGCCAATTTCTTTGCGTACAAGATTAACGAGATCTCTCTTAAGCTCGTCACTAGGATCACTACCCACCATCAATGTGACATATCCGTAGATTCCCTGTCCCTTGATCTCGTGCGGATATCCAACAACAGCTGCCTCCGCGACTAGATCATGCAATACCAGAGCGCTTTCAACCTCAGCGGTTCCCATTCGATGACCCGAAACGTTAATAACATCATCGACTCGACCTGTGATCCAGTAATAACCGTCCTCATCTCTGCGTGCACCATCTCCAGTCATATAATATCCAGGGTACCTGGCAAAATAAGTAGATACGAAGCGTTCGTGGTCACCGTACACAGTTCGCATCTGTCCTGGCCATGAACGGCTAATAACCAAATTTCCCACACCCGCACCATCTACTTCATTCCCTTCATCATCCAGAAGCGCTGGCTGGATTCCAAAAAATGGTCTGGTAGCCGACCCTGGCTTCAGTGGCGTCGCACCAACCAGCGGTGTGATTAGAATACCGCCGGTCTCTGTCTGCCACCATGTGTCTACAATAGGGCACTGTTGGCCCCCCACAACTCGGTAATACCATTCCCAGGCTTCTGGGTTGATCGGCTCACCTACAGTGCCCAATATACGAAGGCTAGTACGATCAGCACTTAACACGGGACCATCTCCTAGACTCATCAGTGCCCGAATAGCCGTCGGCGCTGTGTAGAAAATGTTGACCGAATGTTTATCCACAATATTCCAGAAGCGACTCGCGTCTGGATAGGTTGGCACTCCCTCAAACATCAATGTAGTTGCACCGTTAGCCAAAGGGCCGTAAACAATATATGAGTGACCCGTGATCCAACCTACGTCAGCCGTACACCAGTAGACCTCACCGTCTTTATAGTCGAATACCAGTTGGTGAGTCATCGCTGCATAGAGCTGATAACCCGCAGTTGTGTGCAACACGCCCTTAGGCTTTCCGGTAGAACCTGACGTATAGAGAATAAACAGGGGATCCTCTGCATCCATCTCTTCAGGCTCACAATCTGGAGATACACTTGCCATACCTTCGTGATACCAGATATCTCGTTTTTCGTCGCCAGGTACTTCAGCACCCGTCCTTCGTACAACGATTGTGGTATGCACATCTGGGCAATCTTCAAGCGCTGTCTCAACGTTTGCTTTAAGTGGGACTGGACGTCCCCCACGGGGACCCTCGTCTGCTGTTACAACAACACGGCAATCTGAGTCCAGGATACGATCTCTTAACGAATCTGGAGAAAAGCCGCCAAATACCACGGAGTGGACAGCCCCAATCCGAGCACATCCCAGCATAGCGACTGCAGCCTCAGGAATCATAGGCATGTAGATAGATACCCGATCCCCTTTTCCCACTCCGCGCGATTTCAAAAGATTGGCAAATCGGCAAACACTTTCATGCAACTCCTTGTAGGAAATATGCTGCTGTTCAGATGGATCATCGCCCTCCCAGATAATCGCAATCTGATCGCCTCGAGCCTCAAGATGACGATCAATACAATTAACCGTTGCATTGAGTTTGGCACCACTAAACCATGCAATTGCTCCAGTGACGTAGTCATAACTCGTTACCTGATCCCATTTTTTGGTATAAGTCAGGTATTTCTCCGCCTGCTCCGGCCAAAATTCTTCGGGGTTTTCGATTGACCGGCGATACATCTCTTGGTAGCGGGCCTCATCGATGTAGGCATCTTCTGCATTACGCAAGGCGACCGGGTATATTCGATTGTTATCCATTTTCTTCTCCTCCCTAATTATTACCTAAACAATAACCGTCTAAGGATTTGAGGCCCCGTACCACAATATCAAGAATTGTTCAGTGTAATTTTTTCACAACACGCTTCAATCAAGATTCCACGTTAGATCTCCAGACACAGCTATCACCTAACCTGTCTAGCCATTTTTTATGTTCTAAAATCTCATCTGCGCTGGCCGAAATGACTATAAATCTGTCGTCTGAAAAACCAGTTCTGTCGCTGGGGTCTCCTGCAGAATCTCGATAGACATCCCGATTACTCGCTCTGAACTTCTTTTGTGGGTCACTCACTTCAAAAGAGAGATCTGCCTGCCCACCGGTCATCGCGAGATAAACCTCTGCCAAAATCCTAGCATCCAGTAGGCCCCCATGATAGGTTCTCTGACTGGTATCGACCTGATAGCGTTTGGCTAAAGCATCGAGACTGTTTCGCTGGCCGGGATGAAGTTGGCGAGCCAGCGCCAAACTGTCTACGACCTGGCAATAATCCTCAATTTTCCGACGTGCTGAATCCATCAATCTAATTTCATTGTTTAGAAACCCAACATCAAATGATGCATTGTGGATAACCAGTTCGCTGCCTTCAATAAACAACAGAAATTCTTCTAGGAGTTCCGGAAATTTTGGCTTGTCTAACAGAAATTCTGTAGTGAGTCCGTGCACTTCTTGGGCTTCCGAGTCGACTTGTCTGTCCGGATTGACGTAACTATGAAAAATATGTTCTGTAATCCGACGATCTGACACCTCGATACAGCCTATCTCGATCACGCGATGGCCTAGTTTCCAGTCTAAACCAGTCGTTTCAGTATCTAAAATAACTTGTCTCATATCATTATTATGGTCACCCAATTTCAGGCTATCTAAGCAAGCATTTGTTCGATCGCTTTATTGGCCAACTCATCTGCTCTTTCGTTTCCAGCATCGCCAGAATGGCCTTTTACCCAATACCATTCGACAACATGGCGATGGGTCGATTTGTCTAGGGCCTGCCATAGATCCTGATTTCTTACCTGTTTGCCGTTCGATGTTTTCCATCCGTTTCGCTTCCAGTTTGATATCCACACAGTTATACCCTTCTTGACGTACTGCGAGTCGGTATAGAGTGATACAAGACTAGAGTCCGGAAGTGTATCAAGTGCCTCTACTGGAGCGACCAATTCCATCCGATTGTTAGTCGTATTTGACTTGGCACCACTAAGTTCATTCATCTCTCCGCCTCGATACAGAACCGCACCCCAACCTCCGGGTCCTGGATTGCCACGACAGGCCCCATCTGTATAGATTACCCATCGTTCAGTCATGCTTTATTCCGGTTTTCCTAATTGAATGTCGTAGTCAAGATTTTCGCGTTAACGTTTGGAGTCGGTGTCGTTGTCGGACACCTCTTAACACGGGCTTCAGATGTTTTGTATGAATGTTTAGGGCTTTGTTCTTAGCTACAAGAATATAAGCACCAGAAAGCGCCGGCCACCATCGTCGTCCAGCCGACTCCATAAATTTTAGCCGACGCAATATAGATTCATTATTGACAGGTGGCCGATAGAAATACATTGTCCCACCTACCGTTACAAACCCCAACAAGTTTATCCAGTCCTGAACTCTCGTCAATGGAAAGTAGTTTGCTGTCCACGGCATTGAACTTTTGTGGAATTTAAGCAGCCGGCAGATACCCCAGATTCCAAAGGGATTAAGTCCCAGTACAACCAAATGCCCTTCGGGTGCTAAGATTTCGCTGACTTCTCTTAATACTCCGCCGGGGTCTTTCCCGAAATCTAACGCGTGGAACAGGACAACAAGATCTATAGACCTACGTTCGAAAGGCAACGCGTCCCAGTCAGAACAGACTCGGACTCCATTCAGTTTACAGTGTCCGGGAGCAACATAGATCCGTTCACCACAGTCGATGTTGGCCAGCAAATCCTGTTTTGTCGCCCCGATCTGTAATGCCACTCCATGATATCCATAGGGAATTAAACTAGGAATATGAGCACGTGCTTCGTTTGTAAAACAGTTTCCAAGCTCAGTATTAAACCAGTTGACCATAAACTACTACCCTAATTTACCCGATAACCCATAACAGATTAGATAACAATGGGAGTTTATCCGTCATGACTCTGTCAGTCGCTCTACAGGATAACCAGTGAAGGTCACTTCATCATCACGTACGCAGGCTCTAGAACCCGTTCCATAACGAGTGCATCCTCTGCTCGATCGAAAGAGCGATAGTAGTTATTTCTGCGGCCAAAAACCAGGAATCCTTCTGACTCGTACAGTTGCTGCGCTATCAGATTATTTGCGCGAACCTCCAAAAGAATTTTCATCATTCCGTTTTTAGCGGCATCAGTGCATGCTTTTTTGACAAGACCACGACCGACACCTTGACCCTGTCGAGCGCTTTTTACCGCCAAATTCAAGATATGCGATTCTTCAGTGTAAATCGACTGAATGAGGTAAGCGATCACTTGATCATCGGAATCAATAACCCAACATTTATACCCTGCTTTAAGAGATTCGGAGAATGCGTCCTGGGTCCATGGGTGAAAAGCGACTTTTCGTTCTATCTTCACAACTTGAGGAATATCTGAATAGGCCATAGGCCGCACTATCTCTAGATCAAACTGGTCGGACATTTTTAGATCCATCGACCAGAGATTGCGCGAACTGTAAATCTTTCCACACCTTTTTTTTCTCCAACGGTGAGCGGAGTAGATACGCAGGATGATAAGTTACTACCAAAGGAATCTTTAATTCAAAGTATTCATGTCTTTGGCCACGTAATTCCGCTATCGATGCTGTGGACTTCAGTAGTGCTTGGGCTGCAAAGCGACCCATCGCGACGATAATCTCAGGTTTCATGTGGTTGATCTGATCGTGCAGGTAGGGTTCACATTGAATCACTTCTTCTCCCATCGGATCTCTGTTCCCCGGTGGCCTGCACTTGAGCACATTGGTTATATAGACCTCGTCCCGCGCTAATCCGATGCTAAACAATATTGAATTTAACAACTGGCCCGCACGACCCACAAACGGTAAGCCTTGTTTATCCTCTTCCGAACCAGGCGCCTCGCCCACAAACAGCCAGTCCGCTTCTATGGAACCATGACCGAAGACCGTGTTCTGTCGGCCCAGATGAAGGCTGCATGCCTGACACTGCTGAACCTTATCCGATAGTGCCTTCAGTTCGATACTAGCACCATCTGCCCTAACTGATGTTGTGCTCGACGCTCTCCTTTGCCACCGGACAATCCCGATCTCTCGTAAGTGCTGCAATCTATGGTGTGTTGCCAAGAGCTGTTGGACCGTCTATACCGTATCACTCAGCTGTGGATGGACGGAAAACTGCATCTGATTGAGCCTGTTTAGCGCGTTCACGTAAGCTTTTACCGAGGCAATCACGATATCGGTATCTGCTCCATTGCCATTGACAATTCTTCCATCTTTTTCCAGACGCACACTCACCTCACCTTGCGAATCTGTACCAGTCGTAATGTTATTCACAGAATACAAGAGAAGTTTACTCTCTGAAGGAGCAATTGCTTCCACAGCTTTGTATGAGGCATCTACAGCCCCGTCGCCCGTCGCTGAGCCCGTTTTTTCAGTACCATCAATAATTAGCGTAACGACAGCTTTCGGTATCTCTCCTGTTATCGAAGAAGTGCTCATCGACACCAATTGAAGTTTTTCGTTCACCTGTCCCGAATCACCCTCACTGACCAAAGCTATAAGATCCTCATCAAATATCTCGTGTTTCTTGTCAGCCAATGTCTTAAATCTTACAAAAGTCTCATCTCGATCTGTTTTAGATTCAAATTCTATCCCCAACGCTGAGAGACGTTTTGTAAACGCTGTACGACCCGAATGCTTGCCGAGCACAAGTTTGTTGGCAGACCAGCCCACATCTTCTGCTCGCATTATTTCGTAAGTTTCTCGACTTTTTAGAACACCATCCTGATGAATGCCGGCCTCATGCGCAAAAGCATTGGCACCCACTATCGCTTTATTGGGTTGAACAGGAAATCCGGTAATTGTCGAAACTAGCCGACTCGTAGGAACAATCTGTGTCGAGTCTACGTTGGTATCACAGTCGAAAAAGTCTTGTCTTGTCCTGACTGCCATCACTATCTCTTCAAGTGAGGCATTGCCTGCTCGCTCACCGAGTCCATTGACAGTGCACTCGACTTGGCGAGCGCCTTTCACTACTGCGGCTAACGAATTAGCGACAGCCATCCCCAAATCGTTGTGACAATGCACTGAAAAAATTGCTTTATCCGAGTTCGGTATCCGCTCCATCAGATTCGCTATCAACTCTCCAAACTGGCTTGGCATCGTATAGCCTACAGTGTCTGGTATGTTAATCGTCGTCGCGCCAGCGTCGATAACTGCTTCAATAATTTGACACAAAAAATCCTCATCTGAACGACCCGCATCTTCGGGTGAGAACTCCACATCTCCCGTACTATTTTTAGCTTGTTTGACCGACAACACTGCCTGCTCCAATACCTGGTCAGGAGACATTCTCAACTTCTCCCGCATATGAATAGGAGAGGTAGCAATGAAGGCGTGTATTCTCGGAGACTCAGCTGGCTTGACTGCATCCGCGGCTAAGCCAACATCACGAGCATTAGCCCGGGCAAGACCACAGATCGTGGATTCTCTCACCTGCTCTGCAATTCGTTGAACCGCTTCAAAGTCTCCGGGACTAGCAGCTGGAAATCCGGCTTCTATAACGTCTACTCTTAATCGTTCTAGTTGCCGAGCCAGTCTCATTTTTTCATCCGCCGTCATTGATGCGCCGGGACTCTGCTCACCATCTCTCAACGTTGTATCAAAAACAATTAATTTATTAGTCATCGTGCACCTCGCTTCTGCTAATTTAGCTG
>Ga0315338_1000549_pt1 | contig 80554 bp, 61 predicted proteins | sample ASW8metaG_FD_204518 | JGI IMG/M metagenome (GOLD analysis project Ga0315338, IMG submission 204518) | Ammonia-oxidizing marine archaeal communities from Monterey Bay, California, United States - ASW #8 | ecosystem: Environmental > Aquatic > Marine > Coastal | place: USA: California | collected...
CGTAGAGCGGACGCAGGCTCTGCGTTGCCATTTTTCATAACGGCCTGATTCAAAAACACATAGCGCATTTATAACAATAATGGAGGCTCCTGATGAGAACCTATTTGCGTGTTTGCACCGGCCTGACAGCCGGTGCTCTTTTTCTTGCCCCGAGCGTTGCCCTGGCGAACATGGGCAACACCGCCACCACTTACGGCCTGTTGCCCACGGATATTGCGTCCGCCCAGGCCCTGTCCATGTTCAACACCCAGGTGTCGACGACTTACTACAACCCCGCGTACCTGGCGCACAGCACCAAAAGCGAGCTCACCGCCGGTCTGATGCACGCCGAACACAACCTCAAGGCGGACAGTGAGCAGTTCGGCACCTACACCGTGCAGGACGACCCCACCCAGCAGGTGCTGCTGGGCCTGAAAGCGGACCTCAGCGACCTCACCGAACTGGGCCAGCCCATGTACCTGGGCGTAATGATCGGCTCCGAGAAGTTCGGTGACGAGCTGCTCGCCTTCGGTTCCCGCACCGACGCCGACGGCCAGTACTTCAACTACGGCCGCCAGCCGCTGTTCCTGAGCATCGGCGTGGGCACCCACATCTGGCGCGGCCTGGACATCGGCATCGGCACCAAGGTCACCCTCAAATCCGAGGCGTCCCTGGTGGCGCAGACCAACCTGGCCGGCGAGACCGAGTACGAAAAGCTCAACGTCTCCGCCAAGCCGGTGATTCGCCCGGTGATCAGCATGAACTTCGACTGGGAAGAAACCTTCTGCCCGGACGCCAAGTGCTGGTACGACGGCCTGGAAACCGCGTTTGCCTTCAAGGGTTACTCCGACTCTTCCGTGGAAGTGAACGCCAACACCGTGATCCCCGGCACCATCCCGGATCCCGGCCTGTTCATCGACATCGCCACGGTGGATTCCTACCAGCCCAACATCTACACCCTGGGCATGCAGCTCAAGCGCGACAAATGGCGCCTGGGCCTGGCGGTGGAAATGCAGGAGTGGTCCGCCCTGGAAGACGAGCTCAACAACGACACCGTCAAGAACAACCTGGGTCTGGAGTTCGACGACATCGTCATCCCGCGCATCGGCGCCGAGTACTACCTGAACGACACCTTCACCCTCACCGGTGGCGTGGCGTTCGAGGAATCGCCGCTGGCCAACGACGTGAACCCGGAAGTGAACTACCTGGACGCCGACCGCACCGTGATCGGCCTGGGCATGAGCGCCACCTTCGACCACGTTTACGGCCTCAAGCATCCGCTGCGTCTCGACTTCGGCTATCAGTACCACCTGATGGAAGAGCGTGAGTTCCAGATCGTATCCAGCCAGCCGACCGCACTGAACAACGACGTGGTGGAAACCAAAGGCGACGTCAACGTATTCGCCGGCTCCATCAGCATGCAGTTTTAAGAGGGAGGGACAATAATGAAGACAACAATCCTGAAGCAGTCATTGCTACTGCTTTCCTCCGCCACGCTGTTGGCCGCCTGCGGCGGCGACGGCGGCGATTCACCGATCGACGACGGCGGCGCCAACCCCGGTGAGAGCGGCAACCAATCGCTGCTCTACAGCTACCCGGACGACGGCCAGAGCGAAATCGCCACGCGTGCCCCCATCGTGCTGCGCTTTTCAAGCCGTGTTTCAACCAATGCGGCCGAGCAGAACATCATCCTGCGCCGCGAAGCCGACGGCACCGAGCTGGGTTTCAGCGCCGAAGAAGTGCCGGGCGAACGGCGCGGCGTGGTGCTGCAGCCCGACGAGGAGCTGGACCCGCACACACGCTATGTAATCGACGTTCAGGGCCTGGACCTGGCGCGCGGCCCCTCGGCCGACCGGGAGATTGAGTTCAGCACCCGTGCCCTGCAGCGCGGCCCCAAGAACCTGGTGACCACGGACAGTGAATTCGAACTGAGCCGCACCTTCCCAAGCGGCGCCGAGCAGGAACCGGTGATGGATTTCTCCACCTTCCGTTTCCAGTTCACCCAGCCCATCGACCCGGCCACCGCCCGCTACGGCCAGGGCGGCGACGCCACCGTCACGCTCACCGACAGCGAAGGCAACCTGATCGACGCCGCGCTGCTGGTGGACGGCCCCTATATGACGGTGGACCCGGAGCCCGAGCATCTGGATACCAAAACCGAGTACACCCTGACGCTGGGCTCAGGCCTGAGCAGTACCTTTGAGCAGGACTTCACCGGCGACAACGGCGTTATCACCTTCACGCCCAAGGACTCCTCGCCGCGCGGCGAGCCCACCATCATGGTGCAGCGCATCACCGAGGCGGTGAAGCCGAGCGGCGAGCCAAACCGCTCCGAACTGACCGGCGCACCGGTAAACGAAGTGCCGGTGAACTCCACCCTGCTGGGTGAGGACAGCGCCACCCGCTCCAGCGGCGACGTGCGCGCGGAACTGGCGGACGTGACCCAATACACCGAGGTAACGCCGGTGCGCATTCCGCGCAGCACCATTCTTACCGGCACCAACATCGACGTGATGATTGGCGGTGAAGTACCGGCGGGCATCAGCTCCGGCGCGGTGAAAATGCACTTCCTGTCCGACGCCACCGGCTACCTGGTGCCCAACCCCTACGCCGACAACCGGGACGACGCCCTGCGCATCGTGCGGCTATTCATGGACGTGGCCATCAGCACCGAAAACGCCGAAGCCAACGGCGGCTTCACCCAAGACATTCTGCACATCGAGCTGATCGGCACCGCCGAGGTGGACCCCGAAGCCGGCGTGCTGAATCTGGACGCCGTGAGCATGGTGGAGCCGGACGTGCTGGGGCAGGAATTCGCCACCGGCCTGCTCAGCTTTCAGCTGCAAAGCTATAAAGATCAGACCAACCCGCCGGCGGACTTCGCCGACACCACCCCGCCGACCCTGCAGAGCTGGACGCTGGAAGACCTGAGCGCCCAGGGCGGACCCGACAAGAGTCAGATGGCCAAGCCCGGCGACCCAATTATCCTCAACTTCAGCGAACCGTTGGATCGGGAAAGCGTGGAAGGCAAGGTGACTCTTTACCGCACCGATAACAACGGCGTGCTCGAACAGGTTATTGACTATTACATGGACGGCGCCGCTCTGGTGGTGAAGCCCGAGGAACCGCTGCGCTACAGTGAGGAACTGAACCCAATAAGTTATGAGCTGCAACTGGGAAGCGGCATTACCGATTTGGCGGGAAATCCATTTGTACAAGGGTTCAACAACGAGTTCTCCTTGCCACGGCTAACTCAGCGTTGGGAACCTTTTGAATACATTCCAGGCGGCTTTGGTGAGCCATTCGAAGAAGTCGCAAGAGCTGAGGAAGACGTTAACAAACGCTCTCCCTTTATTCTGGGCTTGTATCCAGGTTTTCCCTGTGTCTTGGATAGCAACACCCTCGACCTTGAGAATCGTATTGCGGGGCGATGTAAGGGCGGCATCTATCCCAACGACTACGGAAAGCCGGCCAACGACCTCATGCCTATTGTCGGGATGCCCGCAAACCGCCCGATCGTCATTGTCTTTTCTAAAGATATGGACCCCTCTAGCCTCACCTTAGGAGAGAGCGTCAAGGTCCAACAGCTCGACGAAAGTGGAGCGGTTGTTGACCCTAACGTGCCGGGACGCCTAGATATCCATGCCAGATCGGTATACTTTTGGCCGGAAGAGCCATGGCAAGAAGGCGAGATTTACAGTTACAGCTTGGCCTCGAACGGCCAACTTGGATCAAGTGATGTTAACTGTGACATCGCGGTTTGCGGACCGGAACTTCCTCTCCAAACCCAGCTGTTAGCCAATATCGACATCCAGGAAGGTAACTTTGCCAATGACACAGTCGTACCTGACGAACTTGAGTTGTCGTACAAGATAGTCCCAGAGCCGCCACACCAAAACAGCTTCGAGGTGGCGACCGGGGGCGGGCCAAAACTAGTGCAGTATTTCGTCGGCGAGCCGCCAACGGATAAAGTACTACAAATGTTAAGCACGGCTCCTATTTCGGATCTGAACGGCAACCTCCTACACGATAGTAAACGTGAGTATCGAAATAGCGAAGGTGAGCGCCAAGAAATTCACGAAGGGCTGGGGTGGGATAGATTGAACCCTTCAAACCCTTTCTTTTACACACCTGAGTTTGCGTTTGACGGACGTTACGAAGTTGAAGAACCGGGACCGACATCAGTGTCAGACCCGAACACCGCGGCAATGACAGACGCGGACAATCTAGGCTGGGGCTACGAGCTTGACCCTGACGGGGTGCTTCCGTCACCAAACAGTGCGAAGATTCTTTCAGCCCGATTTGGCATCGCGGATCCCGATCAGGACTGGCCGTACCTTTCTATAGCTCCCGCGATTTATGCCGGCGCTAATGTAGGTTGCGGCTACCAAAGTATCGAGGGTGTGGAATCAACCTGCGAGCCGAGCCCTTTTCCTGGCTTACCTCCTCAATGCACTCAGGAAAGAGCGGTGCCCGCCATCTGTCCGACGGAGAAATTCACGTATCTCAATAGCGTACTTTTCGCGGAAGTAACCAGTGAAACTAACGCAAGCGGAGATATTGTGGTAGAGATTTATCCTGGGCACGTAGTAACGACCTCCTTCCTAACCGTCGTTCGAGGCGGAATCAAAGGCAAAATGATGATCCCCACACCCAGCGGCTACCAAGTCATGCGGATGCGATACTCTGAAAATGAGATGGGCAGCCGGGTCAAACCGATTAAGGCCAGCATCGGAACGGGAGGAGATGGAGAGCCGGAACTGAGTGCATCCGTGGACTTGTATCTGGACGCGCCGTTGCTTTGGAGGAACATACAAACCGTTCAAGACACCCAAGGCGGTCCGGACCACAACTTCTTTAGCTATGAAACACACCTTGACCTGGCCGGCGGCGTCGAATTTCTTAAAGACGGCCGGATGATGGTTGAGCAACGAAATCAGAGCGACGTGTTTTTCTATCTGAGAGGAAATCAGCCGGCAATCTTTGTTGATCTGCTTATTCCGCGTGAAGGCAGCTTCCTTAAATACGTATCCGAGCCGATAAAATAAACCTGGTCGGGCGGGGCCTTGCGGCTCCGCCTACCTCATATCCACTACGCCTTCGGCAAAAAACTCTGGCGCACCGTAAGCCTGATCTTCCCCCGATAAAATGGACACGCTTCGTTTCACGCTACCATTCTCTCGTATTCTGCCGGGGCCCTATACCCAATACCAGAGTGCAACCGTTTCTGATTATAGAACTGGTTGATATAGCCGCTCAGAACCACTCTTAGCTCCTTCTCGCTTTTGAACGAGACGCCATGGATCACTTCTGCCTTCATGCTATGGAAAAAGGACTCCATATGCGCATTGTCCGTACACTGGTTGGGCCGATTCATGCTGGGCTGAATTCCGTGCCTGCCCAGCTCATTCTGGATCAGGTACGCCCCGTATTCGACGCCTCGGTCCGTGTGGAAGATCAACCCCGGCCTGGGCGTCCTCACCCGCAATGCGTGACGTAACGCTCGCAGAGTCAGGTCCGCTGTCTTCCTGCTACCCAAAGACCAGCCAATTACCTTTCGCGAATACACATCGAGTACAGCCGCCAGGTATCGCCACTCATTTCCAACCCGGATATAGGTGAGATCCGCGACCCATTGCTGGTTCAGCCCCGTAGGTGCGGGCTGATTCAACCGGATGTTCCTGTGGCGCTCATAAAAGCGCTCAATGCCTGGGATTCGGCGGTATACCCTGCCAGCACGCCCGATCAGCGAGGCCTCGCGCATCAGCCTTTCCACACGTTTACGACCAACGCTGATGCCCTCACGGCGCAAGGCCTGGTGCACTCTTGGGCTACCATAGACGCCCAGGTTGGCCCGGTGTATTTGCCGCACTTTCTTCAGCAAGTCACGGTTCGACCGCGATTGCTGCGACTCCTCACGCTTACACCAAGCGTAATAGCCACTCCGTGATACGCCCAACCAGCGGCAAAGGTATCTGACACCTAGTTCTCGTCCGTGGGCTTGGATGAATCCAAACCTTTCTGATGTTGATCCGCCAGATACCGTTGCCACTTTTTTAGAAGGTCGTTCTCCTTCTTCAGGCGCGCGTTATCCCGTTTCAGCCTATCCAGCTCTTTTAATTCTTCAGCCGGTGGCGCTTGCTTGTCTTTCATCACATCCACACGTTTTCGACCATCTGGCCTGATTCTGCCTTCGCGGTATTCCTTACGCCACCGTGAAAGCATAAACGGATGGATACCCAGACCTGCAGCGACCTGCTGGACCTCAATCCCTTCTTGATGGCTCAGCTCGACAGCCTTCACCTTGAAATCCGCCGAGTACTGCCAGGTCTTCCTAGGATGCTTAAATCTGGGCATTGCCCACCTCCTCTCGTTAGGAGAAGGTGTCCACTAAAGCGGGGGAACTACAGCCTCCGGCGATCACGCCTTGTCAGGTGGTGGCGGGCGTCCAGTTGTGCGACAGGATTCGCCGGTAACACGGTTCTTCTGCGTCGGCAACCGAGTTAGCACATCCTTCAGATAGGCATAGGGATCGTGGCCGTTCAGCTTCACCGATTGGATGCACTCATCACGGCGGCGGCGCGCTGGCCGCTGCGCAAGGGACCGGCGTACAGCCGGTTACTGCTGCGCCCCAGCGCCCACGGCCGAATCTGGTTTTCCACTCGGGTTTTGTCGACGGCACTACCCTATCGTCCAGGTAACGCGGCAGCGCTGCTCAGCCTTTCAGACTGTAATCCAGCGCCATGGCCGTAAGCGCCAATAAATCGACTCACTTGTCTCAGCGGTATTGAGCCACTTTTTTTGACGCCGGCAGATCGGTGTTCCAGGGCAACAGTGCTTCGAGCTTCTCCACCGTCTGCGCCTCGGCAATGCGCTCCAGTAGATGATGGATATAGGCGGATGGCTCCACGCCAGGGCTCGGCCCACTGGAACTTGCCTTGGTTAAGGCGAGCGCACAGCCAGATACCCAGACCGTCGTGGATCAGCACCATCATCCGGTTACCGCCACTGTTGGCGAACAGGTTGACAGATAGGGCGGCTTTGCCGCATCGAACACCTGGATGACTCGGGCCAGGGTCTTATCTGGCCCGGCGCGCATGTCCCGGGGGGCTCGGCCAGTCAGATTTCGTCGATGCGGATCATTACAGCAGCTCGCGCAACAGGGCCAGGCACTGATGGGCCTGTTCGGCGGGTCATTCCACGACGAGAGAGCCGCTGGGGCGAGGCACTTCAATGCGGATGTAATCATGCCGATTCGCGGGCTGGTCCCTTTCGGGCGCCGCCGGCCGAAGCAGCCGGCACCGCCAAGGGCATAAACGCAGGCGATGTTGTTGCCTAGCCGGCTTGCTGGGCTCCGCGGATCCAGCGGCGGAGCAAATTGGCGGTGACTTGATTGTCCAACACCACGCGGAAACCGACACGCCCGGTTCCAAACAGGCGGCTACAATGTCGGCCTTAAAATCACGGGAGAAGTGACGGCAACGTCGGGTTGAGGCTGGAGTTGAGATGCGCTTAAAGAGTTCCTGGTAAGTGTCCACTAAAGAATAAGTGGACACTATCGTGAAGACCGCCACCATCGACTCAAGACGGGTTCGCCGGGCGCTTACGGCGCATCACAAAAAAGGTCCTAGCTAAAAGATAGCCAGGACCTACTGCTTTACAAAAGTATCGATTTCAATCAAACGTCATCCGCTACCAATGTCAAGGTGGCGTTAATGGTGCAGTTGCTACCGTAAGGACCGGCAACAGTAACACTAGATGGTGTGTTGATGGTTCCCGGAGCTGTCGGGCCATAGGTCACACCGCTAATCACACCGCCGCAGGTACCGACCACAGTAGTGCCAGAAAGCACCACAGTGCTGTTAGCGTTTGTGGACAAGGTCCCACCTGACAGCGTGCCAGTCCAGTTTTGGTTACCTTCCCGTAGGAGCGTACAATTCGGGTCACCAGGCTTGACGCCCACGGCTTTCACTAGAACCTCCCCATCGTTGGAGATCGTTCCGCCAATGGTCAGGTAACAGGTGATCTCACCAACGGTGCTGTTTACCAGTGTCGATGTGCCGTTGTACAGAGCCCATTCCGGATCGTCCGCTTGCGCCATGCCTGCACCCATTAGTGTGACAGTAGCAAACAAGCCCAGCAGGCCTTTCTTCATTGAAACGTTCATAGCTTTTCTCCATATTATCGCTATTTACAGATTTGTCATTAGAGAACGGGTCTACTGCATTCCCTGGCCCGTTCCCATCGACGAAGCGGAATGCCCCGCCGACAAGTCAAAGCTACAAACATTCACGCAACGTTGACAACAGCAAAACCAGCTCTTTCAAGGTTTTAACTTTGTTACAGGAAAGAAACCCTCTCGTAATGCGGCCTAAAAGAAATATATCCGCGACAATTTTCTGTCGTCGCTCCATGGTTAATTGTCGCTATTAAATATTGCGTTATTAATTTTTGTAGGCATTCACTTACAACCCGAGGATATTGCTCACAGCAACACTATCCGCTTGCCTACAAGAATCCGGGACTCACACAGACCGCTTGATAAGCGGCCGCCCTCCGGTCAGGATCAAAGCCCGACGGCCGAATTTGTACGATGAAGTATTACTTTCTGGGAGTTTTCCGGGGGCGGCCGGGGCCGCGGTTTATTATCAGCTTGCCGGTGAGTCGCTGCACTTCGAAGGCGAAGCCTGGTCCGCCGATAAGCTGGGATCGGCGCACCGTGGTGTCGATAAATGCCCGCTGCCGGGCGTCGCAGCCCATGGCCATGAAATCACGGTAATGGTCACGGCGTTGGGCTTTATCGTCGGCCAGGGCGAGATAATCCGGGTCCTGATCAAGCTGGTCGCTGCCGGTTTTGCCCATGCGGGCTTTGTAGCTGCTCCACCGATAAAGCCGGGCCGAGGTGACGTGCCCGCGCAACACCGCAAGCAGCTCCAAATAGCGCAGGCATTCCAGCCGTGGCTGGCCCGGTTCCACCACACTGCAGCAGTAGCGGCCCTGCCACAGGGTGCCGCGATGGCCGTGGCGGGCGTTAAAGGCCCTGGTGTGGCGTCCGGCCACGTTCTTTATGAAGCCACCAAGCCGGTCCGGGACTTCTTCGGGACAAAGCAGTAAATGCACTTCATTTTCCAGCATGCACCACCCCTGCACCTGAATTCGGTAGCGTTGCTTTAGTGCGTGCAGCGCGGCCAGGTAATGCAGGTAGTCCCGATTATCCCGAAATATCGGCTCGTCGTTGTGGCCCAGTTGCAGTATGTAGTGTGAGTAACCCGTTATCGCCAAACGCCCCTTCCCTGACATAGGCCCTCCGATGGCTTATGTTGGCATTATTATTCCCAGAGCCTACCGCGTTTCCTTGCACAAAAAAATGCGTATGAAGGTAAGCCGATTTATCGTCGGAGTGCAGGTATGCAACAGCGGCGCCCCTCTTTCGCAATCACGGTTTGCAGCTCATTATGCTGGTGCGCGATATTAAGCCCAGCCCGTGCCGGTGGCGGACCCCATCGACGGCGTGGGCAGTTACCCGGACAGCGTGGCGCTGAATTTCCCCAGCGACCAATCGGCCCTTGGAAACCTGGATCAGCACCGTGTCACTGCTGAACGATAATCCGACGGTGATTTCACCGGCGTGGCCAGCGCGTAGCCTATCGAAGACACGCACACATTATGCGGACTGTGCGTTGTCCTTTTTTGCGCGAAAGGCGAGTCTTCTGTGGGGGCGGGCCTAGCCCGCGAAAGGGGCGAAGCCCCGGCAGGACGACTACGATTCGCCCTGGAAAGAAGCCATTGAAATGATGTTGTCGGATTTTATGGCGTTCTATTTCTCTGACGCTTGGCAGGCCATCGACTGGGAAAGACCCCATCGCTTTCTGGATCAGGAGCTGCAAAAGATTGTACCGGAGTCCGACACCGGACGGCGTGTGGTGGATTCATCTGCACATCGAGATCCAAAGCAGCCGCGAATCCGACTTCGCCGAGCGCATGATGATCTACCACTACCGCATCTTCGACCGCTTCCGCCGGCCGGTGGCTAGCCTGGCGGTGTTGGCCGACCACCAGCCCGGCTGGCGGCCCGGGGATTATCGACAATCGGTGCTTGGCTGCCACTGGACGCTGGAGTTCCCCAGCGTGAAACTGCTCGACTACCGCCTGATCCGGCTGCTCTATGGCCAACGCCGAGAAAAACACCGTATTATTCAACTATTACGCGTCATCGACTGGCTGATGGCGCTGCCCCCGCACCTGGAACAACGCCTGGGGCAGCGCCTCACCGCCATCGAAGGAGAGAAACACATGCAATACGTCACCAGCTTCGAGCGCCTCGCCAAGGAAGAGGGCGTGCAGCAAGGGATGCAGCAGGGCCAGGTCAAGGTGCTGATCGATTTACTCACCCACCGCTTCGGCCCCTTGCCGGACGAAGTACACCAGCGTCTGGAGCAGGCTACCGCCGAGGAGATCGACACCAGGGCCGGCCGCATTCTTGATGCCGATTCGCTGGAGCAGGTGTTCGGCGACTGACTTATGGGGCTGATGGGGGCAGGTTTTGCGCTTGCTCTACTAAGTGCGGATGTCGTATTCATCAAGAAGCCCGGCATTTTCTTGTAGCCAGTGGTCAAAGCGTCGGCGCAGCTCATCCTCTCGAGGAACCGGCACCCGTATCCATTCACAGCGTTGCCGGACCGCCATTCGAAATGCCTCGTAAGCACCGTAACGGCGCATGGAAAATAGTTTCTTGCGCCCGCGCTGCGCCGTCACGGATACATTAATACCCCATGGCCGATTACGCCGGTTTACCGTGATTCCGACAATACCAAACGCGTTCTCTTTCGCGCTCAAATCGCCGAGACACCCAACAGGAACGCGCCGCAACCGAGGAGATGGCATCATGGTCCCCTGAAGGCGCATCACATCCATTTCTTCGTTGCGCCAGGCTAAAGCCGCCCTAAGAGCCATACTCTGGTTACGATAACGCCGATCCCGGAAGCATTTCCGAAGTTGCCGCTTTTTGCCCCCTTCATCCACGTAAGGCAAGGCACACCACCAAAATTGTCCTGTTTCATTGCGATATATATAGCGGTAATTTTCTTCGGTACGGGCTTTAATATTTTTATTCATTATTATTATCTCTTTTATTCTCGAAATACCTGAAAATTACATTATCTTGATATCAACTTCCACAGGGATTTTGGAATTTAAAGGACCAAACAGTCACGATTATAAAATGGGACGGATACTAAATATCACGTACCGCGAGGTCAGGTCTTGCCTTTTGCCCCTATCACGGTTTGCACCTAACTTCCGCTATCGCCTACCCGTTTTTCAGCCGGGGCTTACAGACACTCCCCCGCGACCAAGTCAGTCTTGTTTTGGCGGCGCTGGTAAAGAGCTTCGACTTGAACCTTCGATCCAGGTCGTGTGGTGGAGTATTCTGGCCAACCATACCCGTATCGGGTACACTTAGGCTGTAGTGGAATGAAGGTTTTCAAACGCAAGGACTTCCATCGTTGGCAGACTAGCGAGAGACTGCCTGATAGCGCCTTATGCGAAGCCGTCAAGGAGATGGAATGCGGCCTGGTGGATGCAAAATTGGGTGGCGGGCTTTACAAGAAACGGATTGCCCGTCCCGGAGCAGGCAAGCGTGGTGGTTATCGAACCTTACTCTCAGCGCGTGCCGGGCAACGTTATGTTTTTCTCCATGCGTTCTCGAAGAGCGATAAAACCAACATTACACGCGAAGAAGCCCGCGCACTTAGATACGTGGGCAAGGTCTTTCTCGGTTTGTCCCAGGAAGATCTTTTGAAAGCACGATATTCCGATGTGTTATTGGAGGTCCGCTGTAATGACGAAGCTCACTGAGTTCCTTCGTTCTGATCTCGCCGCTTTGTACGATGCCGGCGCCATTGACAAGATCACCATGCGCGAGTTCGACGCGCTTTGCCCGCCCCCCGTACGCGAACTGGAGCCAGCGGACATCAAGCTTCTCCGCGAGCAACTCAGATTCAGCCAGCAGGTCTTCGCGCGATATCTGCATACCAGTGTCTCGACCATACGAAAATGGGAACAAGGTGAAACCCACCCGGCTGGCCCCGCCCTCAAGTTGCTCAACCTTCTCGCCGACAAGGGCCTGCAGGCCATTCTCTAATTAACCGCACCGCGTTGCGGTTTGCTCTACTCTAATCAATCACCAGCCCGAGAGCGGCCATGGCCACCACCAGGGCCAGCAACGGCATGCGCCCCGACCGTAGGGCCAGGAACCCCAGCACCACCAGGGCCAGATCGCGAGGCCCGGCCACTGCCGACAGAAACACCGGTTGATAGAGCGCCGCCAGCAGCAGCCCCACCACCGCCGCGTTGATACCCGCAATGGCTCCGGCCATGGCGGGCCGCGCCGCCAGGGCGCGCCAGGCGTCGCTGAACGCCAGCACCAACAGAAAGCCGGGCAGGAAGATGGCCAGGGTGGCCACGCCGGCGCCCAGCCAGGGGCTGGCCGGCGCCAGCTGCGCGCCCAGATAGGCGGCCAGTGAGAACATCGGCCCGGGCACCGCCTGAGCGGTGGCGTAGCCGGTGAGGAACTGGTCCTGGCTCATGGCGTCGCCGACAAAGCCTTCCAGCAGCGGCAACACCACATGGCCGCCGCCGAACACCAGCGCCCCGGCGCTGTAGAAGTCCCGGGCCAGCCCGACCAGGAGACCGCCGTCGATCAGCCACAACAGTACCCAGGCGGCGGCGAACAGGCCAAACGGCAACCCGCCGATCCGGGTGACGACGGTGTCCTCCTCGGCCCGCGACGGCGATGGTTTCAGCCGGCTACGGCCGATCAGCGCCGCCGCCAGCAACGCCAGCAGCTGCACGCCGATGCCGGGGAACAGCCACAGGATCAGCGCGGTGGCCAGGGCCAGCCCGCGGGTGAAGCGGTCGCGGCAGAATTTGCCGCCCAGGTTCAGCACCGCATCGGCCACCACCACCACCGCCAGCCATTTCAGGCCGCTGACCAGGCCGTTCAGCCAGGCCTCGGGCAGCCGGGTGGCGTACAGGGCCACCATCACCATGATCAGGAAGGACGGCAGGGTGAAGCCCAGGAACGCCGCCACGCCGCCGGCCAGCCCGCCCCGATGCCGGCCGATGGCGAAACCGAGCTGGCTGGACGCCGGCCCGGGCAGAAACTGTGTCAGGGCCAGCAGACGGGCGTAGGTGGCCTCGTCCAGCCAGCCCAGCCGCACCACGAAGCGGCGGTGGAAATAGCCCACATGGGCGGCGGGACCACCGAAGCTGATACAGCCCAGCCACAGGAATTCCCAGAATACCTTCCCGAATCTCATAGCCATTCTCTTAAACCGACGAAAGCCCGATCTTAAAACAGGGGGCGACAATAACGGAAAAGGGTGTCAGCCGGATGTCAGTGTGGCGGCGGGCGGGTATACTCGCCGCCATGCAACGCGACGCCCTCTCCGTTTTACAGCACGTCTTCGGTTATCACGACTTCCGTGGCGAACAACGCGCCATCATCGACAACCTGATCGACGGCGACGACGCCCTGGTGCTGATGCCCACCGGCGGCGGTAAATCCCTGTGCTACCAGATCCCGTCGCTGGTGCGCGACGGCGTGGGCGTGGTGGTGAGCCCGCTGATCGCGCTGATGCAGGATCAGGTCAGCGCGCTCAATGCGCTGGGGGTGCGCGCCGCCTTCCTGAATTCCACGCTCAGCGCCGAGCAGAGCCAGTCCCTGCAGCAGCAGGTACGCAACGGCGAGCTGGACCTTCTCTATGTGGCGCCGGAACGGCTGATCCAGCCGCGCACCCTGGAGCTGCTGCATCAGTCGCCGCTGGCGCTGTTCGCCATCGACGAGGCCCACTGCGTGTCGCAATGGGGCCACGACTTCCGCAGCGACTATCTGCAGCTCTCCCTGTTGCACCGTGAATTCCCCAAGGTGCCGCGCATCGCGCTCACCGCCACCGCGGACCCGCGCACCCGCACGGAAATCGCCGAGCGCCTGGACCTCACCGGCGCGCGCCACTATGTGTCCAGCTTCGACCGGCCCAATATCCAGTACCGCATCGAACGCAAGGACGGCGCCCGCAAACAGCTGCTGCGCCTGCTGCGCGCCGAGCACGCCGGTGAAGCGGGCATCGTCTACTGCCTGTCGCGCAACAAGGTGGACCAGACCGCCCAGTGGCTCACCGACCAGGGCATCCCCGCCCTGCCCTACCACGCCGGCCTGAGCGGCGCGATGCGCGCCGACCACCAGCAGCGCTTCCTGCGCGAGGACGGCCTGGTGATGGTGGCCACGGTGGCGTTCGGCATGGGCATCGACAAACCGGACGTGCGCTTCGTCGCCCACCTGGACCTGCCGAAAAGCATCGAAGCCTACTACCAGGAAACCGGCCGCGCCGGCCGTGACGGCGAGCCCGCCACCGCCTGGATGGCCTACGGCCTGGAAGACGCCATCCGCCACAAGCAGATGCTGGCGCAGTCGGAAGGCAACGAGCAGTTCAAACGCCACGAACACCAGCGCCTGGAAGCGATGCTGGGGCTCTGCGAAGTCACCCACTGCCGCCGTCAGGCGCTGCTGCACTACTTCGGCGAAAACCTGGCGCAGCCGTGCGGCAACTGCGACACTTGCCTGAACCCGCCGCAGACCTTCGACGCCACCGAGGCGTCGCAAAAGGCGCTCAGCTGCGTGTTCCGCACCGGCCAGCGTTTCGGCGTCAACCATCTGGTGGACGTGCTCACCGGCAACCGCAGCGACAAAGTGGCCGCCGCCGGCCACGACCATGTCTCCACCTGGAACATCGGCGGCGAGTTCTCCGCCAGCCAGTGGCGCGCCATCTACCGGCAACTGGTGGCGCGCGGCCTGCTCGCCGTGGACGCGGACGGCTACGGCGCCCTCAAGCTCACCGAGACCTGCCGCCCCTACCTGCGCGGTGAAGTGCCGCTGCATCTGCGCAAGGACGCGGCCAAATCCGCCGAGCGCACCCGCCGCAGCAAGCCGCAGGTGGCGGAAGCGGACCGCCAGCTCTGGGAGGCACTGCGGGCCCGCCGCAAGCAGCTGGCGGAGGAGGAAGGCGTGCCGCCCTATGTGATCTTCCACGACGCCACCCTGATGGACATGCTCGCCCTGCGTCCCCGCGACCGCTATGAGATGGCCGCCGTCAGCGGCGTCGGCGACCGCAAGCTGGAAGCCTACGGCGACGCCTTCCTCACCGTCCTCGAAGAGCACACCGACGCCGCCTCCTGACCCGCTGGAAGAAAGGGTCATTGCGCCATCGAAAGTCCGGACTTACGGTAAATGCCTCCTTTTTCGACGCGAGCGGCACCATGGACTATCTGCGCACCCCGGACACCTGTTTCGAGAACCTGCCCGGCTATCCCTGGGCGTCCCACTACGCCCAGGTCGACGACGGCGAAGGCCACGAGATGCGCATGCATTACCTGGACGAAGGCGAGCGCGACGCTCCGGTGGTGTTGATGCTGCACGGCGAGCCGTCCTGGAGCTACCTCTACCGGCACATGATCGAGCCGGTGGTGGCCGCCGGCTACCGGGTGATCGCGCCGGACCTGATCGGCTTCGGCCGCTCCGACAAGCCGGTGAACCGCGAAGACTACACCTACAACCGGCATGTAGGCTGGGTGCGCAGCCTGCTGCTGGATCACCTGGACCTGCGCGACATCACTCTGATCTGCCAGGATTGGGGCGGCCTGATCGGCCTGCGCCTGGTGGGCAACCATCCCGAGCGGTTCGCCCGGGTGCTCGCCGCCAATACCTTCCTGCCGGACGGCGAGCACGACCCCGGCGAGGCGTTCCGCAAGTGGCGGGATTTTTCCCAAACGGTGCCGGAATTTCCGGTCAGCATGATCATCCAGGGCGCCACCACCACGGAGCTGCCGGCGGCGGTGCTGGCCGCCTACGACGCCCCCTTCCCGGAGGAGCGCTACAAGGCCGGCGCCCGCCAGTTCCCGGCGCTGGTGCCGGACCGCCCGGACGCGCCGGGCGCCGCCGAGAACCGTGAAGCCTGGAAATCGCTGATGGCGTTCGACAAGCCGTTCATCACCGCCTTCAGCGACAAGGACCCGATCACCGCCGGCGCCGACGCGGTGCTGCGCAAGCTGATACCCGGTTGTCAGGGCCAGCCCCACACCACCATCGAAAACGGCGGCCATTTTCTGCAGGAAGACCAGGGCGAAGCCCTGGCCCGGGTGCTTACTGACCTCGCACGCGACGCTTGATCGGCGAGGCGAACTGCAGGATCAAAAAGTTGATCAGCGACAGCACGATGGCGATCTCGTAACGGTTGAACGCCACCGACACGCCAATGGCGCCGGTATTCCACATGCTGGCGGCCGTGGCGGTACCGGTGACATTGGCGCCTTCCTTGAGAATGGCGCCGCCGCCGATAAAGCCCATGCCGGTGATAATGCCGTACATCACCCGCGCCTGGGCGCCGTCGTCACCGCCGAACATCTGCAGCCCCACCAGCATGTAGCCGCAGGCGGCCACCGCCACCAGCGGGAAGGTGCGCAGCCCGGCCCCTTCGGCCCGGTGCTCCCGGTTCCAGGCCACCGGCAGCGCGATCAGGAACGCCATGCCGAGCTGTATCAGGTGAGTCAGTATCTGATGCCAATCGAGGGTGTCCATAGCCGTCCTTCAAAGTCGCCCTTCAAATAAAATTCACTATACCGTTATAAGCTTGACGCTTTCATCACGCATGGTTTCCCCGGGTTTTATTTATTATTTATGGGGAAAAACATGAAAAAAATGCCTTTCTCGCTGGCCACCGGCCTGCTGGCGGCGACGCTGGCCGGCTGTGGCGGCGATTCGTCCAGTTCCGACGGCACCTCCGGCGGCGGTAACGGCAACACCACGCCGCCCGCCACCGCCTCGACCCTGAAAATCGGCCTGCTGCCGGACACCCAGGGCGGCGGCGACAACGTTTCCATGCACCCGATGAAAGCGGTGCTCGACAAAGAGCAGGAGCTGGGCGTGGACATCGTGATCCCGGTGGGCGACCTCACCGACCACGGCACCACCCGGGAATTCGAGCAGTGGACCTCCGTGGCGGAAAGCTACCGCGACGCCGGCATCGAGTTCCTGCCGCTGATGGGCAACCACGAAGACAGCTACGCCTACTCGGTGGAGTGGATCGAGAACATGAAGCACTACATCCCCGAGGATGCGGTGCACATGGCCGGCGCCCAGTACCTGAACTACTACGTGATCCGCGACAACGTGATGATCATCCTGCTCAAGTACTACAACCTGCCGATCGCCTTCGAGTGGATCAAGCAGGAAGTGGCCGCCAATGAAGACAAATTCGACCACCTGGTGATCGCCAGCCACGACGGCCTGATCGGCGCCAAATACGGCGAAACCCGGGAAATGATCGTCGAGGGCACCAAGGGCGACAACGCCCTGATGGACATGTGGGACGACATCCGCGCCTTCTTCGCCCGTTACGACGTGCTCTGGGTGCAGGGCCACGAGCACATGTACCAGCGCTCCGTGGTGACCGCGCCGATCTGGGTCGATCCGTCGTCCTGGACCACCGCCGACGGCAACTACCGCCTGCCGCAGTACACCCAGATCATGTCCGGTAACGCCTCGTATAAAGGCTACGAGTTCCGCTACGGCGAACGGGAACTGGTGCAGCGCATCGTGCAGCAGAAGATGAACACCCGCAGCAACGGCTCACCGGCCTATGACGCCAATGCCTCGGTGCTCACCTTCCACGGCGACCGGGTGGATTACGAGTCCTGGTTCGTGGAGCACACCATCGGCAGCAACGAGGACGGCGTCAAGGAACTGGCCGACCCGCAATGGAAGCTGCTGGACCGCTTCACCCGCACCAAGAACCGCTGCGAGCGGCTGGTCTACCCCAACTCCATCCCCGAGGGCACCCGCCCGGTGATGTACCTGGACGCCAGCTACGTCAGCAACGACTGCACCGGCGACGACGGCAGCGTGGCGCGCATGGTGGCCGGCACCAACGACACCTTCAACCGGGTGGAAAGCCGCACCCGCGACATGGGCGTGACCCCCGGCTTCAGCCGCGCCGAGACGGTTACCGACCTGATGCGCCTGGGCTACCAGTTCCTGTTCCAGTACCACCAGCCCTGGACCCCCAACCTGAACGGTGAAAACCGTCTGGTACCGCTGAACGAAACGGAAGTGGAAATCCCGGAAACCACCATCGACCTGAAAGAGCTGGTCACCATGAGCTGGCAGCAGAGCGACGGGGAAACCGCTTCCGACATCCTCATCATCAGCGGCACCCAGAACCAGACCGGCACCTACTCGAGCGCCTATGGCGCGGTGAAGGACATCGAAACCATGGTCGGCCTGCCCGGCAGCCAGCCCGACGGCACCGCCAAGCAGCCGCACACCCTGCCCGCCGGCGCCAGCAAGGACTGGGACCTGGCCACCGCCGTCGCCGACGCCTACGCGCTCACCTTTGACGCCCCGGAAGGCAGCGACGTGGACAGCCTGAACCTGGGCGTGCGCACCGCCGAAGGCTGGCAGCCCCTGGCCAGCGCCGACTGTCTGGTGGAAGGCCCGTTCGACGGCGGCTACCTGAGCACCCCGCCGACGCGTCCCGACGCCTGCGCGGACCAGCCCCTGGTCGGCGTCGACCCGGACCACGGCCGCCGCTTCTGGGCCGTCCTGCAACAGGACGCCGAACTCGCCCTGCTGCGCCGCTAACCACCCCCCGCCCGCCCCGTTTCAGGGGCGGGCTTCCCCGGCCGCCCACAAATAACACTCGTACCCAGCCCCACAATCCGTTAGGCTTGCCCGCCCTTCGGGCTACGCCCTCCTTGTTTTCTGAAAGACTCTTCATATGGATTTTGCTTCCCTCGGATTGATCGATCCTCTGCTGCGTGCTGTTGCCGAGCAGGGTTACACCACCCCGTCACCGATTCAGGCTCAGGCGATTCCCGCCGTCCTGGAAGGTCGCGATGCCATGGCCGCCGCCCAGACCGGCACCGGCAAAACCGCCGGCTTCACCCTGCCGCTGCTGCAGCGCCTCAGTGAAGGCACCCCCGCGCCGGCCCGCCAGGTGCGCGCGCTGGTGCTCACCCCCACCCGCGAACTGGCCGCCCAGGTGGCGGAAAGCGTCGCCCTGTACGGCAAGTACCTGCCGGCGATGCGCTCGGCGGTGGTGTTCGGCGGGGTCAAGATCAACCCGCAGATCGACAAGCTCAGCCGTGGCGTGGACGTCCTGGTGGCGACCCCCGGCCGGCTGCTGGATCTCTATCAGCAGAAAGCGGTGCGCTTCGACAACCTGGAAATTTTGGTGCTCGACGAAGCGGACCGGATGCTGGACATGGGCTTCATCCATGACATCCGCCGCATCCTCAAGGTGCTGCCGCAGAAGCGTCAGACCCTGATGTTCTCGGCCACCTTCTCCAACGAGATTCGCGGCCTCGCCAAGACCCTGGTCAACGACCCGGTGCAGATTGACGTCAGCCCGCGCAACAGCACCGCCGAGCGCGTGCGCCAGTGGGCGGTGTCGGTGGACAAGAGCCACAAGGCCGCCCTGCTCACCCACCTGATCGACGACGAGCAGTGGTTCCAGGTGCTGGTGTTCACGCGCACCAAGCACGGCGCCAACCGCCTCGCCAAACAGCTGGAAAGCGCCGGCATCCAGGCCGCCGCCATCCACGGCAACAAGAGCCAGGGCGCCCGCACCCGGGCCCTGGCCGGCTTCAAGAACGGCGACGTGCGCGCCCTGGTGGCCACCGACATCGCCGCCCGCGGCCTGGACATCGACCAGCTGCCCCAGGTGGTCAACTTCGACCTGCCCAACGTGGCCGAAGACTACGTGCACCGCATCGGCCGCACCGGCCGCGCCGGCGCCAGCGGCCAGGCGGTCTCCCTGGTCAGCGGCGAAGACCGCAAGCTGCTCAAGGACATCGAGCGGCTGATCAAAAAGCCCCTGGAACGCAAGGAAGTGACCGGCTTCGACGCCAGCAAAGCGGCCCCCGAACCGGCCGACGACCGCCCGCCCCGGCCGCCCCAGCGCCCCCGTGGCGGTGGCGGCGGCCGCCCCGGCGGCAACAAGCCCGGCGGCGGTCGCCGCTCCGGTGGTGGCCAGCGCTCCGGCGGTGGCGGCCGCCCGGCTGGCGCCGGCAACGGCTCCGGCCGCCCCAACCAGGGCGGCCGCGCCCGCCGCTCCGGCGGCGGCAACCGCGGCGCCTGACCTGCAGGAGCGGGCCTTGTGGGAGCTTGCTTGCAAGCGAAAGGCCGGCTTTGCCGGCCGGCAGGGTTCCAGAGACTCTGTTAATGCTGCCGTTAGATAGCTCTCTGGCATCCTGCCGGGAGCTTCGCTCCCTTTCGCGGGCTGGGCCCGCTCCCACAACTGTCGCTCCCACACTCTGGGCTTTGCTGAAAGGTTCGGCGCCAGCCATGTCCCGCGGCGGTGCCGCCACCTGAGGAGCGGGTCTGTGTCAGGCCCTTCCGGGACCCTGGAGGACAGGACGTCCGACAGGGAGCCCCCAGGGACGGGTTCACGGCGTTCCCGGAAGGGCCTGACACAGACCCGATCCCCCGGCTGGAGAGAAGCCCCGCACCAAGGCCAACACCCCCTACCTCCTTCGTCGAATAGCCTCCCCGCCCGCTTCGTGGTTGTATGAGCCTGAGCGTCCCTTTGGGCGCGGCGAATAACAACAAGCAGCGACGACGGCGAGGAGCGGAGCATGAGTTACGCGGAAGCCTACCAGCGGGCGCGGCAGGACGCCGACGGCTTCTGGGCCGAGCAGGCCCGGGCCGTGGCCTGGTACCAGGCCCCCACCCGCATTCTGGACACCCTGCAGGACGGCACCCACCGCTGGTTCGGCGACGGCGTGCTCAACACCAGCTACCTGGCGCTGGACCATCAAATCGAACAGGGCCGCGGCGAGCAGCTGGCGCTGATCCACGATTCCCCGGTCACCGCCAGCCAGCAGCGCTTCACTTTCAACCAGCTGAAAGCCCGCGTGGAAGAACTGGCCGGCGCCCTCGCGCGGCTGGGCGTGGGCAAGGGCGACGGCGTGGTGATCTATCTGCCCATGGTGCCGGAAGCGGCCATCGCCATGCTCGCCTGCGCGCGGCTGGGCGCGGTGCATTCGGTGGTGTTCGGCGGTTTCGCCGCCCACGAGCTGGCGATCCGCGTGGACGATGCCAAGCCCAAGGTGGTGCTGACCGCCTCCTGCGGCATCGAAATCGACCGGGTGATTCCCTACATGCCGCTGGTCAGCGGCGCCCTGGAGCAGGCGGCGCACCGGGTCGAGGCGGTGCTGGTGCTGCAGCGGGACGCCGGCCCGGCGGACCTGACCGGCACCGGCTTCAAGGACTGGCGGGCGGAAGTCACCGGCAGCGAGCCGGCGGCACCGGTGCCGGTGAACGCCGCCGACCCGCTGTACATCATGTACACCTCCGGCACCACCGGGAAACCCAAGGGTATCGTGCGCGACAACGGCGGCCACGCGGTGGCGCTGCTGTACGCGCTGCGCCAGGTGTACGGCATGCGCGCCGGGGAAGTCTGGTGGGGCTGCTCGGACGTGGGCTGGGTGGTGGGCCACTCGTTCATCGTCTACGCGCCGCTGCTGGGCGGCTGCACCACGGTGATGTTCGAGGGCAAGCCGGTGAAGACACCGGACGCCGGCGCCTACTGGCGGGTGGTGCAGGAACACGGCGTGCAGGGCCTGTTCGCGGCGCCCACCGCGTTCCGGGCGATCCGCAAGGAAGACCCGGACGGCGAGGCGTTCAAGCGCTACGACGTGAGCAGCCTGCGGCATCTGTTCGTGGCCGGCGAAAAGCTCGACACGCCCACCTATCAGTGGCTCAGCGAGCTAACCGGCCGGCCGGTCTACGACCACTGGTGGCAGACCGAGACCGGCTGGCCGGTCACCGCGCCCTGCACCGGCCTGGGCCAGACCGAGGTGCGCGGCGGCTCCACCAACCGGCCGGTGCCCGGCTACCAGGTGGAAGTGCTGGACGCCAACAGCCGGCCCCTGGGTCCGGACGAGGAAGGCGCCATCGTGCTGCGCCTGCCGCTGCCGCCGGGCTGCGCCCAGACCCTGTGGAACGACCATCCGCGCTACCTGGACGCCTATCTCAACAACCACCCCGGCTACTACCACACCGGCGACGGCGGCTATCTGGACGCCGACGGTTTCGTCTACATCATGGGCCGCACCGACGATGTGATTAACGTCTCCGGCCACCGGCTCTCCACCGGCGTGATGGAGGAGCACATCGCCACCCACCCGGCGGTGGCGGAGTCCGCCGTGGTGGGCATGCACGACGAGCTGTGCGGCGAGGTGCCGGTGGGCCTGGTGGTGCTCAAGGACGGCGCCGACATCGACGAGCCGCGCCTGGAACAGGAACTGGTGGCACTGATCCGCGACCAGGTGGGCGCCGTGGCCCGCTTCCGCCGCGCCCTGGTGGTGCCGCGCCTGCCCAAGACCCGCTCCGGCAAGACCCTGCGCGCCGCCCTGCGCAAGATGGCCAACGGCCGCGATTTCCCGCTGCCCTCCACCATCGACGACCCGGCGATTCTCGACGAGATCGCCGTGGTACTCAGCCGCGACGGCCTGGTGCCCGCGCCGGGCAAACCGCAATAACGGAGGACGCCGTCATGGCCCTGAAGAAAAGTGTCTCGGAACTGGTGGCCGCCGCCGAAGCGCGCATCGAGCGGCTCACCCCGGAACAGGCGCGCGCCCTGCTGAACGACCCGGACGTGCGCTTCGTGGACATCCGCGACGTGCGCGAGCTGAAACGGGAAGGCACCGTGCCCGGCGCCCTGCACGCGCCGCGCGGCATGCTGGAATTCTGGGTCGACCCGGATTCGCCCTACCACAAAGCCGACTTCGCCAGCGGCCAGCGCTTCGTCCTCTTCTGCGCCCTCGGCCACCGCTCCGCCCTCGCCACCGCCCAGCTCATGGATATGGGGTTTGGGCCGGTCTGCGATATCGAAGGAGGCTTTGAAGCGTGGCGTGGCGCGGGCGGGAAGATCGAGGAGAAGAGTTGATAGTTGACAGTGGATAGTTGATAGCTAAAACCAATGCGTAGCCGCTAGCTTCGGCGCGTGTATTCAAACTCGGTGCTGCGGGAATGCTGACCCTGCTTATTTACAAATCGCGTTCTGCAAATACGACAACCGTCTGAATCGCGTTGTTTCCGCTATCAACTGTCAACTATCAACTGTCAACTGCGCCGACGGCAGTCGGCGCGGACTTCTTGAAGTCCGCGTTCGGCGATCAGGCCGTTTTGGAAGGCGTGCTGGGCCATCTCCAGGCTGTCCTTGGCGAGGATCATCTGGCAGCCGCTTTGCGCCACGCGGTCGGCGAGCGCCTGGATCGCCTGATCGCGGTCCTCGCCTTGATGCACGTGGCGGATATAGATGGTGTGGATGCGGCCCGGGTAGCGGGCCACCAGGTCGGCGTACACTTCCGGGTCGTGCTGGCCGCTGTCGCCGATCAGGACGAACGGCAGCTGCTGGTAGAGCGACAGCATGCGCTCGATCAGCATCGCCTTGTGGTCCTTGGCGCGGATCGGCAGCGGCCGCTGCAAGGTCACGCCCCATTCGCGCAGGAACAGCACCGGCCCGTGGGGAATGTGGTTGAGACGGAAGAACTCCACCAGCACGTCGTAGATGCTCCAGGGGCCCCGGGACACGTACAGCATGGGGCGGCGGCGCTCGCCGCTTTCGCCGTGGAACAGCGCCCGGTAGAACGCGGACACGCCCGGAAAGGCGGTGCGGTGGCGGGCCTTGGCGATAAACAGCTGGTACATCATGGTCAGCTTGCTGGCGACGCCGGTGTAGATCACCGTGTCGTCGATGTCGCTGACCACCGCCAGGTCCACCTCACGGGGTGGAATATAGATCTCGGCGGTGGCGGCCACGCTGCGTTCGCCGGAAGGCGCGTCGCTCTTCTCCGACGCGGGCAGCAGCTCCAGCCGCGCCTGCTGCCAGAAAGCGCCGTCGGGCAGCGGCTCCTCGATCGGCAGTTGCACGCTGAAATAACCGTCCCGGTCGGTGGTGACGCTGGCGCGCGCGTCGCCCACGGTGACCGCCACCCGGGCGTCGCGGATGCCCCAGCGGGCGGTGCGGCGGGCGATGTTGACCAGATCGTCGAGCGGCCCCTCGCCCAGCTTGAGCCCCAGGCCCGGCTGCCGGAACACCCGCCCCATCAGGAACACTTCGTCCCGGGAACCGTAGCCCCGATAGGTCTGGATCACCGGGCCGCCACGGCTGCCGGCGCGCCGCGCCGGGCGCGCCAGAAAACGCAGCATTTTGCGCAGACCGCGATACACGGCCCGCGGCGACGGCAAGATCATCATCCGGTCCTTATCAGGCGATCGGCGGTTCGCCGGTGAGCCCCGGCCCGCGTTCGATATCCGAGGTGAAGACTTCCAGATTCTGCGCCACTTCGCGCACTTCCTCGAAGCGGGCGATGTGGTACAGGGCTTCGCCCTCGTTGACCAACGGCAGGTTGTTGCGGCCCACCAGGATACCCGCGCAGGGCGATTCGATGGTCACGTCCTCGCCGCCGAACGGGCTGGAGATGCGGCCGATCAGCTGGCCCTTGCGCAGCCAGGCGCCCAGCGCCACCAGCGGCAGAAAGACGCCGTCGCGCTCGGCGCGCACCCAGCTCGAGGAGCGGGCGATGTGCGGCTCCATGGGCGCGCGGGTGCGGCGCGGGCCGGTCATGCGCAGGTGGTGCATGATGTTGAGCACGCCTTTCACGCCGGCGCGGATCGAGCTCTCGTCGAAGCGCAGCGCTTCACCGGCTTCGTAGGTGATCACCGGAATGCCCTGGGCCTCGGCCACTTCGCGCAGCGTGCCCTCGCCGAGCACCGAGTTGATCACCACCGGCACGCCGAACGCGGCGGCCATGGCGGCGGTGTCCTCGTTGGAGAGGTCGGCGCGGATCTGCGGCAGGTTGGCGCGGTGGATGGCACCGGTGTGCAGGTCCACTGCGTGGGTGGCGCGGTCCAGCACCTGGGTCTTGAACTGCCAGGCCATGCGCGCGCCCAGGCTGCCGGTTTCCGAACCGGGGAACGAGCGGTTGAGATCACGGCGGTCGGGCAGATACCGGGTCTTGTGAATAAAGCCGAACACATTGACCACCGGCACCGCCAACAAGGTGCCGTTAAGCCGGTTGAGCGACGAATGGCGCAGCAGCCGGCGAATAATCTCCACGCCATTCAACTCATCACCGTGGATCGCCGCGCTCACCAGCAGCACCGGCCCCGGCCGCCGCCCATGAATCACATGAATCGGCACGTTCAACGGCGTCTGCGTGTACAACTGGGCCAGCGGCAATTCCACCTTGACCCGCGTGCCCGGCATCACCCGCGTGCCGTTCAACTCAAACGGCGCCGCCTTCTCTTCCTGTTTGTTCTTGCGGTTACTGCTCGTCATCACTCACCGGGGTGTTGTTTTAGCTATCAATTATCAATTATCAACTATCAACTGGGCGTCAGCCCTTCGCCCCTTTCGTCTGGGTACGATGCGGCCGAGCATGACTCTCAATAAACTTCACCACCATCCCGGCCACGTCTTTATTAGTGGCCGCTTCAATGCCTTCCAGGCCCGGCGAGGAATTCACTTCCATCACCAGCGCGCCGTGGTGGGAACGCAGAATGTCCACGCCGGCCACGTTCAAGCCCATGATGCGCGCCGCGCGCACCGCGGTGGCGCGCTCTTCCGGGGTGATGCGGATCAGGCTGGCGGTGCCGCCCCGGTGCAGGTTGGAGCGGAACTCGCCGGGCAGCGCCTGGCGCTTCATGGCGGCGATCACCTTGCCGCCCACCACGAAACAGCGAATGTCGGCGCCGCCGGCTTCCTTGATGTACTCCTGCACCATCACCGAGACGTTCAGGCCCATGAAGGCCTCGATCACCGATTCCGCCGCCTTGCGGGTTTCCGCCAGCACCACGCCGATGCCCTGGGTGCCTTCCAGCATTTTGATCACCAGCGGCGCGCCGCCGACCATGTTGATCAGGTCGGGAATGTCGTCCGGTGAGTGGGCGAAGCCGGTCACCGGCAGACCCACGCCCTTGCGGGACAGCAGCTGCAGGGAGCGCAGCTTGTCCCGGGAGCGGGAAATCGCCACCGATTCGTTGACCGGGAACACGCCCATCATTTCAAACTGGCGCAGCACCGCGGTGCCGTACTGGGTCACGGACGCACCGATACGCGGGATCACCGCATCGAAGCCTTCCAGCACCTGGCCTTTGAAATGAATCTCCGGCTTGTGGGAGACCATGCTCATATAGCAGCGCAGGGTGTCGATCACGTGCATTTCGTGACCGGCGTCCTCGCCCGCCTGAACCAGACGGCGCGTGGAATAGAGGTGCTTGTTCCGGGACAGAATCGCTATCTTCATGGTTGATGCTCGTTGCCACCGAGTAAAAATGAAGCCTGGGGATGCACCACCAACTGATCCATGGCGGTACGCCCGAGCAACATGCGAAATTTCATGGTGTCACGGTCGGTGAGGGTCATCTCCACCGGCCAGCGGCGCCCGCCCACGGCGAGCAGGGTCTTGATCACCGGGCGTTCTTCCCGGTGACCGCCGGAATCCGTCACCACACGACGGTCCAGCAGGGGCGCTTCGCATTCCCGGGACTGGTCGGAATCCTGAAACGGATGAATACAGAACCGGATCCACTCGCGCCCGTCACGCTGGAAACTGGTCACTTTGAAGGCGTGCAGCGCGGAGGTGCGCGCGCCGGTATCCACCTTCATCTTGATCGCCTTGATCCCCAGGTCGGGCAGGCTGGCCCATTCCCGCCAGCCCACGGTGGTTTTATTCATGCGCTTGCTCTTTCGCCAGGAAGCCTTTGGATAACAAAAAACCCCGCCGCGCCCCCGGCACGCCGACTTTTCGGCAGAGTACACAGGGACGCCCGGCGGGGCCAGACAATAGCGTAAATTTTACCGGCGGGCCGCGCCCGCCGGGCGCTTCAGGGCGTCAGCCAGTTTTCCAGTATACGCCCCTCGCGAACCCGCTGCGGGTGATCCCCCACGTCCAGCCGGGCCACTTCCTGGCCGCTTTCGTAGGAGAATACGGACATCTGGTCGGTGCCGCTCCAGGAGATATAGCAGTGCTCGCCGTCCCCGCTGGTGGTCACCCAGTAGGGCTTCTCGCCGATGCCGGTGAAGATGGTGTATTCGAAGGTCTCCCGGGAGACGATCGCCACATAGTCGCTCATGGTGCCGGCCACGCACAGGGTGCTCTGGTCACCGCTCAGGGCGATGCCGTGGTGGGCGGAGTCGTTGACGTACTTCTCGCGGGGCAGATTGGGCACCAGGTTGGGCAGGTGCGCGAGTCGGGTGACGCGGTCCTCCTGCATGTCGTACTCCAGGAAGCCGTGGAAGAACGACACCTGGAAGTAGAAATAGCGCTCATCGTCGGTGTGCGCCATGGGCCGGATCGCCGGGCTCAGGTGGGTGTAGCCGGCTTCGTCCAGCTTTTCACGCAGGTCGAAGCGCTTGATGATCTCGAAGGTCTCCGCGTCGACGATCTGGAACAGGCGCTCGCCCTTGGTCAGCTGCTTGACCACCCGGCCCCGGTCCAGCGGCGTGAACACCTGGCCGATGGCGGCGTGGAAGATGCGCTCGCCGTCCTCGGAGTAGATGTTCTCGTGGGGGGAATCCCCGGACGGGAAATTGCCCACCTCTTCGCCGGTGGCCACGTCCAGCACATGCACCACGCCGCCGGTGGAGGCGGACACCGCCACATGCTTGCCGTCCGGCGAGATCGCCATATGGTCGGAGCGGTAGCCGTCCACCTGGAAGCGCCACACCACTTCGCCGGTGATCACGTCCAGCGCCACCACATCCGCGAAGCTGGGCCGCGACACCACCAGCAGGCGGCCGTCGTTGGAGCTGTACATGTCGTCCACGTACTGGTGGTTGCCCTCGCCGATCAGCAGGCGCACGCCCTGGAAGAACAGCAGCCGCACCGGGTTCAGGTAGATCTCGGTGATGCGCTGGCTTTTATCGGGGATCGCGTTGATGGTACCGAGCGGCTCATAGGTCTCCGCGTCGATCACGTTGACCGTGCCTTCCCAGTTATTGCCGACGAAGATCACGTCGCGGGTCTGGTCGGAGAACTCGGGCGGCGAGAACAGATTGAACGGCCAGCCGGCCGCCACCGGCGCGGCCACCAGCATCAGCGCCAGGCACAGCCCGGCCCGTGCGGCTGAAAACGAAGGAACAGGGAGCGTCGCCATGGTCCACCTTTCTGTTGTTGTGATTCGAAGGAATGCCTTAATCGGTACCTTCGTACAAGAACGGAAAGGTTTCCATTGACGATGTGTAACAGCGGACCCCGGCCGGGGCCCGCCGATCGGGGACGATCAGGACAGTTTGCGGCCGTTTTTGGCGGCGATGCGCAGGCGCAGGGCGTTGAGCTTGATAAAGCCTTCCGCGTCTTTCTGGTCGTAGGCGCCAGCATCGTCCTCGAAGGTGGCGATGGAGGCGTCGAACAGGCTGTCGTTCTCGGAGCGGCGGCCGACCACGGTGGCGGCGCCTTTATACAGTTTCATGCGCACTTCGCCGTTGACGTTCTCCTGGGTGGCGTCGATCAGCTTCTGCAGCGCCAGACGCTCCGGGGACCACCAGTAGCCGTTGTACAGCAGCTCGGCGTACTTGGGCATCACCGAGTCCTTCAGGTGGGCCGATTCGCGGTCCAGGGTCAGCGACTCGATGGCGCGGTGCGCGGGCAGCATGATGGTGCCGCCGGGGGTTTCGTAGCAGCCCCGCGACTTCATGCCCACGTAACGGTTCTCGACGATGTCGAGACGGCCGATGCCGTTGTCGCCGCCCAGCTTGTTGAGCTTGCTGAGGATCTCGGCGGCGCTCAGGCGTTCGCCGTTGATGGCGACGATGTCGCCCTTCTCATAGGTCAGGGTCACGTAGGTCGGCTTGTCTGGCGCCGCTTCCGGGCTGACGCTCCAGCGCCACATGTCTTCCTCCGCTTCCCACCACGGATCTTCCAGGTTGCCGCCCTCGTAGGAGATGTGCAGCAGGTTGGCGTCCATGGAGTACGGGGATTTCTTCTTCTTGCTGGTGAAGTCCACCGGGATCTCGTGGTCCTCGCAGAACTGCATCAGCTTCTCGCGGGAGTTCAGGTCCCACTCGCGCCAGGGCGCGATCACCTGGATGCCCGGGGCCAGCGCGTAGGCGCCCAGCTCGAAGCGCACCTGGTCGTTGCCCTTGCCGGTGGCGCCGTGGGAGATGGCGTCGGCGCCGGTCTCGGCGGCGATCTCCACCAGGCGCTTGGCGATCAGCGGCCGGGCGATGGAGGTGCCGAGCAGGTACTCGCCCTCGTAGATGGCGTTGGCGCGGAACATCGGGAACACATAATCGCGCACGAACTCTTCGCGCAGGTCCTCGATATAGATTTCCTTCACGCCCATGGCCTTGGCCTTGGCGCGGGCCGGTTCCACTTCCTCGCCCTGACCGATATCAGCGGTGAAGGTGACCACTTCGCAGTTGTAGGTTTCCTGCAACCACTTGACGATCACGGAGGTATCCAGGCCACCGGAATAGGCCAGCACCACCTTGTTGATATCAGACATGCGTCACTCCAAGAACTCGCGATTAGAAAGGCGCTTATTGTACCCGCGCCCGTCCACCGCCGTCACCTGTCCCAAGGTGCGGTTATCGGGTAGCATGTCGACCGCTGACTGGAGAGAGCATGACTAATCAACACCCGTCCCTGTCCCTGCGCTTCCGCGGCTTCCTGCCGGTGGTGGTGGACGTTGAAACCGGCGGCTTCGACGCCCGCAACGACGCCCTGCTGGAAATCGCCGCGGTACTACTGGACATGGACGCCCGCGGCCACCTGCGCCCGTCGACCCGTGTGCACTTTCACGTCGACCCCTTTCCCGGCGCCAATATCGAGCAGGCCGCGCTGGATTTCACCGGCATCGACCCGAACAACCCGCTGCGCGGCGCGGTGGGCGAGCTGACCGCCCTCAAGGGCGTGTTCGAGCCGGTGCGCAAAGCGGTCAAGGCACACGGCTGCAATCGGGCGGTGCTGGTCGGGCACAACAGCTTCTTCGACCAGGGCTTTCTCAACGCCGCCAGCGAGCGCGCCGACATCAAACGCAACCCGTTTCATCCGTTTTCCAGTTTCGATACCGCCACCCTGGCGGGGCTGGTATACGGGCAGACCGTGCTGGCCAAGGCCTGCGAAGCGGCCGGCATCCCCTTCAATCAGCGCGACGCCCACTCCGCGCTGTACGACGCCACCCGCACCGCCGAGCTGTTCTGCTCCATGGTCAACCGCTTTCGCGACCTGGGCGGCTGGCCGCCGCCGCCGGCCGGCGAGATGCCGCCAACCCTGGCGCGCGCGCTCGACTGACCGCCCGCTTGTGGGAGCTTGCCTTGTGGGAGCGGGCCCAGCCCGCGAAAGGGAGCGCAGCTCCCGGCAGGATTCCAGAGCCCCCTCTAACGACAGCACAAACAGCCTCTCTGGAATCCCGCCGGCCGGCTGAAGCCGGCCTTTCGCTTGCAAGGCAAGCTCCTACAAGACCTCGCACAAAAAAAGGGCGCCGAGAAGGCGCCCTTTTTTATCGTCGCTGAGAGCTGAGAGTTACAGCTTCTCGGCGTTCTCGGACAGGTAGGAAGCAACGCCGGCCGGGTTGTCCTGCATGCCCTGGTCGCCTTTCTGCCAGCCCGCGGGGCACACTTCACCGTGCTCCTCGTGGAACTGCAGGGCGTCAACCAGACGTACCAGCTCGTCGATGTTACGACCCAGGGGCAGGTCGTTGATCAGCTGGCTGCGTACCACGCCCTTGTTGTCGATCAGGAAGGCACCGCGGAACGCCATGCCGCCTTCGGATTCGACATCGTAGGCCTGGGAGATCTGGTGGTTCATGTCCGCGGCCATGGTGTATTTCACCGGACCGATACCGCCGTCGTTGATGGCGGTGTTGCGCCAGGCGTTATGGGTGAAGTGGCTGTCGATGGACACGCTGATCACTTCCACGCCGCGCTCTTTGAATGCGTCCATGCGGTGATCCAGGGCGATCAGTTCGGACGGGCACACAAAGGTGAAATCCAGCGGATAGAAGAACACCAGGCCGTATTTGCCCTTGATGGCCTCGGAAAGGGTGAATTCATCCACAATGCTGCCGTCACCCAGGACGGCGGGAACCGTAAAATCAGGTGCGGGTTTACCTACCAGTACGCCCATGTTTTTCCTCTCTGCGTTGAATCAATGTTGAAGACATCTTCGCACATCCGGCGGCGGCGTCTTGACGCCACCTTTGCACGCCTATCATGGGAATCCCGTGCCAGGATTCAACAGGCCGACCCATTGGCTATGATTGGCAAAACCAATGGGCCACCGGCGTCGGTTCAGGCGTCGCCTTCCACGGCGGCGCTTTCCACCAGCTCCTTGAGCTGACCGGAGCGATACATTTCCATGATGATGTCGCACCCGCCGACCAGCTCACCGCTCACCCACAGCTGCGGGTAAGTGGGCCAGTTGGCGTATTCCTTCAGGCTCTGCCGGATTTCCGGCGCTTCCAGAATGTTCACGTAGGCAAAGGGTTTGCCGACGCTGGTCATGGCTTCCACCACCTGGGCGGAGAAGCCACATTGGGGAAACTGAGGTGTGCCCTTGATGTAGACGAGCACCGGATTTTTCGCGATCTGGTCCTTGATGACCTGAATCACATCATCCATAGAAACCACCTGCCTGCTGATAGTGAAAGGCGCCAGTATAACACCGACGCCCGGTTTTCTGCTGTATCCGCAGACAGTGGGGGCAACGCCGGCCGGTTTCAACCGGGTGGCGTTGCCCGTTCGGCCTCAGAAACCGACCCGAACGCCCATATAGGCGGTACGCGGGCTGTTGGGACGGGCGCCGTCCGGGGAACGGGCGACGATTTCCTGGTCGTCGAACAGGTTGTCCACCTTGGCGTACACCTCCACGTTGCTGCGCAGATAGTAGGACGCCGCCAGATCCACCACCAGATAGTCGTCGGTGCTGCGGAAGGCGGGCCCGTTGGAACGGTCGCAGGTGTTGTCCACGCACACCTCGTCCACATAGGTGGTGGTCAGGTAGGCGCCCCACTGGGCGGGACGCTCCAGGCCGAGGGTCAGGCTGAGCTGGTTTTCCGGCAGGTACGGCAGCACGTCGCCGTCCTGCACGCTCAGGTCGTCGGCGGTCTCGGTGATTTCACCGTCGGTGTAGGTGTAGGCCAGGCGCACCGGCGCGGTGAGGCCGTTGCCCTGCCACAGGCGGCTGTTGAGGCCCAGCTCCAGCCCCTGCACCTGGGATTCACCGAAGCTCTGCGAGCCGATGGTGTCGCCGTTGGGGCACGGCGCCGCCACCGAGCAGTTGTTGACGGTGTTCTCGTAATCACTGAAGAAGGCGATGGCGTCGGCGCTGAACGGGCCGCTCCAGTAGCGCACGCCGGCCTCGTAGTTGACGCTTTTCTCCGGATCGGTGCCCTCGGCGGCGGACGCGCCGGGGGGCGCGAAACCCTGGTGCACGCCGGCCAGCAGCGCCCAGTGGTCGTCCAGCAGCCAGGTGGCGCCCAGGCCGGCCATCAGCTCGTCGACCTGATTGTCGACCCGCTGGCTGACCACGCTGCGGCCCGGGTCGGCATAGCGCTTGGCTTCGCTGTCCACGTCCTCGTAGCGCAGCGAGGCGGTCAGCAGCAGCTGGTCGAGGCGGATGTGATCCACCATCCAGGCGGAGAAGGCATCCGCTTCCTCGACGCGGTTGTCGCCGCCGGTGGGCTCGATATAGCCGCTGCGCACCAGGCTGCCGTTCTGCTGCTCGAACACCTCGATGGGCTGGTAGCGGTCCACCTCGTCCTGATGGAAGCGCACGCCGGCGACCAGATCGTGGCGCACCGAGCCCCATTCGAAGCCGTGGGACAGCTCGGTCTGGATGCCTTCGGAGGTGTACTCGCGGTTGTTGTTCTTGAGACGCACGTCGGCCACGTCCTGGTCGCCGTCGAGAATCGCCTGGGCGTTGGCGTCGCCGTTGTTGGCGTCCTCGATCAGGTCACCGATGCTCTGGCCGCCGGCGCTGGCCACCTTGAACCAGTTGCGCTGGAACTTGTTGCGGTAGAGGGCGGTTTCCAGGCTGGTGTCGCTGCCCAGCACCAGGTGATGCCGCAGGGCCACGCCGTCATGGTCGTTGTCCATCTGGTCAAAGGCGCTGAGCCCGTAGCGGCGGTTGGCGTCATCACTGAAATCGCGGTCGGTGAGGCCCAGGTAACTGTGGTTGGAGACCTCGCTGGAGTGCGACAGCTTGAGCTCCACGGCCTGCTTCACATCGGCGGTGTCGGGGCTGGTCCAGCGCAGCTTGGCCACATAGTCCTGCTTGTCGAAGCCGGTGTCCCGGTTGGAGCGGTCCACATCCTTGAAGCCGTCGCTGCTCTGCTGGTGGGTTTCCAGCAGGAAGCCCCACTGCCCTTCGCTGGCGCCGTACCAGACGTGGCCGCGCTGATGGCGGTCCTCGCCGGCCTCCAGCTGCACCATGCCGGCCTCATCGGTGGGGATCGGCGTGGACAGCACGTTCAGCGCGCCGCCCACGGTAAAGGGCCCGTAACGCAGGGTGTCCGGGCCCTTCAGCACTTCCACGCCGTGGAAACGGCCGGCGCTGGGGAAGTAATACGCCGCCGGTGCCGCGTAGGGCGCGGGGGCGATGGGAATGCCGTCTTCCATCACGGTGATGCGGTCACTGCGGTTGGTGCCGGTGCCGCGAATACCGATATTCGGCCGCAGGCCGTAGCCCTCTTCTTCCTGCACATAGACACCGGGCACATCGCGCAGCATGCGGTGCACGTCAGTGTATTCCTTCTTCTCCAGGTCCTCGTTGGACAGCACATGGGCCGAGCCGGACAGGCTGAAGGTGTCCTCGTTGGAGCCGATGATGTCCACGGAGGGCAACCGGTTGGTGTCGGCGGCCAGGGTTTCGGCAAACAACAGGGCGGAGGCACCGCCAAGGGCGCAGAGCGCCAGGGGGGCATTGCGTCGTTTCATCGTTATGGTTCCTGCGACGTGTATGTTTTGTAAGTCGCGGAGAACAATAATGAAAACAATTCTCACTAACAGCTAAGTGACTTTACCTATCTCACGTTTTTTTTGTTCGTTTTCGGTAAGGCCGTAGCCGCCACCGCCCGGCGACGCCAGTAGCAGGCGGTCGCCGGGGCGGGCGTGGCCGGTGAATTTGGGCGGCAGCGCCTCGCCGTTAAGGCGGTTCTCTCCGGCGGCGCCGGGGCCGCCCCCTTCCAGCCCCCAGGGCCGGTGGCGGCGCCGTTCGGTGAGCAGGGTGAAGCTGGCGGGGGCGAGAAATTCCAGCTCCCGCTCGATGCCGTCGCCGCCCCGGTGGGCGCCGTCGCCGCCGCTGCCCCGGCGCAGCGCGTAGCGGCGCACCCGCAGCGGGTAGTGCTCTTCCAGGCTTTCGATGGGCGTGTTCAGGGTGTTGGTCATATGGCTGTGCACCGCCGCCAGGCCGTCGCCGTGGCGGTGGGCGCCCATGCCGCCGGCCATGGTTTCGTAGTAATCCCAGGGCCGTGCGCCGTTCTCGCCGCTCTCCCCCATCGCCAGGTTGTTCATGGTGCCCTGGCTGGCGGCGGGAATTTCGCCCGGCAACGCCTGGGCCAGGGCCCCCAGCACCACGTCGACGATCCGCGAGCTGGTCTCCACGTTGCCGGCGGCCACCGCGCCCGGGCGGCGCGCGTTGACCAGGCTGCCCACCGGCGCCGACAACGCGATCGGCCGGAACAGGCCGGCGCAGGACGGTGCGTCGTCGGGCAGCAGGCAGCGGAAACAGTAGTAGGCGGCGGCCGCCGCCACCGACAGCGGGCAGTTGATGTTGCCGCTGACCTGGTCGGCGGTGCCGGTGAAGTCCAGCTCGGCGCCGTCCCCCTGTACCCGCAGGGTGACCACCAGCGGGATGTCGAACCGCCCCTGGCCGTCGTCGTCCATCACGTCGCTGAAGCGGTACTCGCCGTCGGCCAGGTCCGCCAGGCGCTGGCGCATGCGCCGCTCGCCGTAGGTGTTGAGGGCGTCCAGGGACGCGCGCAGCGCCTCCAGGCCGCGCTCGCCGATCAGCGCCGCCAGCCGCCGGGCGCCCGCCTCGCAGGCGCTGGCCTGGGCGGCGAAATCGGCGAACCGGGGTACGTCCAGGGGCAGCGCGTCGCCCTCGCCGAGCCCCGCCAGCCGGCGGCTCAGCGGCAGCTGCCAATCGCCTTCGCGCTTGAGCCATTGCGGGGCGATCACCAGCCCCTCCTCGTCCAGGGTTTTCGACACCGGCATGGAGCCGGGGCTGTGCGCGCCGATATTGGCGTGGTGGGCCCGGGTCACGGTGAAGGCGGCCAGCCGCTCGCCGGCGAACACCGGCGCCACCACCGTCACGTCGGGCAAATGGGTGCCGCCCAGGTAGGGGTCGTTGACCACCAGCAGGTCGCCGGGGCGCCAGTCGCGGCCTTCCACCAGGTCCGCCATGGCGTAGGCCATGGAGCCCAGGTGCACGGGAATGTGCGCGGCCTGGGCGCAGAGGCCGCCGGCGGCGTCGAAGATGGCGCAGGACAAATCCAGCCGGTCCTTGATGTTGGGCGACAGCGCGCTGGCGCGCAGCAAGGCGCCCATCTCGTCACAAATACCCGCCAGGCGGTTGGCGAAAATACTCAGCTGTACCGGGTCCATGACTCCCCCTGAAAATGCGGTTCACCGATCAGGATACAGGATACCGGCGCGGGAATTGCGTCCCCGCGCCGGCCTCAGTATTATTCAGGGTCCACGCGGCAGCCTCGGCTGCCGTTTTTTGTTTGTAAGCGTTCTTCATCGACCTACAGCGCCAAAGACCATGAGCGAGCAGTTTCTGATCCCCACCTACGCCCGTCAGCCGGTGAGCTTCGAGCGCGGCGAAGGGGTATGGCTATACGATGCCGACGGCAACCGTTTTATGGATGCCGTGTCCGGCGTCGCCGTGTGCAACCTGGGCCACGCCCACCCGGCGGTGACCCGCACCCTGGCGGATCAGGCCGCGCGACTGGTGCACACTTCCAACCTGTACCGGATACCGGCCCAGGAAAAACTGGCCGCGCGCCTGTGCGCGCTGAGCGGTATGGAGAAGGTGTTCTTCTCCAATTCCGGCGCCGAAGCCAACGAGGCGGCGATCAAGCTGGCGCGTCTGCACGGCCACCACCGGGGCAGCGATACGCCGCGCATTCTGGTGATGGAGAACAGCTTCCACGGCCGTACCCTGGCGACCCTGTCCGCCACCGGCAACCGCAAGGTGCAGAAAGGCTTCGAGCCGCTGGTGGAAGGCTTCCAGCACCTGCCCTACAACGACCTGGCGGCGGTGGAAGCCGCCGCGGCGGACGACCAGGCCGGCCACATCGCCGCCGTGCTGGTGGAGCCGGTGCAGGGCGAAGGCGGGGTCAACCTGCCCGACGACGGCTACCTGCGCGGCCTGCGTGAGTTGTGCGACCGCCACGGCTGGTTGTTAATGCTGGATGAAATCCAGACCGGCAACGGCCGCACCGGCAGCTATTTCGCGTGCCAGGGCGACGACGTACGGCCCGACGTGCTGACCACCGCCAAAGGCCTGGGCAACGGCTTCCCGATCGGCGCCTGTCTGGTAAGCGGCGCCGCCTCGGCGCTGTTCGGGCCGGGCAGCCACGGCAGCACCTTCGGCGGCAACCCGCTGGGCTGCGCCACCGCGCTGACCGTGGTGGAGACCCTCAGCGACCAGGTGATCCCGGCGGTCGACGCCAAGGGCGAGACCCTGCGCGCGGCGCTGCGCGACCGGCTGGCCGACGTGCCGCTGGTCACCGGCGTGCGCGGCCGCGGGCTGATGATCGGCGTGCAGCTCGACCGCGACTGCGGCGAACTGGTGGGCCGGGCCCGCGAGGCGGGCCTGCTGATCAACGTCACCGCCGGCTCGGTGGTGCGGCTGTTGCCGCCCCTGGTGATCAACGACGACGAACTCCGTTTCTTGGTGGACACCCTGGCCCAGGTGATCCGCGACTTTGCCCGTGATCAGGAGAACCCATGAGCAGCCCGCGTCACTTTCTCACTCTGATGGACCTTACGCCCAAGGAGCTGGGGTATCTGATACAGCGCGCCGTGGAGCTGAAAACCATGCTGCACACCGGGCAGTTCCACGAGCCCCTGCGCGGCAAGACCCTGGGCATGATTTTCGAGAAGTCCTCCACCCGTACCCGGGTGTCGTTCGAGGTGGCGATGACCCAGTTCGGCGGCGCCAGCGTGTTCCTGTCACCGCGCGACACCCAGCTGGGGCGCGGTGAACCGGTGGAGGATTCCGCCCGGGTGCTGTCGCGGATGGTGGACGCGGTGATGATCCGCACCTTCGACCACGACACCGTGGAGGCCTTCGCCGCCCACTCGCGGGTGCCGGTGATCAACGCGCTCACCGACCAGTTCCACCCCTGCCAGCTGCTCGCCGACATGCAGACCTACGTCGAGCACCGCGGCAGCATCGCCGGTAAAACGGTGACCTGGGTGGGCGACGGCAACAACATGTGCGCCAGCTACATCAACGCCGCCGAGCAGTTCGATTTCCAACTGGTGGTGTGCTGCCCGGAGGGCTTCGAGCCGCCGGCGGACCTGGTGGACGCGTTCGCGCACCGGGTCACCCTGCAGCGCGACCCCGCCGAGGCGGTCAAAGGCGCCCATCTGGTGGTCACCGACGTGTGGGCCTCCATGGGCCAGGAAGACGAGCAGGCCGACCGCATCAAGCGCTTCTCCGAGTACCAGGTGAACCCGGCACTGATGGACCGGGCCGACCCGGAGGCGCTGTTCATGCACTGCCTGCCCGCCCACCGGGGCGAGGAAGTCAGCCACGACATGCTCGACGATCCGCGCGCGGTGGTCTGGGATGAGGCGGAAAACCGGCTGCACGCGCAGAAGGCGCTGCTGGAGTTCCTGCTCACCGGGACGCATTAAGGGTTATTGGTCCTCGCGGCAGACCCGGTTGCGGCCGCCGGTTTTGGCGCGGTAGAGGGCGCGGTCGGCGCGGCCCAGCAGCTGGTCCACGGTTTCCTGGCCCCGGTAGCTGGCCACCCCCGCCGACAGGCTCACCGCCGGCGGCCCGCGGCGGTCCTCGAAGCTGCGCGCCGCCCAGCTTTCGCGCAGCCGCTCGGCCACCAGCTCGGCCCCGGCGAGGTCGCTCTGCGGCAGCACCAGAATGAATTCCTCGCCGCCCAAACGGGCCAGGTAATCCCCCTCGCGCAGGTTGTCCAGGGTGTGCTCCGCGAACTGCCGCAACACCCGGTCGCCCATGTCGTGGCCGTACTCGTCGTTAATCCGTTTGAAATGGTCCAGGTCCACGTAGCAGACCGAGAACGGGTAAATCTGGTTGTCCGCCAGCGCCTTCTGGTGCTCCAGCACCTCGAGAATATGGCGCCGGTTGAACAGGCCGGTGAGGTCGTCGCGGATCGCCAGGTCACGGACCTGTTCCAGGGCGTCCGCCAGTGCCTGGTTCTTTACCGCCAGGCTGCGCCGCAGGCCGTTCACGCCGCTGCCGGTCACCGCGAAGCTCAGCGCCACCAGAGTAAAGATCAGCCACTGCAGCAGCTCCAGGCTCAGGCTCAGCCGCAGGCCACGCGTCGCCAGCGCCAGGGCCAGCATCAGCGCGTAGCCGACGCTGGCGAGCAGCGCCAGCGACAGCAGCGAGCGGGCGCCGAGCCGGAACGACACCAGCAGCAACAGCGGGAAGAACAGAATCATGGCGCTGATGCGCGCCTCGTTCATGGGAAACGCGGCGATCAGAAAGGCGATCACCAGGCCCAGGGCCATCGGCACGGAGAGGCTGGATTCCCGCCACTCCAGGGTGGCGCCGGTTTCGATCAGCAGCAGATACACCACCGTGATCACCGCCAGCGCGCCGAGCAGCAGGCTCACGTAGAGCCCGCCGGCGTCCAGCGTGCCCCACAGCCACAGCGCCACCACCAGCAGCGCGTGAAACAGCGCCACCGCCGCCAGGGACCGACCGTGGCGAAGCAGCAGACGCCGCTCACTGACCGTCAGCCGGCGCGCCCGGCGCCAATAACGGCTGTTCACGGTGGCCCCGCCGTGATGATCCGATCGCGGCCGGCGGCCTTGGCCTGATAGAGAAGACGGTCGGCGCGCACCAGCACCTCGTCCGGGCTTTCGCCGTGCCCGACCACGGTGAGCCCCACCGAAGCGGTCACTTCCAGCGCCGGCGCGGCCATGAAGCGCTGGGCGCGCAACGCGCTCATCAGGCGCTCCACGCTGGTGAGCGCCTGCTCCATGTCCATCACCGGCAGCATGATCAGAAACTCCTCGCCGCCCAGCCGCGCGGCCATGTCCTTGTCGCCCAGGTAGCGGCGGGTGAGCTCGGCGAACCGCACCAGCACCTGGTCACCGAACAGATGCCCGTGGCGGTCGTTGATGCGCTTGAAGTGGTCCAGGTCGACGAAGCCCACCGCCAGCAGAAACGCCCCGCGGCGGGCCTGGCCGCAGGCCTTGGCGAGCAGCTCCATGGCGTGGCGGCGGCTGTACAGGCCGGTGAGCTCGTCCTTCACCGCCAGGTCCTGGATCCGCTCGAGCAGCTCGGCGAGCTGGCCGTTACGCTCGCGCAGCCGCAAACGAATGGTGGTGATCTCGCTGGCCAGCAGCACCATGGCCAGGGTGACCAGGGAGAACAACAGCCACTGGCCCGCCTCCAGCAACGGCTGCGCCAGGTCGCCACGGGCGTTCAGGTAGAGCAATACCAGGGCGTAGCCGGCCACCGCCAGGGCGGCGGCCCGCGCCACCTGCCGGCGGCGCACGCGGAACACGCCCTGGTGCAGGATGGCGAAGAAGAACGCCATCACCGCCAGGCGGCCCTGATCCAGATAGAGCGCGGACGCCAGCAGTGTGAGGATGCACCAGATCATCACCGGCTCGGTCATCGCCGGGTTGTTCAGCCGCCGGTTCAGGCCGGTGCGGGCGAACAGCAGCAGGCCCAGGTGGCCGGCCCAGATGGTGCCGAACAGGGCGTAAAAGACCGTGGCGCCGCCACGGAAGAACCCCCATTGCAGGATCAGCCAGCACACCAGGGTGTGTGCGGCGCCGCCCATCAGCAACGAAAACGCCAGGCGGCGCAAACGCAACGCCTGGCGTCGATCGGTGACTGTGGCAAGCCGTCCGTGCATGCGATCCTTCCCCAAGGTCGTCTTCTTATGGCATGGGGATGATAATCAAAATTGTGCACTGAATCACACTTTCGGTCGGGCTTTCACTGCCGGTTGTCCGAACACACCCGCTGCACGGCTTCACGCCAGCCCCGGTAGCGGCGCTCCCGCTCGCCCTCTTCCAGCGACGGCTCGAAGGCCCGGTCCGGCTGCCAGTGCTCGGCGATTTCATCCAGATCGCGGAACAGACCGCAGCCCAGCCCGGCCAGGTAGGCCGCGCCCAGGGCGGTGGTCTCGGTGACCCGGGGCCGGTCCACCCGCACCCCCAGCACATCGGCCAGGGTCTGGCCCAGCCAGTTGTTGACCACCATGCCGCCGTCCACCCGCAGCGTGGTGGGCCGCTGGGCGCAGTCGGCGGCCATCGCTTCGAGCAAGTCGCGGGACTGGTAGCACACCGCCTCCAGACCGGCGGTGACCACCTCGGCGATGCCGGTGTCGCGGGTCAGCCCGAGCAGCGCGCCGCGCGCGTGCGGGTCCCACCAGGGCGCGCCCAGGCCGGTGAACGCCGGCACCAGATAGACGCCGCCGGCGGAGCCGACACGGCGGGCCAGGGCCTCGGTTTCGCTGGCGTGGGTGATCAGGTTGAGGCCGTCCCGCAGCCACTGGATCGCCGCGCCGGCGACGAAGATTGAGCCCTCCAGCGCGTAGGTGGTCTCGCCGTTCAGCCGGTAGGCCACGGTGGTCAGCAAACGGTTGTCGGAGTGCACCGCCGCGCCGGTGTTCATCACCATGAAGCAGCCGGTGCCGTAGGTGCTCTTCACCATGCCCGGCTGGAAGCAGGCCTGGCCCACCAGCGCCGCCTGCTGGTCGCCGGCGATGCCGGTCACCGGCACCGCCGCGCCCAGCACCCGGGGATCGGTGCGGCCGAATTCGCCGGCGCTGTCACGGACCTCCGGCAGCAGCGACGCGGGAATGTCGAACAGCCGCAGCAGGTCGTCGTCCCAGTGCTGGCCGTGGATATTGAACAGCAGGGTGCGCGACGCGTTGGTGGCGTCGGTGGCGTGCACCCGGCCGTCGGTAAGCTTCCACAGCAGCCAGCAGTCAATGGTGCCGAAGGCCAGCTCGCCGGCTTCCGCCCGGCGGCGGGCGCCGTCCACGTGCTCCAGCAGCCAGGCCAGCTTGGTGGCCGAGAAATACGGGTCCAGCAACAGGCCGCTGCGCTCGCGCACCAGGTCCTCGTGGCCCTCCTGCTTGAGCCGCTGGCAGTAATCCGCGGTGCGCCGGTCCTGCCAGACGATGGCCCGCGCCACCGGTTCGCCGGTGGCCCGGTCCCAGAGCACGGTGGTCTCGCGCTGGTTGGTGATGCCGATGGCGGCGAGCTGATCCGCTTCCACCTGGGCGTTGCGCAGCGCCTGCCGGCACAGCGCCAGGCAGTCGTTCCAGATCTCCTGCGCATCGTGCTCGACCCAGCCGTCGCGGGGGAAATGCTGGCGGAACTCCTTCTGCGCCTGCCCCACCGCGACCCCGTCCCGGTCAAAGACGATGGCCCGGGAGCTGGTCGTGCCCTGGTCGATAGCAAGGATGAAAGCGGACATACACACCCCGAAATCAGTTGATAGTTGACAGTGGACAGTTGATAGCTGAAACACCAATCAGAAAGCAGCGTGCGAACCTCCGAGTCTGGCGGGCTTTTCGCTGTCAACTGTCCACTATCAACTGTCAACTTTTCTATATTTTCTTTTGTCGTCCAAGCACGTGCTGGCGGCGTTGTTCTCGGGGCAGGATAACCCGGAAGCGGGCGCCGCCCCAGTCGCTCTCCGACACGGCCACGTCGCCGCCGTGCCAGTCGACGATGCGTTTGACGATGGACAGCCCCAGGCCGTAGCCGCCGCTGGCGCGGTGGCGGCTTTTGTCGAGCCGGGCGAACGGCTTGAAGACCCGTTCGCGCTGGTGCTCGGCGATGCCGGCGCCATCGTCGTCCACGTCCAGAATCAGGTTGCCGTCCTGTTCGGTCACCGTCATCCGCACCCGGGTTTTCGCGTACCGCAGAGCGTTGGTGACCAGGTTCTGAAGAATCCGGTGCAGGTAGCGCGGGTCCCCTTCCACGGTCAGGTCCCGGGAGCCGCGCGCGTCGATCAGGATGTCGCCGCGGATGTCCTCCAACTCACCGATCAGCTGGTCGCACACTTCCAGCAGGAACACCGGCTGGAACTCGATGTTGGGGGTGCCCTCCTCCAGCCGCGCATAGGTGAGGATCTCATCGATCAGCTCATCCAGCTGCTCGATGTCCCGGTCCAGGGCGTTGAGCTTTTCGCGGCGCTCGTCGGCGGATTCGCAGTCGGCCAGCATCTCCAGGCCGAAGCGCAGCCGCGCCACCGGGGTGCGCAGTTCGTGGGACACCGCCCGGGTCATCTCCCGCTGCGCCTCGATAAGACGGCGGATGTGCGCGGTCATGCCGTTGAAGGTGGCCGCCACCTGGCCGATCGGGTCGTTGCCGGGGATATCCGCGTAGGCGCCCAGGTCACCGCTGCCCAGCCGCTTCACCGCCCGGTCCAGGCGCCGCAGGCGGGTCTGCAGCGGGCGCACCTGCAGGTAGGTGGACAGTGCCACCAGCAGCAGCGCCACCACGCCGGCGATCACCAGCAACTCCCAGGGGAACTGATCGAACAGATGCAGCGGCCCCATCACCAGAATGCGTTCGCCGCCGGGCACCGGCACCAGCACCCGCACGCCGGCGTCGCGCCGGGTGCTGTCGGTGAGGGTGAACACCACCTCGTCGCGCTCCAGGCGCCGCTGCTGCTCCACGTCCAGGTCCAGCTCGGTGCGCGGCAGCAGCGTCAGGGGGTAACCGAAGTGCTGGTTGAGATCGGCCAGGGCCTGGTCCTGCCGGTTGGCCGGACGGGCGCGCAGATAGTCGAGCACCAGCATGGCGGTGGCGCGGGCCTGCTGTTCGGAGAGACGGCTCATCACGGCGCGGATATAGAGCGGGTCATCGGGGACCGCGAACAGCACCTCCACCCGCTCGCTGTCCGGGTTGCCGCGCAACACCACCCGGCCTTCCTGAAGATGCAGGCCGTCGCGGTAGGACAGCCCCAGCTCGCCGGCGTCGCGCAGGGTTACCGGCGCGCCGAACATGCGGCTCAGCGAACGCGACCAGGCCTGGCGTTCGTCGTCGCCGGCGCGTTCCCGGTAGCCTTCCGCCATTAAATAGAAGGTGCCGCGGGCCATGCGCTCGCGGTACAGCTGGGAACGATAGTCGTTGACCAGCTCCACGCCGGCATAGGTGAGCGCGCCGATGATCAGCAGGGCCACCAGGATGCCGCCGTAGATTCGGACGAAGATACTGTTCAAATCACACCTGCTGGCGCGGGCGGGCGAAGGCGCCCGCCCCCGTCATCCGCTGCTCATTTCCTTAACGAACAGATAGCCCTTGGAGCGTACCGTCTTGATTCGCTTCGGGTTTTCCGGATCGTCGCCGACCTTGGGCCGGATGCGGGAAATGCGCACGTCGATGGAGCGGTCCTGGCCGTCGTACTGGATACCGCGCAGTTTCTCGAAGATGGTCTCGCGGGACAGCACCGTGCCGGCGTTGGAGGCCAGCAGCCAGAGCAGGTCGTATTCGGCGCTGGTCAGGTCCACCGACTTGCCGCGCAGGCTCACTTCCCGGGCGGAGTTGTCGATCACCAGGGCGCCGAATTCCAGCCGCGACGGCGAGCTGTCGCGCTCGCTGTCGGTTTCCACCCGCCGCAGCAGGGCGCGGATGCGGGCCAGCAGAACGCGCGGTTTGACCGGCTTGGCGACATAGTCGTCGGCGCCCATTTCCAGCCCCAGGACCTGATCCATGTCGTCGGTGCGTGCGGTCAACATGAGGATCGGGTTCTTGAAGGTGGCGCGCACCTCCCGGCAGACGGTCAGACCGTCGGCGCCCGGAAGCATCAGATCAAGAACCACCAGGTCCGGTTGCTCGGAACGGATGCGGCGGATGGCTTCCTCGCCGTCGCTCACCACGCTGACGTCGAGGCCGTTGGATTGAAGGTATTCGCAAGTGAGATCGGCGAGACGCTCATCGTCTTCCACGATCATGATGGTCGGCGGGTTATCCTGCACGCTTGTCATTCCCGTCGTTATCCTTATCGATTCGTTGTTGTTGCGGCGCAGCCGCCAATTCTGTTTATACGCATACCCGTGCGGTTGAGCAACCGGAATGAGCCGGCGGGGGCGACACAATATATAGTGGTCGTTCCCCCTCTCTCAAGCACCCCGGTTTTTCGCCCACACCGCTGCACAGCCCGCGCACAGTTTATCCACAGGATTTCCCCAACCGGAATGCTTGCAAAAGCCGGAACCCATCTATAACTTGTACTGTTATCGGTCACCGACCCCAACATATTGGGTTTTGTAAAAGTTTTCCGGTTCAGCAGGCCAACGTCTTTCCGCCCCCCGGAAAATGCCGCCGGATCAGCCGCTTACGAGTTCCGGCCCGAATTATGCAGTCCTGAAGTCGCCGACAGTCCGGCCCCCGGCGCGCGCCGCGAACACAACATATGGTGTTTTCGACGCGCCAACCCACCATTGGCGCCGGACCGGCGGTTTCCGACCCCAGGGTCACAACGGTTTTTACAATCAGAATAGCCAGAGAGACAACGGAGAGGGCATCATGCACACGGATATGAATCGCGATCAGTCCCACGCGGGCGCGCCCGGCGGCGAAGTCAGCGCCGAACAGGACGTCACCGCCACCGCCCCCGGCCAGCTGCGCGTCATCAAGCGCAACGGCAAGGTGGTTTCCTACGATGACGACAAGATCACCGTGGCCATCACCAAGGCGTTCCTGGCCGTGGAAGGCGGCACCGCGGCGGCCAGCTCGCGCATCCACGACACCGTGGACCGCCTCACCGAGCAGGTCAGCGCCACCTTCAAGCGCCGCATGCCCTCCGGCGGCACCATCCATATCGAGGAAATCCAGGACCAGGTGGAGCTGGCGCTGATGCGTAACGGCGAGCACAAGGTGGCCCGCGATTACGTGCTGTACCGCGACCAGCAGGCGCGCAAACGCGCCGAGCGCGCCCGCGACCTGCCCGAGCCCAAGCACAAGGTCGACATGAACGTGACCATGGAAGACGGCAGCCGCGCGCCGCTCGACATGGCCCGCCTGGAATACCTGATCCACGAGGCCTGCAGCGGTCTCGAAGAGGTCTACCCGGACAAGATCATCGCCGAGACCGTCAAGAACCTGTACGACGGCGTGTCCATCAAGGACGTCAACACCTCCATGGTGATGACCGCGCGCACCATGATCGAGATGGAGCCCAACTACTCCCAGGTCACCGCCCGGCTGCTGATGGACAAGATCCGCGCCGAGGCCCTGCAGTACCTGGGCGTGGGAGAGCGCGCCAGCCAGCAGGAAATGGAAGACCTCTACGCCAAGGCGCTGAGCGCCTACATCGAGAAAGGCATCGAGTACGAGCTGCTGAGCCCGGAGCTGGCCGAGTTCGACCTGAACAAGCTGGGCGCGGCCATCGACGGCAAGCGCGACCTGCAGTTCTCCTACCTGGGCCTGCAGACCCTCTACGACCGCTACTTCATCCACCACAACGAGACCCGCATCGAGCTGCCGCAGTGCTTCTTCATGCGCGTGGCGATGGGCCTGGCGGTGCGCGAGGACAACCGCGAAGAGCGCGCCATCGAGTTCTACAACCTGCTCTCCAGCTTCGACTACATGAGCTCCACGCCGACCCTGTTCAACGCCGGCACCCTGCGTCCGCAGCTGTCCAGCTGCTACCTGACCACGGTGCCCGATGACCTGTCCGGCATTTACAGCGCCATCCACGACAACGCCATGCTGAGCAAATTCGCCGGCGGCCTGGGCAACGACTGGACCCCGGTGCGCGCGCTGGGCGCCTATATCAAGGGCACCAACGGCAAATCCCAGGGCGTGGTGCCGTTCCTGAAAGTGGTCAACGACACCGCCGTGGCGGTGAACCAGGGCGGCAAGCGCAAGGGCGCGGTCTGTGCCTACCTGGAAACCTGGCACATGGACATTGAAGAGTTCATCGAGCTGCGCAAGAACACCGGCGACGACCGCCGCCGCACCCACGACATGAACTCCGCCAACTGGATCCCCGACCTGTTCATGAAGCGGGTGATCAACGAGCAGGACTGGACCCTGTTCAGCCCCAACGACGTGCCCGACCTGCACGATCTGTACGGCGAAGCCTTCGAGAAGCGCTACGAAGAGTACGAAGCGATGACCCGCGACGGCCGCATGAAGCTCTACAAGCGCCTGCCGGCGGTGAATCTGTGGAGAAAAATGCTCTCCATGCTGTTCGAAACAGGCCACCCCTGGTTCACCTTCAAGGATCCGTGCAACCTGCGCAGCCCGCAGCAGCACGTGGGCGTGGTGCACTCGTCCAACCTGTGCACCGAGATCACCCTGAACACCAACCAGGAAGAGATCGCGGTGTGCAACCTGGGCTCCGTGAACCTGGCCCAGCACATCGTCGACGGCGCTCTTGACCGCGACAAGCTGGCGAGCACCGTGAAAACCGCCGTTCGCATGCTCGATAACGTGATCGACATCAACTACTACAGCGTGCCCCAGGCGGAGCGCTCCAACATGAAGCACCGCCCGGTGGGCCTGGGCATCATGGGCTTCCAGGACGCGCTCTATAAGCAGGGCTTCAGCTACGCTTCCCAGGAAGCGGTGGCCTTCGCCGACCAGTCCATGGAAGCGGTCAGCTACTACGCCATCCAGGCCTCCGCGGACCTGGCCGAAGAGCGCGGCGCTTACCAGAGCTTCGACGGCTCCCTGTGGAGCCAGGGCGTGCTGCCGATCGATTCCATCGACATCCTGGTCAAGCAGCGCGGCGAGGACTACTGCAAGGTGGACCGCAGCCAGACCCTGGACTGGGACAGCGTGCGCGAGCGGGCCCGCAAGGGCATGCGTAACTCCAACGTGATGGCGATCGCGCCGACGGCCACCATCGCCAACATCACCGGCGTGTCGCAGTCCATCGAGCCCACGTATCAGAACCTGTACGTGAAATCGAACCTGTCCGGCGAGTTCACCGTGGTCAACCCGTTCCTGGTCAACGCCCTCAAGGAGCGCGGCCTGTGGGACAACGTCATGGTCAACGATCTCAAGTACTACGACGGCTCCGTGCTGCCCATCGAGCGGGTGCCGGACGATCTCAAGGAAGAGTTCCGCACCGCCTTCGAGATCGAGCCGCGCTGGCTGGTGGAAGCGGCCAGCCGCCGTCAGAAGTGGATCGACCAGGCCCAGTCGCTGAACCTCTACATCGCCGAGGCCAACGGCAAGAAGCTGGACGTGACCTACAAGATGGCCTGGCTGCTGGGTCTCAAGACCACCTATTACCTGCGTGCCATCGGCGCTACCCAGACCGAGAAGTCCACGGTCAACGACAACAAGCTCAACCGGGTCTCTTCCGGTGGCGGTGACGCGGCACCCGCCTCCGCCGCGGCCCCGTCCGAAGCCGATTTCAGCCAGCCCGCGGACGTCCCGCAGGCCTGCTCCCTGGACGACCCGGATTGCGAGGCGTGCCAGTAAGCACGCGGAACGGAATGCAACATCGGTGGCGCCCCGGCGCCACCCCGACAGAATTGGAGAAAGATCATGCTGAGCTGGGACGAATTTCATGCGCCAGAAACGCCCAACCACAAGCAGCCCGGCGGGCGGACAGCGCCGCCGCAATCTCAACCGGTATCTGAGGAAGCGGCACCTGCACCTCAAGCACCGGCAGCGGGAAGTGGAACGGATGCGGGAAATGAGACCGGACACCCCGGACACGAAGAACTGCGAGGCGAATCCTCACGGGAGCGAGCGCTGAGCGACGCGGTACTGCGCGCCCAGCAGGCGGTGGCCGAAATGGACACCGCCGAAGGCATCGCCGAGCTGGAAGGCGCCGCCGGCCGGGTCGAGGTGGACGACAAGCGCATGATCAACTGCCGCGCCGACCTCAACCAGCTGGTGCCCTTCAAGTACGACTGGGCCTGGCAAAAATACCTGGACGGCTGCGCCAACCACTGGATGCCCCAGGAAATCAACATGAACGCCGACCTGGCGCTGTGGAAGAAGGAAGGCGGCCTCACCGAGGACGAGCGCCGCATCGTCAAGCGCAACCTGGGCTTCTTCTCCACCGCCGATTCCCTGGTGGCGAACAACCTGGTGCTGGCCATCTACCGGCTGATCACCAACCCGGAGTGCCGCCAGTACATCCTGCGCCAGTCCTTCGAGGAAGCGATCCACACCCACGCCTACCAGTACTGCATCGAGTCTCTCGGCATGGACGAAGGCGAGATCTTCAACATGTACCGGGAAATCCCCTCGGTGGCCAAGAAGGCGCAGTGGGGCGTCGACTACACCCGTGAAATCTCCGACCCGCAGTTCACCACCGGCACCGCGGAGACCGACAAGGCGCTACTCAAGAACCTGATCGCGTTCTACTGCGTGCTGGAAGGCATCTTCTTCTACTGCGGCTTCACCCAGATCCTGTCCATGGGCCGCCGCAACAAGATGACCGGCGTCGCCGAGCAGTTCCAGTACATCCTGCGCGACGAGTCCATGCACGTGAACTTCGGCGTCGACGTGATCAACCAGATCAAACTGGAAAACCCGCACCTGTGGGACCAGGAGATGCGCGATCAGGCCACGCTGATGATCCTGGAAGGCACCGAGCTGGAAATCCAGTACGCCCGCGACACCATGCCGCGCGGCGTGCTCGGCATGAACGCGGCGATGATGGAAGAATATCTGCAGTTCATCGCCAACCGCCGCCTCACCCAGCTGGGCCTGCCCGAGCAGTTCAAGGGCGTCACCAACCCGTTCCCCTGGATGAGCGAGATCATGGACCTGCGCAAGGAGAAAAACTTCTTCGAAACCCGGGTCACCGAGTATCAGGTCGGCGGCGCGCTGAGTTGGGATTGAGAAGCCCCCAGACCACCTATATTTGCCGGTGGTCTGGGCTCAAGATTAACGAACAGAAAGCTTGCGGAGAAACTTGAGTCCGCCCCTAAGGGGCAACACTTGAATTAAACTTTCACCGTATGAAGCCCGACTTAGCTCTGTGGCGGAAGATGGAGGCAGCGCGGCATGTTTGACGATAAGTGCATATACTTTTGGCCAGTTGGCACTGGTGACAGCACCACGTTCGTAATACGCCCGAACGACGTAGTGTTCCAAGTAGACCTCCGGCACTCCCAGAAGTCGGAGGACGAAGAAACAGACTGCGTTCCAATTATCGACCGTCTTGTGGAACATCTACCGACAATGAATGGGCGTCCATACTTGTCAGGGTTTGCTATCACCCATCCCGATAAAGACCACATTCAGGGCTTCGAAGAATTACTAGATCGAGTAATTGTCGGCGAACTCTGGTTTTCGCCACGCATATTCCGTGAACACGACGACAACCCCGAAGGCCTCGGTGACGATGCGAAGGCGTTCCGGGAAGAGGCACATAGACGCGTAACCGCTACAGTAAAGGCCGGGGGCGATCCTGGCGCTGGAAATCGCGTACGTATTATCGGCTGGGATGATTTGCTAAATGAAGAACACTATCAAGGGTTCCCGGCTGACTTCTTCAGTGTGCCCGGAGACGTTGTAGCAACACTCGACGGCCAGGATCTTACCGGCGAGTTCCGCACCTTCATTCATGGTCCGTTTAAGTACGGCTCGGAAGAAGACGTTGGAGATCGGAACGCCACCAGCCTGGCCCTGCAAGTCGTGCTTGGGGATAACCCTTCAGCGGGAGGGGTGCTACTCTTTGGTGATCACAAATACCCAATCATTCGAAAAATCTTCGATATTACAAATAGTCACGACAACAAAGAAAATCTGCTATGGCAGGTACTGCTCGCTCCACACCACTGCAGCAAATCCGTAATGTATCAAGATGAGGACGGCAAAGAAGTCCTCAAGCAAGACCTTCTAGACGACTTATCGGCTCATGAGGTCGGCGAAGGCTATGTAGTTGCAAGCGCAAATAGCATACCCACTTCGAATGAGGATGGAGACAATCCACCTCATGCCAAAGCTAAGGCACGTTATCAAGAACTCGCGACAGGTGGGTTCCTTTGTACACACGACGATGGCGAGCATGCGGAGCCACTCAAGTTCACTGTAAACGGTTCAGATATAGAATATGCTCATACGAATCGCGCGGTGAAAGAAGCTAGCGCCTTAAAGGCTGCTGTCAGAACGGCTCGCGGAAGCGACACCACGCCTTCTACCAAAGTTGGTTTTGGATGCTCGAAATAAGTCGAGGTCAACAGCTCGCTCTTCTTCAAATCGAAGATATCGCCGCGAACTCCAGCGGCGCGCTTGAAATCATTGAACTAAAAGAAAAGTCGAAGTTGGAGGGCCACATTTGGATCCACTTATCACTGGAAACCAAAAATTATCGCACTGGGAGCGGCCTACCATTTCGAGATCGTGAACGGATAAGTTTACACCTTCACCCGAACTTCCCATTTTGCAAGCCAGACATCTATTTCGGGCACGCCAGATTCACAGGAACACCGCACGTGCAATGGGGCAGATCGATTTGCCTCTATCAATCTGCTGAGACCGAATACGACCCAACTGACGGGATGTACGGCTTTATTGAGCGAGTGGAGCAGTGGATGCGGGCGGCAGGAAAAGGTGAATTGGACCCTGATGATGCGCCTTTGCATCCGCCTGTCGCCTATACGACGTCCCCGACCAAATTCGTAATCAGAGCGGACACCCCCACTGACCTTCCAAACGATAATATTTGGGTCGGCCGCGCCGATTTGCATCAAGTTCGAAATGACCGCTTTGATCTGATTGGTTGGAGTAGACTAGAGGATTGGGACGACATCAACCCAGGCCACCCGACTGCTGCCGCAATTTTATTCGACAAGCCACTCGCAACCGAATTTCCAACGACGGTCAACGACCTGATTAAACTCATTGAGAGCTCGGGGCTATCGTTCAACCTATTATACTCGCTTATGAGGTTTTTTTCGTTGGGCAGCTCGGAAGAGGAGTCCGCGTATTTTGTCCTTGGCGCACCGATGAGAAGAAAGGCGGCTCGCGAGCCACTCAGGCCGCACTTAACCGTCTGGGAGATTTCTCCAGACACGCTCAAGACGCTCCGTGCCATAGTATTGAGTAAAGGAAAAAACAAAGCCGCCCTAGAGGATCTGGCTAAATGGATGGTTGGAGCTCCAATCGCGTGGTGCGATGTTCTGGAAGACCGACCAGAAATCGTCAACCGGCGCGACGATAAAACCCCTCTCGCAACCATTTCTGATAAACGGATATTGCTCTTCGGCTGTGGTGCTCTCGGGTCTGCGGTGGCGGAAATGGTCCTACGGTCAAACGCAGCTAAACTGCATCTTGTTGATTGTGGCACGGTGAAGCCCGGAATCCTCGTCAGGCAGCGCTACGCAGATAGCGATATCGGTGTGGGAAAAGGCATTGCTCTAAAGGAGCATTTACAGGCCATAGGGCTGCAATGCGCGGTTACGGCACAGCACGAAGACCTCTCCAGTCAGGCGCTACCCCTTTTCGACTTCAAGGAATGGGACTTAGTTATTGACACCACGGCGTCATCCAGCGTAGCGCATTGCATTGAAGAGGAATTGAAGTCACAAATTCTTCCGGTACCGATACTTTCAATGGCGGTCAGCGCCGCCGCCGAAAATGGTTCGGTGCTAGTGAAGATGCCTGAGTACCGTGGAGGGGGGCATCAAATTGCACGACAGGCCAAACTGAAGGCATTCTCGAAGGAAGCTGACCATTTTTTAATTAAGGCATTTTGGCCTGAAAGCACTTCTGTAAAAGTATTTCAACCGGAACCAGGCTGCTCGGAACCAACATTCATAGGTTCAGCAGCTGATATTGATCACCACGCGTCTGGCTTATTGAATATAGGCCTATCGCGCATCAAAGACTTGGCGCCCAACCAAGCCAGCATGGATCTGATTGCTGGACCCTGGATACGATTAGACGATAGTGGCAAGCACCACCTAAGCTATATATTAAACGACTACACTACTCATAACGATCTAAATCACGGCTACACTGTGCGCCGCTCAGAGGTTGCCGCTCTCGACATGACTTCAGAACTGAGGCGTATTGCACGCACACGCTCCGAAAAGATCGAAACTGGCGGACTGATCTTTGGTGAGATTGACGACGCCCACCAAGTTATCTGGATTGATAGTTTATGTGGCCCTCCGCCGGACAGTACTGCAAATGAAACGAAGTTCCTTTGTGGTACTGATGGCACAAAAGAACTCAACTCATTCAAATCCAAAGCGAGTGGAAGATCGAGCCGCTTCATCGGCATTTGGCATACCCATCCCCTCAGCTCTGGCCGACCGAGCGACGACGACCTTAACGCAATGTTTGAGCTGCTTCACGCACAAGAGTTTCCACCCCGCCAAGTGGTCATGCTCATCGTAGGTTACGCCGCAACTAATCGCGAAGAAAACTATTATCTTTACCGACGCAATGAGTTCGCTTCCATACCTAGTAATACAGACAAGGGTAACCGGCAATCATGACTCCTCCAAAGATCGGCCTAGCTCTCTCAGGTGGAGGTTCTAGAGCAATAGCCTTTCATCTGGGCTGTCTGCGTACGCTGCACGACCGGGGAATCCTCGACAAAGTCACGGTGCTTTCTGGAGTCTCTGGCGGCAGCGTCATTGCGGCCCTGTATGCCTACAGTGATGAACCATTCGATGTTTTTGCAGATCGCGTTGAGAAGTTGCTCTCGCACGGCATTGCACGGGGAATTGCCCGAGAATTATTCTTGTCTTTCGAGCTACCAAAGATCGTAGTAGCTACCGCTCTGGCGAGTGTAGCCGTCTTTGTAGCTCAAACCCTTCAGATCCTGGCATGGTTTTTGCGAATTGTAAAAATACGATCCAATTGTCTGGGAACGATGGCGAACCAAATTCTCGACATCGCGCCACGTTTTGCGAGTATCACTACTGCCTTGGAGCGTCATCTGATACGCCGCTACTTCGGAGACCGACGTATGGATGCTGTTAGGCGTGGAGACCTCTCCATCGTCATCAATGCTGCAGAACTTCGTACAGAAACAGCATTCCGCTACGGCTCAGTTGAAAGCGGATGTTGGCGATTCGGGAAGCTGACGACACCCCCGCGTGTCGCTACAGCCGTCGCCGCTTCCGCAGCGTTTCCTGCTTTCCTGCCCGCACTCGACCACTACTTGAGTTTTACCGATAACGGTGTCGAAAAAAGACATCGCGTTATAATTACGGATGGGGGTGCTTATGACAACATAGGCGTATCTTGTATGCTGCCTGGGCGCTCGCGCGAATTCAGCACGAACGTCCTACCAGCGGACTTTATAATCGCCTGTGATGCCGGTCAGGGGATACCTTCTGGCGCGAGACGACCGACATTTTGGGCGTCTCGCATGCTTGCAACAGTTCTCACCATTCACAGGCGAACGCAAACGATGACACAAAATCAACTTCACCGAATGGCGGCTAGTGGAGAAATTCGGGGCTTTTTAATGCCATATCTAGGCCAGCGAGATAGCGCACTCCCCACTCGCCCTGCCGACTTAATCAGTCGCGATCAAGTCGTCGATTATCCAACGAATTTTAATGCCATGTCGATAATGAATATCAATAAGATTAGCAAACGCGGCGAACAATTAACCAAATGCCTTGTCGACGCTTATGCGCCCGAGCTTTAAACGCCAGTCACTGTCTCACAGATGTAAACCCGAAAAATCACTATTAAATCAACCAATTTGCTCTACCTGCTCCTTCGCTCTTGAGCCCACTGAGGCGTAAAATCTCTATTGTACATTTATACCAATGGTCCAACCTCATTACCCAGCGGGTTTGTCTCACCCGCAAAGCTTTGGCACCATACGCTTACCCTTCACGGAGGCGTCCATGAGCGACCACGAAGACTACGACGATTTCGACGACTACAAGCAGGAAGCCCAGGAGCTCCTCAGCACCATCGAGCAGGTGGAGGAAACCCTCTCGGTGATGACCACGGTGGTCAGCCAGCTCAAGGAGCAGGTCGCCACCCATATCGACGGCGACGACACCGTGGAAATGAGCGCCGAGGAATTCCTCGAGCAGTGCGAGAACGCCGAAGGCACCTGGCACTGACGCCGCATCGACTCTCCCAATCCCAAGCATCAGCATTGACCATACCCCCCTGCCCCGCCTGCGCGTTATAGTGTCCGGCACGATGATGGCGCGCTCCCGGCGCCGGAAGGAGAAGGTTGAATGAAAGCTTCGGATTTGTTCGTTCGCGCCCTGGAAGCCGAGGGCGTGGAATACGTCTTCGCCATCCCCGGCGAGGAAAACCTGGATCTGCTGGAAGCCCTGCGCGGCTCCCGCTCGATCAAGCTGGTGGTGACCCGCCACGAGCAGGGTGCCGGCTTCATGGCCGCCACCTACGGCCGCCTCACCGGCAAGGCCGGCGTCTGCCTGTCGACCCTGGGCCCCGGCGCCACCAACCTGGTGACCGCCGCCGCCTACGCCCAGCTGGGCGCCATGCCGATCGTGATGATCACCGGCCAGAAGCCGATCAAATCCAGCAAGCAGGGCCAGTTTCAGATCATCGACGTGGTCGATATGATGCGGCCGCTCACCAAGTTCACCAAGACCGTGGTCAGCGGCGACACCATCCCGGCGCGCATCCGCGAGGCGTTCCGCCTGGCCCAGGAGGAGCGCCCCGGCGCCACCCACCTGGAGCTGCCCGAGGACATCGCCCGCGAGCACTCCTCCATGCCGGTGCTCGAGCCCAGCCTGACGCGCCGGCCGATCGCCGAGGACAAGGCCATCTGCCGCGGCGTGGAAGCGATCCGGAACGCCCGCAAGCCGCTGATCGTGGTGGGCGCCGGCGCCAACCGCAAACTGACCAGCAAGATGCTGCGCCAGTTCATCGAGAAGCTCGGCATTCCGGCGATCACCACGCAGATGGGCAAGGGCGTGGTGGACGAAACCGGCCCCCACTTCCTGGGCAACACCGCGCTCTCCGACGGTGATTTCGTGCACCGCGCCATCGGCGCCGCCGACCTGATTATCAACGTCGGCCACGACGTGGTGGAAAAGCCGCCCTTCTTCATGCAGCCCGGCGGCGCTACCGTGGTGCACGTGAACTTCAACTCCGCCCAGGTGGACCCGGTCTACTTCCCGCAGATCGAGCTGGTGGGCGACATCGCCAACAGCCTGTGGCAGCTCAAGGAGCGCCTGGAACCCCAGGAGCACTGGAGCTTCGCCGACTTCCACCGGGTCCGCGACGCGCTGCAGGCGCACATCGCCGAGGGCGAGCGCGACGACCGCTTCCCGATTCTGCCGCCGCGCCTGGTGCGCGAGATCCGCAAGGTGATGCCCGACGACGGCACCATCGCGCTGGATAACGGCATGTACAAGATATGGTTCGCGCGCAACTACCCGGCCACGCACCCCAACACGGTGCTGCTGGACAACGCCCTGGCCAGCATGGGCGCCGGCCTGCCGTCGGCCATGGCCGCCAAGATGGTGCACCCGGACCGCCGCGTGATGGCGGTGTGCGGCGACGGCGGCTTTATGATGAACTCCCAGGAGCTGGAAACCGCCGTGCGCCTGCGGCTGGACCTGGTGGTGCTGATCCTGCGGGATGACGGCTACGGCATGATCAAGTGGAAGCAGAAGCAGATGGACTTCCACGACTTCGGCCTGGACTTCCAGAACCCGGATTTCGTCGCCTACGCCAAAGCCTACGGCGCCCAGGGCCACCGCGTGGAATCCACCGAGGGCCTCGGCCCGCTGGTGGAGGAGTGCTTCGCCGCCGGCGGCGTGCACGTGATCGATCTGCCGGTGGACTACAGCGACAACGACCGCGTCCTGAACCAGGAAATCCGCGAGCTCAGCCGCAAGGTCTGATCCCACCCCGATACGGTGCGGGCCGGTCGACATAAAACCGACCCGCACCGGTAACATCGCTTTCATCGCCCCTTGCTTAGCTGGGGAGCGTCGGCCAAGGCCGCCTCCCTATCACTGCTAACAAAAGGTCGGACGATGGACACCAGCGCCCTGCGAAAACTCACCACCGCCTGTCTGGCGGCCCTTGCCCTTTCCGCCTGCGGCGGCGACGACGACAACGACCCGGCACCGGCGCCGCCGGCGGAAGCCGGCTTCCAGCTGCAACTGCTGCACTTCGCGGACATGGACGGCGCCACCGGCGCGCTGCAGAACGTGGAGCCGTTCTCCGCGGTGCTGGACGCCCTGCGCGCCGAATACCCGGACAACACCCTGGTGCTCAGCTCCGGCGACAACTTTATTCCCGGCCCGCGCTACTTCGCCGCCGCCGACCCGGCCATGGACGCCGTGCCCGGCGTCGCCGTGGCCGGTAACGGCCGCGCCGACATCGCCATGCTCAACGCCATGGGCCTGCAGGGCGCCGCCGTCGGCAACCACGACCTGGACGGCGGCACCGCCGAGTTCGCCGGCATCCTGGCCGCCGAGGGCAACTACCCCGGCGCCCGCTTCCCCTACCTGAGCGCCAACCTGGACTTCACCACCGACGCCAGCCTGGCCGGCCTGGTGGAAAGCGACGGCCAGAGCCTGGCGGCCATGCCCAACGGCCTGGCCGGCTACGGCACCGTGGAAGTGGGCGGCGAAACCCTGGGCGTGATCGGCGCCTCCACGCCGTCGCTGGGTAACATCACCAGCACCGGCGACATCACTATCAACCCGTCCAGCGGCGGCAACCAGGCGCTGGCCGACGTGCTGCAGCCGAAAATTGACGAGTTGCGCGACCAGGGCGTCGACAAGATCATCATGCTTGCCCATATGCAGACCCTCAGCGTGGAGAAAGAGCTGGCCACCCTGCTGGAAGGCGTCGACATCATCGTCGCCGGCGGCTCCAACACCCTGCTCGCCGACGACAACGACCGCCTGCGCGACGGCGACAGCGCCGCCGACGACTACCCGCTGACCTTCACCTCCGCCGCCGACGAGCCGGTGCTGGTGGTCAACACCGACGGCGACTACAAATACCTGGGCCGCCTGGTGGTGCGCTTCGACGACGACGGCGTCCTGCTCACCGACAGCCTGGACGACACCGTCAACGGCGCCTACGTCACCGACGAGACCATGGCCGAGAACCTGGAAGGCACCCCCAACAGCGACGTCACCACCATCGTCACCGCCCTGGAAGACGTGCTCGCCGCCCGCGACGGCAACATCCTCGGCCGCACCGCCGTTTACCTGGACGGCCGCCGCAACCAGGTGCGCACCCAGGAGACCAACCTGGGCAACCTGACCGCCGACGCCAACCTGTGGCTGTCCCGCCAGTACGACCCCAGCGTGCAGGTGTCGATCAAGAACGGCGGCGGCATCCGTGATGACATCGGCTACTTCGTGATCCCGCCGGGCTCCACCTCCGAGGACGACCTGGAATTCTTCCCGCCGGCGGCCAACGAAAGCGCCGGCAAAGCGGAAGGCGACATCTCCCAGTTCGACCTGGAAGGCTCGCTGCGCTTCAACAACACCCTCACCGTGGGCGACGTCACCGCCGCCGAACTCCACCAGCTGCTCGAGCACGCGGTGGCCAAGGTCGAGGGCGTAGCCGGCCAGTTCCCGCAGGTGGCGGGCCTGCGCTTCAGCTTCGACCCCACCCGCCAGGGTCTGCGCAGCACCGCCAACGGCGACGACGTCGACCAGGCCGGCGAGCGGGTGCGCAGCCTGGCGCTGGTGGATGACAACGGCGCGGTGCTCGACACCCTGGTGCAAAACGGCGCCGTGGTCGGCGACGCTAACCGGGTGATCCGCCTGGTGACCCTGGGCTTCCTGGCCACCGAAGGCGGCAGCGGTCTGGGCGGCGACGGCTACCCGTTCGACTTCCCGCTGGAGAACCGCATCGACCTGGACGCCGAGGCGATCCCCGGCGGCGGCAGCAACCTGGCCACCTTCGCCAACCCGGGCAGCGAACAGGACGCCCTGGCCGAGTACCTGCTCGACCGGATCGGCGAAAGCACGCCCTTCAACCAGGCGGAAACCGACGCCGATCAGGACCTGCGCATTCAGAACCTGAGCCGCCGCACCGACACCGTCCTGCCCTGACCCCATCCCACCCCGGGGCGCCTTTAACGGCGCCCCGTCTCCTTTCCGCTCCGTGCATGTATTACAGTACCCCCGTGAACAACAGGCAGGGGGGATCCACAGCATGACCGGAGCATTAACCCAGGTAGTGGTCCTGCTCGCCATGGCGGTGCTGGCCGTGGTGGTGTTCCGGCGCCTGCACCTGCCACCGATTCTCGCCTACCTGAGCGCCGGCATTCTCGCCGGCCCCGGCGGCCTGGGCTGGGTCGGCGACACCGAGGGCATGCTGCACCTGGCGGAATTCGGCATCGTCTTTTTGCTGTTTTCCCTGGGCCTGGAATTCTCGATTCCCAAAGTGCTGGCGCTGCGCCGGGTGGTGTTCGGCGCCGGCCCGCTGCAGGTGCTGCTCACCGGGCTGCCGGTGGCGGCGTTGATGTGGCTGCTGGGTTTCACGCCGGCGGTGGCGCTGATCGCCGGCGGCGCTTTCGCGCTCTCCTCCACCGCCATCGTGATCCGCGATCTGATCACACGCGGCGCGGTGAACACCGGCTACGGACGCGCCACCACCGGGGTGCTGCTGTTCCAGGATCTGGCGGCGGTGATCATGCTGGTGCTGCTGCCGGTGCTCGCCAACCCGGACAGCGGGCATCCCGGCATCGCGGCGGCGACCACGCTGGGCAAGGCCCTGGCGCTGTTCATCGGCATCTATGTGATCGGCAAGTGGGTGCTGCCGCGCGCCCTGGAGGAGACCGGCCGGGCGCGCTCCGACGAAGTGTTCGTGATGACCGCCCTGCTGCTCGCCCTGCTGGCCGCCTGGGTGACCCATGCGCTGGGCCTGTCCATGGCGCTGGGCGCGTTTCTGGCCGGCATGATGCTGGGCGAAAGCCACTTCCGCCATCAGATCGAGGCGGACATCCGGCCGTTCCGGGATCTGCTGCTGGGTTTGTTTTTCATGGGTGTGGGCATGCTGGTGTCGCCGGCGCTGTTCGCCACCCACTGGCACTGGATCCTGCTCGGCGCGGCGGTGCTGATGCTGTTCAAGCTGGCGCTGATCAGCCTGCTGCTGCGCTGGCTGGGCGAGCGCACCGAAACCGCCCTGCGCAGCGGCATCCTGCTGGCCCAGGGCGGCGAGTTCGGCTTCGTGCTGGTGGCCCTGGCGGTGAGCCACGGGCTGATGGACAACGAACAGGCCGGCGTGCTGGTGTCGATCACCGTGCTCACCATGGCCGTGACCCCGGCGCTGCTGGACAACAGCGGCGCGCTCACCCGCCGGTTACTGCGCCAGTGGGAGCAGGAGCCGGACACCCCGGCGGTGGACGAGGCCACCACCGGCCATGTGCTGCTGTGCGGCTACGGCCGCGTGGGGCAGAACCTGATGCGCTACCTGACCCGCTTCCACCACCAGGCGGTGGCCATCGACACCGATCTGGTGCGCATCCAGGAAGCCAGCCAGGCCGGTGAGCGGATTATCTTCGGCGACGCCACCCGCAAGGAAATCCTGGAGCGGGCCGGCATCCACCGCGCCAGCCTGCTGGTGGTCACCTTCGACGACGCCCGCCAGGCGGAGCGCATCCTGCACACCGTCCACCAGTTGTGCCCGGACCTGCGCGTGCTGGTGCGCACCCGCGACGACACCCACCTGGACGAGCTGATCCAGGCCGGCGCCGCCGAGGTGGTGCCGGAGGTGCTGGAAGCGTCGCTGATGCTGGTGGCCCACGCCCTGATGATGCTCGACACACCCTTCGGCAAGGTGCTGGCGATGCTGCGCCAGAGCCGCCGCGAGCGCTACAAGCTGCTGCGCGGTTACTACCACGGCGAATCGCTGCCCACGTCCGACAGCGCCGGCAACCCCTACCGGCTGCTGCACGCGGTCACCCTGCACGGCCGCGCCGCCTGCCTCGGCAAGCGCCTCGACGAACTGAAGCTCAACGAGAGCAAGGTGGAAGTGCAGACCCTGCGGCGCGGCGACCGCACCATCGACCGCCCGGCGGACGACGAAGTGCTGCAGGACGGCGACATCCTGATTCTTTACGGTCCGCTGGAGGCGGTGGAAGCCAGCGAGGAGAAGCTGCTCGGCGGCTAACTCAAACGCTGTGGGCCCGCTCCTACAAGCGGCGGCGCCAGCGGGCGGGGCTTTCGCCGCTCCAGTGGCGGAAGGCGCGGGTGAAGGCGCTGTGCTCGGAGTAGCCGAGCAGCGCCGCCACGTCGGTGAGCTCCAGGCGCGGGTCGCGCAGGTATTCCTTGGCCAGCCGGTAGCGAGTGCGGGCCAGCAGCGCCTGGAAACTGTCGTCGCGCTCGCTGAGGCGCCGCTGCAGGGTGCGCACGCTGAGGTGGTTGGCCGCCGCCAGCGCCTCCAGGGTCGGGCGCCGTTCGCGCATCAGCCGCGCCAGCTGCCCTTCCAGCGGGTCGGCGGCCTCGCCCTGGCGGGCCAGCAGCGCCTCCGCCTGGCGGTCGAGAATGGCCAGCAGGTTGGCGTCCGGTTCGCGCAGCGGCAGCGCCAGGTACTCCAGCGGCACCCGGATCACCGTCTCCGGCTGGTTGAAGCGCACCTCACCGCCGAAGAAGCGTTCGTAGGGGCCGGTGTCCGCCGGCGGCGGATTGACGAAACAGACCCGCTCCACCAGCTGCGGCTCGCCGGTGAGATCGCGGGTCATCTGCACCACCGCGGCGATGCCGGTCTCGTCCACCAGCTGCCCGGACAGCCCCCGCTCCACGCCCCAGCGCACCTCCACCCGGTCGCCGTCCACCTCGATGCGCGCCGGGTTCACATCGTAAATCAGCCGGTGATAGCGCTCCATGCGCGCCAGGGCCTGGCCCAGGTCGGCGCAGTTGAGCACCGCGTAGCCGAGCAAGCCGAAATGCCGCGGCGTGATGGTGCGGCCCACCGCCACCCCCAGGGCCGGATCGCCGAGCAAGGCGCTGGCGGTGGCCAGGCTCTGTTCCCAGAACCCCAGGGCGACCCGCTCCAGGCCCACCGGCGAGCGCTCCACCGGCATCGGCCCGAGCAGCGCCCGGGCGTCCTGGCCGCGCGCCTCCAGGTAGTCGTAAAGCAGCTGCACATAGGTGGCCGCCACGTAATTGCTGGTGGGCGGGGTGTTATGGGCGGCGCGGGAAACGGAAGTCATGGCGCCATTTGTCAAAAAATAGGAGGGCTCTGTCAAGCCCGGCGTGCCCCCACCCGGCTATCTTGATGTTATTGATCTGCATGATAAGCGGAGTGTTGGGACATGAACGACCTTCTTCAGCAATTAGATTGGCGCACCCTGGTGCTGCCGGCCATGGTGCCGGTGTTCGTCGCCGTGCTGATCGCCGAGGCCTGGCGGTTCCGCGGCCAGGGCCGCCTCACGCTCAAGGACTCCATGGCCAGCATGGGGCTGGGCTCGCTGTACATGGTGTTCGACACCCTGGTGACGGTGACCCTGGTGGCGCTGATTTTCTCCTGGGCCTACCAGCACCGCCTGTTCGACATCACCATGACGCCGCTCACCGGGCTGCTGCTGTTCGTGTCCCTGGAGTTCTGCTACTACTGGTTCCACCGCGCCAGCCATCGCATCCGCTGGTTCTGGAGCGCCCATGTGGCGCACCACTCCAGCACTCTGATGAACTTCTCCACCGCCATGCGGCAAAGCGCCATCTACAGCATCGTCGGCAACTGGCTGTTCTATGTGCCGCTGGCGCTCCTCGGCTTCGAGCCGATCTGGGTGTTCTTCATGCTCACGGTGAACCTGGCCTACCAGTACTTCATTCACACCCAGTGGGTCGGCAAGCTGCACCCGGCGATTGAGTTCGTGTTCAACACGCCCAGCCACCACCGCGCCCACCACGGCCGCAACGCGGAGTACATCGACCGCAACTACGGCGGCATTCTGATTCTCTACGACCGCCTGTTCGGCACCTTCGTGGAAGAGAAAGAGGACGTCCCCGTGGAGTACGGCATCACCCGGCCGGTGAACAGCCACAACCCGATCACCCTGACCCTGCACGAGGCCATTGACATGTTTCGGGATGCGGCCCGGCCGGGGCCGCTCAAGCAGCGCCTGAAGCACTTTTGGGCGCCGCCGGAATGGCGGCGCGAGGACGATTAACCGGCGGCCTTCTTGCGGTTGGCGCGGATGCGCAGGTTGAGCATCTCCACGCCGAAGCTGAACGCCATGGCGAAGTAGATGTAGCCCTTGGGAATGTGGAATTCCAGGCCGTCGGCGATCAAGGCCGTGCCCACCAGCACCAGGAACGACAGCGCCAGCATCTTCAGCGTCGGGTGCTCGGTGATAAAGCGGCCGATGGCGTTGGCGAACACCATCATGAAGCCCACCGCGATCACCACCGCGATCACCATCACTTCAATGTGGTCGGCCATGCCCACCGCGGTGATCACCGAGTCCAGCGAGAACACCATGTCGAGAATAGCGATCTGAATCAGGATGCCCATGAAGGAGCCACCCACCTTGGGCTTGGCCAGTTCGTGGGTCTCGCCGGCGTCCTCGATGGAGTGGTGAATCTCCAGCACCGATTTCACCAGCAGGAACAGGCCGCCCAGTATCAGCACCAGATCGCGCCCGGAAATGCCCTGCCCCAGCACCATGAACAGATCGGCGGTGAGCTTGGTCAGCCAGGCCAGTGACGCCAGCAGGCCCAGGCGCATCACCATGGCCAGTGACAAACCGATCAGGCGCGCCTTGGGGCGCTGCTTCTCCGGCAGCCGGTCCACCAGGATGGACAGAAAGATAATGTTGTCGATGCCCAGCACGATTTCCAGGGCGGTCAGGGTGGCCAGGGCAATCCAGGCCTCCGGCATGGTGATCCATTCGAGCATGGTGAATCCCGGTTAAGTAAAACCGCCATTCGAAACCGGCGGCGGGCATCTTGCAAGCGAATTCAGTGGTACAGCGCCGAACCCAGGCGGGCCGCCACGCGGCGGTCCAGATACGGCAGCCGCACCCGCCGTTTGCCGAGGCCGCCGCCGGCGGTGTCCACTTCCAGTTCGCTCATGCGGTAGCGCCGGTCGAACGGGCTGCGGGTGAGGCGGATCGCCTGAATGCGGTTGCGCGGCACCACCGCCAGCCGGCGCCACAGCCAGCCGCGGTGAAACAGCAGCAGGTCCGGCGTCAGCGCCCAGCGCGTGTACTTGGCGTACAGGTGACCGTGGATCAGCGCCAGGGGCACGCCGGCCAGCGGCAGCCACAGGCCGTGCACGCCCAGCCACCACAGCCCCGGCGGCAGCGTCAGCGCGGTCCAGCACCACAGCCACAATCGCGCCAGACGGTGGCGGGTACGGCTGGAGAGCGACTGCCACTCCGGCTGGTGGCCGGTCATGCCGGGCAAGGCGCGGGCGATCAGCGCCTCGGCCTGGGCCGGCGTGCAGATCGGCGCCAGCGGCCGGGCGCCGCCGCTTTGCCCGGCCTCCGGGTCGCCGCCGCCACCGGCCTGGTCGACCTGCAGCGCCACGCGCCGGAACAGCCGATGCAACGGCGTGGCCAGCTGGTGCACCACCTGAATGCGCGGCACCCGCAGGGTCACCGACACCCGGGTGAACAGGCCGTGGCGCACACGCAGATCGCTGCCCTGCTCGTCCAGACGGTAGCCGTAATACTTCACCAGCGCGGCCACTACGGACAAGATCTTACCCACCGCCAGCACCGCCACCAGCGTGGCCAGAGCGAGCAGCACCGCCACCGCCAGCCCCAGCTGATCCAGCCAGGCGACGCCGGCGTCGCGCAACACCGGCCCCAACAGGCGCTGCAGCGTCTCCACGTTCACCACCTGCATGAAAGCGCCCAGCACCGCGCCCACCCAGAGCAGATTGCGGTTATCGATCAGACCCAGCATCACCAGTTCGCCCGGCGGCAGGGTCAGCAAGGTGGTGCCTTCGGCGGGCTCGCCGGCGTCGTGATCGTCGGTCGATGTCGCGCCCTTCAGGGCGTCGCGGCGCGCGAACACGGTATCGCTGAGGGTGCGGGCGTCGTCCAGGGACAACACCCGGATGGTCGCTTCCGCGCCGCCGCCGCTGGAGGTCTCCACCTTGACGTCGGCGACGCCCAGCAGGCGGTGCAGCAGGTTGCGCTGGGTGTCGATGTTCTCGATACGGCGATAGTCGATCTGGCGCAGATTGCGGAAAATCAGGCCGTCGCGGATCACCAGGCCGTCGTCGGCGAAATCGTAGCGGTACACCCACTGGTGCCAGAGCGCGCCCAGCGGCCCCAGCAACAGCAGCGGCACCACCACCCAGAACAGGCCGCCGCGCTCGGCGCCCAGAGCCACCGCCACGCCGATCGGGATCACCGCGCCCAGGCTGCCCACCAGCTGGAACACCCAGCTGAGCGGGTGCAGGCGTTTTTCCGGAAGCGGCTGGCCACCCTCATACCGCATCGCCGTCGCCTCCGTCGTCCTGGCGCAGCAGGGTGTCGCGCAGTGCCAGCGCGGTGTCGTGGTCGAGGCCGGGCAGCTCGTTGCAGGTGAAGCGGCTGCCGGCGGTGTACAGCTTCAGGGTGCCGACCCCATAGCGGCGCTGCAGCGGGCCCTGGCTGACGTCGGAGTGCTGGATGCGCACCCGCGGAATGGCAATACGGTGACGCCAGAAAATGCCCTGGCGGATCACCAGGCCGTGCGGGTCGAGGCGGTAGCCCAGGTGCCGGAACCAGGCGCCGGGCAGCCACCAGGCCAGGCCGAACACCAGCAGCGTCCAGCCCAGGCACGCCAGCGCCAGCAGCGGGCCGGGGTCCAGCGGTAACAGCGTCAGGGCGGCGCCCACCGGCGCGCCCGCCAGCACCACGGCGGTGCCCAAGGCACGCAGGCGCCACACCGGCACGGTGGCCGGGCTCACGGATTCAAGCGACATGCGGTTCCCCCCAATGACGATGGCCATCAACGATGGATCAGTCAGGAGGATACCGCATCGATGCGGTGGCCAAGAACACCCGGCGTCAGTTGCGCGCTTCCTCGCGGGCCAGGTCCTGAATCAGCTGCCGCACCTGCTTGCGGTGCCGGCGGCTGGTCAGGCGTTTGCTGTCCCAGGTGGCGGGCACCAGCAGGCGGCCTTCGTCCAGGTCGCGGATCAGGAAGCGCCGTTCCACGCCGATGGGGTAATCGTCGGAGCCGTAGATGGCCAACAGCTGAATGGTCAGCGAGCGCAAACGCACAATGCCTTTTTCGCTTTCCGCCCGGTCGTCGCGGTGCTGATCCAGGCGCAGCCCCTCGCGCTGGGCGATGCGCTCGATGACGCTGTTGAAGGCGCCGATATGCACGAACTCACCGGCCCCGAGCGGCCCCTGGCGGGTGCTGTCGCTGAGCGACGGGGTATCACCGCTACTGTGCCGCTCGCGTTCCTCGTCGCCTTCCTGGTAATTCTGCTCCAGCTCGGTGACATCCTGGAAATAGGTGCCTTGGTCGGTTTCCAGGCGTGCAACGATGTGCTGAATGAAGATCGATTCGGCACTCATGTTGCTGATCAGGCAGAGGGCGTCGACACCCTTGTGGCGGCCCCCCGGTTGATCACCACCCGCGGGCGGCGCTGACGCTTGTAGCCGTTGTAAAGCAATTGCGCATAGACCACCCACACCATCAGCGTGGCGAAGCCGATCAATACGTTCAGAACGTCCTTATTTTGCGATATCCAGTCAAACATGCGTGAACTGTACCGCGCCGCGCCGGCCCGCTTTGCGAAAAGCTGTAAAACCTGAGCGCGCCGGCCCGGTATCGCCGCGGTCCATGGCGGTGATAGCCGGCGTTAGCCTTAAGGCCTGGTTCATGTGCCCGCAATAAGGGCGTAGTATCAAATCACCCAAGTACAGATACATCGCCAACTAAGGAGGTGCGCAGTGACACGGATTGGCCAGGACACCCTTAACAGCGCCAAGACCCTCGATGTCGGCGGCAAGACCTATCATTATTACGATATCAATGCCGTCGCCGATAAGGGCTGGGGTGATCTCAGCAAGCTTCCCTTTTCACTCAAGGTTCTTCTGGAAAACCTGCTCCGCCATGAAGACGGTGAATCCGTCACCGTGGAGGACATCGAAGGCCTGGTACGCTGGACCGAGAAGCGCGCTTCCGATCGCGAAATCAATTACCGCCCGGCACGGGTCCTGATGCAGGACTTCACCGGCGTGCCCGGGGTGGTCGATCTGGCCGCCATGCGCGACGCCATCGCCAAGGCCGGCGGCGACCCGCAGCGGATCAACCCGCTGGCACCGGTGGATCTGGTCATCGACCACTCGGTGATGGTGGACGAATACGGCACCCCGCAGTCGTTCTCGCAAAACGTGGAACGGGAATACGAGCGCAACAAGGAACGCTATCAGTTCCTGCGCTGGGGCCAGAACGCCTTCAATAATTTCCGCGTGGTACCGCCGGGCACCGGCATCTGCCACCAGGTGAACCTGGAATATCTGGGCCGCGGTGTCTGGTACAGCGACACCGAGGACGGCAAGACCTTCGCCTACCCGGACACCCTGGTGGGCACCGACTCCCACACCACCATGATCAACGGCCTGGGCGTGCTCGGCTGGGGCGTGGGCGGCATCGAAGCGGAAGCGGCCATGCTCGGCCAGCCGGTGGCGATGCTGATTCCCGAAGTGGTGGGCTTCAAGATCACCGGCAAAATGCGCGAAGGCATGACCGCCACCGACCTGGTGCTCACCGTCACCGAAATGCTCCGTTCGCGCGGCGTGGTCGGCAAATTCGTGGAGTTCTTCGGCGACGGCCTGGCCGATCTGAGCCTGGCGGACCGCGCCACCATCGGCAACATGGCACCGGAATACGGCGCCACCTGCGGCTTCTTCCCGATCGACGAGCGCACCATCGAATACCTGGAGCTGACCAACCGACCCAAGGACGACATCGCGCTGGTGGAAGCCTACTGCAAGGCCCAGGGCCTGTGGCGCTCCAGCGACGATCCGGACCCGGAATTCAGCGACGTGCTGGAGCTCGACCTGGACGACGTGGTGCCCAGCCTGGCCGGCCCGAAGCGGCCCCAGGACCGCGTGCCGATGACCGAGGTGAAACGCACCATCATCGACGTGATCAGCCAGGAGCTGAAACTCAACGACGAGGAAATCAGCAAGCTCGAAGGCGAAGGCGGCCAGACCGCCATCGGCAACCACGAGCCGGGCAGCGGCGTGGAAGTGACCATGGACGGCAAGACCTTCCACCTGGATCACGGCGACGTGGTGATCGCGGCGATTACCTCCTGCACCAACACCTCCAACCCCAGCGTGATGATGGCCGCCGGCCTGATGGCGCAGAAAGCGGTGGAAAAAGGGCTGACCCGCAAACCCTGGGTGAAAACCTCCCTGGCGCCGGGCTCCAAGGTGGTCACCGACTACCTCAACAAAGCCGGCCTGCAGGACCCGCTGAACCAGATCGGCTTCGACCTGGTGGGCTACGGCTGCACCACCTGTATCGGCAACTCCGGGCCGCTGCCCGACGAGATCGACAAGGCCATCGCCGAGGGCGATCTGGTAGTCGCTTCGGTGCTGTCCGGCAACCGTAACTTCGAAGGCCGGATTCACCAGAGCGTGCGCACCAACTGGCTGGCGTCACCGCCGCTGGTGGTCGCCTACGCGCTGGCCGGCACGGTCAAGATCAACCTGGAAAAAGACCCGCTCGGCAAGGATAAGGACGGCAACGATGTGTTCATGAAGGACATCTGGCCGAGCAGCAAGGAAATCCAGGACGCCGTGGTGATGGTCGACCACGATATGTTCGAGAAGCAGTACGCGAGCGTGTTCGAAGGCGACGAAACCTGGAAGAGCCTGCCGATTCCGGATTCCAAAACCTACGAGTGGAACAGCAAATCCACCTACATCCAGAACCCGCCGTTCTTCGACGGCCTGACCGCCGAGCTGGACGATGTGGAGCCGGTCAAGAACGCCCGCATCCTGGCGATGCTCGGCGACTCGGTGACCACCGACCACATCTCCCCGGCCGGCGCCATCAAGGCCGACAGCCCGGCGGGCCATTACCTGCAGGGCCACGACGTGGAGCCGATCGACTTCAACTCCTACGGTTCCCGGCGCGGTAACCACGAGGTGATGATGCGCGGCACCTTCGCCAATATCCGCATCCGTAACGAGATGACCCCGGAGATCGAAGGCGGCTACACCAAGCACTTCCCCGGTGGCGAGGAGATGCCGATCTACGGCGCCGCCATGCGCTACAAGAAGGACAACGTGCCCACCGTGGTGGTGGCCGGCAAAGAGTACGGCACCGGCTCCAGCCGCGACTGGGCGGCCAAGGGCACGCGCCTTCTCGGCGTGCGTGCGGTGATCGCGGAGAGCTACGAGCGCATCCACCGTTCCAACCTGATCGGCATGGGCGTGCTGCCCCTGCAGTTCCCGGAAGGCACCACGCGCAAAACGCTCAATCTCGACGGCACCGAGGAAGTGGACATTCCCAACCTGGGCAATGACCTCAAACCCAGCCAGGAAATCGAAGTGGTGTTCCGCAAGGACAACGGCAAGGAACAGACGGTGAAAGCGATCAGCCGTCTGGATACCGGCGCCGAAGTCACCTACTTCAAGAACGGCGGCATTCTCCACTATGTGCTGCGCCAGATGATGACCGACTGAGCGGTTCTTTTTTAAAAGAACCCTCCCGATCAGGGGCGCCTCGGCGCCCCTTTTTTCTGTCTCTTTTCTTGTTCAAGCGCAAAATATCATGCGCCTTCCGCATTTTAAGCGCCGCCCGTTTCTCAACGTTACTCTGTTATTGTAATAATAGAGCGGTTTCCCCATTGCAAGAACGCAATAAAAACAAAGAAACAGGAAGGAAGCCCACGTTATGGAACAAGCCATAAAACGCAAACCCAATGTGCATGCATTCCTCTATATTTATCGCAATCACGCCGCACAATTCTGGTGGTGCGCGGTGCCCTATGTGGACAGCCAGGGGCGCCGCCGGCAGCGGCGGCGGTCGTTCCGGGACAGCCGCCTGGGCGGCAAGAACGCGGCGCTGACGGCGGCCCGCGCCTGGCGCGACCAGGCGATCACCGACCCGCGGGTGCGCGTCGCCATGGGCGACCGCCGCCCGCTGGTGCTCTACGCCGGCGACGACAGCGGCCGCATCGGTGACGGCGGCAACCCGTTCGGGCTGGTGGGGGTCACCGCCACCTTCCGGGAAAAGCCCCTGGGCGGCAATTTCTCGGTCACCGCCAACCGGGGGCGCAAGAAATGGTTCTCCATGCGCCGTTATGGCGGCTACGGCGCCTTCCGGCGCGCCGTGCTGCAGCGCTGCAAGTGGGTCGGGGCGCCGGTGCCGGACGACGATGAGCTGCGCCACCGCTACCAGCAGTGGGCGCGGGACAACGAGGCCCGCCTGCGCCGACACGGCCTGGAGCCGTGAGCTGTCCGCGCCGGGCGGGCAGGACACCCTCCCGGCGCGCATTTATAATGCAAATCAATTAAACAAACCGCTTATTTTGTCAGGAATGGAAACCCGTTCCGCAACCCTCAAAATTCGCCCCGCCGCCCGTCGTTTTTGATCACCCCCTCACTGATCCCGTCATTTTGGTTAATTATTAGCCGAAAACAGCGCAAATACAGTTGTTTACATCAACAAAGTAGCCCTAAAAACCCTTTAGGGGAATGACTTGACAGTCACAAAAACCGCGTACTAAAGTGAAATTGAAGTTCATTATTTGAACCAATGATAATTTTTTAATGGCGTTCTTCGATAGAGCGCCCAATACCAACAACAATAACGGATGTACCTATGGGTGCTTATGTCCTGCGCCGTCTGCTGGCGTTGATCCCCACTCTCCTGATCGCCAGCGTCATCGTATTCGGAGTGGTGCGGCTGGTACCCGGCGACGTGCTCGACCTGATGCTCAGCGAGAACGCCTACTCCTCCAACGCCCCCGACGACCGTGCCCAACTGGAAAAAGCCCTGGGCATGGATAAGCCGCTCTACATGCAGTACCTGAGCTGGGCCGGCAACGCCCTGCGCGGCGACCTGGGCGAATCCCTGTGGCGCAACACCCCGGTCACCGAGGAGATCGGCGCCCGCCTGGGCGTGACCCTGGAGCTGGGCATCCTGGCGTTGCTGATCGCCCTGATCATCGCCTTGCCGGTGGGCATCTTCTCGGCGATACGCCAGGAGACCCTGGCCGACAACGTGGGGCGCAGCTTCTCGATCCTGGCCCTGGCGATTCCCAACTTCTGGCTGGGCACCCTGGTGGTGATCCTGCCGGCGCTGTGGTGGGGCTGGTCGCCGCCCACCGAGATGACGCCGTTCTTCGAGGACCCGATCGAAAACCTGAAAACCTTCCTGGTGCCCAGCCTGATTCTCGGCACCTCGCTGTCGGCGGTGATCATGCGCATGACCCGCACCATGATGCTGGAAGTGCTGCGCCAGGATTACATCCGCACCGCCTGGGCCAAGGGCCTGCGCGAGCGCAGCGTGGTGCTGGTGCACGCGGTCAAGAACGCCATGATTCCGGTGATCACCCTGGTCGGCATCCTGGTGCCGATCCTGTTCGGCGGCACCGTGATCATCGAACAGATCTTCCGTCTGCCCGGCCTCGGCCAGCTGCTGCTGGAGGCGGTCAGCACCCGCGATTACCCGATCATCACCGGCGTCTTTCTGGTCACCGGCGTGGTGGTAATGCTCGTCAATCTGATTGTGGATCTGTGCTACGGGTACCTCGACCCGAAAGTACGGTTCGACCGGTGAAACAGGAATCTCGAAGTATGAATGCATCCGTTGAACCGGCCGCTGTCACGGCCACCCCGGCGCGGCCCGCCAAACGCCGCAAGCCCCTGCCCAAACCCCTGGCGTTCTGCGCCCGCCTGTGCCGGGAACGGCCGCTGGGCGCGGTGGGCGCGCTGATCTGCCTGTTGCTGCTGTTCACCGGCATTTTCGCCGACCTGATCGCGCCGCAGGGCTATAACGCCATCAACCCCATCGACCGGCTGAAAGCGCCGTCGGCGGAATACTGGTTCGGCACCGACCAGCTGGGCCGGGACATCTTCGCTCGCGTGGTGCACGGCGCGCGCCTGTCGGTGATCGTGGCGTTCGCCGCCACCACCCTGTCGATCGTGATCTCCGCGTTGCTGGGCATTCTCAGCGGCTACTTCGGCGGCCGCCTGGACATGTTCATTCAGCGTCTGGTGGACGGCTGGATGTGCTTCCCCGACCTGATTCTGCTGATCGTGGCGGTGGCCGTGCTGGGCCCGGGCACCTGGCAGATCATCGTGATTCTGGGGCTGCTGTTCGGCATCTCCGGCTCGCGGATCGTGCGCGGCGCGGTGCTCAGTGCCCGGCAGAACGTCTATGTGCACGCCGCCCAGTCCATGGGCGCGTCCAGCACGCGCATTCTCTGGCACCACATTCTGCCCAATGTGATGGCGCCGCTGATCGTGCTCTACACCACCCGCCTGGCGGCGGTGATCCTGGCGGAATCCGGCCTCAGCTTCCTGGGCCTGGGCATTCCGCCACCGTCACCCAGCTGGGGCGGCATGCTCAGCCTGGACGGGCGCAGCTATATGTTCCAGGCCCCCTGGCTGGCGATTATTCCCGGCATCGCCCTGACCGTGGTGGTGTTCGGCATCAACATGTTCGGCGACGCCCTGCGCGACATGCTCGACCCGCGCATGCGCGGCGGCAGCGGTCGCTACCTGGCACGCGTGAAAAGGGCCATCGGCGTATGAATATGAAAGCGGACGTTACCCGCCGCACCCTGCTCGACGTGCAGGATCTGCACACCGTCTTCGAGAAGGACGGCAATGAGGTCCATGCGGTCAACCAGGTCAGCTTCGACGTGAAGGAAGGCGAGATCCTGGCCATCGTCGGCGAAAGCGGCTCCGGCAAGAGCATCACCGCCATGTCGCTGCTGCGGCTGATTCCCAGCCCGCCCGGGCGCATCGTCGGCGGCCGGGTGCTGTTCAACGATCAGGACCTGCTGGACCTGGACGACGAGCAGATCCGCCGCCTGCGCGGCCGCGACATCGCCATGATCTTCCAGGAGCCGATGACCTCCCTGAACCCGAGCCTGCGCATCGGCCGGCAGCTGGCGGAGCCGCTGCGCGTGCACGGCTCGGTGCCCAAGGAGAAGGTCCGCGAGCGCTGCCTGGAGCTGCTGCGCCAGGTGCGCCTGGGCGACCCGGAAAAGCGCCTCGACGCCTATCCCCACGAGCTCTCCGGCGGCATGCGCCAGCGCGTGATGATCGCCATGGGGCTGGCCTGCCTGCCCAAGCTGCTGATCGCCGACGAGCCCACCACCGCCCTGGACGTGACGGTGCAGGCGCAAATCCTGGAGCTGCTGCGCGACCTGGTGCGCGCCAACAACTCGTCGATGATGCTGATCACCCACGACCTGGGCGTGGTGGCCCGTTACGCCGACCGCATCAATGTGATGTACGCCGGCCGCATCGTCGAAAGGGGCACCGCGGAAGAGATTTTCCACCACCCCAAACACCCCTACACCCTGGGCCTGATGGAATCCATGCCGCGCCTGGACCAGGCCCCCGGCAGCCGGCTGACGCCGATTCCCGGCCAGCCGCCGGATCTCTCCGACCCGCCCCCGGGCTGCCCGTTCCATCCACGCTGCCGCTTTGCCGAAGCGCGCTGCCGCAGCGAACGGCCGCCGCTGGAACAGATCACCGACAACCACTGGAAAGCCTGCTGGGTGGATACCGATGCCAAACGCTGAACCGCTTCTGCAAGTCTCCGACCTGCGCGTGCACTTCCCGCTGCAGGCCGGCCTGCTGGGCCGCAACGCCGGCACCGTGAAAGCGGTGGACGGGGTCGCCTTCCATATCGACCGCGGCGAAACCCTGGGCCTGGTGGGCGAATCCGGCTGCGGCAAGTCCACCACCGGCCTGGCCATGCTGCGCATGAGCCCGCTCACCGACGGCCGCATCCATTTCGACGGCGAGGACATCACCCACCCGGACAAGCCGGCGCTGAAGCGGCTGCGCCGGCGCATGCAGATGGTCTACCAGGATCCGTTCGGCGCGCTCAACCCGCGCATGAAGGTGCTGGACATCGTCGGCGAGCCGCTGCGCGTGCACCGCCTTACCCAGGGCCGCGCCGCCTACCGGAAAAAAGTCATGGGGCTGCTGGAAAAAGTGGGCCTGAAAGCGGAGATGGCCGACCGCTACCCGCACGAATTTTCCGGCGGCCAACGCCAGCGCATCGGCATCGCCCGGGCGCTGGCCGCCGACCCGGAGCTGATCATCTGCGATGAGCCAGTGTCCGCCCTGGACGTATCGATCCAGGCCCAGGTGATCAACCTGCTGGAAGACCTGCAAAAAGAGCTGGGCCTGACCTATCTGTTCATCGCCCACGATCTGGCGGTGGTGCGCCACCTGTGCCACCGCATCGTGGTGATGTACCTGGGCCGGGTGGTGGAAGTGGCCGACCGCGAAACCCTCTACGACAACCCCCAGCACCCCTACACCCAGGCGTTGCTGGGCGCGATCCCGATCGCCAACCCGGACCCGGAGGTGCAACAGCACTTCAACCCGTCACTGAGCGGCGAAGTGCCCAGCCCCATTGATCCGCCGCCGGGGTGCCCGTTCCACCCGCGCTGCCCCCACGCCACCGAGCTGTGCCGCCGGGAAGCGCCGCGCGCCCTGGAAATCGAAGATCGCCATAGCGTTGCCTGCCATTTGCATGACCCGGACCGGGCCCAGGCCATGGCCGGCAACCTTTAACAAAATAACAAAACGAGGAGAGCATCATGAATTTGCGTACACCGAGAATCGCCCTGTCCCTGGCGGCCACCGCCGCCCTGGCCTGGGCCGGGCCGGCCGCGGCGGAAACCCCGCAAACCGACGGCACCGTCAATGTTTCCACGGTCTACCGCACCCTGGACGCCACCACCTGGGACCTGCAGCGCTGGACCTGGAAGGGCAACCACGACAACCTGCAAATGGAGTCGCTGCTGCGCGGCGATCTTCAATACGGCCCGCGCGGCAGCAACGAAAACAGCTTCGTCGAGCAGGCCTACATTCCCTACGGCCAGCTGGAAGGCAGCCTGGCGGAAAGCTGGGAAGTGAAAGAAGACCCCATGCGCGTGGTGTTCCATCTGCGCGAGGGCGTCTACTGGCAGGAAGTGCCCGGCGTCATGGAAAGCCGCGAACTGGTGGCCAACGACGTGATCACCTCGTTCAAAAGCCGCTGGGACAACCCGCGCGCCATTCCCACCTTCTGGGACTTCGTGGAACGCTGGGAAGCCCCGGACGAGCACACCGTGGTGGCGCACTTCAGCAAATTCCACGGTAACTGGCCGTACCGCCTGGCCTGGGGCTACTACGACGGCATCCTGCCGCCGGAATGGCAAAACCTGAGCGAAGACGAGCGCGCCGACTGGAAAAACGCCGCCGGCACCGGCCCCTACCGCATCGCCGACATCCAGACCGGCCGTCAGCAGGTTTATGAAAAGAACGACAACTACTGGGACACCACCACCATCGACGGCGAGGAATACCAGCTGCCGCTCAATGAAAAAGTGGTCTATCACATCATCAAGGACGAATCGAGTTCGGTGGCGGCGCTCAGCTCCGGCCGCGTGGACATCATGGAAGCGATCCGCTGGCAGCTGGTCGACCAGCTGAAGAAAACCGCCCCGGAGCTGGAATTCCGCAAGCACGTGGCCACCCAGGGCACCTACATCGCCCTGAAGACCGACGAAAAGCCCTTCGACGACGTGCGCGTGCGCCGCGCCATGAACCTGGCCATCGACCAGCGCGCCATTCTCTCCTCGCTGCTCAACGGCGAAGGCGAGCTGCTCAACTACCCGTTTGCGCAGCGCTGGACCGAGTTCTACACCCCGTTGGAGGACCTCTCCCCCGCCGCCAAGGAACTGTTCAGCCATAACCCGGAAAAAGCCAAGAAACTGCTCGCCGACGCCGGCTACCCGAAAGGCTTCAGCTTCGACGTCCAGGTCTGCTCCTGCAGCCCCTATCACATGGACGTGGTCGCCATGCTGCAGGCGTACTACCAGCAGGTGGGCATCAACATGAACGTGAAAACGCTGGAATATGGCGCCTTCCGTTCCAACATGCGCGGCGACAACCAGGCCGGCGGCTACCTGATGAACAACGGCTCCGGCAACCCCATCCAGGTCCTGCGCAAGAGCTTCATGACCGGCCAGACCTGGAACGCCTCACGTTACTCCAACGAGGATTTCGACAAGAAGATCACCGCCGCCATCCATGAGCCGGACAACGAAAAACGCAACGCCAGCATCCGCGAGCTGAACGACTTCATCATCGAGGAAGCGGTACCGCACGTCTGGCTGCCCACCGAAATGGTGTACTCCGCCTGGTGGCCCTGGGTGAAGAACTACCACGGCGAAACCCGCATCGGCGCGGTCAAGCCCAACGCCATCTACGCCCGCATCTGGATCGACCAGGAACTCAAGGACAAGATCCTCAACGACTAAGTCCGCTTCGGACTAAACACTTCTCCATCATGCGGAGCCTCCGGGCTCCGTTTTTTTTGGCTTGTGGGAGCGGACCTTGTGGGAGCGGGCCCTGCCCGCGAAAGGGAGCGAAGCTCCCGGCAGGATGCCAGAGACGCTGTTTGTGCCGCCGTTAGATAAGCCCCTGGTATCCTGCCGGGTGGCTCCCGCCACCCTTTCGCGGGCGAGGCCCGCTCCCACAAGCCGCTCCTACAAGCATCTTCCTGCCGGCCTTGGTAGACTCGGGAATTTCCGGTCCGACTTAGATCGTATTGTTTATGCGCCCAATCCATTTCATCGTCATGCTGGTGCTGCTGGCACCGTTCCCGGCCGCGGCCAGCGACGCCAACCGCACCGCCGCCGAGGAAGAGAAGAGCGCCGCCGCCCGCGAGCAGCAGGAACTGCTGGAGCGCGCCGACGACCTGCGCCGCCAGCAGGAGACCACCGAAGCCCTGCTGCGCAAGCAGGAACGGTACTTGCAGGTATTAGAACAACAACTAAAACAACTCAAGGAGGCCTCCGATGAAGAGCCTGCCTCATAGCACTCTCCACGGCCCCGGCCATGCTTAAACGACTGCGCCGCTGGCTGTTCGGCGGGCCTCCGGCGCCGGGCGCCTCGTTCGCGCCGGCGCGCCCCGCCGAGCCGCCGCCCCCCGCGCGTGAGCCCGCACCCGCCGTGGCCGCCGACCCGGCGCCGGATTCAGCAACGTCAGGCCTGCCGTTCGAAATCCGCCCCTACCGGGACGGCGACGCGGCGGCGCTGGCCCGGGTGTTCCGCAACGCCATTCTGGTCACCGCCGCCGATCACTACGACGCCGACCAGCGTCGCGCCTGGAGCGCCGCCGCCGACGACCCGGCCTTTCCGGCGGATCTCGCCAAGGGCCTGACCATGGTCGCCGAATGGCAGCAGGAAACCGCCGGCTTCGCGCAGCTGGTGGACGACCGCATCACCCTCATCTACGTCCACCCGGACACCGCCCGCTTGGGCATCGCCACCCTGCTCTACCAGCATCTCGAGGACGAAGCACGCATTCAGGGCCGCGAGCGCCTGGTCACCGAAGCCAGCCAGGTGGCCCACGACTTCTTCCTGTTCCTCGGCTTCCAACCCGAAGCCGAGGAAACCGTGGAACGCGACGGCGTGGCCCTCACCCGCTGGCGCATGCACAAACCCCTGATCTGAAATAAAAAAAGCCGCTTCTGGGGGGAGAAGCGGCAAGGGGGGTAAGAATCAGCGTCTTGGGTTCGGGGATTACAACTTCGCGGTCAGCTTGGCGACCTGCTCGCCCTGGTAGCGGGCCAGGCCCAGCTCCTTGTCGCTGGGCTGACGGCTGCCGTCCGGCCCGGCGATGGTGCCCGCGCCGTAGGGGGTGCTGCCGTGCACTTCCTTGATGTCCATCTGCGCCTGCTCGGGGTCGGCGTAGCCCAGCGGCACGATGATGAAGCCGTGGTGCGCCAGCGTGGTCCAGGTGGAGGTAATGGTGGTTTCCTTACCGCCGCCGGTGCCGGTGGAGGTGAACACACTGGCCACCTTGCCGGCGAGCGCGCCCTTGGCCCACAGACCGCCGGTCTGGTCCCAGAAGGTGCGCATCTGGCCGCTCATGTTGCCGAAGCGGGTGGGGGTACCGACGATTACCGCGTCGTAGTCCTTCAGCTCTCCGGGTTCGGCCACCGGTGCCGCCTGGTCGGTCTTGCCGCCGGCCGCCTTGAAGGCGTCCTCGGGCATGGTCTCGGCAACGCGCTTGATGTCGACCTGCACGCCTTCAACGCGGCGGGCCCCTTCGGCCACGGCGTCCGCCATGGCTTCGATATGGCCGTACATGGAATAGTAAAGAACCAGAATGCGTTTCATCGGAACCTCCAGTTTGTTCGCAGTCGTCTGCAAAAGATGATGCAACTGTACGCCTGAAGGTTCGGTGAAAGCACAGGGCTGGGCAGAACGGATTGATCAGATTTTTCTATCTATTAACTCCGCCCCTTACAGCGGCGGCTCGGTGACGGCGCGCTCACCGTCGCCGAACATGGAGGCCAGCGCGCGGTGCTGGGCGTTACGGCCGCGCCGGCGTTGCCGGGCTTCCAGGCCGGGCAGCCAGCGCTGGGCGCTGTAGCCGAGCAGGCGCGGCACCAGGGTGAGCAGCGGGTACCAGGGCGTCACCCCGGCGGGCAGGCCCAGCTGGCCCATCTTCTCCCGGTCCAGGAAGTAGCGGCTCACGCTCAGATGCTGCCGGTACAGCAGCCACCGGCGCGGGCCCTGGAAGCGCTTGAAATGCCGCTCCAGCGGTTCCCGGGCCAGGGCCGCCCCCAGCTCGCGGCTGGTCCAGTCCGGCCGGCTCTGGGTCATCAGGCAGTGGTGCAGCCGCACCGCGCCGTCCTGTTCGTTGAACGCCAGCCATTGCTCGTCCACGCCCATCACCCAGCAGGCGTAGCTCCACAGGTGCATCACCGCGCGTGCCTCGCGGCCGGTGACCGGCACGCCCAGTTTGCGCAGCCCGCCCAGCATCACCACGCTGAAACCCAGATAGGTGGCCGCCATGTCGGTCTGGCACAGCGGCAGGCCCCAGCGGGCCGCGTCCCACTCCTGGCGGCCGCTGAGGTTGCGGCGCACCAGGCTGTGCACCAGCCGCACCCGCAGGGTGGTCTTGAAGCCCTCGCCGAAACGGTCCAGGCCACCCGGCTCGGTGCAGTCGATCCACCATTTGCCGGTTTCCGCCACGCGCCGGGCGGTGCCCTGGCTGAGCGCACCGGTGAGCACCAGCGACTGGTTGAAGCCGGACAACAGGTAGCCGCCCATCAACGCCAGATCGCGCAGCACATAGGTGGCGGTAAGCCCGGTGCGGTGGATAAAGCGGGCGCCCTCGTCGATCAACGCCGGATCCACCCAGTCCGGGCGGCGGTCGACACGTTCGAAGAACGACCGCAGCGGTTCCGGCGCCGCCGGCACCGCGTCGATGCCCTGCTCCAGGGCCTGCTCGAACAGCGCCCGCCCCTCGCGGGTGCCGTGGTCGTACATCCAGTCCACCAGGCTGTCCATGGCCGGGTCACCGTGCCACAGGCCCTCGGTTGCCGCCTGGTACTCCGCCTCGCTGGGCGCCAGCGGGCGGCCCAGAAAGCGGCGCAGCAGGTACGGCGTGGGCGCCTGGGTCTTGGCGTAGGGCCGGGCGCGTTCAGGCACGGCGGGCGGCTGGGCGGACGCGTTCATGGCGGGCTCCGGTGGCTCTGGCGGTTATCGAGGTTGTTGCGATGCCCGCACTCTAATGCGAATATGTATTCGCATTCAATTCGCGTTCCAGCGTCGCTTACCCCAGGAGTCGCCATGCGCAAACATCCCCGCCAGCGGCGCTCCCGGCAACTGGTGGACAGCCTGATCGAGGCCACCGGCCGGGCGCTGGTGGAATACGGGCTGGACCACACCACCACGGTGCGCATCGCCGAAATCGCCGGGGTCAGCGTGGGGTCGCTGTACCAATATTTCGAAGGCAAGGACGCCCTGGTCGAGGCGCTGATGGACAAGCTCGCCGGCGACATCGCCCAGGGTCTGCGCCGCCTGCCCCTGGCGGACAGCGCCGGCCTGCGCGAGACCGTGGAGGGCGCCATCCGCTTCGGCTTCGCGGTGCTGCACTCCCGCGACGGCCTTTACCTGGAGCTGGTGCGCAACTGGCACCGGCTGCCCACCAACCGGGTCGCCGACGCGCTGCAGCAGCACTTCATGGAGCTGTCCCGGCTCTATTTCATCAAGCACTACCGCGACTACCCGATCGAGGATCTGCAGGTGCGGGTGTTCATCGTCGCCAACAGCGTGCTGTTCACCATGGTGCGCCACGCCAGCCAGAACGACGCCCTGCTGCGCGAGGACGACATCGCCGCCGGTCTTACTGATATGGTAGTGGGCTATATGACCCATTGAGGTGGAACCCCATGGACGACAAGAACCCCGCTGAAGGACAACGCCACCTGGCGGTGCTGATCGACGCGGACAACGCGCCACCGGCCATCGTCGAGGGCCTGTTCGAAGAGATCGCCAAATACGGCGTCGCCAGCGTGAAACGCATTTACGGCGACTGGACCAAGCCCAACCTGGGCGGCTGGAAGAAGGTGCTGCTGGACTATTCCATCCAGCCGGTGCAGCAGTTCGCCTACACCCAGGGCAAGAACGCCACCGACAGCTCGCTGATCATCGACGCCATGGACCTGCTCTACACCCGGGAGCTGGGCGGCTTCTGTCTGGTCTCCAGCGACAGCGATTTCACCCGCCTGGCGGCGCGCCTGCGCGAGGCCGGCGTCACCGTTTACGGCTTCGGCGAGAAGAAAACGCCGAACCCGTTCGTGGCCGCCTGCGACAAATTCATCTACACCGAGATTCTGCGCGCCGACGCGGAAGAGCCGGCGCCCGCCAAGAGCGGCGGCGCCGACGGCGGCAAGGCGGCGGACAAGCCGGCCCAGGCGCAGGCCGCCAAGGCCCAGAGCGACAAGGAAAAGCCGCCGCTCAACTTTATCGCCCGGGTGATCGAGGACATCTCCGACGACGAGGACTGGGTGCACCTGGGCGCGCTGGGGCAGAACCTCAACAAACGCAGCCCGGCGTTCGACACCCGCCTCTACGGCTTCAAGAAACTCAGCGAGCTGCTCAAAGCCCACCCCAACCGCTTCGAAGTACAGGAAGCCGGCGGCAGCGGCGGCAGCAAAGCCCTGCGGGTCCGCAACAAGCGCAAACGCTAGCTAGAGGCACCTTGTGCGAGCGGGCCCCGCCCGCGAAAGGGTGGCGCCAGCCACCCGGCAAAGGTTGCCCCGCAGGATTCCAGAGACGCTGTTCGTGGTGCCCTTAGACAGACCTCTGGGATCCTGCCGGAAGCTGTGAAGTGGCCTAATGATCTTGGACACCAATGAAGGTGGTAAACTGCCACCCATCGATGAGGTGTCCATATTTTGAGCAGCAGACGATCTTTCTCAACAGAGTTTAAGCATGAAACGGCCAGCCTGGT